>Ga0210406_10007033_pt1 | contig 11536 bp, 11 predicted proteins | sample IncBWC30MmetaG_FD_155454 | JGI IMG/M metagenome (GOLD analysis project Ga0210406, IMG submission 155454) | Forest soil microbial communities from Barre Woods Harvard Forest LTER site, Petersham, Massachusetts, United States - Inc-BW-C-30-M | ecosystem: Environmental > Terrestrial > Soil >... | reverse complement strand
TGGAATAGGGCAGGTCTGATCTCTGATCTCTGATCTCTGATCTCTGATCTCTGATCTCTGAGAGTTGGACGGATTTCGATTATTTTTCGTTCGTTTATTACACGATTAATTCGATCTGTTGCAAATCTTGAACTTCCTATTTTTGCGGCTGTTCTCGCGCATCAAACTTCACAATCTGACCTTCGTGAAACTCTGGGATACTAGATCTTCTTCCCGGAGGAAGCTTGAACGATTACCTGTTGTCCTTGTTGCTGGGTATTGTCGAAGGCGTCACGGAATTTCTGCCGGTCAGTTCGACCGCGCACTTGCGCATCGCCGAGAGCTTGTTGCACGTTTCCCTTTCTGACGGGTACTGGAAGATGTACTCGATCGTCATCCAGTTGGGCGCGATTCTGTGCCTGCCGGTATATTTTCGCGACCGGATCGCGAAGTTCGTGTCTACATTTCCAGGCGGCGAACGCGGGGACCGAAACATCCTCAGTCACCCGCTCGGGCTAACGACGGTTGCGTTCGTGGTAACGGCGATTCCCTCCTACCTGCTAACCAAGGTGATCGGCAAGAATCTGGAGAGCCTGTACGTCATGGGCGCGGCCCTGCTAATTGGCGGCATCGTTATGTGGGCGGTGGACGCCTCGAAGGCGACTTGGGAGAAAGCCGGACCGGGGACTAGCGGGAGTCCGATCCGCACCTGGCGCATGGAAGACATGGGCCTTGGGCAATCGATATGGATTGGACTTTGCCAGATTCTGTCTGCGGTGTTCCCCGGTACGTCGCGCTCAATGGCGACGATTGCGGGCGGCCAACTCGTGGGCATGTCGAGGGCGGCGGCGCTGGAGTTTTCTTTCTTTCTCTCGATGCCGACCATGGTGGTGGCTACGGGTTATACGCTGCTGAAGTCGTTACGGGGGAAGGGTGAGAACCCGATCGGCGTGAGCAATCTGACCTCGCACGAATGGGTGGTGTTAGCCATCGGATTCGTCGTCTCGTTCGTTGTGGCTTATGCCAGTGTGGCGTGGTTTATGGCCTGGGTGCGGAAACGTGGCTTCGCGCCGTTCGCGGTATACAGGATTATTGTCGGCATCGCGGTGTTGGCCTTCGCGGCGCGCCTAGCGGGGTGAGGTTCCCCATTCGCAGTTGCCCCTGCCAAGGGCTTGATCCTAAACGCCAACGACGGAACGGTTTTTGCTTCCCCTTCGCCCCGAAGCTAATTGGATACGGAGCGGTTGAATCGGCGATTGTCCGCCGGGCCGGTTCTTGGCATAATCGTAAGGCTCTGGCGCGCTTCGGACACTGGCGGCTGCTTTGTCTTTACACGCAGCCACGGGTGCGGAATACGCCTAAATGAAGACTTTTTCGCGCATTTTCAATCCGACCAGCAACCGGCGGCTGAACGAGCTGATCGGTTTCCTGCTGTGGGTCTCCGCGCTCCTCCTTTTCCTCGCGCTCGCGTCCTATTCGCCGCTCGACCCGTCGTTCAACAGCGCCTCGGTGCTGACCACCGTTCGGGGAGCCCGCAATTGGATTGGCATTGTCGGCGCCGTGCTGTCGGATTTGTGCCTGCAGGCCTTCGGGGTCGGAGCGTTTCTTCTGCCCCTGTTCCCTGCTTTGCTGGGCGCCCGCTGGTTCCGATCACGCAAGGTGCAATCGCCGGTCGCGAAGAGCCTGGGCGGGTTCTGGCTTCTCATCTTTGTGCCCGCGTTTCTGGCGCTGCTTCCGGGAGACGTCCGCTGGCTGGGCGTGATTCCGATGGAAGGCCTGGTTGGCCGGATCGTCGGCGACTTTCTGATTCACTACCTGAATCTCGCCGGGGCGTACATTGTGTGCGCGACGGTGCTGGCGGTCGCGCTGTACCTTTCGACTGCGTTCTCCTTCTCCAGCCTGCAGGTCTGGATCCCGACGCGCTTTGCTTTTGTGTTTGCGTTGCGCGACCGCTGGCGCGATTGGCGCGAGGAGCATGCCAAGCGCCGCATGCAGAAAGAACTCGAGAAACGGCGGGCTTCGAAGCCGGTCGTTACGGCCCAGCTGATTCCGGGTCGTCCCCCCGTCCCCACGTTGGAGCAGCGGGCGGGACGCCCGCTGGACAGCCGGCAAGATGGCGGCGCAACGGTTGCTGCTCGGACCGGAATTGAGCGCATGATGGGTTCAGACGAGGAGCCTAAACGCAGTACAACGCCAGAACCGGTGGCCTCCGCCGCCACACCTCGCGCAGAGGCGGGCGTGATTGTGCCCGAGGTTTCCGAGCGCGCCGACAGTTCTCCCAAGCACAAGACGACCTTGCCGCGCATTGCCGGGGGCTTCAAACTTCCCCCCAGCAGCCTGCTGCACCGGCCCGACCAGCAACAGACAGTCGATGCCGACGAGTTGAAGCTGTTGGCGCAGGTGTTGACGGAAAAGTACTCTGAGTTCGACGTACATGGCCAAGTGACGCAAATCAATCCCGGCCCTGTCGTGACGACGTTCGAATACAAGCCGGAAGCGGGCGTGAAGTACAGCCGCATCACGAACCTGACCGAGGACCTGTGTCTCGCGCTGAAGGCCGAGAGCATTCTCGTGGAGCGCATGGCCGGCAAATCCACGGTGGGCATCCAGGTTCCGAATCGAGAACGAGAGATTATCTGGCTGCGCGAGAACATCGAGGCCACGGAGTTCATCGGCTCGAAATCAAAGCTCACCCTGGGCCTGGGCAAAGACATAAACGGACGCATCGCCGTAGCCGATCTCGCGACCATGCCTCACCTGTTGATTGCCGGGTCAACCGGCACAGGGAAATCGGTGGCCATCAACGCCTTCATCATGTCGATTCTGTACAAGAGCACGCCTGACCAGGTGCGCCTGATCCTCGTCGACCCAAAGCGGCTCGAACTTGGAAACTACGAAGGCATTCCGCATTTGCTGACCGAGATCATTACCGAGCCGAAGAAGGCTTCGAACGCTTTGCGGAATGCGGTTCGAGAGATGGAGCGGCGGCTGAAACTGCTGGCAGAAAAAGGCGTCCGCAACATCGACCAGTACAACAAGCTGTTCGAGGAAGATGGCACGCCCAGCTTGTTCGGTGAAGATTCCGAGGAGAAACCGATTCCCTACATCGTGATCATCATCGACGAGTTGGCCGACTTGATGATTCTCGATGGCAACAATGTAGAAGAGTCCGTGACGCGCCTGGCGCAGATGGCGCGCGCAGTAGGCATCCACCTCGTGTTGGCCACACAGCGGCCTTCCGTGGATGTGATTACGGGATTGATCAAGGCGAACTTCCCGGCGCGTATCTCGTTCCGGGTGGCGACGAAGGTGGACTCGCGAACGATTTTGGATGCGAACGGCGCGGAATCGCTGCTGGGCCGCGGTGACATGCTCTATCTGCCTTCAGGGTCCGCGCGTGTGCATCGCTTGCATGCACCGTTTGTCACGGAGAAGGAAATCGCCGCGGTTGTCGAGTTCTGGAAGACTCAAGGGTCCGCCGAGTACGTGAAGGAATTCACCGAGGCGCCCCGTGAGGAGCGCGAAGCGGGTGCGGGCGGTGAGGCTGGTGAAGGCGAGTTGGAGAACGATCCGCTCTACAACGATGCCGTGCGCTTGGTAGTGGAGTTCGGGAAGGCTTCCACTTCCCTGCTGCAGAGGCGGCTGCGAATCGGCTACGGGCGCGCCGCTCACTTGATTGATCTGATGGAGAGGGACGGCATTGTCGGGGCAGCCGATGGACCGAAGCCTCGCGAAGTGCTGAAACGGCCGGATTGGATTTCGGAAGTCGAGGAGTCGATGCGGTAGAAGCTCAACTCTTCTTTCCCTGCTGGACGACCTGGTTTATGGTCGTCCTTTTCATTTGCAAGCGCCCCAAAATCCTAAAGCGCAGAGATCGCGTCGCGAGCTTCGCGATTCCTTTGCGTATTTGGCGGTTAAGAACTTTCCCCTGCCCCCCAACCCCTTTAACCGCAAAGTTCGGAAAGGCCGCAAAGAACCTCCCGGATTCCCCATCTTCCCCTCACTTCGACTGCGTTCACTGGTCACAGACCCTGTGGATTTCCAGCCCGATATACTCGAGGTGTGACCGCTCCCGGCTATCTGCTTGAGGCCCTGCACCGCTACTGGGGCTACAGTTCGTTTCGACCTTTGCAGGAGGCGATCGTTGGTAGTGTGGTCTCAGGGCACGATGTCTGCGTCGTGATGCCCACCGGCGGTGGCAAGTCTCTTTGCTACCAATTGCCGGCGCTGGCAACCGGCAAGACCGTCATCGTCGTGTCTCCACTGATTGCGCTCATGCAGGACCAAGCAGCCCAACTGGCGCAGATGGGTATTCCGGCCGCTGTGCTGAACAGCATGATGACGGGGAACGAGCAATCGCTCATCATGCGCCGAGCCCGTGCCGGAGAGTTCCGGCTGCTATATCTTTCTCCCGAACGCCTGGCTCGCGGCGAGACCCTCGACTGGCTCCGGACCGTGCCGGTGGGATTCTTTGCCATTGATGAAGCGCATTGTATTTCAGAGTGGGGACACGAGTTCCGCCCGGAATATCGCCAGTTAAGCCGGCTGCGCGAACAATTCCCCGACCGTCCGATCGCGGCCTTCACGGCAAGCGCGACGCGGCGCGTGCGGCATGACATTCTTCATCAACTGCAGCTAAGAGATCCCCACAAGTACATCGCCAGTTTTCATCGACCGAATTTGCGCTATGTGGTCAAAGAGTGCGACGCGAACTCGCAGACGCAGCTTCTGGTGCGCGCTCTAAAGGACACAACCGAGGGCAACGTGATCGTCTATTCGCCGACCATCGCACGGGTGGAAGAGACGGTGGACATGCTCGAGGAGCAAGGTATTTCGGCGATTGGCTATCACGGCAAGATGGAGGGAGACGAACGGCGGCGCAACCAAGAACGGTGGATGTCGGACGAAGTGCGCGTGCTGGTGGGCACGATTGCGTTCGGTCTCGGGATCAACAAGGCTTCGGTGCGGGCGGTGATTCATCTATCGCTGCCGAAGTCGATTGAGCAGTACTACCAGGAGGCAGGACGTGCCGGACGCGATGGACGGCCGGCGGACTGCATTCTGTTGTGGCAGAAGCGGGATACCGCGTTGCTGGCGCATTTCATCAGCCAGATTTCCGACCCGGCGGAAACCGAGCGGGCGTGGGAGCGCTACCGCAAGATCCGCGATCTCGCGGAGAGCCCGCGCTGCCGGCACCGGCAAATCTGCCTGCATTTCGGGGAGACGCCGAAGTGGGAGTCGTGCGGCGCATGCGATGTGTGTGGTTCGCGGCCGGAGTGGATGGCGGTTCCGGTGCAGCAAGCCTATCGCAGCGGGCGGCGCAAGCTAAGAATCGCGCGAACCGAGGAGCCGGCCCTCATTCCACGAAGCGCACCTAAAACGGATGATGGATTGGGCGACTACCTGCGGGAATGGCGGCGGACCACGGCGAAACGACTTAGCATGCCGGCGTTCATCGTGATGCACGACACGTCGCTCGAGGAGTTGTGCCGCGTGCGTCCAAAATCGCTGAGAGAATTAAGTTCGGTCACCGGATTCGGCGAACGCAAGATTGAAGCATACGGCGAGCAGATTCTTGAAGCGCTCCGCGACTTTGAGCGTGGTGCACGAGCGGTCATACCGCAGGAGCGCAAAACCTCGCCCGCGGAGGAAACGCTACGGCTTTTGAACGAGGGTAAGAGCCTGGGAGAGATCGCCGTCTTCCGGCAAAGGCAGCTGGGGACTGTTGTGAACACAGTGGCCGCACTGGTCGAGCAGGGGGAGATTACGTTTGATGAGAAGTGGGTGGATCCCACCCGGCGATCGGTGATTGAAGCCGCTTGTATGAAAGTCGGAATTCAGTGGCTCAAGCCCATCAAGGAATCGCTGCCTGCGGACATATCATTCGAAGACATCCGGCTAGTGGTCGCGCGGCTGCGGTGGCTTGAGACGGCAAAGAAGCAGCCAGCTTAGCGATTTGGGCACCCACGGCGTTATTGTGTTACGCGCTTTTCCGTGTTTCCGTTTTCAAGCCTCTGAGTGTCTGGAGATCGCTTTGCGAGCTATCCACTAGACTCCTTGCGAGATTTCCAGGGCATTATTTGCAAAACTGAGTATAGTTACACGCCATTTTAACGGGGATTAGTCATGAAAGTTCTTACGGAATACTTGACATTTCACACGCGAACCCATCGGGCCTATGTGCACATCACGCCGCAGGTGGAAGATGCGATGAAAAAGAGCGCGGTCAAAGAGGGTATGGTGCTGGTATCCGCCATGCACATCACGGCCGGAGTGTATGTGAATGACAACGAGAGCGGGCTGATTGAAGACATCGATCACTGGCTCGAGGGTCTGGCGCCCTTCCGAAAGGATTACAAGCATCACGACACTGGGGAAGACAACGGCGACTCGCATCTGAAAGCGTTGCTCATCCACCATGAAGTGATTGTCCCCATCACGGCAGGCAAGCTCGATCTGGGCCACTGGCAGCGGATATTCTATGCCGAGTTCGACGGCCAGCGGGACAAGCGGGTGATTGTGAAGGTGATGGGAGAGTGATGTAGTCGCTAGTCTCCCGTCGTCAGTCGCTGGCAACTGTTGGCGGGCGCTGGCTGGTCGCTCGTAGCCCGTCGCTCGAAGCTCGTAGCCAACTTTTTCGTGCCCACCCGGTATCTATTATCATCCTTACTTCACCATCGCTGCCGAGGAGTGCACATGAGTTCTGAAGAGCTGCATGAGTTGCACGAGCATGCTGAGCATGCCAAACATAATCCCAGCCTGGCGCCAGTTTCCCTGACCATGGCGATCCTGGCCGTGCTGGTAGCGGTTGTCTCTTTGATGGGACACCGGGCGGCGACCGAAGCAGTACTCAATCAGTCAAAGGCATCGGATCAGTGGGCCTATTTCCAAGCCAAAAATATTCGCGGGCACGAAGACAAGCTGTTTGCGAACCTGACGGCAATCATCCCCGCCAGCAATGCCGAGGCATTGACGAAGTTGCGCGAAGAATATTTGACGGAAGCCGAGAAATACAAGGACGATCAAAAAGAGATTGAGAGCGAAGCTCGAAAGCGGGAGCAGGAAGTCGCCGTCGAGCACAGGAAGGCGGACCGCTTCGATCTGGGCGAGGTGTTCCTTGAGATCGCGCTGGTGATTTCATCGATCACCCTGCTTTCCGGCAAGCGCCTGTTTTGGCAGTTCGGGCTGATCATGGGAGCGATTGGGGTGGCTGTGGCTGGGACTGGCTTCTTGGTGAAATAAGGGAGAGTAAGAAAAAAAGTCACCGACGCGCTAGTGGATAAGAATGCGAAACTCACCGCTTACACCAAAGATACAAAAGGGACCAGTCGGAGCTCGCCTGTTCGTGATTTTTGCTCGAAGGTCGCGTGTGGCCATCATCTTTCGCCGGGGTCCCTCAAAATGGGTCCAGTTGATCAAATGGAACACGGACAACGACAACTTCGAGCCCGGCCAATGGTTTCATGGCAGAATTTACGAGAAGCGATGCGATCTCAGTCCCGACGGGTCACTACTTGTCTATTTCGCGCAAAAAATCTCGGCCCGGCACTCTGAAGGACAAAGAATACACATATGCGTGGACAGCGATTAGTAAACCACCTTACCTGACCGCACTTGCTCTTTGGCCAAAAGGAGACTGTTGGAACGGCGGCGGGCTGTTTCACAGCAACAAAGCACTCGCCCTTTATCACACTCCTGCTACGAAGCCTCATCCAGAGCACAAGCCACCCCGGTGGCTGCACGTAACTTTCACTGACCGCGGGCGCGGCGAGGATGATCCCATTTCCTCTGACCGACTGGAGCGTGATGGTTGGAAACGAGAGCAGGAATGGAAAGTTGAGAACCACGGGCATCCGAAGTGGTATCACACTGAACAGCCCGAAATTCGTCAGAAATTCAATCGAAACCGTAAGACTGCCGTTCAACTCATTCGCGCGATCAACCGTCTGGACTATACGGAGGAGTTCTTTGTATTGACGACAGACGCACTTGTGTCGCACCAATCAAACAGGCAAGTTGGGCAGACTGGGATCAAAATGGGAGACTCGTTTTCTGCAGAGACGGCCGGGTGTATGCCGCCAGTCTGAGCGTTGCCGGCGATTGGAAGGAAGCTGAACTGGCTAATTTCAATTCTTCGAAACCTGTGCCGTTGCCCCATCCACGATCCGCAACCATCTGGTGATCGAAACCGCTTTGCGGTGACTCAGTACAATCTCTACTTCATCCTCCCTCTCCGCCTGTTTTTTCCGGACACTGGCAATTGCTGGAACCTCCTAACGTATTCGGGGCCAAGCACATGAGGGCTTGTCCTGGGTCACGTCTGAGAGTGACTCGAATCACAGCGGTTCCAACGTGAGAAGTTGACACTTATGGGCGTTCGCGGAAGGTGCTGAGATTTGTTAAAGCGATCTTCTGTGGAGGCTTCATCAGTGGCCAATTTTTGTTACAACCCGGCTCGGCCCGCGAGTACAGCCACTGCTCATTTTTATTTTGATATCTCCAAGGAGAGGAAAGCACTCATGAAGACGACGAAGCTGGTCATGTTAGTGATGACTATCGCAGTGGCGCTGTTCATCCTGATCCCGAACTTGTCGTGGGCAGCCGAAGACGGCGCGGCCATCTACAAGACAAAGTGCGCGGCTTGCCATGGGGCAGACGCAGCCGGCAAACCGGCGGCCAAGATCCCCAGCCTGATCGGAGACGAAGGGAAGAAGGCCTCGGATGCGGACCTGGAAAAAGCAGTGACCGAGAAGCCGAAGCATGCCGGCATAGCGAAGTCGTTGACTCCGGACCAGGTGAAGGCGGTCGTGGCGTACATCCGCACCCTGCAGAAGTAAACAGGAACGGCTGTTCCCTTTTGCGCACCAGCTTGGCCGTGAGCAATCCGGTGGGGCTGGCATGAGGCATGAGGTCGCCCCGAGTAGCGCGTGTGGCACGTATTGAAGGCCTGATTCGGACATCTTCCGTCCGTAACCGGCCAAGGGGCACCTCAAGCCTCGCGTCCAGGACAGGAGCAGCCACCCCGGGTCCCGGTGTCAGTTTCCGAGGACCCGGGACAGTCTTGCGTGAAGGGTCTCGCCTCCGTAGGGTTGGGCCTCTTCTCCAGACGTAGAGTTACTCCCCCATCTACCTCTTATCTCTCTGGAGCGGAGGCGCCACGCAGGCGCGGGCCGGAGAGATTTCCATGAGCAAAGCGCTGCTGTACGACGCGACCATTTGCATCGGATGCAAGCAATGCGAAGGAGCGTGTGCCGGACAGAACAAGCTTCCCTACACGGACGCGGTCGCGGCCGAAGAGATTCAATCGGAACATAAGTTCACGGTCGTGCTGACGAAAGGCGACAAGTTCATGCGGAGGTTGTGCATGAACTGCGCAGAGCCGGCATGCGCTTCCGTGTGCCCGGTGGGAGCGTTACGCAAGACCGCCGCCGGTCCCGTGATCTACGAAGAGGACCGGTGCATGGGCTGCCGCTACTGCATGGTGGCTTGTCCCTTCAGCGTTCCCAAGTACGAATGGAACAAGCTCCTGCCCCGTGTGCAGAAATGCACTATGTGTCCTGACCGTGTGCTCGACATACTTGCCGGGGTTGTCGCGAATGCGTCGGGGCCGAACACGTACAGCAACTTGTAATTCACTGGATGGCGATGGGAACGCTCGAGTACCCGTTCGCGAGGTCTCACCGTGAATGGAAAAGGGCCGCTCGAAAGAATTCCGCGGTGCCAGCCCCGCCAGAACCTGACACCCGGGGCATCAAGGTGTATGGGGAGTTGGCCGTCCACCGCGAAAGTCTGGAGCGAATTTTGGGTGAGAATCCGCAGTCGCTCGCCAGCATTCTGATGGCTTTGATCAGCGCATTGGGAGGTCAGCACAACTCGCTTCCCGCGGAGGAGATTGAGGAAGAAGCTGCCTTGGTTCTAACCTAGCTGCAACGCAACTTGCCTGGCTCTAGTAGTCCGCGGTCAGACCACGCCCGCCCTCTTCCAGGCCTGCCAGTCTTGCTTGGTTGCAGAAACCATCTGTCGCGCTGCGGAATAGAGCCAACCAGGCTTTTGTGCTTTCAGATGATTGCGCACCGCCCTGATCGCTTCGCGATTTCCAAGGTGCACATTCGCCGTCTCCCTGCCCATCGAAAACAACATCCGACACTCATCGCGATTGCGAGGCAGCACTGCCAGTTCGATGCGCGAGCAATGCGGTGAGAGACGACGAACAATCCAGCGTCCACGCAAGTACACGAACGGGTCTGGACAGCGAACGGCCCGCGAGAGCAGCCATTGATACCAGATTTCAGGCGAGCCCGGCCGATCTTGCACCCATGAAACGGCGGACGGAACCAGCATCTTGGCCTCGCGGGCAATCTTCGCTCCATGAAACTCAGCGATGGCAACGAAACGCTGATGTCCTAGACTTCCCAGGCCGGCAACCCGGCGGGCTAGCCGATAACGCAGGCCCGGGTAGGGCATGGTATGTTCCAGAGCCTCGCGGACATTTGGAGAGATCTCAGTCCGCAAGGTGGGAAGGTCTTCCATCTTCGTCCAGAAGCGATCGGGATCCCGCAATTCGTTGAGAGCGATCGAGCGCAACCACTTGTTGCCTTCTTCCAGCACAAATGGCCGGCCGCCCTCCGCCAGGCTCTCGGAATATCCGTCGAGAATCTCGGCACAAGCATTTTTGCCGGTTACGACCAGGCGATTTTCATCGATGGCCAACAAAACGCTGGCAGCCAGACGGACAAGATCGTTGGTATAGGGGAGCCGCGAAGCCTCGTCGAAATCGTTCACGCCCCAAATGAGGCGGCCTTCTATGTCGCGCCAGGTTCCGAAGTTCTCGACGTGAAGATCTCCGACCGCCAGTATCTCGGGGGCATTCGCGACGTCAGGGCAAATCTCCGGCCAGATCTGCGCCCAGCGATAAAAGGTCGCGCGGAGAAATGGAAACATGGATTCCGCCATTTTCTTGTGCTTGAGGCGGAGGTCTGCGTCGACGAGGGCGGTATGAGTGCGGAGCCACGCCTCATAGCGAGCCGTGGCCTTCAAAATGTTCATAATGCTGCGGCCTTGAACGATAGTGGCGGACGATGGCCGGTGTCAACGGCAGGGCGAATAGGACGGAGCCGGATGCGGGCTGGTACGTGAATCGCCGACGCATCCGGTGGGAGACAGGTCTACGAATTGAAAAATTCGGCGTTCTTTGCCGCGAAGGGCTTCTGCTCGTCGGTCAGATCATCGAAAGGATGGATCGCGTCTGACGTGCAGACCGGCACGCAGGCACCGCAATCGATGCAGCCGTCCGCCTGAACATAGAGTTGAGTGACGGCCTCGAATTTTGCCTCATCGGCTTTCGGATGAATGCAATCCGTGGGGCACACGTCTACGCAAAACGAGTCTTTGATGCAGGCATCGGTAATCACATAAGCCATGATGGAATTGTCCTGAACATGAATTGGAGTCTTCCGACTCCTCCTGAGGTTGAGGGTATCGAAGCGCGGTCGTCACGTGCCGTGATGGGGGGCGGCAGTGATGTTCGTACATCACGCTGCGCGGTGATGGGGATCAC
>Ga0210406_10007032_pt1 | contig 11536 bp, 7 predicted proteins | sample IncBWC30MmetaG_FD_155454 | JGI IMG/M metagenome (GOLD analysis project Ga0210406, IMG submission 155454) | Forest soil microbial communities from Barre Woods Harvard Forest LTER site, Petersham, Massachusetts, United States - Inc-BW-C-30-M | ecosystem: Environmental > Terrestrial > Soil >... | reverse complement strand
CGGTAAGCAGGAGATCGATATCGAGCTCGGGATAATGCGAGGCCACGCGGCGTGACATGCCGCAAAGAGAGATGACGTGTTCGAGCAAGCCGCCGAGATAGGCGTGGTGCATGACTTTGGCGGCGGGCGCGCGCTTGTAGCAGCGAGCGGTTTCGGGATCGGCGATTACGCCCAGGACTAAACGCTTGAGCCAGGGATTGGAGATGGATTCGGCGTAGCCGCGCAAGTCCCCGAACATTTTTTCGACGTCGGCGGTGGTGTGCGGCAGATAGTCGGCGAGGTCGATTTCTTCGGGCTTGGCGAGGCGCAACTGGACCAGCGCGAGCTGCGGCTTGTTGCGGTACATCTCGACGCGCGCCTGCACTTTCACGAAATCGTCGCGCTGAATGTCTTTCGCGGCGGCCTCGAACTGGTCCCACATGCGCGCTTCGATGGTGCCGCTGCGGTCGCCAAGCTCGAGGCGGAGATAGGCGCGGCCCTCGCGCGTATTGCGCAGTTCTTTTTCGTGCACGAGGAAAAAACTAGTGATGTTCTGCTCGGTAAGCAGATCCGTGACGTACGGCGTCTTCATTGGCCGGAAGGTTGGCCGGAGGGTTGTCCGGAGCCCGTCTTCTTTCCAAACAAGAGATATTTCTTGTGGCCTTTTTTGGATTTGCTGGCTTCGGGCGTTGCGCTGACTTCCTGAATCTCGGAGTTACCGCCGCCGGCAATCTCCTGGTAGCCCGGCTTGATGACCACATAACTTTGCTCGCGGAGCGTTTTTAGATAATTGCGCATGGCCGGCTCCATGCGCCCGGAATACAGGTGGTCCATAATTTCGTTTTCCACCTTGGCTAGCGGCTGCTCGCCTTCTTCGTAGCGCTCCAGGACTTGCAAAATCAGGTAGCCCTGCTTGGTGTCCATGACATCGGTGAGTTCGTTTTTCTTCATCTTGAAGACGATGTCCTCGAGCTCTTTCGAAAGCTCGCCGCGCTTGTACACGCCGAGGAATCCGCCCTGCTTCGCCGTGCTGCTGTCGGAAAAGCGTTTGGCAATTTCCCCGAAGTCCTCGCCGTCTTTAATGCGCTTGAGCGCCGTTTCGGCTTTCTTTTTCAGGTCGGGCAGCTCGTCGTCCTTCTTCCCTTCCGTGCTGACTTCGATTTCCCGCAGCGCTACCTCTTCCGGGCGGATGAACTCTTTTTTGTGCTCGTTGTAATACTTCGCCACTTCATCCTTGCCGATGGTGATGTGCGAGCCTACTTCGCTGGCGATGACGCGCTGCGTCAATATCCCATTGCGCATGTTGTTCTTGAAATCTTCCCAGTTCGAACCCTGCGCGGTAACCGCCTTCTCAAGATCTTCCATGCTGTCGATCTTGTTTTGCTGACGAAGCTGGTCAAGCTTTTTGATCACGTCGGGCTCGACGTTGACACCCATGTCCTTGCCGCGTTGCACTAGCAGGGACTGATCGATCAAATCGCGCAAGGTGTTCTTCTGGCGGTCCTCGATGTCGGCGCGCAACTGTTCGGGGGTGCACTTGCCTTGGCATTCCTGCCTGGCGTCGTCTTCGGCGGCGACGCGCGCCTTGTCGAGTTCAGAAAGGGTGATGATCTCGTTGTTGACGCGCGCGATGATTTCTTCGACAGTTTTGGTATTCGCGCCTTCCACGGGTTTTTTAGCTTCGACGGGCTTTTTGACCTCGGCGGGCTTTTTTTCGGGCTCGGGGGCGGCAGTGCCTGGCTGTTCGAGAGCGGGCGCCTGCGGCTTGGGCGGCTGCTGCGATGACGGGGCCGGCTGGTCCTGAGCGAGCAGCGGCATGGCGGCGCAGAGAGCCGCGAGCAAAATCATGTTGGGCATTACTTTCCTCATAACACCAGTTTAGCCCTGCCCGCGAAGGCTGAGCAATACGTTTCTCACTGCCGCGGAGACCTGCTCGCCGCGGGTGACTTCCATCCATAACACGCCGCTGGGGTCCAGCTTGATGCCCTTGCGCAAGCGGACCACGGAAACCAGCGCAGCAGGATCGATGGGCGTCTCCGGATGAAAGCGAATGGCGACGCGGCTTCCCTGCCGCTCGACCGAGGAGATGCGCAGGCGCTCACTGATGGATTTGAGGACGGCATACTCCAAAAGGTTATCCACGGAGGTTGGGGGCGGGCCGAAACGGTCGGCGAGTTCTTTGCGCACGTCGAGCTTTTCTTCGTCGGTGGAGATGGAAGAGATGCGCTTGTAGGTGCGCAGGCGGAGATTTTCACTGGGGATGTAGTCATGCGGAATGCGCACGTCGGAGCCGAGGCTGAGGGTGGTGCGAAGCTCCGGCGCGGCCTCTTCTCCCTTGAGCTTGGAGACGGCACGCTCGAGCATCTGGCAGTAGAGGTCGAAGCCGATGCTTTCGATGTGGCCGTGCTGCTGGCGGCCGAGCATGTTGCCGGCGCCGCGTAGTTCCAGATCGAGAGCAGCGATTCGAAAGCCCGCACCGAGTTCGCTGAACTCTTTCATGGCGGCGAGACGCTTGCGGGCGATGTCGGAGAGCGTGGTCTCCGGCGGGACCAGGAGATAGGCATAGGCGCGCTGGTGGGAGCGGCCAACGCGCCCGCGGAGCTGGTACAGCTCGGCGAGGCCTAAGCGGTCGGCACGATTGATGAGCATAGTGTTGGCGCGGGGAATGTCCAAACCGTTTTCGACGATGGTGGTGGCGACGAGGACATCAGCTTCATCGCGAATGAATTTGAGCATGACGCTTTCGAGCTCTTTTTCGGCCATCTGGCCGTGGCCCACGACGACGCGCGCTTTGGGCACCAGCTTGTTCACCAGCGTGGCCAGCGAATAGATGGATTCCACGCGATTGTGAATGAAGTAGACCTGGCCGTCGCGGGCCATTTCGTTTTCAATCGCGCTGCGAATCAGCTCTTCCTGAAACGGCGCTACGACGGTTTGGATAGCCAGGCGATCGCGCGGCGGAGTTTCGATGAGCGACATATCGCGCAGACCGACCAGCGACATGTGCAGGGTGCGCGGAATGGGCGTGGCGGAAAGCGCGAGAGCGTCGACGTTTTTGCGGATTTCTTTCAGGCGTTCCTTGTGGGCCACGCCGAAGCGCTGCTCTTCGTCAACGATCATCAAGCCGAGGTCGTGGAAGCGCACGTCTTTGGAAAGCAGGCGATGCGTGCCGATGACGACATCGACCTTGCCGGCTTCCAACGCGGCGAGGATTTGCTTTTGTTCGGCCGCGGTGCGAAAGCGGCTGAGCATTTCCACGCGAATTGGGAAGGCCGAGAAGCGCCGCTTGAAGGTTTCAAAATGCTGGAAGGCGAGGACGGTGGTGGGCGCCAGGACGGCGACTTGCTTCGAATCGGCAATGGCCTTGAAGGCGGCCCGCATGGCGACTTCGGTTTTGCCGTAGCCGACGTCACCACAGAGCAAGCGGTCCATGGGCGTGGCGCTTTCCATGTCTTTCTTGATGTCGGCGATGGCAGCGTTCTGGTCGGGAGTCTCCTCGAACTCGAAGGCGTCCTCGAATTCGCGCTGGAAATTTCCATCGGGAGAAAAAGCGAGCCCTGGCGCCGTTTTCCTGGCGGCGTACAGTGCCAGGAGCTGGTCGGCCATGTCTTCCAGCGATTTGCGCACGCGGGTTTTGCGCGTGTTCCAGCCGGTGCCGCCAAGTTTATCGAGAGTGGGATGGGCGCCTTCGACGACGCGATAGCTCTGCACAAGGTCCATGCGCTCGAGCGGGACGTAGAGGCGAGAATCCTCGGCATAACGGAGAAGCATAAACTCTCCGCGGTGCCCGTCGGACTCGATCTGGCGCAACCCCTCGAACTGCCCGATGCCGTGGTCGACGTGCACCACGAAATCGCCGGGTTTCAGTTCGGCGAAGTCGCTGAAGAAACCGGAGGTGCGAATCTTCCTGCCGGGGCGTTCGAGCGCGGGCATGACCTCGAAAAGATCGGCGTTGCCGTACAGCGTGACTTTCGCTTCGGGAAAGGCCACACCGTCCGCGAAAGGAGAGCGCATCAGCAAGAGGCCGGCGGACTCCTGCGCGGTTTCCGCGGTAAATCCGGCGGCGGCGTTTTCGGATTCGCCGAGCACATAGGGCACTTCGTACTCGCGGCAAATATCGGCGAGGCGCTCCAGTTCGCCGGTGCTGGCAGCGGTGAGGAAAACGCGGCCGCCCGCGGCTACCTGCGATTTCACTTCGCTCATGCAGGCGACGACGTCGCCGTGGAAGCGCGCGCTGGGCCGCGAGGACAATTCGAATTGCGGGTGCGACCCTATGCCCAGCGCCAAGTGTTCGAGATTGACCTGCGAGGTTTTCTCCAGCGCGGCGGCAAATTGTTGTTCATTCCAAAAATAATCTTCCGCGTCGGGCGCGTTGGCCTGGCCATGGCGCTCGTAATTTTCCACGGCAGCGGCCAGATGCTTGGCGGCGGCTTCGCGAATCGCGGCCGGCTCGTCGAGAAAGACAATCGGACGCAAGGAGCTTTCCGCCAGCTCAAAGAGCGAAGACGGGCCGGGATCGCGTTTTGGGCCGAAGAAGGAATGCGTTTCCCAAGACGCTGCGTCGTCCGCGGAATATGTTTCGGCGGGCACGGCCCACTCGGTGAGGGGGAGCAGCGTGGTGCGCACCACCGGCGCGATGGAGCGCTGCGTGCGCGGATCGAATTCGCGTACGGACTCGACAGTGTCGCCGAGCAGCTCGATGCGCACCGGGCGCAGCGACTCCGGGGAGAACAGGTCGACGATGCCGCCGCGCACTGCGAACTGCCCGGGCATCTCGACCATTTCGGTGCGCGTGTAGCCCACCGAGCCGACGTGGGCGATCAATTCCTCCAGCGGGATTTCCGCATCGGTGGCCAGCGTGCGGGCCAGTGAAAGATAGACGTAGGGATCCTGGTATCGCCAAAGAGCCGCGCTTACCGGCGCGACCAAGAGGGAAATCTGGCCGTCGGTGAGACGAAACAGAGTGGTTGCGCGGCGCTCGAGGATGTCCGCGTGCGGGCTTTGCGATTGCCATGGCAACGTATCGAACGCGGGCAAAGTGGCGACGCCGCCCAAGGAGCTGGGGAAAATGGTGGAGAAAAAGCGCAGCGTGTCGGCCAGGGCCTCCGCGCGGCGGTTCGAATCGGTGACAAAGAATGCAGGGCGGCGCAGCTCATGCGCGACGTACGCGGCGACCAGCGCCTTCGCGACGTCATGCAGGCCGGCCAGCGAAATATGCTGGCCGCCCGCGCGCAATGCGACGATTGCGCCGTCCATCGACGGATGGCGCAGCACACTTTCAAGCCGCTCGCGGACTGCAGGAAGGATCATTCGAGAAAAGTCAGGATTTTGCGCGGCTCGCCGACACGCCGTCGCGGATTTTCTTCAGAATTTCGGTGGTGGAGTAGCCAGGGACGACAGGCACGGACACGACGCGGCCGCCCGCCGCCTCCACCTCTTCGCGGCCAACAATCTGGTCTCCGGGCCAGTCGCCACCTTTGACGAGAACGTCGGGAAGCAGAGCGGCGATGACGCGTTGCGGCGTCAAGTCGTCAAAAATCACAACGCCATCTACGCACTCCAGCGCGGCGAGAATTTCCGCGCGCTCGCGCTCCGGAATCACCGGGCGGCCTTCGCCTTTGAGGTGTTTGACGCTGGCGTCGCTGTTCAAGCCGACGATCAAAGCGTCGCCGAGGCTGCGCGCCTGCTCCAGGCTGCGAATATGGCCGGGGTGGAGCAAATCGAAGCAGCCGTTGGTGAAGACGACGCGGCGGCCATTGCGTTTCCCGCGGCCAAACCGCAGAATCGATTGCTCCAGTGTGAAGATGGAATCCAAAGGGTCTCCGTGCGAACGCTGCCGGAACAAATCGTGAAGCCGGAAGTTGTAGTTTATCACGCGGGTGCGTTGCAGCGGCGACCCGACTAATCGTCCACTGAAGCGCGGGTTCCAGAAAATCGCAATCTCGTTCGCTGGTGTAAAAGGCGGAGACGGCTCCGGGTGGCCTACCCTTTGCGATTTTGTTTTTGCAAAGTGTGGGCAATTCTTTGCTTCGCTTTAACCAGCCGCCGACTATGTGGCAGTGGCGTCCAGTGCTGGCGCACCTTTGAGGACGAGTCGTTTGCGAAACGGATACTCATTGGATGTTGCGGGCGATTTTCAGGTCGACAGGGAGTCTCAAGCCCCGCAAAATTACATTGATGAATCCATCCGGTGGAGCAGCTACGCCTGACCCTGACCCAGCTTGGGGCAATCCCGAAGAATGCACTTCGGAGGCCGGCCTCTCAGCAGCACATAAACCTGCGATGGCTATGAAGCGAATCCCGACGGCCGTCCTCCTCATCGTGGGAGCCTGCCTGCCTCTTTTCGAGATCGGCTGCTCGTTTGAAAGCGTCCCAGCCGACCGACGGCAGGAGAGAGAGGCTGCACTTCGCGAATACGCACGCCAGCAGCAAGAGACGTCGGCGGCAGCGGACCGCCAGAGGGCCGAGGAGCGTCAGCGCAGGTTGACGGACCCTGGCTCGCTGTCGATTCAGGAATCGGACGCCGAGATCGCAGCGCTGCACTCGCCATCGCCTCTGCAGCGGACGCAGGCCGCGGAAAAGCTCGGGGACGCCAAGGGGACTCGCGCGGTTGACTCGCTCATCGCTGTTCTTCGAACGGAGAGTGATCCGTTGGCATTCTCGGCGGTTGTGCAGGCCCTGGAGAACATCCACGATGCCCGGGCGGTCGACGCGTATGTCGAGGCACTGTCGGCGCCGAACATGCCCGACGACGTACGGGAGATGGCCTTCAACGGGATTGTTGCGAGCGGATCGCAGTGGAGGTTCGTCCCGCAAATCCGACGCTTCTATAGCTCACTCACAGACGAGTCCGTGCGCGCACGCGTCCGCCTGATCGTCGATCAGTACACTAAATAAGGAGTGGCTGATTGGATGACGGCGTCGGCTCCTCTCGCCGAGTAGACTTATTGCGTTCAGGACCAAGGCTCGGAAGAAAGGAGCTATTTCTGCCACATGCGAAAGCCACCTAGGAAGGCGTTTTCGTTGCTGCCGAGCCGCGTGCCGGGAGGCAGGCTCTTCAATTTCTTACTATTTCCGCCACCTAGCACCACATAATCGGCTTCTAGCGCGGCCTTAAGGTTCTTCGCAATTGTGGCCACATGCTTGCGCCACTTTTTCTTACCGGATCGTTCCAGCCCGCGCAAGCCAAGGTAGTCTTCGTAGGTTTTACCGTTCTTATAGATAAGGTGTGCCAACTCCATCGGCTCGAGCATCCCGTCCACGATCATGGCCGACCCGAGGCCAGTGCCTAATCCGAGAAACAACATGCGGCCGCCTTTATAACTGCCAAGCGCTTGCATGGCCGCATCGTTGATGATCCTGACTGGACAGCCAAAAGCTTTGCGAAAGTTAAATCCCATCCAGCCGCCGCCCAGGTTGTGGGGCTCGCGAAGTGCGTGCTGATTAATGATGGGGCCGGGAAAGCCTAAAGATACACAATCGAACTTCCAGTCCCGCACCGACTTCTTGACCAGGCGGACCATTCTGCGCGGGGTCATGGTGGGGCCAGATGGATATTTTCGAGGCTCCTTTTGCCCGGTAGCCAGCATCTTGACGTTTGTACCGCCGACGTCAATGACCAGGACTCTTGGGGATTTTGCCGTTTGTGCAGCTTTCATCGCTGCTCCTTCGATGCGTGGCTGAATCCACTGCGGTGTCGTTCTTGAGAACCATGTAATTCTAGGATGAACTGGCCGTGCAGCGGAGCAAATTCGAGGCGTTTGCCGTGAGTGGTGATGGCTACATCCTGGAAACAATTTACGGAAATGGTTCAAAAGGCTTTTCCCAAAAAGGGTGAGACATTATTCTTGCCTATGGCGGGGCCTCCGCAACGAGCAGTTGGCGGCCCACTCTAGTGAGGCCGCCACGAAATCTACATTCCAATGACACCACTAGCAAAAGGCTTGCGTGCCGCGCTTGGCGTTGTGCTGTGCATCGCCGGCTTTGCGCTGGCGTGGGCTACGCCGTACCGCGCAACGACGGTGATTGTCGGCGCTGGGGGCTGCCGGCTGGTCACTGACGTAGTGGATCGTGGCAGCGACGATACGCAGGGCTACGTTGTGCTGTTTCACGGGCTGGCCGCGAACAAAAAAATCATGGCGTATCTCGCGCGCGGCTTCGCCAACGAGAACCTGCGCGTCTTTGTTCCGGACCTGCCGGGGCACGGCCGCACGCCGGGTCCGTTTTCCTTCGAGCGCGCCGAGGCTTGCGCGGATGCTTTCGTTCGGGAGTTGATCCTGCGTCGGGCGATTGACCCGCAGCGCACGATGCTTGCGGGGCACTCGATGGGCGGCGCGATTGCGCTTCGCGTGGCGGCCCGCGTTGGAGTCGCCGGAGTCGTGGCGATTTCACCGGCGCCGCAACGTGTGGCGCACGGCGTGCCGCCAGACATGCTTCCGTATACCAATCCGCCGCCGCTTCCTCCGCATACATTGGCGATCAGCGCGGCCTTCGAGCCGCTGGGCATTCGCGATTCCACGCGCGACCTGATTGCGGGAGAGGCCGCAGCCACCGGGAAATATCTCTTCATGCCGCGCGCGACACACGTCAGCGTCCTGTTTGATTCGCGTGTCGTGCGCGCATCGCAGGAATGGACGGCGGAAACGCTGAATTTTCCGGCCGAGCTGGGCGCGCCCTCTTCGCTGCCGCTGGCTGGCTCGCTTGCTGGACTTGCGGGCATTCTCCTGCTCGCGGGGCCGTTCGTGCGGGAAACTTTGGGCATGCAGCGCACGGTGGCGGCATCCGTACAAGCCGAGAAATCGGTTCCGCGAGACCCGAGCGCCGCATCACCAGTGATTCCGCTCTACCGTGCGCTGCTCGAAACGGCCGCCGTCTCGTTGCTGGCCGTGGCGATGCTGCGATTCTGGAACCCGCTTTCGTTCGTACGGCTATACAACGGCGGCTATTTCGCCAGCTTCGGCCTGATTGTTGGCCTCGGGCTGCTGGTAATCCACCACAGGGCGTTTCGCGCGTTGTGGCCGACGCAAATCAAGATTTTGCTGCTGGCGGTGCTGGCGGGACTCGTTTTGCATTTGCTGGTTACCGGCTGGTTCGACGCGACGCTGACGGAGTCTTGGCTTTCCTGGGCGCGCTGGGCGCGCTTCCCGGCGTTGTTCGTCGCGGCACTCGCGTATCTGCTTGGCGAGGAATTATTGCTCGGTCCGGTCGCCGCGCGCGGCAAATCGGCGCGCGTTTTGCTGGCGCTGACTCTGCGCCTGATCGCGTTTATTGCTCTGGTCTTCGGCATCTTCGTCCTGCACAGTGGAGCCATCCTGGTGATCCTGCTGGCGCTCTACCTCGGGATCTTTTTCCTCTTCCAGCGGCTCGGTATGGATCTGGTACACCGCCTGACCGGATCTGCAATTGCCGCAGCGCTTTTCGGTGCTATACTTCTCGCTGGTTTCTGCCTGGTGATTTTCCCCGTCACCTGAACAGGCTCTTTGGACGGAAAGGGCCTTTATCCTGCAAATTCGCGCGCAGGGAGCGAATGCGGGGCCTCGGCGAGCTACCAAACATGACAGAGATTGCAATCGTGGGTGGCGGGCCATCCGGCGCGATGTGTGGCGAGCAGTTGGCGCGCGCGGGGCACAGTGTCCACATATTTGACGAGCACCTGGCGTGGGAAAAGCCGTGCGGCGGCGGGCTGACACACAAAGCGGTGGAGTGCTTCCCTTTTCTCCTCGATAACCCCTATCCCAAAAAGCTGGTGAGCTCGATCGAGTTGATCAGCAGCAACGAACAGAGCGTGATGCTGGATATGAGCCATCCCATCGTGATTTATTCGCGCACGGTGCTGAATGGCATGCTGCTCGAGCGCGCCGCGGATGCCGGCTGCAAAGTGCAGCGCTCGCATGTGATCAGCGTGGACACCGCGGCGGCCAAGCCGCGGTATTGCGTCGACGGCGAATGGCGCACGGCGGATTTTCTGGTGCTGGCGGCGGGGGCGCGCAATCGTTTGCTGCCGGGAACGCGGCCGCTGGAACGCGATGAATTGGAAATGACGCAGGGGTATTTCGTTCCGCAGACATGCGACGCCATCACCGTAAAATTTCTGCCGCACTTTGAGGGCTACATCTGGTCGTTTCCGCGCTGCGACCATTTATCGGTGGGCATTTGCGGCAGCATGGCTTCGCACACCAGCACGGAGCTGCGCTCGCATTTACAGAGCTTTGTGCAGAAGAAAAATATTCCCACGGAGGGCGCGCAGTTTTACAGCCACGTTTTACCGTCGCCGCGCGAACGAACGTTTTCGGAACGCACCGTGCTGGGCAAGAATTGGGCGATGGTTGGCGACGCGGCGGCTTGGGTCGACCCGCTCACCGGCGAAGGGCTTTTCTACGCCATGCGCTCCGGCGAATTGCTCGGGCGGGCGCTGGCGGAAGGGTGTCCGGAAAAATATCCGGCTCGCGTGAAGGCCGCGTTTTCGGCGGAGCTGGAATTTGCCGCGCGCATTGTGCGGCGCTTCTATCGCGGATCGTTCCTGGGGACCGCAGTGACCACGCGCATGGTGCAGTTTTTGCGGCGCAGCCCCGTTTTCCGGCAACTGATGGGCGACCTTTTCAGCGGCACGCAGGATTACACCAGTTTGAAGCGCCGCCTGTGGGGCCATCTGGGCATTACGCTGAGCGAGTTCATATCCAGCGTCCTGAACCTGGACCTCCCTGCGGCTGCGCGGCTTCCCCGAGGCGGAACTGCCGGGGATTAGCGCGAGTTCCCTTTCCATCGATCGACGGCGCCTGACGTCACCTAGCCGAATGGCCAGGCGCATTGCGTATAGTTTTTGTGCGGCGCGCCGCATCCAAAGGGCTAAGATACTCGGCGCATCCAAATGAACACGGAAAGCGAACAGAAAAAAGAGAAGCGCAAGAACGCCTGGAAGAATCTTCCGGATGTCTGGGCGCTGATCAAGCCGCGCCGAGGCCTGCTGGCGCTGGGGTTTGTGTTAATGGTGGTGAACCGCGTGGCCGGGCTGGTTCTGCCCGCTTCCACGAAATATTTTATCGACAATGTCATCAGCAAGCGGCAAACCCAATTGCTGACGCCCATCGTTCTGGCCGTGCTTTTCGCGACGGTTCTGCAGGGGCTTACTTCCTTCACGCTGACGCAGCTTCTTTCCAAATCCGCGCAAAAAATGATCACCGAGTTGCGGCGGCAGGTTCAGGCGCACATCGGGCGGCTGTCTGTTTCGTTCTACGACGCGAACAAAACCGGCGTGCTCGTCTCGCGCATCATGAGCGACGTGGAAGGCGTGCGTAACCTGATCGGAACGGGCCTGGTGGAATTCGTCGGGGGGCTGCTGACCGCGATCTTTGCGCTGGTGTACCTGATTCACACCAGCGTCATGATGACGACGCTGGCGTTTGGCATTCTTCTGGTTTTCGGCGTAGGGATCAGCAAGGCCTTCAAGACCATTCGCCCGATCTTCCGGGCGCGCCCCAAGATTAATGCGGAGGTGACCGGCCGGCTGACGGAATCTCTCGGCGGGGTGCGCGTGGTCAAGGGCTATCACGCCGAAGCG
>Ga0210406_10007031_pt1 | contig 11537 bp, 19 predicted proteins | sample IncBWC30MmetaG_FD_155454 | JGI IMG/M metagenome (GOLD analysis project Ga0210406, IMG submission 155454) | Forest soil microbial communities from Barre Woods Harvard Forest LTER site, Petersham, Massachusetts, United States - Inc-BW-C-30-M | ecosystem: Environmental > Terrestrial > Soil >... | reverse complement strand
GACCGGCTGCATCTTCAACTTGTTTCTCGATCGCTAGCGCTTGACGCGAGATGACAGCGCCTCCGAGACGCTTGGCGATTCCCATCCCTGCCTCACCCTTAGCGCCACCGGGCATCTTACCTTGCAGCAAGTCTTCCATGTTGGAAGCAGAACTAAAGTTGACATCGATCCCGGACATCATCTCAAACATCTCGGGAGACATCATAGACTTGAACTCTTCAACCTTGGAGTTCATCGAAGGAAAAGCGGCCTTACCTCCAGGCCGATTTAGCGATGCTAGCTTTCCCTCGAATCCTTGCCCCATACCGTAAGCGGCTTTCGGTGGACGCAACATCTTAGCAAACAAGTCGTCCATATCTTCCAGGCGCGCCGAGTACCATTGCTGAAGCTTGGCCAGATCCTCGACCATAGACTTACCCCAGAAGTAACCAGGGATGTTGTTAGGACAAACCTTAATGAACGGTGGCGTGCCGGGTAGTCCTACTACCTCAATAGGCCGATCGTATAGGACACACGACCCAGAAATCGTTGCAACCATCCAGTCGCCGCGATCATCATCGAAGTAGTAGAGATCATGCAACTGATAATAGGTCTGGGGATACTGCGCCTGATACGAATAAGAGCGAGCAGCATTCCAGTCGGCTTTATAAACCGTAGCCGAAGGCCCCATTTCAATAACGCCTCCTCCTGAGTCTTGGTTCGGTTTATGGGTAGCGAGTTCATAAAGCACCTTCGGTCCCATCGGATGATGACGTAGCCGGATCTCTAGCTCGGCAAGAGTCCAGTAAGTCGTAAGACTCATAGCCTGCTGACGCCGCAAATCCGTTTGTCCTGGCCGCCAGACACCGAAGTCGGCAGGGTTATCTATCAGGTGGGTGACGATGTTAACTTCGCCGTTAGTCTTTAGCTCGGGGATAAAGGTCAGGATTGATGCTCCATTGACTAACGACCAAGTAACCGCCTCACTGAATAGCACATCCGAATCGGTGTCAGCCCAAGCTTCAGCTAGGAAGTCTGCTACTGGATCAGTCTGATGAAAGCTTTCCTGCGACTCTTCGTCGGGCGGAACATTAACCCAGAAGCGTAGGCTATCCGGCGAGTAAAGAAGCGCCGCTTTCTTTTCGACGAAAGGACCGATCTTATTAACTCGCGCTGAATCTAGCGGCGTCCCACCCGATAGATAGCGCCGCTTACAGGAGTCATAGAAGGTCTGCCGCGCTGGAGCATCTGAGCGACAATCCGCTAGCACCCGAAAGAGATCTTCTTTGCGGCGCGTAGGGAAAGGGCTCAGGTACATATGAATTATTCTGTAAAAAGAGATAGCTGACTGTTAGCTGGCCTCCGCCTGTATGCGCGCCGCGCCGCATAACCTGCACTCTTGCTCTTGTGACAAGTCCTGCAAAGTGTCTGGAGATTCTGGAGATTAGTCCTCCCGCCTTCTGCCCATTCTAGAATATGATCCGCTTCCCAGGAGTGCGATTGCTCACCGCACATCGCACAAACCCCTCGGTCACGCTCAAAGATCGCGCGTTTTATCTGCCAGTCCGGAGCTCGGTAATAGGTAGCCTTGAAGTCCAAGACACAAGCATCAGAGCACCACGACTGACGTCGTCCTGTCACCTCAACCCCGCACCAACAACACAGAGGCCGTCCACCTGGACCACGCTGACCAAGATAGCGCGCAAGCCGTTTGTGTTTTGGCTCCAGGCTCATTCGATCTGATTCCCGTGGTTATCAGTCCGCCCGATCACTTCCCGGTTCTGCAAGAGTTCATTAGCGCGCGGGCCTAGGTCCGTGTTAACGGGAGCTTGAAACTCTTCCTGCTTGGGCGGTTGCCACGGCCTGCCTTCGATCGTCAGGTTGCGCAGGTCGATCCCCATCCGGCCAAGGTCAGACGCGTAGCCTGCTTGAATCGGTGGCGCGGAGGGCGCTTCGCCTAAGACCCCCATGTTCAGCCCGGGCGGCATGACGCGGCTAGAGAAGCTGGGCTTCGACACGCCGCTAGCGTTAGAGAAATTCACAATCCCACGGTCAGCAAACTCGCGCTCTAGAATCTTGTCGGTCCGCCGCGCAACACCGGAAGCGTACCCCGGCGGCCTCCCGCTAGTTAGAATCTCTTTCATCCCAGCGCGCTTCGCTGTCTTGCCGCACCGGGTACAGATCGGGATCAGAGCAGAGAACGAACCGCAGTTCGGGCAATCAAATTCCTTGAGGATCATAAGTAACCCCAGCTTTTCAGCCACTTGACTAAGGAGTTAAAGGCTTTAACCGAGACAACGAACGACCGTCCGTCCTCTTCAAACCTTATCCCGTTTCTGTGCTGTCCAACCAAGAGCGGTGTGATTTCATTTCCTTCGTACCCATCACCGCTACGAATATTGATTACGAAACAGTCGCGCCCGCCAATGCCTCTCTTTACTCCATCCCCTTCGAACTGGGTTATTTGGACGTCAGACATTGACTGACAATTATGGACGATGCCGGATGAAAGGCAAGCCCGCGCTATATTCCTCGATTTGCTCCCGCATCAGTTCCATGGCTTCGTGATCTTCGCGGATCTTCTCGTCTTTAAAGTCTAAGATGCGCCGCCGCAGCACCGCTTCAGGGCTTGTATCGAGCTGTTTCTCGACTAGCGGACTATCGGGGTTATCCGGATCTTGCCGGTCGTTCGCAGTCTCAACCGCGCGTTTCCGGCTGAAGGCTTCGTTCCCCCCTATATCAGTCTCAAGGATCTGCAAGTAAGTCTGTAACCCGATCGCCGCCGCCATCAGCCGGTGATCTTGTTCCCCGGTCTCAAGCCGACCGTTACGCGGGTTACGCATGATCTCGCTTGCTTCCTGGATCAGGGCAGGGGACCGGACTTCAAATAGCCCGCGATCGAAGAAATCTCTGAACGTCTCAAGTAACACCGGCTTGTTGCGCCCAGTCGTCACCCAGTTAAATGACGAGGTACTCTTACGAACCGAGTCTTGCCGGCTGTAAAGATAGAACCGGCTATCGCTCAAAATCTTGGCGAGCTTCGGTTCGTACCCTTGCGCCACTTCCTGTTGCAACCGCGCGATCTCGTTATGCACGGCCTGCCCGCCGCCCTGGAGCTCGATATTGATCATGGTCTCGGAGAGATAAGCGCCAGTCAACTCAAGCAGCACCCACGCTAGCTGATACGCCGGGATCTCGGTATTGGTCCATTCAGCCACCTGCACAACACAATCTGAGTAACAGCGTAACACCTGGATCGCGGCGGCATCACAGTCTTCACTCGCTCCATGCGCCGGGTCCATCGAGATCGCGTACCGGACAAACGGCCCTTCAGCCGCCGGTTCCCATATCACGAGGTCGTACCACCCGCCTTCTTCCACCTCGTCAATGCGAAGATCCTGGAACGTGCGGCCCAGCTCCACTCTGAAATAGCGCGCATACCGTTCGTACTTCAGGCTCACATTCTGCGCACTCGCTAGCGCCGCCGGACCAATAAATCCTTTACCTCCGTACTGCCAGGCGTATTCTGGGAGCGGTGGATACTCCTGATACATCAGACCAACCTTGCCCCCATACTCCTCTTTCAGCGTATAACGCCACCAGGCTATTTGACTCTTGGTTACTTCGTATCCAAACCGGGTCTTTATCTGGTCAGTCCATTTCTGCTCTTCGCGCTCAAGTCTTGGCATCCCTTCCCAGTACACTCTATACTGCTGCAGCTCCTTCGGGTCCTCTAAATCCAGATCGTAATCCGGATGCAGCCACCAGCCGATAAAGATCGACTTGGCCCCCGTCGCGTCCTCAGCCGACCAGTAGTCTTTGAATAGTCCCGGGCCCGTCGACGTTCCTTCAAAGCAATGGAACCTAACAGGGTTCTTCTTCGCCAAGGCACTCATCAGCGACTTCACCCCCTCTTGATCTTTCCACCGCCCGAGCTCTGTACCCCAGCAACCGATTAACCCCATACCTCGACCAAGCCCACCTTCATCCGAACTGTTCGCGTTCGCCCAAACAATCCGGCTCTCGTTCGCAAAAGCGATCACTTCCCGGTTATTCTCTAACACCTCCTGGCGCCATTCAGGGTGATCCTTAAGCGAGCGCACCATCCCGCCCAAAAGCGACCGGTTCACCATCACGCGCTGCTGACTATCCGCGATAAAGCTGAAAAACATCCCGTCATGCTTAAAACACCAGTACAAGATGAACGCCAGGCCCGCCGTCGTAGTCCCTGATTGCCGGCACTTCAGCACATAGAACTTGTGCACCCCGCGCGACAGCCCCTCAAGGATCTCGTCCACCAGATAAACCTGCGTCCGCATCAACTCCATCGGAATCAACGCACTCGATCCCTCTTGTTCCGCCCCGCCTTCCTTCGCCGGGATCTTCAGCTTCGTACAGAACGCTATGAAGTTCTCCCGGCTGATCCCGCAGATCTCTTCACTCATCTGGCTCTAGTTCTTTCCACAGACAATTCCCGTAATGCCCATCGTTCGGCCCATCGATAAACTCCCCCAAGTAAACCCCTTCCTCGATGCGCACTATCTTCAACGTCCCATTCTCAGATTGGATCCAATCGCCAATCTGTAGGCCGGGGTCTTTCATTGACTGACAATCCTATCACCAAAACAAAAATTTCTTTAGGAAAAATTGTACAGGGACCTCCCGGGGTGCGCGCGCGTTGACCACCGCGAGTTTGTGCGTGAACCACAAAAAAGAATGCTTAGGCTGCCTGACTGGTAGGTATGATCGACTGTAGCCGACAACCGGCCCGATTAACCATCACATAAGCAGTGACACGATTAAAACCTTTGCTTTTCAGCCTACTAACTAAGTAGACTTCGAGTCGTAAGTGATTGTGCCTCAGTGACTTACGTGGTTGACATGACGCATAATATCATACAATAGAGATCATATTAAATAGAACTATTTGCGGCCGACTGAACGAATAAGCTTGACGGCGACCCCCAAAATCCCCTAACAACCCCTGTATCTCACCGAAGCCGCTGGCTCAGGTTCGAATTAATTCCGTTGAGCGCGTAAATCGCACCTGATACTTTGGTCTCACGCGCATGCGAAGTAATAGCGACAAATCCATTCTGCGTGGCATTGAACTCATCCGTGATTACTTACGCGATGGGAGAATTCATCCGCGGCTTTCCGCGTGGCATTTAATGAAAGCGCGCCGAATTCTTGGGGTCGACGGATCGATTATTGACGGCTGGCTGATGCGGCACACATGGTCTCAGCACCTACGAGAGATTGGATTAGACGCTGAAACACTCGAGATCGTTGATCCGTTTCGATGGAAGGTCGCTCGAGAATTAATAGACGACCCAACGTTTAAAAAGACGTTCCCACTCGCGGAATTTAGGCGGCGTCTAGCATGTGCCCGCCTGGCTGAACATCGTTCACAGCTTGAATACGCGCCGGCTGAAGAGCCGAGTGAGCGCAGCGTTGCGCTAGGGAAGCTTGGTATCGAGCTGGATTAAATCCTTAACGCTCCAGTGGAAAGACTGGCGATTAAGCATACCGAAAGCCTCTTCGGTTGGAACGTAAGAATCTTCATGCAACTCAATCGCGGGGTCCACGACAAGCTTCCCTTTCGAAATCAAACTCTGGATGTGATACAAGCCTTTTGGACTAAAAACGATCCAGTTTTTATCAAGTTGCCGCTGCCTCTCTGACGAGAGCTTTTCTAACCAAAGCGGGTGTTCAATTAGTTCAGTGCTCATCAGTTACCGCTAACGAAGATTGGGGCGTGACCCATCTGGGTGATAACGCCACCGGTTGGGCCGACTGAGTAGATTGCGGGTGGCTGGCCCATTTGGTTGATGACGCCGGTGTGGTACAGCGGCTGAGGTGGGGGCACGTAATACGTGGTTTCTGGCGCCGTGTAGGAGACGTAATCAGCGCTGTGGGCTCGGTTGTAGCCGTCAACGAATCCGTGTTCAAAATCTTCGCAGCTCGAGAGAGCGGCGGACACGAACAGAAGAGCGAACAGTTTCACAGTCGAGTTATACAGCAGATTTGGGCGCGGGGTTCAAGCTTTTTCGCTTTAGGCGCGCAGCTCGTTGATAGCATTTATGGCAGAGGCCGTGAGCCCACGAAACGCCGCGGCAGCCTGGAGTGCTGCATGGTTTCCAGCGGCTCATATCGTGAACTGTTCCACGCCGATCTTGTGGCACTTGGTTAAAAGCTGGTCGAGCAGGCTGTGGTATTTGACCTTTTTTGGTGACGTGAAATTCGTGCAATATTTGCCGTAGTACCACTTGTTCCAGACTGTACGCTCAGCCTCGAGATCCACGTCGTCGGGCACTTCAATAACGCCCTCGAAAATCTCGTGTCCCTCTGCGGTTTCACTGACGATGACGACCGTTCTCATTTCTTCATGTCCTTGATTGAGGTGGTTTCGAGCATGAGTTGGTCTTGAGCGTGTTTCTTGCGCTTTAGGAAGCCGATTAGGGCTTCCTGGCGGCGCTGGCGTTTCATGTCTTTTGTCGTCTGTCGTTGCATGACTTTTAGTCCACGATTGGACTTCTCACAATTCTGGTAGCTTTGGCTGGTCGGTCGAATTTGGCGACCTTCCAGGCTTGTTTAGCGTCACAGTGGACGCAGATCGTCGGTAGCTTCTTCTGGCCAAGCATTAGCCAGTAATTTGTCTGCCATTCTGCGCCGCAGATTCCACACACAGCCCAGCCTTTTTCTTCTAGTTTCATAGAGCATTGATGATTAACGGACAATCAAAAATCATTTGCTGAAGACCACCGACGGCCTCATAACCTTGCATTTCCCTTCTGAAGTCGATCGGTAGCGGCAATATCATCTCCACTCCTCTTTCCCAAAATGTCAGGTTATACTCGATGACGTGCCAGGTAGAACGAGAGGCTTTGTCCACGCAAATCCAGTGCTCGCAACTGGTCATGATTTCATGTCGAAAGAGTTGGAGTTCTTGCAGTAAAGCTGCCGGTTTGACCTCTACGTACACTGAGAAATCTGTCAGCAGAAAGTCTGGTCGATAGGAGCCCGGCCACTCAGGTTCATACTCGAAATCTATATTTCGATTTGCCAGGAATTCAGCCCATCGAGCCTCAAGGCGACTTCGATATTTGATCCCGTTGAAAGTTGTTGGAATTGCGTTCATTTTCTGACTGATCCCAAGCTAGGGTAAGGGTTTCTTTCCGGTGGCATTCTAGCCCACGCCGAGGCCACGCCCTTCCAGTTCTTCATCCTCTTATTGTTGACTGTAAATCCATTTCCAACCCAGTGGTCCCATAGCCAAAACGCGTCGTTCTGAGTCAGTTCCAGGTATCCGACCACGTGTTCTTCGACCTCCTTGGCGGTTAATGGTCGAGTTTTATCCCTTTTAGGTTCCTCCCTAGAACCCTCTTCCAAAGACAAAGAAAAAGAGGAAGAAACAGAAGTATCTTCTTTGGTGGATTCGTTTGACTTCGTTTGACTGTCCAAGACACCGTTGGACAACCGCTTCCTTTCCCTCTCGATCCGCTTTCTCTCACGGAAGTAGGCCCGCCTCGCCTCTTCATCCCGGATATTTCGGTACACCTCGTAATTGACAATCTGCCAACCCCAATCGCGGTGATCGTCTAAACGCATTAGGCGCCGACCCTCTTCGGTATCACTGCGGCTCTTAGGGTCCGGCGACTCAAGCTCATGAATTGCTCTCTGAACGTGCTCTAAGGGGACATTGGTTAAGCGTGCTATTGCCTCATGGGTTTTGTCGATCACGCCGTCCAGATCAGCTAAAACGATCAGATCCATGAAAACGTGGCGAACGGTATAATCCTCAGCGATGGAGGATTCGAAGATTTGCCGGAACACTTTGGCGAACATTTGGGTTTATTGACTGTCCAAGAATGTCCAAGAATCGTCATACGTTGACAGACATTTTGCAAGCGAAAAAGTTCCTAGTTTTTCTAGAAACTTCTCGCTCGCTCACAGCATATTCGACCGTTTCCGGTTCTCGCGCCAGATCCGAAACCACCGGAACAGGGTAGGGGAGAAAAACTTCTCGTGTCGCTCGATGTATTCCTGTACAGCATTACGTACGAGGATCGATTGGTTGATGCCTAGCTCGTTAGCGGCCGACTGCATAGCGTCTCGGTACTCGGGGTCAACGCGGATTGTGACTCGCGCATCGACATCATTGGCGTTTTTTTTGGACATAATCAGCGTCATACAAAGACGGACTACCATGCAAAACGCGATAAGTCAATCAATAAGAACGTTACAAAAACGTAACAGTTAGGCACTTACGGCTTTCCTTATGGAAATTTTAGAAAACCCTTGACGTTATTTTATACGACATATATTGTTAGTCATTCATACCACTCCTTCGGGAAATTTGCATGATGGATGACTTATCAACCCCCGTTACTCAGCAAGTACCTGTAACCGTTAAACTACCTCCTACCCTGTTACAGATGGTCGAGCAAATTGCAGTTGCAAAACGCATGACAACGACGGACGCCATTAAAGAAGCTATAACACAGTATTTAGATAAAAACTAGCCACCATTAATTTGACTGCTCATGCATGACAATGTATGACACTGCTAAACGCCATGATTATCGAAAAAGGAATCCCGATTCCAAAGAGCCGTTCAGCTCGAGAAAGCAAGTATTCTAAAGCCATCGACGAGATGGAGCCGGGCGACTCGTACAAGTTTTACACGATAGGGTTCGCGAACGCTTTTGTGGCTGCCATGAAGAAGCGTGGCCTTAATCCAGTGCTGCGAAAGGTCCGAATAAAGGGCGAAATCTTCTGGCGAGTCTGGCAAGATGCAATGTCCGACGAAGACTGACAAAATTAACAAAAGTTAATGACATTCCTGTTAGAAAAACGATTCAATTATGACGATCGATACCGACCACTGGTACCACATCCATACAGCCATCGGAGATCTTCAGGTCTCCACTGATGATGGGCGGATCTCTTACATTCATTTTACGTGTCATCGCCACATGCAAAGAAGCGATGCACAGAACGGGGTTGAAACAGCCTTGGTAAAATTGCTCGAGCAGATAGTTGAAATTCCTGAAATAAAATGAGCACCCCAGACACTAAATCAGACACAATGAAGGCGTATCTTGAGAAGCAATTACCTTCTCGAATCGCTGAAATCCTGCCGGCGCATTTGAAGCCGGATCGGTTTATGCGCGTTGCGTACGCAGCGCTTGTTCGAACCCCGAAGTTGCAAGAATGCACGAAATTGTCAGTCGTTGACTGCCTCGTTCGTTTATCACAGGTCGGGCTGGAGCCAGACGGCCGTATGGCGCATCTTATCCCATTCAAGGATACAAAGAGCGGGACGATGCTTGCGACGCTTGTAATCGACTATAAAGGGCTTGTAGACATCGTGCGCAGAAGTGGAGAAGTCTCGCTGGTTGAAGGTCGCGCGGTGCACAAGGGCGACGAGTTCAAGTTCTCGTTTGGGTCGAATCAGTATTTGAGGCATGTGCCAACCTTTGACGATGAACCCGGCCCGGTGATCGCTGCTTACTCGTTTGTACGCTTCAAGGACGGAGGTGAAAGCTTTCACGTCATGAGTAAGCGCGAGATCGACGCCATTAGAGCAAGGTCTAAATCGCCAGATAAAGGGCCATGGGTGACAGACTACGAAGCTATGGCGGCAAAGACAGCGTTCCGACCGCATTCGAAGTGGCTCCCATTCTCGCCTGAGCTCCGCGAGAAGATCTGGCTGACGACGACGCGCCGATTGATATCCAGGCTGAAGCTGTCGAGCCGAAACGAATCAAGAACGCGGGAAGCGACGACTTTGCCGCCAACTCCTTCAGCGAGGAGCCAACACCAGCAGACCCAGAACCGAAGGAAGCAGAGGCGCTGTTCACTTAGCCATGAAAAAGAAGCAATCGCTAGAGCACTGGCTTTCGACTTTCACCGCCCGATTGGGACGCAAACTGGACCCTATCGAAACAGCGGTTTTTGAAGGTGCCTTCGAGCTCGGCTGGGACGCGGCTGAGAACGAGATGATTAAACTATGTGGCGGAAACGATCTTGACGAGTTCGGGCGAACGGACGCGCAGCTAGAGTTCGAGGTCAACGAGATGCGGGAAAGGTCATACGAAGCATGACAATCAGAATGATAATAGGGATGCTAATAGGGACCGTAATTTCGTGCTCAATATCAGTAGCAATGGGGGTTCTTCTTCCCGAGAACGTGAACCAAGCGCTGCTAGACTTCGGCGTCTACTTCTTCATTGGAATGATAGGAGGGGGAGGCGGAGCAATCATAGCGCTAGCCACTTCAAGCAAGTATGACTGAATACCGTGATCCGATCCGAAAAGATCTGCCGTCTATCAGCAAGTTCGGCGATTACAACGCTTGCAAAGCGAAGTTCCAGCTCGAGCTTTTGTCGCCCGAGCAGACGCCAAACGAGTGGGCTGCGTACGGCGAGGAGGTCCACGCGGCATGGGACGGGAAAGACGTTGGACTGACTATCGAGCAAAAGGACGTGCTCGATAGGGCCGACGCAAAGCGAGACGAACTCGTTGAGCAGATCAGTAAGACTGTAGACGCTCCAGCAGTTCGGCACATCCACGAAGAACGGCTGTGGTATAAAGACCCCGAGAGTGGGGAAAACCTATTCAGCGGCCAGCCTGATGATGTGTTCCTCTTTGACGATAAGCGGAAGACGGCACTAATCCTCGATTTGAAGAGCCTCTGGGGGCACGTAGACCCACCGTCCAGGAACTGGCAACTGGACGGTGCGGTCGTGCTCGCTGCTCAGAATTTCGGATCTCGCCGCGCCGTTACGGCAATCCTTCAGCCCAACAGGAAGTTCCAGCCGCCGGCGTTCTATGAGCAGGAGCACATTATAGAATCCACCGAGCGCGTTCACGAGCTATTGCAAGCGATCCATGACCCGAACGCTGTAGCCACGCCAGGCCCACACTGCGCCCGCTGCAACGCGAGGATCATCTGTAAGGCTGCTTTATCTCAACCCGAGGCCCTGACGCACCTAAGCCGTTCTCCAAAGGATCTTGTGCCGCATATAGCGGACGGGCTTTTGGAAGATCTATACGCGTACGGCAAGCAGGCCGAAAGCATCACAAAGGTCATCAAGGACGAGCTGAAAGGCCGGCTCAAAGAACGGCCCGAGGACTTCTCGCAGTTTCACCTGCGGCCTACCGGCGAGACGACGACCTTCGGGGATCTTCAAAAGGTCTACTCCGAGCTCAAAGAAATGTGCGGCATGACAGGGGATGAATTCCGCTCCGCAATGTCCGCCAGCCTTCCGAAGATCGTAAAGATCGTGCAGGCTAAGACAGAGCTGCCAGAAGACGAGGCGCGCGAGAGTGTCATTCGAAGACTGACTTTGTTGGGTTTGCTCAAGCAAACGCCGAAAGACCTCGCGATTGAGGTGAAGCGATGAGGGGAAGAAGGCCTCCGATGAGCGGAAGAGTAAGGCCGGATCCTCCTGGTTGGCAGGCTTACTGTGACCAAAGAGATCAATGGTATAAAGAAGACCTTGAATACTGGTTCCGGAGGTTTTCACAGATAGACGATAAGAGAGAAGCCT
>Ga0210406_10007030_pt1 | contig 11539 bp, 6 predicted proteins | sample IncBWC30MmetaG_FD_155454 | JGI IMG/M metagenome (GOLD analysis project Ga0210406, IMG submission 155454) | Forest soil microbial communities from Barre Woods Harvard Forest LTER site, Petersham, Massachusetts, United States - Inc-BW-C-30-M | ecosystem: Environmental > Terrestrial > Soil >... | reverse complement strand
AGATTTGCGAGGACTATGGAATCCTGATGATTCCGGTGGCGATGCGCGAAGACGGACCGGACATGGAAGAGGTGGAGCGGCTGGCGGTGGGAGATGCGTCGATCAAGGGCATGTGGTGCATGCCGAAGTACAGCAATCCCACGGGCACAATTTATTCCGACTCGGTGATTGCGCGGCTGGCGGCGATGAAGACAGCGGCGGCGGACTTTCGTCTGTTCTGGGACAACGCTTACGCGGTGCATCACCTGACGGATGAGAGGGTGGAGATCGCCAATATGCTGGAACTGTGCGCGCGGCATGGGCAGGCGAACCGGGCGTTTGTGTTTGCGTCAACCTCGAAGATTACGCTGGCGGGCACGGGATTGGGGCTGTTCGCGGGGTCGAAGGAAAATGTGAAGTGGCTGCTGGCGAGGATGACGCCGCGGACGATTGGTCCGGACAAGCTGAACCAGTTGCGGCACGTTTTATTTCTGAAAAATGAAGCGGGGATTTTGGAGCTGATGGATCGGCACCGTGCGCTGATTGCACCAAAATTTCAGCAAGTGCTGGAGGTTTTCGAGTCCAGGCTGGCGCGAGTGCCCGCAGTGAGCTGGACGCGGCCGAAGGGAGGGTACTTCATCAGCCTGGAAGTGCCAAAGGGCTGCGCGCGGCGGGTGGTGGCACTGGCGATGGAGGCGGGGATCGAGTTGACGCCCGCGGACGCGACACATCCTTACGGAAAGGATCCCGAGGATCGCACGATCCGGATTGCGCCGACGTTTCCGGAATTGGCGGAGGTGGCGCAAGCCGCGGAGGGCGTGGCGCTGTGCGTGTTGCTGGCGGCGTCTGAGAAGGCGGTTTAGCGCGAGTTCGGGAGACCGCCGCTTGCACGGCGAGTGTTGGCGTGAGAACATTTAAAGCTGTGGCGAACGCAGTGAGAATCGCCGCGAATGGCAATGGCGATATCGTCTAGGGGTCCAGGACGCCGCCCTCTCACGGCGGAAACCCGGGTTCGAATCCCGGTATCGCTACCAAAAAGAGTAATCAGTTATCAGTAACCAGTTTAGGAAAAGATCAAGAGAATTGAGTGCAGGTTTGTAGGCGCCTTATGGGCGCCTTTTTTGTTTTTGGGGAGGATTAAGTGATCAAACCGAGCGCAAGTTTCACTTCTTTTTCGATCTGTTGCAGCCTGCTCGCCGGAAGAGTGCCGAAGGGCTTTGCGTGCAAGAACGTTTTTTCCAGAGTGGTGACCTGATCGCACTTGGCCCAACAGTTGACGTTCAGGCCGCCTTCTCCTTTTGCGAGATCGTCCTTTGCGTTAGTAATAATTTTCCTGCCGCACCGGAGGGATTTCCTGGCGAGTTGCGATCTAGCCGGCGCAGGGGAAAGCCTTACCCCTGAAGGGGTGAGCTACAGGAATGTCGGTGCGCGGACTCACAAACGGCAGTCGCCGCGGTTCGAGGCAGAGAGAAATCCGGCTAAAAACTGGAGAGGAGTTTTTGGACACCTTGGACGAAGACGGGTGGGGGTGCGATGAGGCTTAGGACGAGGTGGTTGTTGGAGGGGAAGTCGTAGAAGTGGCCGGGGTGGAGGAAGACGTGGTGAGTGCGGAGTAGGTGGATGGCGAGGTCTTCGTCGGACGCGTGAGTGGAGGAGTTGGCGGAGTAGCGGATGACGGCGTACCAACCGGCGTCGGCGTGGAGGAGTTCGCAGGCGGGGTGGGAGCGGAGTTGGGATTGGAGGTGGGCGCGATTTTCGCGGATGCGGGCTTGGAGTTGCGGGCGGAGGGAGTGGCGCTGGGCGAGGAGCGCGGGGAGAGCGGCTTGCGCAGGTGCGCTGAGGGAGAGATAGGTGTCGGCGATGATTTCGAGGCGATCGAGGGCGGGGCGGACATGGGAATCGGGGCCGGTGACGGCGAGCCAGGCGATTTTCATTTGGGGGAGCGCGGAAATTTTGGAGAGGCCGCTGAGGGTAAAGGTGAGGACTTCGAAATTGGCAGCGAAGGTTTTGCGGGGCGGGGAGTCAAAGGCAAAATCGAGGAAGACTTCGTCGACGATGAGGGCGAGGTTGTGTTTTTGACAAAGAGCGTTCAGGCGGGCGAGTTCTTCGGGGTGGACGTAGGAGCCGGTGGGATTGTTGGGATGGACAAAAAGAATCGCGCGAGTGCGGGGCGTGAGGGCACGCTCGAGGGATTGAAAATCGATGAACCAGCCGTGGGCGTAGGCGAGGGCGTAGGGAACGAGGCGGACGTCCTGTTGGCCGGCTAGAAATTCGAAGAGGGGGTAGCTGGGTTTGGGGAGGAGGAGTTCATCGCCGGGATTGCAGAGGAGGCGGAAGGCGTAGGAATAGGCCTCGCTGGTGCTGGTGGTTAGGAACAGAGATTCGGGATCGAGGGTGGTTTGGTGGTCGTCGGAATAGTAGCGGGCGACTTCGCGGCGAGCGGCGAGGGTGCCTTTGGGCTGTGGATCGTAAGTTAGCGCGGCGGGATTTTGGAAGGCGGAGAGGATAGCACCAGAATCGTAGTGGAAGCCGCATTGAGTGGGATTGGAGGCGGTGAGATCGAGAAGCGGGATGCCAGAGGCGCGGAGCGCGTCTAGGGCGAGGGTGAAGCGGTTGCGGGTGAGCGGCCAGTTGGTGCGGTCGGAGAACATGGGGGGAGAGTTTTTAGTTGTTAGTTCTTAGTATTTAGTTAGAGGCCGAAAGCCAACAGCCAACAGCCAACAGCCAACAGCCAACAGCCAACAGCCAACAGCCAACAGCCAACAGCTTACAGCTAAGGAGTCGGAACTAAAAACTACAAAAGGGAACAAGCAAATTCATTGCGCCGAGAGCGCGCAATGCGAAGAGTTCCTCACCCCGTTCAAAAAGAGGAACGGGATTCGGAATGACAATTTTGGATTTTTTTCCGTACACTGTAGGCTCACACCATGACAGAAACTATGCGTATTCGTGTTGCTCGAAAGGTGATCGACGTCTCTGGAATTGTGCAGGGCGTGGGGTTTCGTCCGTTTGTATGCCGGTTGGCGAATGAGTGCGGGTTGACGGGAGCGATTGCGAATACACCGGCGGGCGCGAGCATTGAAGTGCAAGGCGAGGCGGAGGCGGTTGAGAAATTTCTCGAGCGGCTGCCGAAGGAAGTTCCACCGAGGACGAAGATTACCGTGCTGGGGCTACGGGACGCGGAATTGCAGCCGGAGACGGAATTTCGGATTGCGGCGAGCCGGACGGATGCCGCAGCGCGGGCGCTGATTTCGCCGGACGGAAGTGTTTGCGAGGATTGCTTGCGGGAATTGATGAACCCGCGCGACCGAAGATTCCGGTATCCCTTCATCAACTGCACGAATTGCGGGCCACGATTCACGATTATCCATGACATTCCGTATGACCGGGCGCGCACTTCGATGGCGAAGTTCAAGATGTGCGGGGCGTGCCAGGCGGAGTACGAGAATCCGGCGAGCCGGAGATTTCACGCGCAGCCGAACGCCTGCTGGGATTGCGGGCCGCAGGTGGCGCTGCGGGGCGCGGACGGAGCGCGGATGGACGTGGCGGAGCCGATTCGCGAGGCGGCACGGTTGTTGCAGCAGGGTTCGGTTGTGGCGATCAAGGGGCTGGGCGGATTTCACCTGGCGTGCGACGCACAGAATGAAAAGGTGGTAGGGAAATTGCGGGAACGCAAGCGGAGGGTGGAGAAGCCGTTCGCGATCATGGTTAGGCGAGTGGAGGATGCGGCGCGGTTTTGTGTGGTGGATGAACCTTCGAAAAAGCTGATGAGTTCGTTTGAGCGGCCGATTGTTCTGCTGCCGCGAAGGGCCGAAGTTGCGTTTGTGCCGGGAGTGGCACCGGGGAACCGGTTCCTGGGCGTGTTTTTGCCGTACACGCCGCTGCATCACCTTTTATTTCAGAGCGGGAAGTTTGAGGCGCTGGTGATGACCAGCGGAAACCTGGGCGAAGAGCCGATTGCGATTGACAACGAGGAAGCTGTCCGAAGATTGAACGGGATCGCGGATGCATTTCTAGTGCACGACCGGGAGATTGTACGGCGGTGCGACGATTCGGTTATGCGCGTGGCGGCGGGGCAGCCACAGAAGTTGCGGAGGTCGCGTGGATTTGTGCCGACGCCGGTGCAACTGGAAAAAGAGATGCAGCCGGTGCTGGCGGTGGGCGGAGAACTGAAGAATACGGTATGCGTGGTGCGGGGGAGCGAGGCGTTCCTGAGCCAGAATGTCGGCGATTTGGAGAATCTGGAGAGCTACCGGTTTTTTGAGGAGGCGGTCCAACACCTGCAGCGGATTCTGGAGACAGAGCCGAAGGTGATCGCGCACGATCTGCATCCGGATTACTTTTCGACGAAATGGGCGCAGGAGCGGACGGGCGTGGAGCTGGTGGGTGTGCAGCATCATCACGCGCATGTGGCGGCGTGCATGGCGGAAAATCACCTGGACGGGAAAGTGATCGGGATTGCGCTGGACGGGACGGGCTACGGGACGGATGGAGCGATCTGGGGCGGAGAACTGCTGGTGGCGGATTACGCGGGTTTCGAGCGCGCGGGGCATCTCGAATATGTGCCGTTGCCGGGCGGGGCGGCGGCGATTCACGAGCCGTGGCGGATGGCCGTGAGTTACCTGGCAAAGCATTACGGGAAGGGAATCGAGAAACTGGGATTGCCGTTTTTGGCGGAGATTGATTCACGGAAGTTGAGCGTTGTTTTGCAGATGATGGAGCGGGAGATTAATTCGCCGCGGACGTCGAGCTGCGGGCGGCTGTTTGATGCGGTGGCGGCGCTGGTGGGATTGCGCGGGACGGCGAATTTTGAGGCGCAGGCGGCAATTGAACTGGAGATGGCGGCGCGGGATTCGGGGAGCGAGGCGGCTTATCCATTGGATTTGGATCTGCGGGGAACGACTTGGCAGATTGGGACGAAACCCCTGTTCGACTGGTTGCTGAAGGACATTCGACAGCAGGCCAGCGTTGCGGACATTAGCCGGAAGTTTCACAACGCACTCGCTCTGGTGTTGGTGGATGTGGCGGAGAGGATTCGCGACCGGACGGGCCTGAACCGTGTTTGCTTGAGTGGGGGATGTTTTTTGAATGCGCTGCTGCTGGAGACGACGATCGCGGAGATGAAGGAACGGTCGTTTCAAGTTTTTTTTCATACGGAAGTGCCGGCGGGAGATGGGGGAATCAGTTTGGGGCAGGCGGTGATTGCGGGGAGGAGGGTGGGGGTTTGATTTGTAAGAAAGAGAAAAGATAACGCAGAGTTCGCTGAGAGCGCAGAGAGCGCTGAGAAGAGGGAGTTGCGGGGCGATTTGAGCGTGATTTTCGTCGTACATTTGGGCTGAGGTTGAGGTTCTTCGCCTATCTCCGGTAAACACCACCGGAGTCCCAACACCGGACCTTGTCGGATAGGCTCAGAATGATAATGTTCTCTCACACGAAATTCTATAGCGACCATACAAGAACTCGGCGACCTGAAGGTCGCCGCTACAAGGGCTTGGAGAATTTACGAGAGAGGGTTTGGCCTTGAGATTCGGTGATGGTTATGGTTTGGCCCGTGGGGATGTTGGAGAGTTTGTCGATTTGGCCGCTGGGCCAGCGGACTTCGAGGGAGTCGGCTTGGGCGTTTTGGGCTAGGCCGAAGGTTAGGATTAGTTCACTGGCGGAGAGGTAGCTGGAGCCGCTGCGGAGCATTTGGGTTTGCGTTTCGCCGCCCGCGGAAAGTTTGACGACGGCGCCGATGCCGTCGCGATTGGATTTTGTGCCTACCAGTTTTATGCGCAGGCTTTTGTTGGTTGCCGCGGGGCCTGCGGCTTCATTCAGAAAAAGATAGACGGGGCCGCCGTTGGTGGAAAGAAGCAGGTCGGGGCGGCCGTCATTGTTGATGTCGCCGTATGCGGCGGCGCGGCCTACGCGCGGCGTGTTGAAGGATTTGCCGAGCGATTTGGCGACTTCCTGAAAATTCCCCTTGCCTAGATTTCGGAAAACGTGTGGCGGCATTGCGTACTTGACGTTGGGCTGCACGCGCTCGATGTCGCTGTCAATGTGGCCGTTGGCGATGAAAATGTCGGGCCAGCCGTCGAGATCGTAGTCGAAGAAGAAGCAGCCGAAGCCGAGGGTGAGCAGAGAAGCGCGGCCGACGTCGGAGCGCGGGGCTTCGTCCACGAAGAGGCCTTTGCCTTCGTTGTGGTAGAGCGAAATCATCTGATTGGAAAAATTGGTGATGAGGATGCTTGGCGCGCCGGAGTGATCGTAATCTGCGGCGTCCACGCCCATGCCGGCGCGGGCGACGCCGTCTTCGCTGAAGGCGACTCCTGCAACGACGGCTTTTTCGGTGAAGGTGCCGTTGCCATTGTTGCGATAGAGTTTGTTGGGTTGCGTGTCGTTGGAGAGGAGGAGATCGGGCCAGCCGTCGTTGTCGTAATCAATGATGGCGATGCCGAGAGTTTTGGAGGTGGGATCACCGAGGCCGGCTTTTTTGGTGACGTCTTCGAAGGTGCCGTCGCCGCGATTGTGCCAGAGGCGGACGGAGGTGCCTTTGTAGGATTCGGGCGTGCAATAGGATTTGCTTTTGCCGTCGAGCGTGCAGTAGAGATCGGTTTCGATGGACCATTGGACATAATTGGCGACGACGAGATCGAGCTTGCCGTCTTTGTCGTAGTCCACCCATGCGGCGCTGGTGCTGAATTCCCTGGGGCCTGCGAGGCCGGCTTTTTGCGTTACGTCGGTGAAGGTGCCGTTGCCGTTGTTGTGGAAGAGGCGGCTTTGGCCGAGAGCGGTGATGAAGAGATCGTCGAAGCCGTCGTTGTCGTAATCGCCGACGGCGACGCCCATGCCGAAGAGTTCGATGTCGAGGCCGGCTTTGTGGGTGACGTCGGTGAAGGTGCCGTCGTGATTGTTGTGATAGAGCTTTGGCGTGGAGTGCTTGGAGGGTTGGCCGGGCCAGTTGGTGCCGTTGACTAGGAAGATGTCGGGCCAGCCGTCGTTGTCGTAGTCGATGAAGGCGACACCAGGGCCCATCGTTTCGGGAAGATACTTTTTGCCGAAGGCGGCGTTGTTATGGAGGAAGCGGAGGCCGGATTGTTGAGTGATGTCGCGGAAGGTGATGGCGGGTTGGGGTTTTGGCGGCTGAGGAGTTTGTGCGCTGGCGATAGTTGCGGATGATAACAGCAGCAGCGCAGTGGCGAGTTTCTTCATCGATTCTCCGTTTGGATATCGCGGCCGACGCCGAGGGCGTCGGCGACGCGGTTGATGTAATTAAACCACGAGGCGATCAGGGTGATTTGCAGGATGCCGCGATCGTCGAAGCCGGCGGCGCGGAGATGGCCGTGGTCGGCGCGGCTGCATTGGGTGGCGTCGCGGGTGAGTTTGACGACGTATTCGAGCATGGCTTTGTCCTGGGCGGTGATGGGGGCGGTGCGGAAGTCTTTTTGCAGCGCGGCGACCATTTCGTCGTTGAGACTGACGCGACGCAGAAACTCTGCGTGGGATTCGATTCAATAGAAGCAGCGGTTGATGATGGAGACCATGGTGGCGATCATTTCGTGCTGGTAGCGCTTGAGGGGGAGATCGGGCGACATCATGGCACCGAAGGCGCTGAAGGAGTGGAAGAGGACGTCGGGGAAGAGCGTGTGAGAGCCGACGATGCTGTTTTCAAAGCCGCGATCGACTGAGGGGGCGGGCGTGGCGTATTCGCGGGGATAGAGTTTGCGCTGCTTTAGGACCAATTCGCGGACTCGTTCGTCGTCTTCGAGGCGGAGGGTTTTGATCCAGGTCATTTAGTGGGTCCTCGCTTTTTTTTCGAGCAGTACCTTGTGCTCATCTTATGAGCATTGCCACTGAGTTGTTCGGAAACCACATGGGCTAAAATCCAGTATCTTCGGCACATTTTGGACACGGCTAAACAGTTTGCGAAAACGAAAAAACCTTTCTTCAGGGGCTAAAGCCCATTCGACCTAAGCGCGTTAGGCCGGGGCTGAAGCCCCGGCCTCCTAAAGAAAAACATTTTAGCGCCCGGCTCCTGAGCTTGATTTTGGTGCGGGAACTTTTTTGGCCTGGAGCGGGACGGAGACGTGTTCGTGGATGGATTGGCGCTCGTTGTTGTCTTCGGGATGAGCCTGGCGATAGGCGCCGGTCAGGGCTTGGGAGGATTCGTCGGCTTTGAAGCGGAGATAGCGGTCTTTGTGTTCGTTGGCGTGGGCTTCGTCGCCGAGGCCAGTGTAGCAGAGCATCAAGTTGTAATTGGCCTGGAGATCCTCGGGATCGATGGCTAGCGTCTGCTGAAATTCTTTGGCGGCGTCGGCGTAGCGCTTTTGGAGGAAGAGGACGCGGCCGAGTTCGTTGTGAACGACGCGATCGCGGGGGAATTGCGCGAGGACGGATTGCAACGCTTGTGCGGCTTCGTCGTAGTGGCCTTCTTCTTTGAGGACGCGGGCATAAAAGAAATTAGCGCGGGGGAGATTGGGTTTCAGGGCGAGGGCTTTGAGGAGAACGACCTTTGCGCCTTCGGTGTTGCCTTCCTGAACGCGGACGCGGCCGACGTTGGTCCAGCCGTCGAAATTGTCGGGCGCCATTTCGGTGATTTTGGTGAAGGCCTGCTCGGCGCCGCTGAGATCGCCCTGGAGGAAGAGGCCGATGCCGTAGTCGTTCCAGCGGGTCCAGTCGTCTTTGGCAAGGCTGATTTGCGGCACGGGTGCGGCGGTGGAGCGTGGGAGGACGCGAATGGTCTTGGTGTCTTCGGCGACGGTGATGATGGGGAGATCGGGGATGGACTTGGATTTGGCGGAAATGTCGGAGAGATCGCCGTTGAAGAGCCATTGGCGGTCGTCGTGGTCTTTGGCTACGTCGGCGGATTTGTTGGGATCGGGAGCGGCGCCGAAGGAGAAATGAGTGTTCCACCACTGGAATTTGCGGTAGTTGAGTTTCGAATGGAGAGTGAGGTGTTCGCCAGCGCTTTCCGGAATGTGCAGGCGGAAGTGGGCGGTGTCGGCGGCGCCGGGAGGGATGAGGTGGACGTAGACGACGGCGCGGGTGGCCCAGGCGTTGCGCTTGTTGATGGGATTGCCGTGGCCATCGATTTGAAGCGATTTATAGAAATGCGCGCCTGGTTCGACGGGGCCTTTGCCGTCGTCTTCGACCTTGCCGCTCCAGAAAATGATCTGGCCTTTTTCGTCGGTGGCCTGAAGTTCGAGCCAGACGTCGAAGGCGTCCACGGTGCCGCCGGGGAAGAAGTGGCCGACTTTGCGGGTGCGGACAACGACGTCAACGAGGACGTCGTCACCACGGCGAACGGCGGCATCTACGCGGCCGAGGGGGGCGGTGATGGGACGTGCTTCGCCAGCGGGGCCGCGGGGAGTGGAAATGTCGGCTTCTTCGCCGACGGCGAAGGTGGTGGAGAGTTCTTGTTTGGGATAGTCGAAAGCCTTTTTCGGGGATTCGTTTTTGGAGACTGGAGAGATCGCGAAGATATCCACGCTGAGCTGCTTGTCTTGGAGGAATTTGCGGCTGGCTTCGAGCTGCACGGAATCTTCGTTGGCGATGGGCACGGCGGTGTTGGCGCCGGGGAAGCGGTGAGAGTGGACGTAGCCGTCGAGATTGCCTTCGTCCTTAGAGGGGACCAAAGGCATGTGGCAATCGGCGCACATCATGGATGTTGCAGGGTAATAGAAGGCGCGGGCGCCCTGGCCGGAGACGCCGCTGGCCTGCCAGTTGTCGTATTCGTTGAAGCCGCGCAGCCAGCGGTAATTGTTGAACGGCTGGTCGAGATGAACCTTGTGGCAGCCGGAGCAGAATTCGGGGACCTGATCGCGCATGAAGGGTTTCAGGAAGACGCGGCGGTGCGGCTCCGGATTCAGGCGGACCATAAAATCGTGGAGGCCGCGGATGACGGGGTTTTCGCTGGCGGCGAGTTCGTGGAGTTTCGGATATTCGAGAACGAAATCACCCTGGCCCATGGTGCTTTTCACCTGAACGATGCTGTGGCACATCATGCAACTGAGGCCGGCGCTGGCTTCGGGCTTGTGGATGTTTTGCTGGATGGGCGTGTCCATCATGCCGCTGAAGAGGAGAGCGGGATCGTGGCAGCCGGCGCACCATTTGGTTTGTTTTACGCCGTCGACTTCCTGCATGTACTCGATGCTTTTGCGATACCACTGATTGTTAAAGGAAGAGAAGTGGTGCATGGAGCTCTGCCACTGCTTGTAGATGTCGGAGTGGCAGCGTTCGCAGGCTTGCGATTTCAGGAAGTAGTCTGAGGGGATGTAGTTGCCGTCTTTGGTTTGTACGGAGCTGGGGAAAAATTTGCCGGTGAGGCCGTCGCCTTCCTGATCCATGGTGGCGGGGGCGATGGGGGGATTATTGACGCGGTAAGCGTTTTTCCATGCGATGGTGCGAGTCCACCAGGCGCTGCCGGAAATGCCCGCGATGAGGAGTGCGACCACGGCGAAGCGAAGTGATTGCTGAAGCGCACCGGCGTTGAGCCAGCCGCGGGAGGCGAGCCAGGAGGAGGCTAGGAAGAGTACGCCGACGAGGCATAGAGCGATGTGGGTGTAGAGCCAGAATTTGAGGCGATGGGGCGTGCCGATTTTGATTAGGACGATGCCGAGCGCGCCGCCTGCTAAAAGGAAGAGCCAACCGAAACGGGCTTGCCACGGTTCCTGCTTGAGGCCGCGAAAAAGAAAAAAGAGAATGCCGAGTGTGGCGAGTATCCCCAGACCGGTGTGGAGGAGTACGGCGAGGGCGTAAGGAATGTTGGCCGTAGGGAATGTGTAGAGATAAACGGCGGTGACGGCGAGGACCAGAACGCTTAGGGAGCGCCAGCGTTGCATGCATTTCCCCCCTGGGAGTGGTCAAAGTCTATCAGGCGCCATTGCCGTTAAAAAATGCGGCCGGGGGTCGTTGGCCCGGCCGCAAGTTTGTTGGGGTGCTTCCGGTGTTGGCTAGGGAAAGCCAGGTGGGAAGCGACTGTTTCGTTGGGACATTTATATTTCGAGAGGAGAGTGGGCGCAATAGTTGGAAAACATTAGGGGGAAGGAATAAGAGAAGGGATTTCACACAGAGGGCACAGAGGAGCCACAGAGTGCACAGAGAGGCCCGGGATCACGGAGAAATGTCCTTAATACCTTTCATTTCAATGAGTTGGTAGGCTCTTCCGGATTTGAGTTTGGGGTATTCTTCGGTTTTGCCACTTGGCCAATCGACTACGATTCTTTCGATTTCGTCTTGGTGGCCTACGCCGAAGGTTAGCGGAAGTTCGGATTGGGAGAGGTAGCTGGAGCCGCTCCGGACCAGGCGGGACTGGACTTGGCCGTTGGAGTAGAGGTGGACGGTGGCGCCGATGGCGTCGTGATTGGATTTTGTGCCGATGAGGTGGAGGCGGACGCTACGGTTTCCGGCTAGTTGGTCGTTGCGATAGAGATAGGCGGGGCCGTTGTTGGTGCTTAGGAGGAGATCGAGGTCGCCGTCGCGGTCGAAATCGGCGATGGCCAGGCCGCGGCCAACTTTGGATTGGGCGAAACCGCCGCCGAGTTCGCTGGCGACTTCGAGAAATTTCGCGTTGCCCTGATTG
>Ga0210406_10007029_pt1 | contig 11540 bp, 8 predicted proteins | sample IncBWC30MmetaG_FD_155454 | JGI IMG/M metagenome (GOLD analysis project Ga0210406, IMG submission 155454) | Forest soil microbial communities from Barre Woods Harvard Forest LTER site, Petersham, Massachusetts, United States - Inc-BW-C-30-M | ecosystem: Environmental > Terrestrial > Soil >... | reverse complement strand
ACGCCACCGTTCACGTTTTTTGCGTCTGCGGGCTCGATTGTACGGGTTGGCGCAAATCCCGTTTTCGCGGACATCGAGACGGAGACTTTCAATATCTCACCGGAGGCAATCGAAAGAGCTATAACAGCGAGGACGCGAGCGATCATGCCGGTGCACCTGTTTGGGATGGCGGCAAACATGAGCAGGATTCAGGAAATTGCGGCGGCGCATAAACTGGCAGTAATTGAGGATGCGGCGCAGGCGATAGGCGCGCGCCATGAAGGGCGCGCGGCGGGGAGCTTCGGGGCGGCGGGTTGCTTCAGTTTTTTCCCATCGAAAAATCTGGGAGGTGCGGGCGACGGTGGGATGATCACGACAAATGATGCAGCGCTGGCCGAGCGGCTGAAATTGCTGCGCGTGCACGGAGCGCGGACGAAATATGAATACGAGGTGCTGGGAGTGAATAGCCGGCTGGATGCATTGCAGGCGGCTATCCTGCGGGTGAAGCTACGCTACCTGGATGGCTGGGCGAAGGCGCGACGGAAGAATGCCGAGCGCTATCGCGAGCTGTTCCACGAGTTTCGACTGGAGGCCATGGTGACGGTGCCCGCCGTGCCGACGGGATTTATGCACGTTTACAACCAGTTCACGATCCGCGTGAAAGAACGGGATGCACTACGCGAATACTTGCAAGGCCGGGGGATACCGACAGAGATCTACTACCCGAAGGCGTTGCACCTTCAGAAGGCGTTTGAGTATCTGGGTCATAAAGCGGGAGATTTTCCGGTTTCCGAGGCGGCCAGCGCGGAGGCCGTTTCGCTACCGATTTATCCGGAACTGACCGAGGAGCAGCAGCGGAGCGTAGTGGCGGCGATGGCCGATTTTGATGGGGAATAAGGAACGAGAGGATTCCATGTCGAACGCAAGCGGAGCAAAAGAAGCGGTGCGAGTGAGCGTGGTGGGAGCGGGATACTGGGGCAAGAATCTCGTGCGCAATTTCCATATGCTGGGCGCCCTGGAAACGGTGTGCGACGTCAATGAGGAGACGCTGGCACGAGTGCGGCAGGAGTATCACGTCGCGACCATGAAGGATTTTGGGGCGGTGCTAAATGATCCGATCGTCGATGCGGTGGTGATCACCGCCCCGGCTGCGCAGCATTATGATCTGGCAGGGAAAGCGTTGCGTGCTGGCAAGCACGTGTTTGTAGAGAAGCCGCTGGCCTTGCATACGCGGGAAGGTAAAGAGCTTGTCGAACTGGCGAAAGAAAAGGGACTTGTCTTGATGGTAGGACATATTCTGGAGTACCACCCGGGGATAGTAGAATTGAACCGGCTGGTGCAAGAGGGGCACTTGGGAAAGATCCAGTACATCTATTCGTCGCGACTGAACCTGGGGAAACTCCGGACGGAAGAGAACATCTTGTGGAGCTTCGCGCCTCACGACATTTCGGTGATCCTGCGGATTCTGGGCGAAGTACCGTTACATGCCACGGCCCAAGGAGGAAGTTATCTTAATCCGCCAATTGTGGACACGACGTTGAGCACACTGGATTTTGCGGGCGGCGTGAAAGCGCATATCTTTGTGAGCTGGCTGCATCCTTTTAAGGAACAAAGGCTTTGCGTGATTGGCTCGGAGAGGATGGCAGTATTCGACGACTTGGAGCCGGAAAAGAAACTTGTGGTGTACGCACACCGGATCAACTGGCAAGAACGCAAGCCGGTGGCGGAACGAGACGGGGGCCAGGTGATTGCGTTGGCTAAAGAAGAGCCGCTGCGAGAGGAATGCAAACACTTTCTGGAATGCGTGCGCAATTCCGTGCGGCCGCGGACGAGCGGAGAGGATGCGTTGCATGTTTTGGAGGTTCTCGACGCTTGCAGTCGCTCGCTCACCGAGAACGGAAACAGGGTTTCCGTACGGCAGAATGCGCCGGCGTACTTCGCCCATGCAACGGCAGTGATCGATCAGCCTTGCCAGATCGGGAAGGGAACGAAGATCTGGCACTTTTCCCACATCATGGAAAACTCGACGCTCGGTGACGGCTGTAATCTCGGACAAAATGTAGTGGTTAGCCCCGGAGTTAAGTTAGGAAGCAACGTAAAGGTGCAAAACAACGTATCAATCTATACTGGCGTGGAACTGGAAGACGATGTCTTCTGCGGTCCTTCGATGGTTTTCACGAATGTGATTAATCCGCGAAGCCATGTTAATCGGCATGCGGAGTATAAAAGAACACTGGTTAAAAAGGGCGCGACGCTCGGGGCTAATTGCACTGTCGTTTGTGGTGTAACGATTGGCCGATACGCATTTGTTGCCGCGGCCGCGGTGGTCACGCACGACATTCCGGATCACGCTTTAGTGATAGGAGTTCCTGCTAAACCTGTAGGGTGGGTCTGTTCGTGCGGCGTACGCCTGGCGAATGAGACTGAAGTGGTGATCTGCGCAGCGTGCGGGAAGGGCTATCGCGTCACGCCGCATTCGTGCGTTGAAGAATCAGCCGCTGCAGGCAGCGCGGTGCGTCTAAAAGGCGTGGCCGCCGGAGCTGCACCGGTGAGCAGCGACTGAGGGGATCGAAGATATGGGTGCTAAAGTTCCGCAACTGTTCGGTGCACTGAGACGAAACTATGAATGACCGCGGCTCGAATTGCCTTTCGGATGTGGAACAATCTGCATCCCAGTTGTCATCCGAGGAATTTCCGTTTGCGTCCATTCTTGTCGCGGTGCGAAATGAGGAAAAGCATATTTCCAAGTGTTTGGATTCGATTATCGCCAATGACTATCCCAAAGACCGAATGGAAATCCTTGTTATTGACGGAATGAGCGGAGACAGGACTCGAGAGATCGTCAGAGATTACGCCAGTCGTAGCCCGCTTGTACGTTTGGTAGACAATCCGAAACATTATTTTCCGGCGGCAATGAATGTGGGAATAGAGAACGCGCGCGGAGAAGTAATACTTATAACCAGTGCGCATTCCTTATGTGATCCGAGATACGTATCAGCTTGTGTGCGTCACCAACAGGAAAGCGGAGCCGAGAATGTCGGCGGGTTTGTGCGGATCGAACGCGGCTCAGAAACGACCGTAGGACGGGCGATCGCGTTAGCACTTGCTAGTAAGTTTGGTTCGGGCAACGCCCATGTCAAGACCGGAGTGAAGGTGCCGACTTGGACAGATACAGCCGCGTTCGGATGTTACCGGCGCAAACTGTTCGATGAGATTGGGTTGTTTGATGAACGACTGCTGAGCAGTTCGGACCTGGACTTGAACCTACGGATTCGCAAGAGGGGGGGTAGAATCTTGCTGGTCCCGGAGATTGTGGTGCAGTATTTCGCCGACGCCACCTTGGGTGCTTTCTTGAAACACAACTTTGCAGACGGGGTGTGGGTAAGCTACGTGCTGAAGTTTGGAAAGAGTGCGTGGTCATGGAGGCACTGGGTTCCGGCAACATTTGTTTTGAGCCTGGTGGCGGCGTTCGCACTGGGCGCGGTGAATCGCGGATTTCTGTGGCTGGGAGTAGGAATTGCGGGGACGTACGCGACGGTGAGCCTCGCGGCGTCGTTGCAAATCGCGATTCGGGAGCGGGAGCCGTCTTACGCGTTTCTGCTACCGATGGTGTTTGCGATGCGGCACTTCGTGCATGGGATCGGCACGCTGTTCGGCACACTGCTTGTGATCGTGCCGGGAGAACACTGGAAGGGCAGAAGAGGGTTGAAAGCGTAGGGTCTGCGACGATGAAGAGATTGTTTGACGCGGTGATTTCGGCGGTGGGATTGACTGTGCTGGCGCCGGTGCTGGTGGCGGTGGCTGTGGCGATCAAGGTGGAGTCGGCGGGGCCGGTGTTTTATCGAGGGCTGCGGGCGGGGCAGTATGGGAAGCCGTTTCGGATTTTCAAATTTCGAACGATGGTGATGAATGCGGACAAGATCGGAGGGCCATCGAGTTCGGCCAACGACCCGAGGATTACGCGCGTGGGAGGATTCCTGAGGCGCTACAAGCTGGATGAACTGCCCCAACTTCTGAACGTCCTGAAGGGAGAGATGAGTCTGGTGGGGCCGCGGCCGGAAGTGCTGCAGTACGTGGCGATGTTCAACGCGGAAGAACAGGCAATTCTAAGTGTGCCGCCAGGGATCACGGACTGGGCTTCGATTGCGAACGCCGATGAAGGGACAAGACTTGCGGGAAGTCCTGACCCCGAGAAAACGTACCTGGAAGAAATCCGGCCGGCGAAGATTCGACTGCAGCTGGAGTATGTGAGAGGGCGTTCATTTGGGACGGATATGAGGATTCTGCTGGAGACATTCAAGGTGCTCCTGTTCAAGCAGCGAGCCCTGGAACAGATGGAACCGAGACCGCGAGGTGGCGAGTGAAGAACGGACGTAAGAGCAATGGGAAGGCAAACGGAGCGTTGGTAGATCAAGCTCTTTTGTGGGAAATGTACAAGAGCATGGTGCGCATTCGCATTACCGAAGAGTTAATCGCAGAGTTGCTGGAGAAGAAGGAGATTGGCTGTGCAACCCACCTGTACACAGGCCAGGAAGCAATCGCGGCGGGAGTTTGCGCGGCGCTGACCAAGGAGGACTACATTTTTGGAGGTCACCGCTCGCACGGACATTACTTGGCCAAAGGCGGTGATGTCCGGACGCTGATGGCTGAACTCTATGGGAAAGTGTCGGGTTGCGCGCGAGGACGCGGCGGTTCTATGCATTTGGTGGCGCCGGAAGTCGGTTTGCTGGGAACTGTGCCGCTGGTGGCAGCCACGATTCCGATCGCAGTGGGTGCGGCGCTGGCGTCCAAACTGCGTGGGGAGCAGAGGGTGAGTGTGCCGTTCTTCGGGGACGGAGCGACAGAGGAAGGCCACTTTCATGAATCGCTAAACTTGGCTGCCGTTCATCGGCTGCCCGTCATATTCGTCTGCGAAAATAATTTGTATTCGAGCCACATGCACATCAGCGAGCGGCGGGCGAAGGACAACATTTACAAATCCGGCGAAGCTCACGGGATGCCGGGACTCAGTATGGATGGAAACGATGTGGTCGCCGTGTATCGTGCAACGGTCGAGGCGGTTCACCGCGCGAGAAAGGGCGAAGGACCGACTCTTCTGGAGTGCCGCACGTACCGATGGAGAGGGCACGTAGGGCCGTCGATGGACATGGACGTTGGCGTGAAGAGGAGCAACGAACTCCGAGACTGGCTGCCGAAAGATCCCATTGTACGCACCAAAACGCAACTGGTGGAGTTAGGGATGAAAAACACGAAGATTGAGGAGTTAGAGAGAACCGTAAAGCTTGAGATTCAAAACGCTATCCGGTTTGCCCGTGAATCATCCTATCCCCCAGAGACTGAATTGAAAACCCACGTGTTTGTTAGCCCTCGGGTGGCCAACTGATATGCGCCTACTCACTTACGCACAAGCGATGCGTGAAGCATTTGCCCAGTTGCTTGCGTCCGACTCACGCGTCTTCGTGATTGGTCAGGGAGTTTGGAGCCCCTGGTATGCGGGGACAAGTCTGAAGGATCTCGACAAAGAGTTTGGCCGAGGACGGATCATCGATTCACCTGTTTCAGAGAATGCCACGACCGCGGCCGCGATTGGTGCTGCGATGGCTGGCATGCGTCCGATCGTCTTTCATCCGCGAATGGATTTCATGCTGCTTGCAGTGGACGCAATCGTGAATCAAGCCGCAAATTGGTCCTACATCTTCGCTGGCCAAGTGCAAGTGCCTGTGGTAATCCGAGCATCCATCAACCGCGGGGGGGAGCAGGGTGCGCAGCATTCTCAAGCGCTGCAAGCGCTGTTCATGCACGTGCCGGGACTTAAGGTTGTGATGCCCGCGACGGCATTTGATGCCAAGGGACTACTGGTTGCCGCTGTGAGAGACGGAAACCCGGTTATGTATATAGATGATCGTTGGTTGTATGATGAAGCGAGCGATGTACCGGAAGAAATCTACGAAGTCCCCATTGGTCAGGCTGCCGTCCCTCGAGCAGGCTCGGATGTATCGATCGTTGCTACATCGTATATGGTGGCACAGGCAATTGCGGCTTCGAAGGAGCTTGAACGAAGGGGTGTCGATGCCGAAGTGATTGATCTCCGGTCAATCTCGCCCTGGGATCAGGACTCAGTTTTGTGTTCTGTTCGAAAGACAGGGTGCCTAGTTGTTGCTGACGCCGCGTGGAAAACCTGCGGCGTTGCTGCCGAAATAGCGGCTTCCGTGGCGGAACTGGCATTCGATGATTTGCATGCGCCGATCATAAGAGTGTGTCTTCCGGACGCACCCGCCCCATCGAGTGTGCCGTTGGAAAGAGCGTACTACAAGGGAGCTAAAGACATCGTTCAGGCAGTAGAGCGTGTCCTAGAGCAAAAGGAGAAAGCATGGCCTATCGGGTCCCGTTCGTTGATCCAAAAACGCACTACTGCAGATTGAAGCCTGAAGTTGATTCGGCGATCACAGATTGCTTGGCAAAGGGTGATCTGGTTTACCGCCAGCAGTTGAAGGACTTCGAGCATCGATTAGCGGCTTTTGTCGGGGTAAAACATGCTGTCGGCGTGAATAGCGGATACCACGCCCTGCACTTCTCTCTACTTGCGGCGGGAGTTGTACCGGGGGACGAAGTGGTGACCGTGGCGCACACATTTGTAGCCACGGTGTCAGCCATTGTGCATTGCGGCGCGAAACCCATACTGATAGACGTTGGTTCCGACTACAACATGGATCCCCACTTACTTGAACAATCTATAGGTCCAAAGACGAAAGCGATAATTCCCGTCCACCTCAATGGACGCATTTGCGACATGGCCCGGATTATGGCAATCGCTGAACGTCACGGCCTAAAAGTGATCGAAGACGCGGCTCAATCTCTCGGCGCTACTTTCATGGATAAGAGAGGCGGCAGTTTCGGCCTGACAGGATGTTTCAGCTTTTACCCCTTCAAGATTCTAGGAGGTTTTGGAGATGGTGGCGCCGTAACCACCGACGACGCGGAGGTGGCACGCATTGTCAGTCTACTTCGGTACAACGGCGAGGATCGAGACACAGGGGAATACCATTACCACGGTTATACGGCACTTTTAGATAATATCCAGGCAGCCGTGCTCGACGTTAAATTGAGCCGCCTCCCAGACTGGATTCAGCATCGGCGTCGCGTAGCAGCGCTTTATGGGCAAGGCCTCGAAGGTATCCCGGGTCTGGTGTTGCCGCATTTTCAAAACTCGCAGTTCTTTGATATCTACCAGAATTATGTGGTTCGATCAGAACAACGCAATGCGTTGCGCCAGCACCTGAAAGACGAAGGTGTGGAAACGTTGGTACATTGGCCAAAGCCCATGTGGGAGCACAAGGGCCTCGGTCTCGAGAATCCCGGACTTCCGGCGACTGAGAGTATCTGCAGGGAAGTCATTTCCCTCCCCATGAGCGCAGAAACCACTCCCGAGCATGTGGAGATTACTGTCGGCTGCATCCGTGACTTCTTTGCTTCACATCCTGCGACACTGAGAACCGCAGCCGCGGACTAACGAGGAAGATCATGACACTGTCCCTGAGCAAGCGCAGCGCGCGTATCGAGCAGGCTGAGATTCGAGCGATGTCCATTGAATGCGAGAAGGCAGGTGGGATCAATCTTGCTCAAGGTGTATGCGACACACAGGTACCTCTTCTGATCCGGGAAAATGCGCATCGTGGGATAGAAAACGGATTCAACAGCTACACGCGCTTCGATGGTCTCGCCGAGTTGCGCGAGGCAATCTCACAAAAAGTTCGGTTGTACAACGGAATCAGCGCCGATCCGGAAACTGAGATTGTGGTAAGTGCAGGCTCTACCGGCGCCTTCTACTGTGCCTGCCTCGCTTTGCTGGATCCTGGCGACGAGGTGATCCTGTTCGAGCCATACTACGGCTATCATGTGAACACCTTGCTTGCTGTGGAAGCGGTTCCTGCATTCGTCACCCTTCAGCCGCCTGATTGGGCTTTCGCAATAGCCGATCTGGAACGAGCTGCGACGCCGCGCACCAAAGCGCTGGTACTCGATACTCCCGGCAATCCCTCGGGAAAGGTATTTTCCCGGCTGGAACTCGAAGCAATCTCCGAATTTGCTTCCCGCCACGACCTTTTCGTTTTCACGGACGAAATCTACGAGCATTTCCTCTACGACGGCCGGTCTCACGTCAGCCCAGGTTCAATCGAGGGGATGGAGGAGCGAACGATTTCCATTTCCGGATTCTCAAAGACGTTCAGCATCACGGGGTGGAGGCTCGGATACTCAGTGAGCGCTGCGCCCTGGGCGCGCAGGATCGGGTACATGAATGATCTGATCTACGTTTGTGCTCCATCGCCCTTGCAGTATGGCGTGGCTTCCGGTCTTACCCGGATGGATCGTGCGTTTTATGAAGATCTCTCACTTGAATATATGAAGAAGCGGGATTGGATCTGCGAGGCTCTCACGCGCGCCAGCCTTCTCCCCTACGTCCCTCAGGGGGCGTATTACGTTCTCGCCGACGTTTCGTCACTGCCCGGAAAAAGCAGCAAAGAAAAAGCAATGTTTTTGTTGGAGCAAACCGGAGTGGCCAGCGTACCTGGGGAAGCGTTTTTCCACAATGGGGGCGGCAAGGATCTCGTGCGCTTCTGCTTTGCAAAGACCGAGCAAGAACTGCAGGAAGCTTGCAGGCGTTTGCAACGACTTTCTTCGAAAACCCAGTGGAGTGGCGCGTCGGCGCTTTGCCAATAGTTAGAACAGATTCAAACGCAAGAATTCCCGGACCCTGGCGAAGGTAAACGTCTCTGCGACTCTGAATAAGCCCTCAGCGATCACCGCCAGAACACAAACTCAGCCAGAAGCTCTGACCACGCCTTTAACAAGTCCGGTGCCTACGCACTTGAACGAGCGCTCAACTTATAGTTGAATCTACAACTTACAAAACCATGACAAATAATACGTCGCTGGTACTCTTGAGGTATAGGCCGTGGTTCATTGGCATGTTTCAGGCCTGGCTCATCGTTTGCTCTGTGATCCTTGCCTGGCTCCTTCGGTTTGATTTCACTCTGCCTTACCGTCCCATTCTGCTTTCTGCGATTCCGATTCTAGTTCTCACTCGGCTCGCGGCAATTGCCTACTTTGGGCTTCTCCGTGGTTGGTGGAAGTATGTTGGGATCAGGGACGGGATCGACATTCTGAAGGCTGTCGGGACGGGTTCGATCCTGTTTTGGGTCATCATGCGATTTGCTCTCAGAGCAACGGCTTTCCCGCGCGCAATCTATGTGCTAGAGGCTTTGCTGACAGCGGGGTTGCTGATGGGGGTGCGGCTGCTTTCCCGAGTCGTTGCAGAATCAGTGCGAGAAAATTTTTCGCAATGTAAGAGAGTAATCCTTATTGGCGCGGGTTCCGCGGCACATGTGATCCTTCGCGAGATCCGGCGGCCAGGGAGTCCCTATGTTGCCGTCGGCTGTGTGGATGACGACCGATCCAAGCTCGGCATCCGGATCGACAACGTCCGGGTGCTCGGCACGGTAGATCAACTCTCAGAAGTGCTTTCTTCCGAACCTGCAGACGAAGCACTTATTGCGGTACCCTCCGCCACTGGGGGCCAAATGCGCAGATTCGTCGAAATCTGCAACCTTGCGAAAATCAAGTTCCGTACGGTTCCTGCGCTGAAGGATATTATTGCTGGCCAGGTGGCGGTAAGCCAGCTTCGCGAAGTCAGTCTAGAAGATCTGCTTGGCCGGGATCCCGTTAAGATAGATCTTGAGTCTGTTCGTAGAGAAATTGCTGGTCGACGCGTTCTTGTTACGGGAGCCGCAGGTTCCATCGGGTCGGAACTCTGTCGGCAAATTCTGGATTACGGGCCAGTTCAACTCGTCTGCTTAGACCAAAGCGAAACGGGACTCTACTTCCTCGGCTTGAACCATGCGGACCATAAGAATGGTCCCCAGCTTGTCTTTCGCGTTGCCGACATATGTGATGCTGAACGAATGCACAGTCTGCTGCTAGAGTTCCGGCCAGAGATCATTTTTCATGCTGCAGCGTATAAGCATGTACCTATGATGGAATCAAACGTTCAAGAGGCTGTGAAAAACAACGTACTCGGACTCATTGGACTTTTGGAGTTGGCTGCCGGCGCAGGTTGTAAGAGTTTTGTCTTGATTTCCTCCGACAAAGCAGTGAATCCAACCAACGTGATGGGTGCTACCAAGCGAATCTGCGAATTAATCCTTTCGGCTAAGCCGCCCAATGGCATGCGCTGTGTTTCTGTGCGGTTTGGAAATGTTCTAGGATCCAGCGGCAGTGTGGTCCCCGTGCTCAAACAGCAGCTTCGCAACCATCAGCCGCTTACGATCACACATCCGGAGATCAAGCGATTCTTCATGATTACACCTGAGGCGGTGGCCTTGGTGTTACAAGCTTTTGCTATCGGTGACCACGGCGACATCTTAGTCTTGGATATGGGCGAGCCGGTGAGAATTCTCGACTTGGCACGCAGCCTGATTCGACTTTCTGGAAAGTCCGAGCACGACGTCGAAATCCACTTTACGGGTCTACGCGACGGGGAAAAGCTCAAAGAAGAGCTTTTCTACGAGCATGAAGAAGTGACACCCACATCATGTGGCAGGATCAAGCGGACAAGCGGGTCACTGAGAGACTGGACAGGTCTATGTCACCAATTGGATGCGCTTCGCGCATCGATGACTGTAGATGGCGCGGCACCGGTCCGCGCCAAGATTAAGGAAATTGTCCCCGAGTACTCCTTTCAGGTAGATATTTCAAGTCAGAGTTTGGATGATTCTGTTGCAGGGCGCGGTGTCCGGGCAGCGTCTGGCCAGGACTAGCAGTTTCCTTTTTAGCCCGACCTTAATCATCTGCACCCGTCCAGCCAATCCATCTTCCGTCGCTGAATAATTGCCAACAAAGATGCCCGTGGGCTCATGCGTTAAAGGCGGAGGTGTGGGATGAACCGGAGGAATCACGATGTCGAGGAGCAACAACTCGCCCCAAGCGGTTACCGAAACCTCTACATAAAGCAAACGTTAACTGGCGGACCAGAAACATGGACCCGGTTTAGCGCTGGAACGTCGCCAGCAGCGACAGCCCTGAATGCTGGACAGCCTGGTGCTGCCGACGATACGTCCGGACGCAATGGTCTTGAAAGTTGGCGCGCCGGCTTCAGCAGCGTGCTAGCGTGTGGCTGCGTTGGTTTGCTCCCGCCGGACCCCACCACCCAGCACCGGGCTAAACAGAAAATCGTGAAAGTCGTCCACCAAACTGTTCAAACGGAACAAAGTGGCAATTTGCGCCCAGTGACGGATTTCGTGCAGCAGAATATGCACGACAATTTTTCTTGGTGTCACCGTCAGAACGCTATTCATCAACTTGTGATCCTGCGGGACGTCCCACTGCTCGGCAGGAAAGCTCTCGACAAATTCCTTCAGGTTTTTCCGGCTTTGCCGACCGAATCGGAAGAGCGCCTCAACGTCGTCGTTCGGGACGGAGGTCGGGTCGCTTAACGGCTGGCCAGAAAGCCTTTCAACATAGCGTTTCTCGGCAGAAAACATGTGCCTCATCAAATCGCCAACCGT
>Ga0210406_10007026_pt1 | contig 11542 bp, 10 predicted proteins | sample IncBWC30MmetaG_FD_155454 | JGI IMG/M metagenome (GOLD analysis project Ga0210406, IMG submission 155454) | Forest soil microbial communities from Barre Woods Harvard Forest LTER site, Petersham, Massachusetts, United States - Inc-BW-C-30-M | ecosystem: Environmental > Terrestrial > Soil >... | reverse complement strand
GACTTCTCGCATGGCGGCGGAGGCGGCTTTGGCCGCACTGGTCTCGCCCTCTTGTAAGTGGCGCTCGATGTTTTCAATCACGACGATCACGTCGTCGACCACCAGGCCGGTGGCGAGCGTAATGCCGAAGAGCGTTAGTGTGTTGATGGAAAAGCCAAGTAGCTTAATAAAAGTAAACGTCCCGATGAGCGAAACTGGAGTGGCGATGAAGTGAATTATCGTGGTCCTCCAATCGCCGAGGAAAACGAAGATCACCAGGATGACCAGTAGAATCGCAGAACCCACCGTAAAAACTACGTCGCGGATGGATTCGCTGACTGCGTCGGTGACATCGAAGGCAACCTCATACTTCATGCCGGGCGGAAAGTGTTTGGAAAGGCGATCAAGTTCGGCGAGGCACTTCCGGTGTACGTCGAGGGCATTGGCGGTGGAAAGTTGAGTAACGCCGAGGCCAACCGCGTCGAGCCCGTTGTAATCCAGATCAGTGCCGTAGTCTTCGGCTCCGAGCTCAGCGCGACCAACGTCCTTCAGGCGAACAAGCGTGCCATCGGCGTTGCTCTTGAGGATGATGTTCTCGAACTGACTGGCTTCGGAAAGGCGGCCGACAGCGCGCACGCTAATCTGGAAATCCTGGCCGGGCATCGCAGGCTGGGAACCAACTTGTCCGGCAGCGACTTCAACATTCTGCTCCCCGAGCGCGCTAACCACATCATCGGCGGTAAGGGCACGGCTAGCCATGCGAACGGGGTCGAGCCACAGGCGCATCGAATATTTACGTTCGCCGAAGACCAGGACATCGGCGACGCCGGGAACACGCTTCAGGGTGTCGCGGACATATACATCGAGGTAATTGCTCATGAAGAGCGTGGAGTAGCGACCGTCCGGCGAGAAGACTCCCGCGCCGAAGACGAAGTTCTGCGAGGTCTTGGCGACCGTAATTCCGATTTGCTTGACCGCGTTGGGGAGACGTCCCTGAGCAGTGTTGACGCGGTTCTGGATGTCAACCGAGGCGAGGTCGGGATCGCGGTTGATATCGAAGGTGGCTGTCACCGTGCTGACGCCGTCGTTTGTGCTGGAGGACGTAACGTACTTCATGCCTTCGGCGCCGTTGATCTGCTGTTCGAGGGGCGTGGTGACGGCGGACTCGACGGTCTGGGAACTGGCTCCGGTGTAGATGGCCGTGACGCCGACCTGCGGGGGCGCGAGGTTCGGAAATTGTGCGATGGGCAGCGTCGGGATGCAAACCGCGCCCGCAAGAATAATGAGCAGGGCGCAGACGGTGGAGAATACGGGGCGCTGAATAAAAAAGTCGACCATAAGAAACAGTTCTCAGTTCTCGGTTCTCAGTTCTCAGACTTAGCTGGATGCTCGCCTTTGGTCAGAGCTGGCTTCGAGAAACTCTTCTTTGGGCTTTTGTTAGCTGCTGCTTTCTTGCGGGACTACGGGTACGCCATCGATTAGAAACTGGGTGCCGGAGACGACTACTTTGTCTCCCGGCTTTACTCCGTCGAGTACGACATAGTTGTTGCCGACGATTTGGCCGATCTGGAGCGGCTTCTGGTGGACCACGTATCCACCTTTCTGGTCGGCCTCAGCGACAAAAGCGAAATAGATGCCGCCGATTCGCGACACAGCCACGACCGGAACAACCGGCTTTTCCTGGCTGCCCCAGATCACACGGGCACGGATGAACTGGGCGGTGCGCAGGCTGTCCTTCGAGTTTGCGATAGTCGCTTTGGCGAGCACGGACTGCGTCGTGGTGTCCACTTGCGGAGAGATGAACGTGATGCGGCTGGTCGCGAGCATGTTTCCTGAAGCATCGACGATCTGGACGGGAAGATTCATCTTCAACTGCGCAGATTTCTCGATGGGAACATAGATGTACGCTTCGAGGCTGCCGGGACGGTCAACGGTGGTGAGCGTCGTGGTGGTGAGGACGCGGTCTCCAACGCGGACGGGAACATCACCAACGATGCCGGCGCGGGGGGCGACCACCTGGTAGTAGTGCAACTGGACCTGTTGCTCGCGGACCTGAGCTTCGAGCGAGTGCAACTGCGCCTCGGCAGCGTCGAGAGTCGCGCGCGCCTGATCAAGCTCCTGCTTACTCACTACGCCTGCATTGGCTAGGCCGCTGACGCGGTCGTAATTCTGTTGCGCCCATTTCAGCTGTGCTACCTGGGCGACGCGGGCGTGCTCCTGGCTGTTGACCGTAGCCTGCTGCTTCGCGGGATCGATCTGCATCACGGGAGCTCCGGCGGCAACGCGTTCGCCGGAGTGGACGAAGATCTGCGTAATGATGCCTTCGACCTGCGGACTGACCACGGCAGAGTCACGGGATTTCAAGGTGGCGACATAGTCGGTGGTGTCGTCGACTTTCTGGAACTTCGCCGTTTGGACTTTGACCGGCATGGCCTGCGGGGCGGCAGCTTTGGCTCCCTTGCTGTCGCCACAAGCGGTTGTGAAAAGGAGCGCGGCCAGAACGACGGGGGGCATTATCGAGAATGACGTTATTGCGGAGAGTCTAGACATAATTGTTTACGCCTAAAGAAATTTCTAAATCCACGGACCAAGCAGTTCCGAGCCGCGTGACCCTCCGGCGACATCCTATTAGAGCAGAAATCTACGATCCTCAGCGACGAATCCGGCCCGGTGCTGGTCCACGAACAAAAGCCAGCTCAGATATCTGAGCGGGTCACCAACTCCGAAAACTTTGCCAAGTCAATGTTACCGCCGCTCACCACGCACACGATCTTTCCCGAGCCGCATTTACCGCTGAGGCCCGCCGCTACGGCACAGGCGCCTGCGCCTTCACTGATCACGCGATTGCGCTCTGCCACAATGCGCATGGCCTTGCGTGTTTCCTCGAGCGTGCAAACAATGGAACCGGCGAGCAGATGATGCGCCAAGTCCCACATGCGCGGAAAGACCGACTTGCCGCCGCAACCGTCCACAAAACTCGCCGTCCAGTTGGGAAAACTCTGGGGCGATCCCGCGGCCAGCGAGCGCGCCAGCGGAGCCGCCGTCTCTGGCTCCGCCGCAAACACCTTCGCCTTGTGTCCGCGCGCTTTCAAGGCGGCGGCGATCCCACACGATAAGCCTCCGCCGCCGAATGCCGCCACCACGCAATCCACGTCGGGCAGGTCCTCCAGGATTTCCAGACCTGCCGAGGCGTTGCCCGCAATAAACGCGTCATCTTCGAACGGATGGATAAACGCGCCGGTCATCGCGGGATGCGCCCGGTCAGCCAGCGCCTGCCAGCACCGGTCGTATGAGGCCTTTACGACTTCTCCGCCGAGACGGCGCACCGCATCGAACTTGGCCGCCGGAGCCGCATCGATCATGAGGATCTTGCAGGGTACGCCGGCCTTGCGCGCCGCCAGCGCCACTCCCTGGGCAGCATTGCCGGCGCTAACGGTCCAAACACCGCGCCGGCGCTCGTCTTCCGGTAAAAGCCGAACAGCATTATACGCTCCCCGAATTTTGAAGGAACCGATGGGTTGCAGGCACTCCAACTTCAGATAAATGTCGGATGGGCCGTCGTAGTTGAGGCGCACCAGCGGAGTGCGTATGGCAGCTTCATAGACGTGCCTGCGCGCGTCATCGATGAGCGATGCAGGAATGTTGCGCTGCGTCGCGGTGCCGCCGGATGCAACACTAGTTGCCATAGGAGAATTTCAATTAGACCAACTTCAATTAAACCAAGATATATATTACTGGTAAGGGCGGGAAGCTCCGAACGATTTTCGCTTCTGCTAGATTGTCTTGACATGAAACCGAGCCGAAGTTTTGCCAGTGACAACAATGCGTCGGTGCATCCCGAGGTGCTGGAGGCGCTACGACGGGTTAACAATGGCCCCGCGGCAGCCTATGGGGATGATCCGCATACGGAATCAGCGGTGGAAAGATTTCGAGAGCAGTTTGGCGCCGATGTGGCGGTGTTTTTCGTTTTCAATGGGACAGCCGCGAATGTGCTGAGTTTGCAGGCCTTGACACGGCCGTTTCATGCGGTGCTGTGCCCGGAGACGTCTCATATTTACAGCGACGAATGCGGTGCTCCGGAAAAGTTTACCGGCTGCAAACTTGTGCCTCTGGCAGCGCCGGATGGAAAATTGACGCTGGAAACTGCGGCCCGTGGGTACCAGGGAATAGGGGATCAGCATCACGTGCAGCCGCGGGTGATTTCGGTTACGCAGGCGACTGAGATGGGGACTGTATACAAGCCTGCGGAAATCGAGGGGCTGGCGCGGTTTGCCCACGAACGCAAGATGTTTCTGCACATGGATGGGGCCCGGATTTCAAACGCCGCCGCGGCGCAGCAATTGACCCTGCGCCAGGCGACACGCGATTTGGGAGTGGATGTGCTTTCGTTTGGCGGGACGAAGAACGGGCTGATGGGTGCGGAGGCGGTGGTGTTCTTTCGTCCGGAGCTGGCGGAAGATTTTTTGTTTGTGCGCAAGCAGGGGATGCAACTGGCATCGAAGATGCGCTACATGTCGGTACAGATGGAGGCGCTGCTGACGAACGACCTTTGGCGGCGCAATGCGGAACACGCGAACCGGATGGCGCGACTGCTGGAACAGGAAGTAAAGAAGATTCCGCGAATCAAGATTGTGTATCCGGTGGAGGCGAACGGGGTGTTTGCGCAAATTCCGCGGGACGCAATTCAGAAGATACAGGAGCGGTACTTCTTTTATGTATGGAACGCAGAGGGGTCACTGGCGCGGTGGATGTGCTCGTTCGACACGACCGAAGAGGACGTCCGGGAGTTTGCGGAGTTTGTGAAGGCAGTGGTGAGGGACCTCTCGAACTGAAGCCCCCACATTGATTTTCCGTCGAGACTTGCTGTCCGGAGACGGGGCAACCCTCTAGAGACGGAAGTAAGGCACACCTATTTTTTCTTGGCTGCCCTGACCCTGGCCCATCGTGCCCGCTGCGCTGCTGCTATTCTCTTGCGTCCCGCAGCCGAAATCGTTCGTTTCTTGTGAGTTGCCACTCGTCCATGCTTGCCGTGCAGGAAGACTTTCCCGAAGGTAGTTAGGGCCGCGGTAACACCGTGAAGTTCATTCTCAAGGCGCGCACGTTCCTGCTGAAGTTGTTTGACTACGGACTGAATTAATGTTTTTGCCATGAAATGGATTCTATCACTTGTAAGTTAGACATCAAGTGAGTTCCCGCGGGAGGGCCTGTCAATTGGCACAACATTCCCGTTTTCGGACGAAATCCCGCTCTGGGCAAGGACTTCGGGCTGAAGTCGTACACTTTGCCTATCGAAGAAAGGGCGTGGACGAAGTCCCCTCGGAATCTCAAAGTGGTACCATCCCCTACTGACAGCATGACAAAGCCTCGCTTGTCCCGGTCAAGAAGTCGCAAGGCGGGAATGTTTCTCAAGGTGGCGACCGCCATTTCCCTGACATTGGCCGGGCTGCCTGGAAATCCAGAATTTGCCCAAGCTCAGACTGCAACGCCAGCCAAGGTATTTCGGCCGCCGGCGACGCTTCCGCTGACTAGCTTTTACGACGCGCCACATCCGCTGCCCCTGGGCAAGCCTGGAGAACTGATCCGGTCGGAACCGATCGACCAATTCAACCTTCCGTATGATCTGTCGGCGCTGCGGATTCTGTATCACTCCCGGACCGCGAACGTAGAAGACGTGGCCGTATCGGCCGTGGTGCTGGTACCAGACGGCAAGCCTCCGGCGGGCGGATGGCCGGTGATTGCATGGGCGCACGAGTTCAGAGGAGCGGCGCGACAGTGCGCTCCCTCGCTGATGAAAAATCTCGGCGCTGGGCCGGTCCTTGCGATGTACGCCAATCTCGGCTATGCGGTGGTTGCGACCGACTACTCCGGGTTGGGAGCCGATTCCGGCAAGCCGGTGCTGGACATGCAGTCGAACGCGTTGGATGTGATCTATTCGGTGGCGGCGGCGCGCGGGGCTGTGAAGGAGATCGGGCCTAAGTGGATCGCCGTGGGACCTTTCCAGGGAGGCATGGCCGCCGCGGCAGTGGCAGAGAGCGATGTACGCGATCCCAACTATCTGGGCAGCGTCGCCACGTCGGGGGTGGCCGATGCGCAGGAGACATATCAGCGCTTCGCGCAGGGTTCTTCCACTCGCATGCTGCTGGTCGTGGCATCGACTGTCAAGGCGCTTTATCCGAAGTTCCAGATGAGCGACATGCTGAAAGACACGGCGCTTCCTGCGTACCAGCGTGTCGCGCAGACCTGTGGAGGAGAAACCGAGCCGGAGTTCACGAATGGCATGCTCAAACCGGGTTGGGAGGACAATCGGTTCGTAAAGGAATTTTTCAGCAGGAACACTCCCGGCCAAAAGCCGGCCCACGGCCCACTCCTCGTGATCAGCGGCGAGGCGGACCCTGCCATGCCGGCAGAAATGTCGGGGAAAACCGTGGGCCGCATGTGCAAGCAAGAAAGCCGAATCCTTTTTTTGAAGTATCCGGATCTCGATGCCAGCGGCGTGATGGGAGCGTCGGTCGCCGACCAGATCAGTTGGGTCAAGGCAAGGTTTGCCGGCCACGTTGCGCCTGGCAATTGCCGTTGACTCCGGAGACGGAGCAAGCTCCGTCTCTACAAGCGGAGTTTTTCAGCTACCACTCGCTGTCAGAGTCGGGCGCGTCATCTTCCCGTCTGACCTGGTTACGCTTGTGATGAACAATGAAAATCATTCCAACCGACATTAACGTGGGAGGGACGATAAGAATCAGAATCCCACTGCGCAAGGCCTGAATCATTCGACCACCGGCGGAGGCGGCCTGCGTATAACAGAGCGCGCAACTTTGAGAGAAGGCCGGGAGAGGGGCGGCGAGCATGGCCAGTCCAGCCAGCGCAATAGCGGTAAAGAGGAGCGGTCTCTTGACCTTCATCTTACTTAGCAACATCCCTTTTAACATCTATTCTCCCAACTTACACCTTTCACTGGATGAGTCATTTCGAAAACGGCGCGCCGTTAATCATACGGAAACTGTCGGTCCACCCATACTGCATCCCCAGCAGGACGGAAACCGTAAAGATGATGACAAACCAAAGAAAGATACGTTTTTCTGACCAAAGATGCATGAAGAACAATTCCGCCAACCCCGCCTCGACGCATGCGACTGCCAGCATGCGCACGAGCATTTGCGAGGCGTCAATATTTTGATAAGCAATGACGAATTGCAAGCCTGCCAAAGCTAACAGGCAAACATAGACAATTAAATCTTTCCCGATCCCACCGCTCTTTTGCGCTTCCGCTGCTGAAGTTGTCATCGCATTTGCTCCCGAGCTGCTTGATCTTTTGATCCTCTTCTGACCTAGTGAGTAAGGTTCAAAAGATAGACCAACGGCACGACGAACATCCAAACGAGATCCACGAAGTGCCAGTAAAGGCCCAAAACCTCGATGTCATCCGCATTGTAGCGGCCGCCCTTGTAGCGCACGCCCACAGCGATTAGAGCGATTATGCCGCCGGTAACGTGCGTGAGGTGCAAGCCCGTGATGCTGAAAAATGACGCGCCGAACAATCCCGTTCCCCAGGGGTTTTTAAAGAGGGTCATGCCTTCATTGATGAGGCCCATCCATTCACGAATGTGCAGCACGGCGAAAACAATACCCAGAGCCGTGGTAATCATGATCCAGCGGAAGGCTCCGGCTTTGTCCCCCGCTCGCGCTGAGCGCAGTCCGATGAGCATGGTCAAACTGCTGGTCAGCAGAATGAACGTCATCAGCGCGACATTGGTGATGCTGTGGAACGGTCTGGGCCAGTTGGGAGTACCGTTGCGCAGGAATCCATAGGCCACCAGGCAGGCGGCGAAGGTCATGGTGTCCGCGATAATGAACAGCCACATCGCCAACTTTTTCGTAGGAATCGAAAATACCGGTCCTATCGTCATGCCTGACGAGTGTCCTTCCATGGTCAAATCCGCTTGGCTCACGGCGCCTCCTAATTGAGTCGGTTAAAGTTTCATCCAAAGCAGCAAAAGCAGATACAGCCAAAGAATGCCCATAAAATGCCAGTAGCGCGCGGTCGCAACTAACTGGCTCCGCCGCAAGGCCGACTTACTCAGCTTGCGAATGACATACATCAGGCCGCCCAGCCCCCCCAGCACGTGCAGGGCATGGGTGGCTGTCAGCACATAAAAAAAAGAACTGCTTGGATTCGTGGCGAGATACAGTCCCTCGGCTCTCAATTGCGACCATGCGACATACTGACCAGCCACAAAAAGCAGGCCGAGAAATAGTGTTATGTACAGCCAGCGTGCGGGGCTCTCAACCTGACTCTTCAGTCCGCCCATGAAGGTAGCAATGCGGCGGCGCGAGACTTCCAAGGTAATGCTGCTGGCGACGAGCAGAAGCGTGTTGAAGTAGAGGACCGACGGAAGAGGAAAGGTCCGCCAGTCCAGTGATGATCCTTTGCGAACAATTAGCGCGCTGGAGAAGGCGGCAAACATCATGGTTACGGCGAAAACGACCACCCAGATGGCGGTCGAGGATGGTGGCGGCGAGTATTCCTGCGTCACACGCAGGTCGCCGTCCGCGGGAACCAGGTTCCGCCAGCCGCCGTTACCGGAGTGATCCGGTAAACGGTCCGAGTCGATTTTTGGCGGTTCGTGTACTGTAGTTGCCATAACTACTCTTTTTTCCCGTGTTACGTCTCGCTGCCCCTAAAGGGGGTCTGTTCGGCAACACTTTCAGTATCGCTAAAGCGATACCCTGATACGAAGCGCATCTTACTTCTCGTCGTGCTCCGTCTTAACTTGCTCGGGCGAAGTCTGCATTACGTAGTCTCCAACTGAGCTCTGCACCCCATACTGATAGGGATCGTGGTAAACCACGGGATGCTTACCACCAAAATTGTCGAAAGGCGGCGGCGTGGCCGTGCTCCACTCGAGCGAAGTGGCCTCCCACGGGTTATCTGGCGCTGGCTTGCCCCAGAACCGGCTGTGGATCAGGTTGTAGACAAAAACAAGCTGGGCCGCGCCGGTGATGAGAGCAGCGACGGTGATCCATTTGTGGACGGGGAGCAGCGGCTGCAGGAAGTCGTCCGGGAACGACGAGTAGCGGCGGATATTCCCGGCTATCCCAAGGTAATGGAATGGCATGAAGATGCAATACGCGCCCACGAAGCTGAGCCAGAAATGAACCCTTCCTAACGATTCGTTCATCATGCGTCCGGTCATCTTGGGGAACCAGAAGTAAGTCGCCGCGAAGATCCCAAACATGGCCGCAACACCCATCACCATGTGGAAATGGCCGACCACAAAGTAAGTCGCATGCAGCATGATATCGATCGAGGGCTGAGCCAGGAAGAAGCCACTTACACCGCCGCTGACAAACATCGAAATAAAGCCTAATGCAAACAGGGAAGCTGAGTTGATACGCAGCTTCGAACCATACAGACTGAAGGTCCAGATCAGCACTACGATGGTAGCCGGGATAGTGATGACCAGCGTGGGGAAGGAGAACGCCAGCGCGGAGATGGGATTCATCCCACTGACAAACATGTGATGCCCATAGACCATGTAGCTGAGGACGGCAAGCGCTCCCATGCAATAGATGAGCACCCTCTGGCTCAGCATGGGCTTGCGCATATTGGTAATCAGGACGTGGGAGACGATGCCGATGCCGGGTACGATGGCGATATAGACTTCGGGATGTCCGAAGAACCAGAACAGATGCTGCCAAAGCAGAGTCGATCCGCCGGAGTGCGGCTGCAGTTGGTCATTAATCACCTCGTTCGAATTGACGAAGAAGCTGGTTCCAGCCACATGATCCAGAATGACAAGGATACATGCCGGCATTAACACGGCAAATGCCGTCAGCCCCATGCACGAGGTAATGAACCATGCCCAGGCGGTCAGCGGCAGACGCATCATGCTCATGCCCTTCACGCGGAGATCAAGCGTGGTGGTAATAAAGTTCAATGAGCCCAGTAACTGGCCAACACAGAACAGCGCGATGGAAATCATCCAAAGCACCACGCCCAGACCCTGGCCAGGGCCCGCGACCGCACCCACCGAATTGAGCGGCGCATATTGGGTCCAGCCACCCAGAGTCGGCCCATCGCCGAGGATGAATGACGACACCAGGACCAGGAAGGCCGTGAATGTAACCCAGAACGACATCATGTTGAAGCGCGGGAACGGCATATCCTCTGCGCCTACCTGGATGGGCAGGAAGAAATTGCCGAATGCCGCGAAAGGCGCGGTGGTGAGCACAAAAAAGACCATGATCGTGCCATGCATGGTCATCAACTGCAGGTAAAACTCCGGCGTGATCACACCGCCGGGAGCACCCGTCTTCGAAAGCAACTGCAGGCCGGGAATCGCGGCGTTGGTCCACCCAAGGTGGATCCGCATGAACCAGGAAAGCAGCATTCCGGTAAGAGCGGCGACCAGGGCCAATGCGTAATACTGCTTGCCGATCACCTTATGGTCCAGACTGAAGACGTGCTTCCGAATGAAACTTGTCGGAGGAGCGTGGTGTTGCGCAGCGTGCGCCGATATGTCGTGCATTTGCTCTCACCTCAAAAGAGATGTCTCCATCCGCCCGCGCATGAACGCGGACGGAAGAGCTACTGCAGTGCCGCTTGCTTCTTCAGCCAATCGTCGAAGTCATTCTGGGACAACACGTTGAGGTATGCCTTCATGTTGTAGTGTCCAAGGCCACAAAGCTGGGTGCAGACAATTTCGTACCTGCCGGCCTTGGTCGCGGTGAAGTGCAGAGAAACATCGAGCCCGGGAACAAAATCCTGTTGCACCCGCAACTCCCGCACAAAAAAGGAATGTCCAACATCCTTCGCATGCATAAGCAGATGAATTTCCTTGTTCACGGGAATAGCCATCTCAGCGGTCACGATGTCGTCTTTGGAATCCGCATCATTAGCTGTGTCGAGACCAAAGAAATTTTGCGATCCTTCATTGATGAGTTCCGGGTGAAGGGGGCCGAACTTTCCATCCGGACCGGGATAACGGAAGTAAAACGCGAACTGTCCGGCCTGGACCTGGATGGGCATGGCGTCAGCCGAAGGCGCGGTGAGATATACGTTTGCCCATGCCTTCACGCCGAAGACTCCGAGGGCCAGGACTTCCGCGCCAACCAGCAGCAAGGCGGCAATGACCAAAGCCTTGGCGCCACCAGGGAAATTCTTGATCTTTGCGTCCGGGGCGCGGTTGGAGAACATCCAGACGAAAATCGCCAAAACGAACTGTGCGGCGAGAAAAGCAATCCCAGCCTCCGCCATGGTTTCTGACATCTGCTCATCGATCAGATATCCATGAGTCGAGATGTCCTCTGGCGCCACCCAGGTGTGTTGCAGGATGGGAATCGCGGATGCTATCGCGATCACAATGATGGTCACTGCAAGGAATTTTGCCACGACGCCTCGCTCCCCGCCGGTGCAGATCCGGCTACTACGCTTGTCTTAGCCGCAGCGGGATTGTCCCGCAGCGCCCTCCGACGATTCGACTTCTTACTTCGCCTTGTAGGTAAAGTCAGCCGTCGCCGGCTTGCCTGCCGCGACCGTCACCTTCTGGCTTTGGCTGCCATACTG
>Ga0210406_10007025_pt1 | contig 11543 bp, 8 predicted proteins | sample IncBWC30MmetaG_FD_155454 | JGI IMG/M metagenome (GOLD analysis project Ga0210406, IMG submission 155454) | Forest soil microbial communities from Barre Woods Harvard Forest LTER site, Petersham, Massachusetts, United States - Inc-BW-C-30-M | ecosystem: Environmental > Terrestrial > Soil >... | reverse complement strand
AGTTCTGGAATACGCCGCCCGACGTCGCGCACGCCCCCATCGAAATCACCCACTTAGGCTCGGGCATCTGCTCCCACAGCTGGCGTATCACAGGCGCCATCTTGTTCGACACGCGCCCCGCAATAATGATCAGATCCGATTGCCGCGGTGATGGACGAAACACCTCAGCTCCGAAGCGCGCGATATCAAACCTCGACGCGCCCATCGACATCATTTCGATTGCGCAGCACGCCAGCCCGAAGGTCATGGGCCAGATCGAACTTTTGCGCATCCAGTTGATGGCTGAGTCCAGCGTGGTCAGCACTACGCCTTCCGGTGCCGGATTGCCGTAGGTCAGGTCTTTGACGACTCGCTTGCCATCCTCTGTAGTGACGTACGTCCCGAAATTCAATTCCTGTGCCATAGTCTTATTCTAAACCAGTCGCTCCCGGCTCCGCGCGAGAACAGCCTGCAGCTTCAACGTTTTGCCCTCAACATATCGACATAGGCCGCGGCCAGCAGCTCACTTTTTGAGATCCCCAGCTCCGATAACAAACCTTCGGCGATGTGCTTTCCTTCTTGCTCGCTCTGCTCCGGACGCATCACCACTTCCAGTTCGAGGAAATCGCCAAGGCCTTCCACGCGATCGATGTGCACCCGAGTCTGTCCGACCATGTATAGCAGCCGTGTTTTCTTAACGACGCCCGCGGTGCCCAGGGTCGCAGTCAGGATCTCGCGCAGTGCCTGCGGGTCGATCGTGCGTGCCAACAGGTACTCGGACGTTCGCACCTCCGCCGCGTCGGTTCTCTGGTACCGGATCAACTCGCCGCGCTTCGGTCCGAGAATCCGCAACTTGAGCCGCGCCCCTTCGCAAGGGAAAAACACATCCTCCTGCTCCAGTAGCTCCGGCCCCGACCTGCAGCGCGCGGTCGCCCACGCCTCCGCCCCAACTCGATCTAGAAGTGCCGCCTTGATCTCCACATTCGTCGGCATGCTTCATCGTCCTCCGTGCGACCCTCACGATCCGCACTTTAAGCGTTTTGCGGCCGCTGCTACATCTCCAACAAAACCTTGCCGAACATCTGGCTCTGCTCCAGATACTCGTGCGCCGGTCGAATTTCTGTCAGCGGAAATACGCGATCCACCACTGGCCTGAGCTTGCCGGCGAAAACCAATTTCAACACTTCATGCAATTCGCCGAGCGTGCCCATGTACGAACCCAGAAAGCTAAGTTGCCTTGAGAACAGGAATCGCAGGTCGACCTCGACCTTCGGACCGGTGGTTGCCCCGCAGGTCACGAGCACACCCCCTGGCTTGAGAGATTTCACGCTCTCGTTCCAGGTGGCCGGACCGACGTGCTCGATCACGATGTCGACGCCTGCCTTGTTTGTGATCTTCCGGACTTCTTCACCGATCTTCTGCTGGTAATGATTGACGACATGATCCGCCCCTAACTCGCGAGCCCGCTCACTCTTGCGATCGTCGCCAGCGGTCGCAATCACAGTGGCGCCAAACAGCTTCGCCACTTGAATCGCGGCGATACCCACGCCGGAATTCGCACCCAGCACCAGCACGGTTTGACCCGGACGCACTGCTGCCCGCCCGGTCAGCATGTGAAACGCAGTCAAGAAAACCAGCGGGACGCTTGCCGCATCTCGAAAGCTCAAGCTATCTGGAATCGGAAACACACTCACCGGGCGCACGGCAATCAACTCACAATCGCCGCCGTCCACGCCGTTGCCAATCACGGTAAACTCGCGGCACATGTTCTGGCGTCCGGCCGAGCACTGCTCGCATTGATTGCAGAAGTGCAGGGGCGCGAGCACTATACGCTGGCCGGTCTTCAGCCCGGTAACATACTCGCCAACCTCTACGATTTCGCCCGCGATATCGCTCCCCAGAATGTGGGGCAGGTTCACTCCGGGCAGGCCTTTGCGCGCCCAAAGATCCAGATGGTTCAGCGCACAGGCACGAATCCTCACCAGAACCTGATCTTTTCGGGGCTTGGGGTCGGGCACGTCCTCATGACGCAAAACTTCCGGTCCCCCAAACTCATGCAGAATGGCAGCCTTCACAAAATCACCTCCGATGGCGAATACGAACCCATGAAACTAGCACAACCAGCCGCCAGGGCGAGCGCGGTTGGGGAGGAACGAACGGAGAATCGAAGGTCCTAATCGTTTGTGATCTATATCACCGAGACCTGTGATTGCCCCAACTGCCGGAGGAGGCCTGCGGCTGGCAGACTATAATCGCTTTTTGAGGATGGCGGGCTGGTGGCTGCCTTCCAATGAGGCGTAAGTCACGATATGTCTTTACTTTGGCTTCGAGTCGCGCTGGGCTGTTATGGGGTGGGGTTGCTCTACGCGATTTTCGCGTTGACCCGCACCAGCGAAACCTTCAACAAGACTGCGCTACACGCCGCGTACCTGGGCATGGTGTTTCAATTCGTTTCGCTGATGGAAGGTGTACTGCTGAGCGGGAACATTACTTTCTCACTGGTGCACAACTCGGAATCGCTGTTGGCTTTCCTGATCATGACCGTGTTCATGATCACGTACCTCTTTTACAAGACGACTTCACCCGGGATCATTGTCTTTCCGCTGGTCTTCTTGCTGACCTTTCTGGGAGCGACCCGCGAGCAGCCGTTCGTGCTGATGTCGCCGGATATGCGCAAGGGCTGGCTCGCAGCGCACATTGGTTTGATCTTCACGGGGTACGCCGCGCTGATTCTAAGTTTCTGCGCAAGCGTTCTCTATCTGTTACAACAGCGCTCGTTGAAGGCGAAGCGGCCGGACGGCATTCTCTCGCGGTTGCCGGCGCTTGAAGAGATCGACGAGATCGGGTACCGCGCGCTGCTGATTGGCTTTCCCTTCATGACGCTCGGCCTGATCGCTGGATCGGTTGTCGCGCAGTCGAAGTTTGGACATGTCGACTTCGCTGACCCGAAGATTTTGCTGTCGATGCTCATGTATGCAGTTTACGTGGTGATGGTGTGCACGCGCTGGATCGCGGGCTGGCGCGGACGCAAGGCGGCTTTGCTGGCCAGCGTGACGTTCGCCATCGCCGTGTTTACCTGGGTTGCCAACTACTGGAGTAAGACGCACGGTTTCGTTTCCTCATGAGATTTCAACTCATCGGCGTGAACCACAAGAGCGCTCCCGTGGAAGTTCGGGAGCGGCTCGCCATTCCCGAATCACGTTTGCCTGACGCGTGCCGGCAACTGGCCGCGCAGCCGGGAGTCGATGAGGCGATGATTCTCTGCACCTGTAATCGCGTGGAGGTGTTGGTGAACGCCAGCAATGGCGCGGCCGATCTGCGGGGCTTTCTGCACACCTACTTCCAGGTTTCGCCCGAGGAACTAGAAAAGCATCTCTACGAGTACCGCGAGCAGGATGCGATTCGGCATATCTTCCGCGTTGCCTCCAGCCTCGATTCGATGGTAGTGGGCGAGCCGCAGATTCTGGGGCAGGTGAAGGATGCCTACGCGACCGCGCGCGCCGTAGGCACGGTGCATAACCAACTGGACCAACTGGTGACGCGCGCGTTCGCCGTTGCCAAGCGGGTACGCACGGAAACTGCGGTCGGGTCGTCCTCGGTTTCTATCGCGTCGGTTGCAGTCGAACTTGCCAAGAAGATTTTCGGCAATCTGAGCGGCAAGAGCGTGTACCTGATTGGCGCGGGCAAGATGAGTGAACTCGCAGCGCGGCATCTGCTTGCGCATGGTTGCGGGTCGATCTTTGTCGCGAACCGCACCTACGACCGGGCTGTGCACTTGGCCGACAAGTTCAACGGGCAGGCGATCCGCTTCGAAGATCTCTATAGCACTTGCGACCGCGCCGACATCGTAATCACTTCGACCGGTGCGCCACATGCCATTTTCCGGCGCGAGCATGGCGAGCAGTTCCTGACCCGCCGCCGCAACCGGCCCATGTTCTTCATCGATATTGCGGTTCCGCGCGATGTTGATCCGGCGATGAACAAGCTCGACGGCATCTTCGTTTACGACATCGACGACTTGCAGCAGGCCGTTGCCAGCCACGTATCCGACCGGCGCAAGGAAGCAGAGCGCGCCGAAGGAATCGTGAATATCGAAGTCGAGCGCTTCCAGGCGCGCATTCAGACACTCGACGTAGTGCCCACGATTGTGTCGCTGCAGGATCATCTGGAGACCATCCGGCAGGCCGAGATTGATCGCGTGCGCGGGCGCCTGGGCCACCTGACACCGGACCAGGAGATGGCAGTCGAGGCGATGACGCGCGGCATCGTCAACAAGATCATGCACACTCCGATCAGCACACTCAAAACGGCGGCTCGCGATTCGGAAGCGACGACCGTGGTTGAGTTGGTCCGCCGCTTGTTCAACTTGCACGAGAAAAAATCTGCGAAGTCCGGCGGCTCGGGAGAGGGAAACTAATGGCTCATCTCCGCATTGGGTCGCGCGGGTCGCAATTGGCGCTCTGGCAGGCGCACCACATCTCGGATTTACTGCGCGCGCAGGGCCATGAGGTTGAGCTTGAGATCATCAAGACGACCGGCGACAAGATTCTCGATGTAGCGCTCGCCAAGGTCGGCACCAAGGGCATGTTCACCAAAGAGATTGAAGACGCGCTGGCTGAGGGGCGCGTCGATCTTGCGGTGCATAGCCTAAAAGATCTGCCGACCGAACTGTCCGCCGGATTTGAGATTGCCGCGATTACCAAGCGCGAGAATCCGAGTGACGTGCTGTGTTCGAGGTTGTATAAGTCGATTGATGCGTTGCCGCAGCGGGCGCGGGTGGGTACGAGCAGCCTGCGTCGGCAGGCGCAGTTGATGGCGCTGCGTCCCGATCTAGATATCATTCCCTTGCGCGGCAACGTCGACACCCGGCTGCGCAAGCTGGCGCAGGGCGAGTATGACGCAATTATTCTTGCGGCGGCGGGACTGTACCGGCTGGGCAAGACGGAACTGGTGCAGCAGGTGATTCCCGCAAGCGTGATGTGTCCGGCGGCGGGTCAGGGAGCTTTGGGAATCGAAATTCGCGAAGGCGATTCGGCCACGCGCGCGCATCTTGCGTTTCTCGATGATGCCAACGCGCGCGCGGCAACCACCTGTGAGCGGGCTTTGCTGAATAAACTCGGCGGCGGATGCCAGGTGCCGATCGGAGCGGCCGCTGAAGTGAGGAACGGGCGCTTGCATCTCGACGCCATTGTCGCGCACCCTGACGGGTCCCTTGTGTTGCGCGAATCACGCGACGGCGACGACCCCGTGCGTTTGGGCAGCCAAGTCGGTGAGACTCTTCTGCAGTGCGGCGGGGACGCGATCCTCGAGGCCGTTTACGGCAGTGGCATTGCCGTTCCGCAGCAGCCATGAAGCCGAGAGACGAGCGGGCGCTGGCTGGGGTGCGGGTGCTGGTGGGCCGGGCCAAGCATCAGGCTGGTGCACTCTCGGAGTTGCTGCGACAACGCGGCGCGGATGTTCTGGAAATTCCCTTCATCGAAATTCGTAAGCCGCGGTCGTTTAAGGCGCTGGATGAGGCTTTGCTCAATCTGGCGAACTACGACTGGCTGATTCTGACCAGTGTGAATGGCGTCGAGGCGCTGGCCGAGCGGGCGAAGAAGCTGCGGCTCACCAAACGAAACTTCCGGCATCTGAAGACGGCAGCGATCGGGCCAGCCACGAAGAAGACAATGCTAAATCAAGGCATGCTCGTGAGCGTTATGCCCGTGGAGTACGTGGCGGAGTCGGTGGTGAAAGCGCTGCGGCGTGCGGTGAAAGGGAAGCGCGTGCTGCTGGTGCGGGCCAAGGTGGCGCGGGACGTGATTCCGAACGAGTTACGCAAAGCCGGAGCGTACGTGGATGTCGTCGAGGCCTATGAGACCGTTGTACCGGCGGCGTCGAAAAAGAAGTTGCGGGCCGCGCTGAAGAGCGAGCGTAAGCGGCCCGAGGTGGTGACGTTCACGAGTTCATCGACCGTGAAGAATTTTGTGGCTCTGCTCGGATTGAGGCGCGGGAAGAAAGGGAAGCGGCCGGCGATGCTCGAGGGAGTGATGCTTGCATCGATTGGGCCGGTGACGTCGGCGACGCTGCGAGAGGTGGGGTTGGCCGCGGATGTCGACGCGAATCCGTACACAATTCCTGGGCTTGTGGAGGCGATTGAGCAGGGATTGCTGGCGGAGAGGCTGTAGGAAAGTCAGCCGAATATTGTGAAATCCATTAATCCTTTGGGCATACCGCACCCGTTTTAGTTTCGACCAAGCGGACGTCATAAACCGAAACATCCAATGTTCCGGATGTTGCCAGGCGCAAAACGCTAGGCGTCTTGGCCAAGTTCTGGGAAGCCGCGAAGCATGATAGCGGGACCGCAAGCGTCACGTCGCCTGTCTTGAGCAGCTTGGTCACAGGTAGGGCAGATGCACCGACACCCATGACGACGGCTGCGCTCGGGGCCGCATTGACCCTAAGCTGAACCGACAGCATCATGGCTCCATTAGCCTCGCGCGCAATGTCGGTGGGCCCGTCAGTTGTGACTTCAATCCACGCGTTTTTGCGGCCCGCCCAACTCACATTGATCCCGTGGTCGGTAGGCTGCATCGTAATGGCCGCCGAACCGTACAAGGTGGTCTTGCTGCCGACGTATGCCATGCGGGCGACGCCGTCGTCGCCGATGAACAGCTGATAGCCGTTCCACACATCGCCTTTCGCGTAATAGACGTTCTTCTCGCCGTATTTGACATTGCCGGCGGTTTCGGCGAGTTGCGCAGTTTGTACCTGGTTGGCGTAAGTCAGGCCGAAACCGTAAGGGAACTGCGGGTCGTAATTGGTATCGCCGATGTTGAGCGGCGTCTGGTTGGGACGCTTCGGCCACGAGAAGCTCAGGCGGCCCTGAAAATCGTATTGGGGAGAGCCGTCGGCCCCGGCCAAGAGAACATCGGCCACGCCCTGGCCTTCGGAACCGGGGAGCCACGCAGCGACGAATGCGTCAGAGGCGTTGATCTGAGGGTTCACGTATAGCGGCCGGCCCGAGAGCATCACAGCCACGACCGGTATGCCCTGCTTTTTGAGTTCGCTCATCAGAGTCAGACTCTCAGCATTCTCGAAGTGTAGGGCCACGTCCGACTGGTCACCCATGAATTCAGCATAGGGCTTCTCCCCGAACACGACGATGGCGACATCGGGCTTTTGTGCCGAGCTGCCGTCCGGGCTGAGCAGGGCCTGTCCTCCGGCTGTTTCGATCTGAGCTTTCAGGCCCGCATAGATCGAAGTGGCGCCTGGGAAGTCGTTGGGGCCGTTATCCGCTCCCTGCCAGCTGAGCGTCCAGCCGCCCGCCTGCATGGCGATACTGTCGGCGCCGTCGCCCGCTACCAGAACCGTCACGCTCGGCTTGATGGGCAGAACGCCATTGTTCTTCAGCAGGACCAGCGATTTACGCACCGCCTCGCGGGCGACCGCGCGATGCTGCCGTGTGCCAATCGGCTGAAACGTCGTGCTCCGGTTGGCAGGCGAGGGCGCGTTGAACACGCCCATGCGGAACTTCACGCGTAAGATTCGGCGAACCGCATCATCCAGACGGCTTTGTGGGATCACACCGGATTTCACATCGCGCAACAGATTGCTGTACAAAAGCTTCCAATCCTGGGGCTGATTGAAGATATCCAGTCCCGCGTTGAAAGCGATCGCGCAATCTGAATTCGTGCAGCCCGGGATCTGGCCGTGCGCCAGCCAGTCACCCATGATAAAGCCGTCGAAACCCATCCTGCCTTTGAGCACATCGGTCAATAGACCGCGATTGGCATGCATCTTGATGCCGTGCCAAGAGTTGTAAGAGGCCATGATCGATTGCGTGCCGGTGTCGATCGCCTCGATGTAGCCCTTACCATGCAGACGGGCAAGATCGGCTTCGGAAATGGTTGAATCGCCCTGATCGCGCCCCCCGTCGGTGGAACCGTCGCCGAGGAAATGCTTGGCGGTCGAGATGACATGATCCCGGTCGAGGAACGTTCGGCCGGTCCCCTGAATGCCTGACACCATGGCCGCGGCGTATTGCGAAACGATCTGGGGGTCCTCGGAGTAACTCTCATAGGTGCGTCCCCATCTGTCATCACGCGCTACCGCAATCGTGGGTGCGAACGTCCAGTCGATTCCGGTCGAACGGACTTCGGCCGCGGTTACCTCGCCGATGCGGCGCACAAGTTCGGGATCGTGCGCGGCGCCTAAGCCGATATTGTGCGGAAAAAGCGTCGCGCCATAAACATTGTTGTGACCGTGGACGGCATCCGACGCCCAGATGAGCGGTATCGTGACCTTTTGCCCTGGCACTATTGACGCCTGATAATAGGGCTCGATCAGATCGACCCAGTCCCTTACGGTCGCGTGCTTGTTGCCACCCGGCACCGCCCCTCCCCCGTTTTCGATGGAGCCGATGTGATACTGCGTCACTTCCTCCGGCTTGATGGCTTTCCACTCTGGTTGAATCACCTGGCCGACTTTTTCTTCGACGCTCATCTGGGCCAACATCTCGGTAATTCGTTTCTCGGTAGTGGCATCAAGCCCCACCGGTGATTTCGCCACCGGCCACGTCTCCGGGTGTACTGAATACGCTTGTGAGGAGGCCTCTGCCGACAAGAACAGGAGGCTCGCTGCAAGGCCCATTCCCAGTAGAAGCACCCCTGATGAGACCTGTATACTTACGCGGTAAGGCTTGTGTCTCCGGATCATGCGACTCCTTACTTATCTCAAAATGTCAGGAGGTGCTCGGAATGCGGGATTGTACAACTGTCTTTAAGCCACCGCGCCGTCACAAGAGAGCTTGCCAGGTTTTCTTGGCCATAATTGCTTGGCCTTCATTCGTATTGGCGTGATTCGTGTTGAAGTACAGGCGGATGTAAAGAGTCTTGAACAACTCTCCGACCTTACTCTTTCAGCGTGCAGTAACAATCCGCCGGCGGCACGTGTGCCCGCAAAAAATCCGCCACGCGCTTATAAGCGTCGATCTGGTTTTCGACGCGGGCGAAGCCGTGGCCTTCGTTTTCATAGACTTTGTATTCCGCGATGCCACCGTTCTTCTTCACCGCGTCGACCACCTGCTGGGCTTCGGATTTCGGGCAGCGCGGATCGTTGCCTCCCGCTAGTAGCAGCAATGGCGCTTTGATCTTGTCGACGAAGAAAATCGGCGAGCGATCTTCGTAGAGGGCTGTGTTCTTGACTGGATCGCCCATGGTGGCGAGATCCATCTCGCGCAGCACCGGGTCTTCGTTCTCGATTTCGGTGAAGTAATTCACGAAGGGCACGATGGGCACCCCCGCTGCCCAGACTTCTGGCGCTTTGGTTACGGCCATCATCGAGAGATAGCCGCCGTAGCTGCCGCCCATCACGATGAGCTTTTTGGGATCGACATAGCCGGTTTGCTGAATCCAGTTGGCCGCCGCGAGCACGTCTTGTAAGTCGCCGCCGCCCATGTCGAATAAGTTCGCCTGCTGGAACTCTTTGCCATAGCCGGTCGAGCCACGGTAGTTAGGCGCGATCACGATGTATCCGTTGTTGACCATGAACTGCACGAAGCGGTTGAAACTGTTCACGGTCTGCGCGGTCGGGCCGCCGTGGATGTAGACGATGGCCGGGCTCTCGGGCTTGCGGGGCAGGTTGTAAGGCATGTAGACAAAGGCTGAGATGGTCCACTTGCCATCTTTGCTGGGGTAATGGACGAGATAGGGCTCGACCATATCTTCACGGCGCACGCCGGCTAACATGGAGTGTGTGATCTGCAACGACTTCTTGTCAGCGATGTGGTAGGTCCAGAGGTCGCCCGCGGCGGTCGGGCCGTTGTGGTAGTAGAGCAGCTTCGTGCCGTCTTTGCTGAAGTGCGACGACTTGCCGGCAAGTTCGTTCAGGCCTATTGGAAGCGGAAGGGAAGTGGTTTTGCCCGAGGCGAGGTCATGAATGAAAATGTTAGTGTTGCCATCGACGTTAATGGTCCATGTAACTTGCTTGCCGTCGGGGGAGAAGTCGCCGGCGTTGATCTCCCATTTGTCTTGCGTGAGCCAGTGAATCTTTTTGCTGGCGATCTCGAGCAGGCCGACGTTCTCGTAGCCGTTGGCCGCGTTAGAAGTGATAAGCAGCGATTTGCCGTCTGGGGCAAATGCGCTGACCGTGTAGAGTTGCTCGTCGTCGTGAGGAGTGAGCAGCGTGCCCTGCGAGGTTGCCACTTCGGCGACCATGACATTCGAGTTTGTCCCCTTGGCCTCGTGCTGCGTGTACGCGATGTACTTGCCGTCCTTCGACCACACCGGGCCGGTATTCATTTTGTCTTTCGGCGTGTTCGAGGTCAGATGCTGCACTTTCCTCATCAGCGTGTCGTAGATATCGATCTCAAACACGGACGAAGTCTTGGGCTTGACCTGATAGGCAACGTAGCGGCCGTCGGGCGACCATATCGGATCTTCTTCGGCGATCTCGCGGGTGTTGGTGAGGTTCACAACCATTCCCGACTTCGGCGAGACGAGGAAGATGTCCCACTGCTCGTCGCCGTCGTAGTCGGATTGGTAGGCGATCCACTTGCCATCGGGCGACCAGGCGGGCGCGGTCTGGCGCTGGTCGCTGACCGTGAGTTGCAGGGGCCAACCGCCTTCAGCGGGCACGATCCACAGATTGTTGCGGCCGCTGAGGTTTGAGACGAAGACGATCTGCTTGCCGTCCGGCGACCAGTCGGGTCGGCCAACCTGGCGCGTCATGTAGAGCTTTTCGATGGAGAGATTGCGCTCGACCTTCAGATCCTGCTTGCTGGAGATCTGCTTCGGGTCAGTGACGGCCTGCGGCGCGGGCAAGGTTTGTGCGGCTACAAGAGTGCTCATTAGAGTGACGATAGCAAATGCGGTACCAGTACGCATGAAGGCCTTCCGTAATTTCGACTCGGCGATTGCGATTCGTCAAAACCGATTAACCACGAAGGACACGAAGTCACACGAAGGAACTTCAACGCTTTGAAGCTTTCTTGAAATGCATCGCGAGGGAACCACTCTGCGTCGCTTGGGGGCGATCCCTTCGTGCACCTTCGTGTCCTTGGTGGCTGATCGAATCTCAAGCCTTCGCGCCCTTATGAATGTCGACCGTGGTCCAGGTCTTATCTTCCGCGTGGCACAGTGGCTCGATCGAGCACTCGGCGCATTTCGGCTTGCGCGCGATGCACAAGTTCCGGCCGTGATGAATAACCTGGTGTGAGAACAGAATCCAGCGATCCTGCGGGATGATCTTGATCAGGTCCTGCTCGATCTTCTGCGGATCGTTGTTCTCAGTGAACTCCCAGCGCCGCGAGATGCGATGCACGTGGGTATCGACCACGATGCCAATCGCTTGCCCGAACCACGAGCCGAGCACGACGTTGGCGGTCTTTCGCGCCACGCCCGGTAGAAGCAGGAGCTTATCCATCTCATCGGGAATGTGGCCCCCGAAATCTTTCACCACCATCTTGGCCGCGCCTACCACCGACTTTGATTTGTTGCGAAAGAAGCCCGTCGAGCGGATGTCGGGTTCAAGTTGCTCGGGGGTCAGCGCAGCGAACGCCTGCACAGTTGGATACTTCTTGAACA
>Ga0210406_10007022_pt1 | contig 11548 bp, 4 predicted proteins | sample IncBWC30MmetaG_FD_155454 | JGI IMG/M metagenome (GOLD analysis project Ga0210406, IMG submission 155454) | Forest soil microbial communities from Barre Woods Harvard Forest LTER site, Petersham, Massachusetts, United States - Inc-BW-C-30-M | ecosystem: Environmental > Terrestrial > Soil >... | reverse complement strand
CCGGTGAAATAAAACAGCCACTGCGCCAGTTCGGCAGGTCCGGCGCTGGCGTCCACGGCGGGCTCCCGGCCTTGCGGATTGCACTGACGATCACGTCGCCGAGTGCGGCCAAATGAACGACTTCGTCGTGCAAATTGTATTCTTTGCTGTCCAGGCCAGGGTCCGATCCCATGCCGTAAATGGTTTCGCCAGCCAGCTCGCCGTAATCTTGCCTGACGCTTTCTGTTAATCCCGCTCGCACACCGGCAGCGACAAACTCAGCAGCCTTGAGCTTACCCGGCTTCCAGTCCTTGCCCCACCACGGAATCCTGCCGCATCGTTCAAAGCCCGTGAGTAACTCCGCCGAGTTCATCGCTTCAATCTTAAACCGAATCTAAAACTACTTCCTCTCGCTCGGCTCGTCCTTCGGCCCCGATATATCTTTCCATTTGTTGGGATGAATAAAATAAGCGGTTCCGGTCGCACTGAGCAGGTGGAGAGTGCGGTAGAGCCAGATATAGCTGAAGGACGACTTCTCGTTCGGCTCCGGCATTCCACCGGTAATCGCGCTGAAAACCCACAATGCGACAGAAATGTCAAACCATGGATCGTTGAATGGAAGCCCGGTAGAAGTAGCCAGAGACGTGATAAGCAGCGCGACAGCTGACAGTTTGATTATGGCTAATCGCAGCATTGGACCTCCACGGTCCGCCCTCCCGTCGGCAGTATTTACTTACTCAACTTTCGGCCTGCGTTCAGCCGCTTCTTTCTTTAATGTTTCCAGGTCAAATCGCTGCGGCTCTCGAATCGTCTCCGGCCCGCCGTAATCGAACGACGTATCATCGAAGAGTCCTCGTTGATCCCGCTTGCGCTCTAGGTGCGCTTGGATTCTGGCGTTGGCGCGGGCGGTTTCGAGCCGCTCAGCTGGTCCAAGAAGTCCAGAAGTAAGCTCCTTAATTTCTCCCTTGGCAGCGGGTCGGGCTGGGACTCGGGCTTCGAGTTCTCGGTCGAGGGCATCGAGGTTGCCTCCTATTTTCTTCAGCTTAGCACGTATCTCGGGATCGTTCTGAAGCATGTCGGCAAAGTCCGCCGCATGCTGTGAAACCAGCTCCGGCGTTAACAGGTTCTGCTTCAGAATCTCTTGCGGCGGTATCCACCGGTCCTGGCCCCATCCGCTCAGCTCCGCCAGCGCCTTGATGAAGCTCCAGATCGTCGATTGCGCCTGCCGGGGCGAGATTTTATTTCTCTTCGCCGCCATTCTGATCTGCGCTGACACAGCGTCGTACAAATGTTTCTTGTTGATCGTGTTCGGGTCCACATCCGCGAACACCGCAATCCACGTATCGTTGGTGCTTTTCTCCGCATTCTCACCAAGGTTCGGCGCAAAGGCCGACACCTTTGGACCGCTCAGCGGCTGGCCTTGCAGTGCGCGGATCGCGTTACTCATCCGCGCCGGTAAATCAACGCCTGGAGAGCTGCCTCGACCTTGCAAAATGCGGTAGAGAGTGGCGTTTTTGCTCTTCACGCCGGATAAATTCTTCTCGTCCTTCCACTCCACATCCTGGGGACGACCGGCCTTGTTCCACTTGTCCCACAGGTTTACCGCCATCACCAGATTCTGGCGCACCGGCTGCACAGGCGAAAGCGCGGCCACAAAATTGAGGAACTTGTCCTTGTCTCCAGGGTCGAACATATCCGGCTGCGTATCGAGGAGCGCATCGAAGGCGCGGGCGCTGCGCTCGTACCACAACCGTCCTGTCTCACCGGCCTTCACCGCCGCATCCCACTCGGCTTTGTTCGGCATCATATTCACTGCTTCGGTGATCTTCCGTTGCAGCTCGGGTTTGCCATCATAGGCTTCGCGCTCGTCAGGGAGCAAGTGCGGCTTGATATCTTTCCATGTCAGATTGGGCTTCTTTTCTAAGTCCATCCGCCACCAAGCAGCGCTGCCGTACTCTGGAGCGGCTGGGCCATTCTCCCATTCATCCAGCTTGGCCAACGTCGATCCTCTGTCGCCCATCGAGAACCGTTTCACGCGTTTCTTACCGCCACCGGTCGGCGTGTAGTCAAGCACAAAGTCGTTGCCTGGAAGCGCATCAATCACATTGCGCACGCGCTCGAAGGTTTCGGCGTCATCCTTGCCGAACTCGATGTTTACTTCGCCTGAGCGCGCCCGCACTCGGACGCCGCCGTCCATCAGGAACGGCTCTTCCCAGTTCTTCGCGCTGAATTCGCCATATCCAATATCTCCTCTAATGTTGACGTGAAAATTGCCAACCGCCACGCTACCGTCCCCGGCAACCAGGGCCGCAGTATTCCTATCGCCAAAATTGGAGTTGATATCGAAGTGACGCAATTTATTCTTCAGGCGGTCCAGCGCATCGTTTTTCCCCGGTCTGCGCCGTTTTGCTTCAGCTTTTAGTGTTTCCAGGTCCATGCGCTGCGGCTGGCGTTCAGGCTTAAAACGTCGCGGCGCGATGCGAAGAATCTCTTCGGTTGGCACTTGTCCGGTGATAATGCGGTCATATTCGCTTTGGCTGGGGTAGTCTCGATAGGAGTTATCGTAGGTCATCCCTTTGGCGACCTCATCCCCGGTCAAAAGCGAGTCGGGATCGTATGCGTTACCGGCCCCGACAATTGAGGCGCGCCGTTCGGAGAAATTATCGCCTTCGAAGTGTTTGGTTATGTCCATGCGCGGCGGCAGCTGCACCTCGCCAGCCTTGAGCTTGGCTTCGACCGGAGTGTTATTATAGGCAACAACCATGCCAGCCTGCGGCCCGTACGAGACGTAATAGCCGTCGTAGCCAGCGTCCTTGATTAATTTTTCAAAGTAAGTCGTCGGACCGCCGCCCCCGTATTGCAACACCTTGTCGGGTACTTGGCCGTGCAGTTGACGCGGATCGCCGTGAAAATCGTAAAGATTCTCGCGGTTGAATATGGCTTTGTATTGATGAGGGAGACGCTCGTAAAACGGCTCTCCAGGGATGCCTTCAATTTGGAAGTAGGACCGGTTGACCCAATACTCCGGCCATCCTAACTTCCGCTTGTCCTGGACCCGGCCCTGTGGACCTTTGCCGTGATAGCGCGGGTCCACTTCTACAATATCCGGCGTGCGCGAGCCATGGCTGGCTGGCGTGAACGGGTCTTTTATTTGTCCTGATTCGAGAAGGTCGAGGGATTCTCTCCCGAGCCGCCCCAACTCCACGAAACCGGGCCTTGATTCGAGTCGTGAACGTATCTCACGCCATTCAGGGTGAATGGCTTCCCGGTCTTCAATAAGCTGTCCAAATACTTCTCCTGCTCTGCCCCGGTCATTTTCTCCCACGTACTCCGATCTACCACGAGTAACTCTGAGTTCTGCTCCTCCGCCATCTTCCCCTCCCAATTCTTCTACCGCGTTCTGGACCGCCTTCTTTGTTTCTGCCTCTTCCTCGCCGGTCGTTGCAATCATTACCGCGTGACCGTCGTACTCATTTAATATTGTACTCGCCTTTATTCCGTGCTTGGCAAGGACTCTGGATATGTTAGCAGCGCTTCCCGATGACTTGGGTAAGTTAAGTCTATATAGGAAATCATTTCCTTCCTTATGGGGAAAGAAGTTTAAGAGAAACTTCTGTAACCCGGCCTTCGCCATGATCGCGTTATGGTAAGTAACAAGGTCGGGATCGGTGTTAGAAGGAAACTCATGGATAAGAGTGTCTTCCGCTCCGTCTTCCCAGATACCGGTCGCACTGCGCGACTTCACCTTGCTCCCCAGCTCGCCGAGAAGCCAGTCTGACTCTTGCTTCATCAGTTTGTGCGGCATGGAGCCGAGCCGCTTCTGTGCGTCCTTGAGGCTGTCAAGATTAAACACATTCGGGCTGACGAAAGTCTTGATCGGCCTGCGTTGTGCTTCGGGGGCTTCTGTGGGCTCTATGCCTCCGGCTCGTCCGGCAGCATCTCCTCCAACTTCTTCGCTCCGCCCGCTTTCCATCCTTGGTAAAGGTCGGTTGGCGTCGGAATCTTTTCGAACGGTTGCTCCGGCTTCGGCTGGTCTTGCTGCGGTGGTTGCTGCTCCTGGTCCATAAAGTTTCTCCACTTCTTTCTGGAACTCGCGCGCCATCCCATAGGTGTGCTCGATCTCCAGAACCGCTTGAATGCCGTGCTCGTCGGTTACCGCCGCGAAATACTGGCCTAGATACCGCGCAGCTTCCGGCTTGGTAAGACCGATTTTACGCCACTTGCCAGCCATGATCTTTGCTGTAGCTTCTATAACGAAACTCTGTTTTCCGAATTTGCCGGTATCATCGTAACCTTGCGCTTTCAGGTGGTCGTAGGCCGCATCCGGCATTGCGGTAAATAGATTTAGAAACGCATTTGACGATAGATGGTTTTGCGGTAATCCTTGCGCCGACCGGCTCCTCTGCCAGCGATGCAGCAGCTCCTCGCGCAGAGTGCCGATTGCCGACTGGATTCCTTTTCCGGTTTTCCCTACCAAGGTGATGCCCGCATTGCTGGCGTTGGCAATGGCTGCATCGAATAGCCGCATCAATGGTTTGCCTACCAGCTCCTCGTCCCCGTCTGCGGGGCGTGTCGTGGATATCCTCTCCTTGATCCACCGCGCCTCGTCTAGGTTCATATCCATGCCCTTCAAGAACCCCTCAGTATCACCGGGTTTGATGGCATTCTTTACCATCCGCATGCCGGTATTGTTCAGGTAGAGCGTTGGATTGCCTTGAGCATCGAGCCGCACTTCGCCCACATTGTGGTCTACGCTACGAGAGAGTCGTTTTGATTCGCTTTCGAGTTGATAAATGTGGCCCAGAATAGTCTTGCGCCGCGTGGCCACATCGGCTATTTGCTGACTCAGTTTGTGCAGCGTTGGGGACGACATATTACCCGCCAGTTGGACGGATAGCAAGTCAGCCTATTCCTGGTCGGCGGCGGTTAAGTCAGAGTGCGCCCGCTCCAGTTCTATCGCATTCTTGAATTTATTTTCCGCATGCTCTTTGGCTCCCGGCAGCGTCTCCCTGAGAATGATGTTGGGCCGTGGTCGCTGGCCAGCCACTTGCGGTGCGACTGGCGTTGGCGCAGCCCGTTTGGGCTCCAGGTCCATCAACTTCGGGAACTCTTCCGGTCCTGGTTCGGCTCCGTGGAAGTACGTATAAACAGCTTTTACGGCATTGACGGCGTCCTGCGTTGTCTTGCGGTCCCGGAACAGGTCGTCCTGGTCGTCCATAAAGATGCCGCGCTCGGCAGCAAGAGCGCTGTAAGCCTGTGCGATCTGCCTCTTGATCGGCTGGCCAACCATCGCTTGGGTATGCTCAGCGGCCATATACTGCTTCGCCGCGTCAGTTCGGCGAGGATCAAGGGCGTAATATTCCAGAATACGTCTGATCTCTTTGTCGTCTGTAATACCAGCTGCCTTAAGTTTGTAAGTTATCTCGCCAATGCTCTGTTGTAACTGCCCGCTGCCAATGGCATCGCGTTCTTGATATAAGCTCTCCAGTTCTGGCGGCATCTGCTCGTATGTAATCCCGGAAGGGCTCTGTGTCCCGGCCAGAATTTCATTACCTTTGAAATAGAACATGCGCGGAGTCTTGCCTCCGTCTTCTAACTTGTTTTCTAAGTCGTCGATATCTTTCTGAACATCTTCGTAAGTGCGCGGCTTCGGCAGTTGCTGAGCTGGCGGATCGCCAACGGTGCGAAAGATACGCTCTGGCGGAACTCCGGAGCGAAGATTCTGCCCGATGATTTTTGCCGCCAAGTCTTCTACTTCTGACTTCGGAATCCCTTTCGGCGCGAAGAAATCCATCGCGCCGCCGCTGGTGTACGCTCGCCAAACGTCCTGGTACTCACCGCTAATCTTGTAAGGCGACTCACCGGGACGCTTCTCCAGATTGTCGAGCGCGTAACCAACAGGCTGCGGCTCCGGCGCTGGTTCCCCACGACGGGTGCGGCGATGTTTCTTGTCTTGGGCCACAGCGGGCGGAGCGATGGCACGCACAATCTTTTCCAGCATGAACTGCGCATCTTGCGGATCGCTAAACCTGAGAGCGCCGTGCGCAACGGCGTCCTTGATGATCTTCTGCGTGTCCCATCCGTTTTGTTGTGCGATGCGGTGGGCTTCCTGAAGCTGAGCGAAACGAATTCGCTCCGCCTGGGACATCGACTCGACGGGGCGAGTTGGATCACCAACCTGCGAGACCGCCCATTGAAGTGATTGCGCTAAATCTTCGGGCGATCCGTAATCAAGTCCGTGTAGGGCATCGCGGTACCCCTTCACTTCTTCTAAAGAGTGCCGCGTGTCACCTATACCGTAAAGGAGATTTTGCTGCTCGGGAGCGAGCTGGTTTTCCATTTGGGCAACTTCTTCTGCCGCCGCATCGGCTCGCTTTGTGTTCACGCTGCTGTTAGCTTGTCGTTGCAAACGCTCGTACTTCTTGGCTCCCGCCTCCCCGAATAAGCTAACCAGATCGTTGTGATCACGGTCTTTCGCCGCCGCATGCTCCGCGTCCAATTCATCCCTTGTCATCATCCATAATGGCTTTGACGCGGTCGGCGGTGCGACAGCTTTTGGTGCCGGTGCCGCCTCGGCTGGCGCTGGCAATTGTTCTGGCGGCGCAGCCGCACTTACACCCACAGGAGTTGGCTCCGTAAAAGGCAGCGCGGCCTGCCCTTCCGGCGTCTTCTTTTTCCCTTTCTTAACCTTCGCCGCGATCCCCGCCACGTATCCGGCTGGCACGGCCTCTGTCGGATGCTGTCCCGGTGGAATCTCTGCCGCTGCTATTCCTGGTTCGCCGCGCGCCATTTGTGACCGGGCAGCTCGCTCTTCCGGCGTCATCCGCTCGAATTCTCTGATGGCATGATCGAGCAAGGTGTGATGATACGCGGCCTCCATTGCCGATTTGTAGTCGCCGCGCGCATACGCGTCCTCGCCGTCTTTATCGATAGCGCCGAGAATCTCCGGATGTTCTTCGTCTGGGACTTGCGCCAGAACACGATCAAGCGCCGTTTGCGCTTCAGTGTGCTTAGCGACTCGATCTAGAAGTGATTCCTCCAGCTCTTGGGTGAGCGTCACTACCTGCTGGCTTGGCTGCGCCTCCGGGCTCGCGGTTTCTTGAGGCTGCAAAGCTCCGCCTGTGCTATAGCTGCTCGGCGCTTCTTCCGGTGGCGGTGGCGTCTGCCCGCCGCTTTCGGTCGGTGCTGGAGTGATTGCCGGTGTAAGTCCTGTTTCTTCGAGCGGGGTCGATGGACCGGGCGTTGGGCGGGCCGGTGCAGCAGGAGCTGGCGGAGTCTCCGGCGCGGCGGGACCACCCGGCAGCGGCACCTTCGACTTGACCCAATCTTTGAGTCCTTCCCAGCCACCGCCAATAGCTCGGCCACCTTCAATAGTCCCGAGCAGTTGCCCTGCCTGATTTTCGAGCGCCAGCGGTACTCCACCTTTAGCTATGTCCGCTTGCGCACCAAGCACCATTTGTTTTCCAATGTCTAATTCATCGGCAGGCTGCGCCGCGAGCGGGATAAGCCCGGTCATTTTCAATGCCGGTGTCACCAGCGAGATGGCCGATTCTCCCAGGCCGGTAAGAGTTCCCAGCGGATCGGTGAGTGGAGCTGCTGCGGTCTTGATCGCCTGCCCGCCGACCTGTAATGCGCCGCCGCCGATCCCTTGCTCACGGCCACCCGCGCCCACCGGATTCGTTAGAGCTTCCCAATAACCACTGCTAGCCGTTCCCTCCGGCCCAAAGATAGGTTGGCCAGCGCTGTTGTACCCGGAAATTCTTACGCCCGGTGGTAATGCACGCAGATATTTCATCAGGCGTGAGGTGGGGGCATCTCCTTGCTCGTTAACAAGGGTGTACCCCTTCGGTACGTTCACATCGGCAAGCTTGTAGCCATCCGGAATTTGTAACTTGGTATCTTTGACCTTGTTGTCTTTGGCGGGCTTTCGCGCCGCCGCTTCACTCTTCAATTCTTTAAGAGACGGCTTTGGCTTCTGGAGTGACCATCCAGCAGGAAGCGCGTCTTGAGTTTGGTTATCCAGCGTGTCAATAGGCGGTGCCATTTTTATTTGCCCTTTATTGATTCGCCCGTGAGCACATCGAACCACTGAATGCCGTCGTCGGTGCCGATAGTGTGCCCGTCTTTTCCAACAGCGGTTAGTGCATATCTTTTGGGTAGTTGGGCCGGTTTTCTCGCTTGAGCTTCAGCCTTGATATCCGCCAGTTTAGGCGGCTCGGTTGTCATCCCTGGCGGAGTTTCCGCTTCTGCGCCAGCCTGACCGCGCTCTGACTCTCTTTGGTTGGCTCGTACCGTATCGTATCCAACACGTGGCACGGCGCTGATTGTCGCAACTCCGGCGCGGCCCGATGCGGGCTTCCCAATCTTCTGCGGCACAGTGTGGCCAAAGGCGCTGGCCGCGCGCTTGTCGGCATCCTTGAGCACATTGGGAGCGTGAAGGATACTGGTGACACGGTGTATTCCAGCCCCAGCCTTCCCTTTGCTGGTCACGTACCCAGACATATTCCCGCGCTTGAGCGGAGCCGCTCCGGCAACTCTCTTCGACTCGGTTAGTAACCTCTCTCTATGCGCAATCGCCTGCTTTTCCAGCTCGATTGCAGCTCCACGCTTCTTCTGTAGTTGCGCCGTTGTCCCTTTAGGTAGGTGCGCGGCGGTATCCATCTCTGGGTAAGTTACGTCGCGGATCGCGTCGGCAATTTTTTTCTCGGCCAACAGGTCCGGTCGGCTCATAAGCAGCGCTTGCTGATTCGCCCCAGCATGCTCCGCATAAAACCCGCGCAGGTTATTGTTGATGTCGATACGCCACTGGGCCAGTTGGCTATAAGTGCGTGGCCTCGCTGCCTTGGTCTTTAGAGCGTTCAACATTTTGATCGTACCGTGATGGAGATCGGCGTTCTTACTGTAGTCAGTGATGAGGTTTTGTACGGCGTTCTCCAGAGGCTGCACGTTTGCGGTCGCGTTGCCAAGCATCACGGTTCTGCCGCCCTGCTGCACCGGGCTAGCATATGTAAGATCGACTTGCTGGCCAATGGTCTTCCTAGTGTTAGAGAGTAAATCCACAAGGCCTTTCGTATCGCGCACCGGGTTGGCCTTCTCGAAATGTTGCAACTCTGGGAAGATCGACTCCAGCGCCCCTTCTTCCATCGGGTCACCGTGTTCCAATCCTCCCGCGTAGTACAGCTTTTTGATGGCGCGCTCCACGGTTGGCCGCATGACCTTACCCATGCCTTGGCCTAGTAATTCAGCGAGGGTGTTTTCAATAGCGGCGTAGCCAATCTCTTTGCCGCGCTGTGCTGGGCTGTGTGGGTCGTTTTGGTCCCAGCCCATAACATGCTCAACACCCTGCCGTGCCGCTTCTCCGGCAGCGCCGCCTAGCGCGGCACCGGCCACCGCGCCTCCGGCTTCTCCAACCACGGTAGGCGCTACTGCTGCCCCACCCACGATACTGCCAATTGTTCCGCCTGCCGCTGGCAGGTAATTGGTTGCGCGATGAATTAAATTAATGGCTTTGTCTCTTACCCATGGGTCATTGATGCCGTTGCGCATCGCACTCATCATGTCGAACTTTTCGGCGGGGGATACCGTTACGTGCCCGGTGGGATGCGCGTCCCGCAGAGCACTGTACAGCTGAGCCTGCTCGTCGGGACTCAAGCCTTTTTGCAGCTGCTCTTTCTGCTGCCTAGTAAGAGAATTCCACTTGGTTGTGAACGCGCCCACGTCGATCTGGTCTCTTTTGCCTAATGCTTCATCTGACAAAGGATCGGCCTGAGTTGAGCCAGAGGGAGGCGTCGTGCTAAACCCTGGCGGGAGCGCGTCATCGTTTTTCGGCTGTTTACTGGTTTGGGGCGGCATTCGGCACCTTTTCGTAGTTGTTCGGATCGCTCTTGTGTCCGGTCCCTTTGTACCTGTGAGGAATGCCATCTTTGTCGTAAACTGTCGTTGGCTGCGGGCCTATTAATTTGTCGATTTTGTCTACGAGGTTTTCTGAACCGCCATCGACCTCGGAGACGAAGCCTTGCTTTTGCGCTACATCAATTTCCGAGAGTAGCCGGTCGAGCCGCATCTGCGCGTCCTTCGCGCTATGCACGGTCAGCGGATCGGGAAGTTCGGATTGCAGCCGCTTGATCCCCGCTTCGGTGGTGCGCCCACCTCTGACAAGTTGACTGAGACCGCTGACTGTTCCTCTGGTTTGCAAGAATCTCTGCACAAAATCCTGCTCGTCATTTGTAAGTCCCCATATCAATGCAATCTGGTCCGAGAAGAATCCTCCTTTGTCATCAGCCGCTTTGATTGCGTTGTGTATTTTTGCCCTGGATGTGTAACTTCCCAGAACATTGAGTGACGGCGCACCGCGCATCGACTTTAGAAATGTGCCAGCCTCGCGGATCAGCAATTTGTCTTTTGGGGTAAACAGGCCCTGCTGCCAGCCGTATTGTTGAGCAGCTTTTTCAACCGCTGACCTGTCAGCGCCGCGTAGCCCCAGTTTGTCGATATCCGCGCCGTCCAGGAGGCGATTGACGTTGGCTTTTGTCAGTGGGTTCATGGGAGCCGACTCAGGCACATGTCCACTACTGTCAAGCGGCAGCGGGTTGCTGTAACTCCCTACCGCCGCACTCGGATTGGTCACAACGGGGACAGATGGAATGCCAGCCTTTATGTGTTGCGGCGTTTGCATTGGCGTAACTGCTGGATGGGGTGTCGCTGGTGGCGCAGCACCTGGACTTACAGCTGGCCCTGATGGCGCTGCAGTGGCTCCGAGGGCTCCTTGCGTGTTGTAGCCCTCGGAGCGCGTAACACCGGTCACGTCCAGGAACGCCCCACCTTTTGGGCCTGTATCCCGGATCGTCTTAGTGATCACGCCAAATGGATCAACTTGCGAAGACTCGCTATGAATAACTTGCTGGTAGCGAGTCGCTCCGATAGGCGTCCATTCCCACAGGGATTTGTCGCCTGGATGAGACGGATCGCCCCAGAGTTCAATGTAGCCGGTATCCGACTGCTTACTCGGCGCAACGCCCATCTTTACCTTTCGGATCGGTTTGGCGGCGTCGGGGATAAATTGTTGCAGTATCTCGCTTGGAACAGAAGACCCATCAAGATAGGTCCACCGGCCATCCTTCTCGTTGTACATCAAGGTTGCCTTCTGGCCGTTGAGTGTGCCTGCTCTCGTCTGCCACTTTCCGGCAAGACTGCTGGCTCTTACTCCTAGCGCGGTTTCAAACAGCAGGTTGCGGTCTTCCTGGGTCAGCTTGATCCCCAGCTGATCGGCCAGCCGCATGGTGCCCTCGATCTTTTCTTTCATCCCGGCGCTCTCGGCCCGCGCCTGCAAAGTCGCATCCTGTTCGGGTGTCAGTCCCGCCGCCGCTACGTCCTGTGCAGTTTCGGCTTTAGCCTGATTCCTTTGCCCCATCCTTTGCCGCTGTTGTGGCGTCATCGCCGCGTGGCTCACTGACACGTCGGCCTCGGCGGGCGTTGCGGCTAAAGTCACACCCATCACATTGGCTTCCGGCGTCCCCGGCGTCGTTTTCTTCGAAAGCACGGGTTGCGCTGGCTGTGGCTTGCGGATCAA
>Ga0210406_10007021_pt1 | contig 11548 bp, 7 predicted proteins | sample IncBWC30MmetaG_FD_155454 | JGI IMG/M metagenome (GOLD analysis project Ga0210406, IMG submission 155454) | Forest soil microbial communities from Barre Woods Harvard Forest LTER site, Petersham, Massachusetts, United States - Inc-BW-C-30-M | ecosystem: Environmental > Terrestrial > Soil >... | reverse complement strand
TGACCTGCATTCCTATTAGCGCCCTTGCGGGGGACAACGTCGTGGAGCGCAGCAAACATATGCCGTGGTACGCCGGCCCTGCTCTGCTCGAACACCTGGAGCGCGTGCCTATAGCGCAGCCCACCAGCACTCTCGGCATCCGATTCCCTGTTCAGTACGTGCTTCGTCCAGACGCCAAATTCCGAGGTTTCGCGGGGCAAGTGGCTGGCGGTTTGATCCATCCAGGCGAAGCCGTCATGGCGCTACCCTCCGGCCAAAGGTCGCGCGTGGATTCAATCGTTACTTACGATGGCCCTCTCGACGAAGCGTCCTCCCCGATGTCCGTCACGTTGGCTCTGGAAGACGAAATCGACCTGAGCCGGGGGGACATGCTCGTCTCGCCAGCCAATCCTCCGCATGTCTCCCAACGGTTTCTTGCAACGATCGTATGGATGCATTCGCAGCCGCTCGAAACAGGGCGATCCTATTTGATCAAACACTGTGCGCGACACGTGCGCGGTAAAGCCATCACAATTCGACATCGCGTAAACATCGACAATCTTCAACCAGAAGCCGCCGAGCGCCTCCAGATGAATGATATTGCGACCGTCGAACTGGAAACGAATAGCCCACTCTTTTTTGACGCCTATCAACTGAACCGCACAACGGGAAGTTTCATCGTCATCGATCCTTTGACGAACGCAACTCTGGCCGCGGGGATGATTCGTGAGGATCTTTCGGGAAATGCCAGTATTCCAACCAGGAAGGAAATTCCGCCTTCGCACGCTCCGATCACCCCACTGGAGCGGCACCGGCGACATGGGCATTACCCCGCCATTATCCTGGCGAATGCGCGTCCATCGCTTGCCGGCCAACTCGAACGTGTGCTCTTCGAAGAAGGATTCGAAGTCATGGCCATTGGGGAGAATCCTTCATTCTCTTCCGCGCGAGATACCTGGACCGCGTTGCACGCCGCGGGATTTGTCGTCATCTACCACAATCCATCGCTCAGCGCCGAAGAAAGGCTGGACTTGCAAAGCGCGGCCGGCGATCACTTTTTCGATCTGGCCGACGTGGAGTTGCCCGGAGGAGATGCGGAGGCAGTGGAACGCGTGCTGGCGTTGGTCGAACCACTCCGCGTTCCGCCGCAGCCTGGAAAATTGGGAAGGATGAACTGAAATGGGAACAACGCTCGTCGCCGACAATCTCGAAAATCTCAATCCGGAAGAGGTGCTAAGCACCGTTCTGAATGCACACTCAGGCCAGTCTGCCTGTCTGACGTGCAGTTTCCAAGCCGAAGACATGATCGTCCTTGATCTCGTTCGCAAACGCATTCCCTCGATACCCGTGCTGTTCCTTGAAACCGGTTATCACTTTGCGCAGACGTATGAATATCGAGACCGCATGGCCAAGGAATGGTCTCTGAATCTGGTGAATGTGATTCCACAAAATACCGTGGAGCAGCAGGAGTCGGAATTTGGGATTTTGTACCGCACGGATCCGACGCGATGCTGCCAACTCCGCAAAGTCGACCCGCTCTTACAGGCGCTCGAACCTTACGAGATTTGGTTCACGGGATTGCGGCGCGAGCAATCGCCCACGCGGAAGAATCTTAAGAAGGTCGAACAGCATCGCCTGCCAACGGGGAAAACGCTTTTGAAAGTGAGCCTGCTAGCCGATTGGACCTGGGGACAGGTTTGGGAGTACACCGGCAAACACCAATTGAACTATTTGCCGCAATACGACCAGGGTTATTTGAGCATCGGCTGCGAGCCATGCACGGCGATTCCCGATGACCCGGCGAATCCTCGTTCGGGCCGCTGGGGCGGAAAAAAGCTGGAATGCGGCATTCACACATTTTCCCAAGGCGGGCAATGATGCATTACTTCGTAGGCTTCCTCATCGCCTTGGCGGTGGGATTGACCGGAGTCGGTGGCGGAAGTTTTACCGTTCCAGCCCTCGTACTTCTCGCTGGGTTGACGGCGGGAGAAGCCGTCGGCACGGCTTTCCTGTTTGCAGGCGTGCTGCGCTTGATCGCGGCTCCTTTTTATCTCGCGGGAAAACACATTCACTCCCGTTATCTGTGGCTCCTGCTGAAAGGAGCGGTGCCGGGACTGCTGGTGGGCACATGGGCACTTCAATTATTAAATCGTGATGCGGGCAATCCGATCGTAATTCTTCTCCTAGGCATTATCCTGGCGGCGTCATCCAGCGTAACCTTTATCCGTCGCATTCAAAATCCAACGTTCGCGGCCAAGAACCACCGCTGGCTCCCATGGCTCGCTCTCCCCATTGGAGTGGAATCGGGATTTTCCTCGGCAGGCGCTGGAGCGCTGGGAACTGTTCTGCTGCTGAACTATTCCGAAATGACGCCTGCCCAAGTCGTGGGAACGGATTTGCTTTTCGGGCTCGTTTTGGCGGCGATTGGCAGCGCCTTTCACTGGGGTTTGGGATCCATCAGCCTTCCGATACTTTCTCAACTTCTTCTGGGTGGGGTCCCCGGAGTTGTGCTCGGTTGCCTGTTTGCTCCGAAAGTTCCCGCAAATAAATTGAGGACCGCCGTTGCCGTGGTTGCTATTTTTGCGGGACTACAGCTGGTCTGGAGCGGCGGCCACACACTTGCGCAAAGGCATTCAACAAATGTAGCTAAGAATGTGGCGCACGCTGGAGTTGGCAATGCGCGCTAACTCTCAAGCCCTCGCACAAGCATTTCTAAATATCCATTTGTCTGTCAACCCCGCAATACCCGCCGCCTCTGATCGAGCCTCCACACCCCGCTGTCGCCCCTGTTGTTGACCTCTCCCAAAGCAGTCCGCCATCCCAAATCAGTCCAAGGCCGGCACGCCGAGCAGGCCACGCGATGCAAATTATCTCGGAGAGAAAAAAATGAGTTTCCAAAGAGATGGTAAAGTCTATTCGAAATATGTCTTCCGCTTTGGATTTCTGCTACTGAGTGTTTGGTTGAGCCACGCGAATCTCAGTTCTGCGCAAGAAGACGCTTCTATCCAAGGTACCGTCAGTGACTCGTCTGGCGCAGCCATCCCGGGCGTTGCTATCCAGGTTAAGAATCTGGAGACAGGAGCATTGCGAAATCTGTTGACGGACGAGGCGGGGTACTTCGACGCAGCTTCGCTGCCAGTGGGCCGGTACGCGATCAAGGCGGAAAAGTCTGGCTTTCGAGGGGTAGAAAAGACGGGCATCTCACTGGTGCTCGGCCAGCGGGAAACAGTGGATGTGGTGCTTCAAGTCGGGGATGTACGGCAAACCGTGCAAGTGGAATCCGCTCCGACTGCCGTGATGATCAGCACCGAGGACGTTTCGGGTCTTGTCGGCGAGAAGCAGGTTAAGGACCTTCCGTTGAATGGCCGCAGTTACGATCAGCTCATAACGCTCAATCCGGGCATCGTGAATTACACCTCCCAGCGAGCGGGGGGAATCGGAACATCTAACTCCGTGGTGGGCAATATGTTTTCCGCTTCCGGGCGCCGCCCGCAGGAAAATCTCTACCTGTTAAATGGCGTCGAATTCACCGGCGCGTCCGAAATCAACAACACGCCGGGTGGGGTCAGCGGACAGCTTCTGGGGGTGGATGCGGTGCGTGAGTTTTCCGTCGTTAAGGACACGTACGGCGCGGAGTATGGCAAGCGCCCCGGTGCCCAGGTCAGCATTGCGACGGCCTCGGGAACGAACCAGTTCCACGGCAGCGCCTACGAATTTCTGCGCAATAGTGCGCTGGATGCGCGCAATTACTTCGATCATGGCGATATTCCAGCGTTCCGCCGCAACGTGTTCGGCGGATCGCTGGGTGGTCCGATCCGCAAGGACAAAACTTTCGTATTCGCAAACTACGAAGGCTTCCGGCAAAGTCTGGGGCTCAGCGATTTATCGCTCGTGCCGGATGGCGCTTCGAGAGCCAAGGCCGTCGCGAGTATCCAGCCATTGCTCGCATTGTGGCCGGTTGCCAACGGAGCGGAGATTTTAACTTCGACGGGAACTCCCAGTGGAATTGCGGAAGCGTTCAGTAATCCCAATCAAAGGATTCGCGAAGACTTTGGAACCGCGAGGCTTGATCAGAACTTCACAGATAGAGATTCGCTCGCGGCCGTTTACACGGCCGACGACAGTGAAGCTCATTCGCCCACCAATAATCCATTTACCCTGGTCGATATTTTCTTGCGGGAGCAGGTAGTCAGCCTTAGCGAAACTCACATTTTCTCGCCAAGCGTGATAAACAAAACGACATTCGGCTTCTCTCGCGGCGCTTTCTATTTCAATAGCGGCACCACCGTAAATTTGCCGGCATGGGTTAACAACGGCCAGCCCGTCGGGGCAATTGTTGTCGGCGGCGGCACGACGCTCAATGGCGCCTCGCAAATCACCAATGGCGGAACAAACGCAGGCAGTAATCTCCGCGCGGCGCGCAATCTGTATACCGAATCGGATCAGGTTACCTTCACACGCGGTAAGCATTTGTTCAGCTTTGGTGGATGGCTGCAGCAACTGCAGTCCAACGACAGCCTGGTTCAGGATCAGTACGGCCAGGTTTCTTTCACCAACGTGCAGACATTTTTGCAGGGCACCGTGAGCACATATACCTACGCCCCGAGCTATACGCCGTTGTCGTGGCGTTCGATCGAAGGCGCCTTCTATGCCGAAGACGTGATCAAGCTTACGCCTTCCTGGGAGCTGCGCATTGGCTTTCGTGGCGAGTCCACCAATGGATGGAACGAAGCGCACCGACGTGCGTCGAATTACGCGTTTGGTTCGAGCGGCGTGATTGAAACGCAGCCCGTTGTCGGCAGTTCTGCCCTCGCGGTAAACAACGCGAAATTCCTACCGGCGCCGCGCATCGGCACGGCGTGGTCCCCCTTCGCATCCAAAAAGACCGTGATCCGGGCAGGTTTCGGCATCTATTACGCGCTCCTTGATAATCTGAGCTATCGCCTGGATCAGAACGGTCCGTACAACTCAGTCTTGGCGGTAAAGAACCTTCCTTTCTCAAGCATCGCTCCGGATGCCACATACTCCGGTGTGAAAGTGATCCCAAGCGGCGTCCAACCAGACCTGAGAACGCCGACAGTGGAATCCTGGAGTTTTAAAATTGAGCAAGCGCTTTCCACCAACACTTCGCTAGCCGTCGGCTACATCGGCTCACATGGCTACCATGAGTTGCTCTCGGCCGATGCCAACTTGCCCACGCCGACGATCTGCCCCGCTTCCCCTTGCCCGGCGGGGTACCCGGCTGGCGCGTATTACTATCCGGCAGGAGCAGCCCTTGCCAACAAAGCCGTGTGGAACACGACGCATTGGCTCTCGCAAGGAATCAGTTCGTATCACGGGTTTGAGGTGGACGTGAATCACCGCCTCGGACATGGCTTGCAATTCCGGGGAGTCTACACGTTTTCCAAGTCGCTCGACGATGGCGACAACATGAATACCAGCGTCGCCACCAACTCGCCCGCATTTGTGGCGAATCCGTTGCAGCCAAAGTCCGACTATGGCCGAGCTTCCTTCGACGTGCGGCATGCGGCAGTCCTGCATGCCACCTACGATCTCCCGTTTGGACGCGGCAAAGATTCCCATGCTCGCCCATGGGTGCAACGCCTCATCGGAAATTGGCAATTGAGTGGAATCCAGACGGTGCAATCGGGATTGCCGTTCACACCGCAGTTGTCCTACAACCCGTCCAATGATGGCGACACTCGCAATCCAGTGCGGCCTTCCTGGAATCCGAATTTTACGGGCCCGATCATCCTGGGCGGGCCAAATCAATACTTTAATCCCAAGGCGTTCATTCAACCGCTGCCTGGTACCTATGGCAACGTGGGCCGAAACATTCTGCAAGCTCCGGGATTGACGGAAACAGACCTCTCGCTCACAAAACTATTTTCATTCTCCGAGCGACTGCACCTGCAATTCCGCACAGAAGTATTCAATCTCTTCAATCACACGAACTTCAACACACCGAATCCCGTCGTATATGCATCTGCAACCGGAGGACCATCCCCAACCGCCGGGGTGATCACAGCTACCACCACCGCTTCCAGGCAAATTCAATTCGGGTTGAAATTCGTATGGTGAACAGTACCCGGAATTCGGAGCGGAATAATCCCGGCTGCCTCTGTCAGCTATGACAAACTCCAGAGGCAACCGAAGTCGGCGAACGCGAGCGTTGAAGTTCTAAACAAAAACGTTGAGGCGCTCAGGCAGTTAGTCGCATCTTCCTCAAGAACGCCGAGTAACGTGGATCGCTCCGCAGACTGGCCAAGAGCGGGTCGCCTTTCGCGAAAGTGAGGCCGCCGTCGCGCTGGACGTAAGCGCGCTCCAGCCATGTGAGAGCCGCGTCGGCTTCCCCGCGGGAGGCATATACCTCGGCGATTTGGAAGGCGGAATATTTTTGGTACTTCGCGATCAGTTCGGCAAGGGCCTGATCGGATTTCTGCTTCTGACCTAGCGCATGATATGCCAGCGCCAACTCTTGCAGGTGGAATTCAGGTGTCGGATCACGTCCAGCTTCGGCCAGGGCTTCCTGTGGGCGCGACCGCGCCAAATACACGCGGCTAAGCACCATGTGCAGCCAGGGAAACTGTGGATCGACTCCCAATCCCTTCCGGACTGCCGCTTCGGCTTCGTCCAACTGGCCGGCCCACCATGTATTGAAAGCAAGAACGTAGTGCGTCGATGCTCGGAGTGGGTCGAGCCCCACGGCTCGGCGGGACAGCTGAAGGGCTTGCTCAAAATGGTTCAGCGTTGCCGCAAGATTTGCTGCCCCCTGGACAACCTCGGCGTTTCCCGGCTCTAACGTTAGCGCCCGCTGATAGCTGGCATCCGCGCCCGCCCAGTCCCAATCGAAGTATTGCTCGATCTGTCCCATTGCCACGTGTGCTTCCGCCAGGCTTGGATCCAAGGCCAGCGCCCGTTCTGCCGCCTCGCGCGCACTCTTGTACGCCTCAGGCAATTGAGTTGGGCTGTAAGCAGCGGCCTGAAGACTGTGGGCCCTGGAAAGTGCGGCCCAAGCCGGGGCATAGCTGGGGTCTAGGCTGACTGCTTGGTTGTAATAAGTGATCGCCTTATCCAGATTTTCCTTGGTAGGCCGCGCGTAAAAGTATTTTCCCTGGAGATAGGCGTTGTATGCTTCGACGTTGGTGGCTCGCGGGGAGGGAAGCTTCTCACCCAGTAATGTCACCCTCAAAGATCCGGCCACTGATTGTGCAATCTCCTCCTGCACTGCGAAGATGTCTGTCAGGTCCCGGTCGTAAGTCTCCGACCACAGATGAAAACCGTCGGAGACCTGGATCAATTGGGCACTGATCCGCACCCGCTGACCCTGCTTGCGCACGCTGCCCTCAAGCACGGTAGCCACGTTCAGCTTCTGCCCAATCCCCCTCAGATCTTCGTTCTTCCCCTTGAACTGGAATGAGGAAGTCCGGGCGGCCACATGCATCCCCGGGACCTTGACCAGACTGTTGAGCAATTCCTCCGCTAGACCGTCGGAAAAGTACTCCTGGTCCTTCTCTTGGCTCAAGTCGGCGAAGGGAAGCACTGCGATGGAAGGCGTGATTCGTAAGGGCGCTGGGGCTTTTTTCGCCCGTGCGAGCCAGAAGGTCGCAACCACCAGCAGCACGAACACGATGCTGCCTGCTGTGGCGAGCATGGCCTTGTTTCGGATGATGGGGGCCAGCCGAGCGCTAGCCGGGGGTTCTGTCACCAGATGTCCCGACTCCTTTTCCCGCGCGAGTCGCCGCAGGTCCACCCCGAGTTCTCTCGCCGACTGGTAACGGTTCTCTGGATCCTTCTCCAGACACTTGAGGATGATCCGCTCGAGTTCTCCAGACAACCTGGGATTGAGAGCGGTCGGTGGCCGCGGTGGCCGGTGCAGAATCGCTCCCATCAGCTGCGAACGTTCCACCTCAAAAAACGGGCGTTGTCCCGTCGCCATCTCATACAACACGAACCCCGCGCCATGAATATCAGTGCGCTCGTCGATCTCTCCACCCAGTAGCTGCTCCGGCGCCATGTAGGACACCGTCCCGGCTATCGATTGTGTCTCGCTAAGACTTTCCGCCACCGCAGTGCCTGTAAAGGGAAGCTTGAGCTTGGCAAGCCCAAAGTCCAGTATCTTCAGTCGTCCATCGCTGCCTAGGCGCAGGTTACCCGGCTTCAGGTCACGATGAACGACCCCGCGTTCATGCGCTGCGGCCAAGCCTTCCGCCAGTTGCACGCCCAGACGGAGGACTTCTTTCTCCGGCAGCGATGCGGCAGCCACCTTCTCGTTCATTGTGATCCCGGGAATGTACTCCATCACCAGAAAATCCACACCCTCCTGGGTGTCGAAATCGTGAATGGTGGCGACGTTGGGATGATTGAGCTGCGAGAGAATCAGAGCTTCTTTGTGGAAATGCCTGCGGGCCGATTCGTTGGTGAGCGAGCCGTGCGGGAGAACTTTGATGGCAACATCACGGGCAAGATGTTCGTCGCGGGCGCGGTACACTTCTCCCATGCCGCCAGCGCCGATCTTCTCGACGATGCAGTAGTGGCCCAGTGTCTGGCCAACAGCCTTGTCCTGGTCCCCCGTATAGTTCGCCGCGGGGAAATCATTCATTCCCCTCGCCCTCTGAGGCAAATCGTAGGACGAATACGCACTTGCGTCAATGGGAACGGCACTATAGTGACGATGTTTCGTTCACTCTTCATCCAGCATACTGTCCACAGTTGTTTTCCCCTGACCTGGACATGGCGTAACATGCCAAATGTGAGCGATGGTGGTCAGCCCGGTCGGAGAACATTCGTCTGGTTTCCACTGCTCGCGCCGCTTGCTTATCAGGCGATCGCCCTTCTTTGTCTGCGACACTGGGAAAGTGCCGCTCCCTGGCAGGATCTGGATTTCTTTTCCGGCGTTTATTTTGCGCTTGCAGTGCTTCCGCCTCTGTACAAAATTCGATTCAAGGGAGGCATCTTTGATTCACGGGAAACGCTGCGCGAAGCGTCAGGATTGAGTTATGACCCCGTCACGGTCAGGTGGGGAAGCTTGTTGGCAATAGGTGAGTTGTCGGTATTTTTGGACTACGGTCATTGGCACTTGACGCCCGCGCTACGCCAGCCTGGACTGCAGATCACAGGCTTGGTCGTGTATGCGTGCGCGCTAGCTGCACTGACGTGGACCGATACTTGTTTGATGCGCCATTTCCAAGGGGATCAAACCCATCGGCAACTCATGACCACAGGTCCATTCGCCGTCATACGGCATCCACGTTACGCCAGTCTACTATTAGGAAAGCTGGGACTCAGTCTCCTGTTTGCAAGCATTTTCGCGTGGTTTTCCTTGCTGGTTTCGATTTTTTTGATTCGGCGCCGGATTGACCTGGAGGAAACTCACCTGCGGGAAGTTTTCGGTTCCCAGTACAGCAGCTACAAGGAGCACACGCACCGACTGTTTCCCGGGATCTACTAAACTCAAGAACCGTGACCTTGACCCGGGGTAGCACGAGTGCTAGCATCCGTTTCTCCTTCCGTCTCTCATGGTGTAGGCCTTCATGAGCCAAAACAAAAGCCCGAAAGATGTCTCTCAGCCTCTTTACGATGCCCAATTTCGGAAGATGGTTAATGATGCCTGTATCCGAATCCAAGCCGAGCTGATGAACCGCGCTCCTTTCCTGGGAGAGCGGGTCTGCGGCTGGATGTCACATCTTTCTCCCACGAGCGACGCGTCGGAGTATTTTCTGCAGCCCCGCATGTTCCCATTCCTGCTCTTGCCTTGGTGGGCCGCCAGAACCTTCGCTGCTGAACCTGATCGTGAATTCCTGGCCGGCGTCACCTATTCAACGATCAATGGTTATTACTACATCCGTTTACTCGATAACCTAATGGATGGACATGGCACGGTCGAGTTGAAAATCCTGCCGGCAACTGCGTTTTTCCATGCGGAATTCCAAGCTGCGTATCACAAGTATTTCGAGGCCGCCCACCCCTTCTGGGAGATCTTCCGGTCGGCGTGGTTTTCCGGCAGCGATGCAGTGACGCGGGAATTTGATTTAGATCGCATCGACGAAGGGGAGTTTGAACGGGTTACAGTCGTCAAACTTGCGGGCGCCAGAATTCCGTTGGCGGCGGTGGCTTTCCGCCATGACGCTGGTGAGCGGCTGCAGTGCTGGGAAAACTTCGCGTTGGCGCTGGCGCGGTGGTCGCAGATGGAAGACGATTTGTTCGACTGGCATGACGATCTTCGCCACGGCAAAACGTCTCATTTCCTTACCGAGGCCAGACGCCACAAAGGTATCGAGACAGTCGAGGCCTGGGTAATCCGCGAGGGATTTCCGCGGGGAATCGCGACTTTACAACGCGAACTTGACGCATTGCGCCATTTGGTTCCTCCGTTAAATAGCCCGGATGTTCTTCGTTATCTAGATTTGCGACAAACAATGCTGGAAGACCTGAAGACCAGAATCGGCGCAGCTCTTCAGATTCTCGAGGATGTCGCGAGCATCACAGAGGCACCCACGGCTCAGGCTTCTGAGTAGTGCATGTTTCGAATCGGAGTGGTGGGTAGCACGGCGCCAAGCCTGCTCCAACTCGTCAACGAATAGCAACCCGGCGTGGGCCCCGCGTCCTCAGGAGGACCAAACCACGCCGGAGCGAATCTCCGTCGGAGCGGTGGTTGCGCTCCGGGCTTCCACCGGCGTAGCTTAGGGACTACAGGGGTCTAGGGCCAATCGCTTGCTTTAAGAAACAAGGAAGGAGTGCTACATGACCGTCGAGGAACTCTTTACCAAAGCGCTTCACAACAGGGCCTTCTGGGACGAACTCCAAAAAGATCCCGCTAAGGCTTTCAAGGAAGTGGGGGCGAAGATAGACGATCGTCAACTGGCTAGCCTAAAGAAATTGGATTACAGGGCCCTCGAGGCCGTGGCTGAAGCCTTCGCCGGCGACCGTTTCATCACGTAGCCAGGATAGTTCGCGAATCGCAGGCGCTTTCTGGACCCGCATCTGGCGCCTGGACATCGCCATATTTTATTGACAGCGGTTTGGCCTGCCCGAAAACCACTACCTTGACGTGGCTTTTCGTCCGTACATGAAGGTGTCCGAGGGCTTTCCGTTTAGGTGTGCGATTCCGCAGCCGATGATCGTCCAAGTGAACTGTTCGCCGGCGCAATTGATCCGTTTCCCGGTTTGTGGCGGAATATGCTTCGTCGTCCATACAGAGATCATGAGCGTATCGTTGCTCGCGCGTCGACGGAGCTTTCTATATCTTCAAGAAGTTTCTGCCGCTCGCCGCGTGCGGCGGCACGCGTCACGGCCTCAACGAGGCGGGCGTTGTGAAGTGCGTGGTCAAAGCCGGGTGTGTTGTAGGTGCCCGATTGCATATCGCGGACAAGATGAGCGTAGACCTCTCCCACGTTGATCGCCATGAGCCCGGCGGAGACTGCGGGCTCCTCGGGTGTTACGAATGCGACGCTGGATGTCAGCTTGAGATCCCCGGCCTGGAATCCGTAGGGATGACTACCCTTCAGGCTGAGCCATCCCTCTGATCCCCTAATTTTGAAGCTGAAGCGAGCATCCTCCGGCGCCACAC
>Ga0210406_10007020_pt1 | contig 11549 bp, 6 predicted proteins | sample IncBWC30MmetaG_FD_155454 | JGI IMG/M metagenome (GOLD analysis project Ga0210406, IMG submission 155454) | Forest soil microbial communities from Barre Woods Harvard Forest LTER site, Petersham, Massachusetts, United States - Inc-BW-C-30-M | ecosystem: Environmental > Terrestrial > Soil >... | reverse complement strand
CACCGCAGCCCACACCATGTATCCGGGGATCACGATTTGCCGTCCATCGAAGTGGAAGGCAAAATTATTGGACAGGCCCCACAGTACTTTCACGAAAGTGGCGAGCAGGATTGATGACTGAAGCAAACCAATGCCAAGATCGGCGGACAGTTCAGTGAGATGACGCGCATCCTCGTGCATGCGCTGATCCGGGTTTACGCCCATGGCCCCCGCGTTGGTCAACCGGAATGCCCTCCCGGGCACCAGCCAAGCCTGAATGAGGTCGTGAACCAGACCCTGCCGCAATTTGAGCTTTAATGTCTCGGTGAGCCAGCGCTGACCGACATTGAGGACCAAGAGGACGCCGGCGATCAGGCCAAAGATTCCAAGCTGCTCGAGGAATTGCGTAAAATTACGATGCGACAGCGCATCATAGAAGGGCTGATTCCAACTATTGAGGCGAATCTGGCCGTAGGCCGTGGCTGCGATGACAAAAAATATGGACCCCGACAGCATGAACAGCGTATTGCGCACCGGCGCGGCCAAGAGGGCCCGTGCCATCATTTCAAGCTGCGGCAAGAGTCGCGCATTGGCGACTTCCTCTGCGTCGGCCTTGGCGCCCGCCGTTCCATCCTGCCTGTCGTTATTCATGCGATTCTCTCGAACATTGTGACCCTGCCATTATCATTCACGATGTCATTCCTAGGGGAGTTTAGTTAAGTGAGCCGTGTCGAGAGCTTGATCGGCCGCATGACGCTGACCGAAAAACTGGGGCAGCTGACCATGACTGCCTGTGGCCAGGCGGTGACCGGCCCGACAATTGCAGGGGATTCGACCGAAGCGATCAAGAGCGGCGCGATTGGCAATTTGCTCAATATTGTCGGCGCGGAAAACGTGCACGAGATGCAGCGATTGGCTGTCCAAGAGTCGCGTCTGGGAATTCCACTGCTCATCGGCTACGACGTCATCCACGGGCATCGGATTCTATTTCCCATTCCCTTGGGCGAAACGGCAGCGTTCGATCCGGAACTTTGGGCCTCGAGTGCTCGTGAGTCGGCGATGGAAGCTGCCGCGGACGGATTGGCCGTGACTTTTGCGCCCATGCTCGATGTGGCGCGGGATCCCCGATGGGGCAGGAGCGCCGAGGGTCCGGGTGAGGATCCCCTCGTAGGAGCGCGCATCGCCGAGGCCAAGGTGCGCGGATTTCAAGGTGCATCGCTCTCGCATGCCGACTCACTCGCCGCGGTCGCCAAGCACTACTGCGCCTATGGGTCGGTTACCGCGGGACGCGACTATGCCCCGGTGGACATTTCCGAACGCACATTGCACGAGGTCCATATTGCGCCCTTTATCGCGGCGATATCCGCCGGCGTGGCCGCCATCATGCCGGCGTTCACCGACCTGAATGGTGTCCCGATGACGGCCAACAGGGCATTGCTTCAAGACTGGCTGCGCGGGCGCTTGGGCTTCGATGGCGTCATCATCAGCGATTATAACGCGATAGCTGAATTGATCCGCCACGGCATCGCCGCAGACCTGCCGGAAGCAGCGGCTCTGGCGCTCAAAGCGGGAGTGGACGTCGACATGATGTCCGACGCATATCGCAATGGCTTGCCGGTTGCTCTGAAGCGAGGAGCGGTCAGCGTCGCCGAGATTGACGAGGCGGTGCGCCGCGTATTGATCCTGAAGGAGCGGCTGGGATTATTCGACGACCCCTATCGTCGCGGTAAGACACGCGAATCCGCCGCCGCGCTCACGAACCGCCGGCGCGTTGCACGCACCATTGCAACCCGCTCCATCGTGATGTTGAAGAACGCGGGCGACACATTGCCGCTGGCAAGCTCGGCGCGGCGCGTGGCGGTGCTCGGTCCCTTGGCGGATGCCTCGGCCGAGATGCGCGGAGTGTGGTGGGGCGCCGCCGCGCCGGAGGGTCACGTGACGGTGCTGCAGGCCTTGCGCGCAGCACTGCCCCATGTCGAAGTGTCGCACGCCGAAGGCGTTGCGATCGAGAGCCCTGATTCCAACGGCATTGCGACGGCAGTCAATCAATGCGTGACCGCGAATGCCATCATCCTATGCCTTGGAGAAGCGGCGGTGATGAGCGGGGAGGCGTCGAGCCGCGCGCATCTTGGCCTGCCGGGGATTCAACGGCGGCTCGCGGAAGCGGTGTTCGCGCAAGCCGGGCGCTCCTCCACTCCGGTGATTGTGATTCTATTCTCAGGACGACCGCTCATCGTGCCCTGGCTGGTCGAGAGGGCGGATGCCGTGCTCGCGGCTTGGTTCCTGGGCAGCGAGGCAGGCAATGCGCTCGCGGATGTCATCACCGGTCGGCACAGTCCCAGCGGCCGCACGCCGATGACCTGGCCGCGGGCCATGGGTCAGGTGCCGGTTTTTTTCAGCGAACGGCCGAGCGGCAGGCCCTTCGACCGCAATGATCGATTTACCAGCAAGTACCTCGATGTCGCCAATGATCCGTTATTTCCCTTTGGCTTCGGGCTTACCTACGGCAGATTCGAGCTTGCAAATCTTCGCCTGTCGAGCGGCGCGATCGGAATCAACGATACCCTTACCGTTCGAGTCGACGTCGCCAATCGCGGCGCGCGCGATGCGCAAGAGACCGTTTTCTTGTTTACGCACGACAAGCTCGCGAGCGTCTCGCGGCCCAAGCTCGAACTGAAAGGCTTCGCCAAGATCAGCTTGCCGCCTGGTGCGAGCGGCACGGTAACCCTCGCACTGCGCGGCGCGGAGCTGCGCTTTCTCGGGATCGATCTCGAGCCGGTGTTCGAACCCGGTGAAGTCGAGATTCTGGTGGGCCCCTGTGCCGATAGAGCGCAGCTCCTGACGGCGACCATTCAATTGGTCCACGCGCCGGCGTAATGTTTGCGCAGGAGGCATCGCGAGGTTAGAAATGCCCTTTGCCGTTGACGGCTTCGCACGCCCATTGATAAATATTTTCGCTTTGGGTTCCCGGCACGATGGGCACCCAGACGGCCTGTTTGACGTCGGTCGCCTCGCTGCTCTGGCTGCCGGAAATGTTGTTTTCCGAGTAATAGATGATCATTAGCGCGCGAGCCTGCACATTCGCGCAGTCGAATTGCATCTTCTCCACATAACTGAAGTAAATGTCGCCGGCATTGTTTCGTTGCGGTTCCGGATATTCCTGCCGGAGCCACGCCGTGATGAGGTGGCCCGAGCGTTTCATCTGATGTTCGGTGCTGAAGGATGCCCATGATCCGTCCGGCCCGACGGCCCTGAATTGCCAGCCGCCTGCCGCCATGGGATTGAGGGTGCGAACCCAGGCCATGGGGTCCGCCTTCCTGGCGGCGCGCTGCGCGGCCAGCAGGTCCGTCTTTGCCTTCTCATTTGCCTGGGATTGGGCGCGCTGTGCGTCCCATAACTTCTGTTGCTCCGGAGTCTGCGCACTGCCGACGCCGGGGGGCAAAAGAGAGGCGCCCGCTGTCGCAGCGCAGGCAATCACCCGCAAAAATTTACGTGTCATGACGCCATTTTAAGTCATTTATCGGGTGCCGCGAGACTTCGATAGCCGAAAGCCAGGCGATGATAGTAGTGCCGGATGATGACTCCGTCCCGCCACAGCACATCATCCTCAATGGGCCCGAGCCGTTCGACTTGCTCATGGATGGATTTGTCCTCGAGTTCACCCGGACTAAAGGCCACGAGCAACAGATTTCGGTGCTCCTGCGCCCGGGGGGGCATCCACTGGCCGTACATGAGACCCATGCCGCCGAATAGATGGCTGTTCGCGGTTTCCAGCCCCGACCGCGCGTGGGCGCCGCCGTAAAAGGCCAGCTCGCTGGCAATGGCGTATCGATCCATGCCCACGATGAGCACTTCACCGCCCCCGGTATTGCGTTGGGCGTTCGCGGTTTCGACGATGTGCGCGGTCAAGTCGCGCCAACCGACCGGGACCACTTCGATGTGCTTTCCGTACCCCAGGCCCGGCAGCCCCAGCACCAGATAGTGCAAGCCGGCGCCATAGATCAGCAGCATGCCAACGATCGTGGGCATCCAAGCGGCGCGAAGCCAACGATTGAGCCTGCCGGTCCTTGCGTCCGCGGCGATCATGGCGCACCCAATCGCGGGCAGCGCGCCGGTCCATAACGCACCGGTCCAATCGAGCTTCACTTCATGGCGCAAACTGAACGCGGCGAACACCGAAAGCGGCAATAGAATGGCAAGACTGAACAGGCGCCGCCGACGGGAGGCGTCTGCGGGCTGCCCGCCGCCGGCAGGCCATGCCAACAGCACCCCGGCGGCGGCCAACAGACCCGTCGGTGTCATCAACACAATGATGGAACCGATGAGTTTATGCAGCGCGAACTGGTGTGCTTCCGCCAGCCGGCGCGAGGTTTGAAAGGCGAAAGACGCCCATTCGTGCTGCGCATTCCAGATGAGAACGGGAGAAAAAATCAACAGAGCCAGCAGAGCGGCGACATACGGATCGATGCGGCGCCACCAGCGGCGCGATTGCGAGTCCAACAGCATGAATGCCATCGAGACCGGAACGAGTGCCGCGATGGTGTATTTTGAAATCATCCCCAGGCCTAGACTGATCCCGGCAAGCCACCATGCGCGGGATCGGCCGGCGATCAGGGCACGCTCGAGAAAGTACAGCGAGGCCGCCCATGCCGCGGCCAGCGGGGCGTCCGGCGTCATCAGAAAGCCGGAGAGAAAAAAATACGGCAGAGCCTGCGCCAGCAGCAGTGCCGCGAGTGCACTGGTCTCACCGAAAAGATTTCGCGCCAGCTTATAGACAAAAATGGAGGTAACGGCCCCGCAGCACAGCGCGCCGGCGCGTACGCCGAACTCCGTTTGACCGAACAGCGCGGTGCCGAGCCGGATCAGCCATGCCACCATCGGCGGGTGATCCAAATATCCGAAGTCCAGGTGCCGGGAATAATTCCAGTAATAGGCTTCCTCGGGCATCAGTTCGACCGAGCCGGCATATACCAGTCGCAACACGAGGGAGTAGGCAATGAGTCCAATGCCAAGCGTACGCCAAGACCTTCTGTCGACCGCGGAAGAGGCATAGGACAGTCCGGGCACCGTCACGGCCAGTCCCAGCGCGACCGTCGGCAGGATCGATAATTGCGGCGGCCAGCCCCAGCGCTGGAATAGCGCCAGGACACCGCCGCGCAAGAAAAGTCCCATGAATCCGACAATCAAGATGCGCAGGTACAGTGGTCCATCTTGCGATGGCCGTTCGGCCGGGCTCATGGCCCGCCATCGCAACAGCCACGCGATGATGATGTCGGCGGCGAAGGCAAAGGAATTGCTGGCCCGAAGCGAGAGGCCGGCGCCGATCAGCGCGCAGAACGCGAGAACATCGACCAGGGGTGCCAACAGGACTGCGGTGCGCCGGTACAATTAGAGCCACGCGGCTTTTTTGAAACGAAAATACAGGAATACATCGATCGCCCCCATGAACAGGAGCGAGATCGCATAGCCATAGCGCCATTTCAATTCCGGCATGTGCTCAAAATTCATGCCGTAGATGCCGGCGATCATGGTGGGTACGGCCAGCAGGGCCGCGTACGCCGCGAGGCGCTTCATGGTTTCATTTTCTTGAAGTGTGACCATGGATAAATTCACCGAAATTGCGGTGGCAATGGTGTCGCGAATCGAATCGGCAGTTTGGTTGAGCCGCTGCAGGTGGTCATAGATGTCCCGATAGTATTCCGTTATTTTTGCACACAGCGCAGGCACGCGTGCGCCGGATAGATTCGATACGCCCTCCAGCAGGGGTGCCACGGCGTGCTTCATGACCATGAGGCGCTGCTTGAGGGCGTAAAGGGATTCGATGTTGTCCCGGGGCGCACCCTTCGGGGCGAAGATGCGCTGCTCGATGGCGTCGAGTTCATCCTCCAGCCCATCGAGAATCGGAAAGTAGCGATCGACCACCGCATCGGTCAGCGCGTACAGTACGAAGCCCGGACCCTGGCGCAGCAGCTGCGGTTCTCGTTCGCAGCGGGCACGGACCTCGGCAAAACCTCTCTGCGCTCTACTGCGCACTGACAGGACGTACTGCGGCCCCGCGAAGACGGCGAGTTCACCAACGTGATACTCACCCTCGGCCGGCTCGACCAGATGCAGCACGGCAAACAGACCGTCGCCATATTCCTCGACCTTCGGCCGCTGGTGGCCCACCAGCACGTCCTCGACCGCCAAAGGGTGCAAGCCGAAGCAGTTCTGTATTTCGGCAAGTTCGCCTGCGGTGGGGTCGTTGAGCGCCACCCAGACGAAGCAATGGCGCCGATGCAAGTAATCCTGGATCTGCGCGATGGGGATATCGCTGAGTTTGGTGCCGTCTTGATAAGCGACGCAGCTAACGAGCATGCGTTGATCTTACGACAAAGAAACGGGCTTATGGCAAGGAGGCCAAAGTCGGACGCGCCACCCCGGCGGCCGCACTCGATTCCTGCGGTACTGCCTCGCGCAGCGCGGGCGTTGACCCGTCGATCGTCAGGGTCAACACGGCGCTCAGGCCGGGACCGTTATCGCGCAGTTCGAGCGGGCTGCCGTGCAGCTTCGCCACGGCTTGCACGAGGCTCAGGCCCAGGCCCACCCCGGGCGTGCCGCGGCTGGCATCGCCGCGATAGAAGCGCTGGACGACCTTGATTTTTTCCGCCTCATCGATTCCCGGACCGTTGTCGGAGACGGAAATCTCTGCGCTGGTCCCGTGCCTGTCCACGGCCACTTCGATCGAGCCGTACTGCGGTGCATATTTGAGCGCGTTGTCGATCAAGTTGCTCAAGGCCTGGGCGAGAAGCACAGGATCGCCCGATACCGGCACCGGTCCCTGCGATCGAAATTTAAGATCAATGTTCTTGAGCTCCGCGGCCGGCTCATAGAACTCGACGGCATTGGCCGCCAGATCGGACACGTCCAGTGACACGAACCCCGAGCGGCGCATGCCGGCGTCGATTTCAGCCAATCTCAGCAGCGCATCGAAAATCCGGATGACGCGATCCACATCCGCCACGGCGCCGTCGATCTCCGCAAAGGTCTGCTCCGGCGAAGGCCGTATCAGCGACAGCTCCTCGAGCCGCGACCGCAGTTCCGCCAGGGGCGTGCGCAGGTCATGTGCGATGGAATTCGACACGTTGCGTACGCCGTGCACCAACAATTCGATTTGGTCGAGCATGCCGTTGATGGTGCGCGACAATGTGTTGAGTTCATCGTCGTTCACGTGGGTCGGCAGCCGGTGCTTCAGGTCGCCGTGAATGATGGCCGATACGGTTTGGCGGATGCTGTTGACCCGCGACATCAGCGCGCGGCGCGTGATGATGCCGACGAATAATCCGGCAATGCACAGCACCGCAACCGCTGCGGACAGTCCGTACCAGAACCGGGTCTGCAGCGGTTTGAACAGCGCATTGTCCCTGCCGACCAGCAGGTTGTAGTTGCCCAGGTTGGTAACGTGTACCAGGGCTTCTTGAATGCCGCGGTCGCGGAGCCCTAGATTGACTCTGTAGTTCCCCGGCGCCGCCGGCACGGCGGCAGGCCACGCCTGCAGATTGCCTGCGAGCGGATGCAAGGATGCGTCGGTGAGCAGCAGGATTCTCTCGCCGGCGATTTGCATGCCGACGCGGGCATCGATGAAGCTCTTCAGGGCATCCGCACCCTCGTGGCGGTACACCTCGGTCAGGCGCTGCGCATCGATCTGTAGGTACTCGGCGCGCCCTTCTTGTATGGTGACCTGCCAGGCATACCACAGCGGCGCGGCGAACAGCACGAGCGCGGCCAGCCCCAGTGCGACGTAGCCCATCGCCAGGGACAGCGCCGAAGATCGCATCATGCTGGTCACTTGCGGTCGCTCACTCGCGGTTACTCACTTGCAGTCACCGTATATCCGGCATTGCGGACCGTACGCAGCAGCGGCCGCTCGAACTCGGCGTCGATTTTCTGCCGCAGCTTGCTGATGTGCACATCGACCACATTGGTTTGAGGGTCAAAATGATAGTCCCAGACGTTTTCCAGGAGCATCGTCCGCGTGACCACTTGATCTGCATGCCGCATAAGATACTCGAGCAGCTTGAATTCGCGCGGCTGCAGCGCAATCGGCCGGCTTCCCCGGGTTACCTTGCGCGTCAGCGGGTCCATGTGCAAGTCGCCGACCACCAGCGGTGCTTCATGATTGACGCCCTCCGCGCGGCGGTGCAAGGCATCGACGCGCGCGAGCAATTCACCGAAGGCAAAGGGCTTGGTCAAATAATCATCCCCCCCGCTGCGCAGTCCCCGTATGCGATCGTCGACCTCGGACAGTGCACTTAGAATCAGAATCGGCGTGCGCTTGCCGGCCTTGCGCAGCACCTCGATGATGGCGAGGCCGTCGATATCGCCGGGCAGCATCCGGTCCATGATGATGACATCATAGGGCTCACTGGCCGCCAGGAACATCCCGTCGCGTCCGTTGGCAGCATGATCCGTCGTGTGTCCGGCTTCTTCCAAGCCCTTGATGACGAACTGCGTGACCCGTTCGTTGTCCTCGACCAGCAGAATCTTCACGAGTGCTCTCCGAGCGGCGGCTCGGCGGCGCTCGGGGCAGCAACCAGGACTGCTTCGGCGCGTTTCTTTTGCCGGCGGCCCCGCATTTTCATGCTGAATTCATCCAGGTACAGATATATGACCGGTGTAGTAAACAGCGTCAGCGCCTGACTGAGGATGAGGCCGCCCATCATGGTATAGCCCAAAGGCCGGCGCAGTTCCGAGCCGGTGCCGTGACCCAGTGCCAGGGGCAGTGCCCCGAGCAATGCCGCCATCGTCGTCATCATGATGGGGCGGAATCGCATCAGGCAGGCCTGGCGGATGGAATCATGCGGCGACAGATGCTGTTCACGCTCCGCCTGCAGGGCGAAGTCCACCATCATGATGCCGTTCTTCTTGACGATGCCGATCAGCAGAATGATGCCGATCAATGCAATGACCGACAGCTCGATGTGAAACATGAGCAGCACCAAGAGAGCACGGACGCCGGCGGAAGGCAGGGTGGAGAGAATCGTCAAGGGGTGGATATAGCTCTCGTAGAGCATGCCGAGGATGATGTACACGGCCACGAGCGCCGCGAGAATCAAGTACGGCTGGCTCTTCAAGGAGCTTTGGAAGGCCTGCGCCGTGCCCTGAAAGTTTCCGGTGATGGTCGCCGGCAAATGCATCTGCACGGATGCGCGATTGATGGCGTCGACCGCATCGCCCAGCGCGGCGCCGGGCGCGAGATTGAAGGACAGGGTTACCGCCGGAAACTGCCCCTGGTGGTTGATCGACAGGTAGGTCACATGCTGGGTGTCGAACTTCGTCATCGCGGACAGCGGCACCATTTGCCCGTTGAGCGGCGATTTCACATAGAGCTTTTTGAGGGTGTCGGGATCGCCTTGCAGCGACGGCGTGACTTCCAACACCACGTGATAGCTGTTCGCCTGCGTAAAGTACTGGGCGGCTTGGCGCTGGCCAAACGCATCGTAGAGGGCCTGGTCTACGGCCGCCGGCTGAATGCCGAAGCGCGATGCCTGGTCGCGATCGATCTCCAAAGACAACATGCCGCTGCTGGTCTGCTGATCGGAGGCGACGTCGCGCAAGGCCGGCAGAACCTTCAACGCCTCGAGCATTTTCGGCGCCCATTCGTTGAGTTCGTTGATGTCCGAGTCCTGCACGGTGTACTGATACTGTGTGCGAGAGGTACGGCCGCCGACGTTGAGGTCCTGCGCCGCTTGGACGAACAATTGAATGCCCGGCACTTTGGCGAGTTGCGGACGCAGGCGATTGATGATGTCGTCCGCGGAGGCACTGCGCTCGTCGCGCGGCTTCAAGCCCATGATGACGAAACCGGTGTTTAGGGGCCGATTGCCGCCGATGCCGGTGCCGTAGCTGGCGATGTCCGGATCGCGGGACACCACATCCATCACCGCGTGCTGGCGGCGCACCATCTCGTTGAACGAGATGTCCTGGGGCGCGTCGGTCAGGCCGGAAATGATGCCGGTGTCCTGCTGGGGGAAGAAACCCTTGGGGATGTAGATATACAGGGACACGGTGGCCGCGACCGTCAGGAGAAATGTCACCAGCGTTGCGCGCTTGTGATCCAGCACGAAATCCAGGCCGCGCGTATAGCCGGCCAGAATCTTGTCGAAGGCGCGCTCCACCACCATGTACGCCTTGCCGTGCTTGGCATGCTTTTCGTCGCGCAAAAATAATGCGCACATCGTGGGCGAGAGCGTCAGGGCGACAAAAGCGGACACGACGATGGTCGTGGTCATGGTGATGGCGAATTCGCGGAACAACCGGCCGATGATGCCGCCCATCAGCAGCAAGGGAATGAACACCGCAATGAGCGAAACACTGATCGACAGAATCGTGAAGCCGATCTCACCGGCGCCTTTGAGCGTGGCCTGCAGCGGCGTCAAGCCCTCTTCGATGTGCCGGTAGACATTCTCGAGCATGACGATGGCATCGTCGACCACGAATCCCACGGCGATGGTCAGGGCCATCAAGGACAAATTGTCCAGGCTGAAGTTCAGCACGTACATCATAGCCACCGTGCCGAACAGCGCGAGGGGCACGGTGATGCCGGGAATGATGGTCGCCCAGGAATTGCGCAGGAACAGAAAAATCACCGCGACCACCAGTACGATGGTGATGCACAGTGTGATTTCGACGTCCCGCACCGAGGCCTTGATGGTGGTGGTGCGGTTGGCCACGGTGTCCACCTTGATCGAGGGCGGCACGGAGGCGAGCGCATGCGGTAGCAGCGCCTGGACGCGGTCCACGGCCTCGATGACATTGGCGCCGGGTTGTTTGAAGATCAGCAGCAAGATGCCGTTGCGGCCATTTTGCCACGCGGTGATCATGGAGTTTTCAGGGCCATCGACCGCCACGCCGATGTCCCGAATGCGCACAGCGCCGCCGTTCTTATAGGCCACGACGACGTCGTTCCAGGGGGCGGCTTTGAGCAGCTGGTCGTTGTCGTAAATCGTCATGCTGCGCGCCGGACCGTTGATCGAACCCTTCGGTGCGTCGACCGTGGCCGCGACGATCACGTTGGCGACGTCTTCCATTTGCAGCCCCAACGCCGCCAATTTCGTCGGGTCGATCTGCACGCGAACCGCCGGCTTCTGCTGGCCGCCGATGCTCACCTGAGCAACACCGGGAATCTGCGATATCTGCTGCGCGAGAATATTCTCCGCATAGTCATCGACGGTGGTGACCGGCAGTACGTCCGAATGCACCGATAAGAGCAGGATGGGCGAATCGGCCGGATTGACCTTTTTGTAGCTGGGCGGCGTGGGTAGATTCTTGGGCAATTGGCCGCCTGCGGCATCGATTCCCGCCTGAGTGTCTTGAGCCGCCGCGTCGATATTGCGATTGAGGTCGAATTGCAGGGTGATTTGCGTCGTGCCGAGCGCATTCGTCGAGGTCATCTGCGTCAGGCCGGAGATTTGCGCGAATTGCGTCTCCAGCGGGGTTGCGACCGAGGAGGCCATGGTTTCAGGACTTGCGCCGGGCAGCGATGCGGACACCGAGATGGTGGGAAAGTCCACCTGCGGCAGAGGCGCCAC
>Ga0210406_10007019_pt1 | contig 11549 bp, 9 predicted proteins | sample IncBWC30MmetaG_FD_155454 | JGI IMG/M metagenome (GOLD analysis project Ga0210406, IMG submission 155454) | Forest soil microbial communities from Barre Woods Harvard Forest LTER site, Petersham, Massachusetts, United States - Inc-BW-C-30-M | ecosystem: Environmental > Terrestrial > Soil >... | reverse complement strand
CGGGACAAACTGAATGGTGATGATTCCAGTCGCGTCTGCTGTTACCGCAAACGATTCGACAGTTGCGATGAATTCGCCTCCCGCCGAGGCAAATATATCGTAGTTCGTTAGCACCTGATTGCCATTGATCAAAACGTTGAATAGGCGCTGTCCAGGAGCGGTCCAAAACGTTTCAGCAAAGTGAAGATCCACGATATACCTTGCGCCCGCGGTAAATCCAGGGATGGTGTAAGTGAAGTTCCCGAAGCGGTTCGTCTGATAGACGGCCTGAGGAGCGGGATTCGCAACGTGAGAAGTCTTGATGGCCGCCGACGTCGAGGTCGCAGTTCCGCCGCTGAAATCCTCGTCAGCAACCCAATTGTCCACGGCTCCCCCGCCAGCATTGATGTCCAGAACATCAGAAGTGATGACGCCACCGGCAGTGGGAGTTGTCACGCTGGCATAGTTGGACGCCGCCGAGGTTCCGCCATTATCGAAAGCCTCGACATCATAGTAGTAAGTGGTCGACGGATTGGCACTTGTGTCCGAGTAACTCGTGCCGGGCAAGCCGGAAGCAATTTGATCGGCTCCGGTTGGCCGGATTCCCGGTTCCTGGCTGCGGAATACGATGTAAGTGACGCCAGTGGTTGTGCTGGCTGTCCACGCGAGATTCACCTGATTCGGCGATCCGGCCGTAGCCGTCAGTTTCATAGGTGCATTTGGCGCGACCGGGCAATTCGCCGTGCACGGAATTCCGATTTCGATTCCGTTGACCTGGGGATTGTCCCGGGCGCCCGGGACGAACTGAATTGTAATGGTTCCTGTATTGTCAGCGGTGACCAGAAATGATTGAACAGTGGCGACATTCTTGCCTCCCGCGAAGGCCAGAATGTCAAAGTTCTTCAGCACTTCGTTGCCGTTGATCAGGACATTGAATTGACGCTGCCCGGGCATTGTCCAAAAAGTCTCGGCGAAGTGAAGATCCACGATAAAACTCGAGTTCGCCGTAAATCCCGGGATCGTGTAAGTAAAGGTCCCAAAGCGATTCGTCTGGTAGACGGCCTGAGGCGCCGGATTCGGAATCAGCGAAGTGTTGATGGTCGCCCCGGTTGAGGTCGCCGTTCCACCGGCAAGGAATTCGTCCGCAACCCAGCTTCCTACGGCGCCGCCGCCGGCATTGATATCCAGCACGTCTGTGCTAATCGGCCCGCCGCTGCTGCGAACCGTAGCGCTGGCAATGTTGGAAGGCTGGGATGTGCCCTCATTGCTGAGAGCCTCGACGGAATAGTAGTAGGTTCCGGGATTCACACTGGTGTCGGTAAAGCTGGCTTTCGTCAACCCGGAGTACAATTGATTTTGCGCCGCTGGCGTAAAACCAGGATTCAGACTGCGGAAGACGCTGTAACGTACAAGCGGGTTCAGGCTAGGCGTCCACCTAAGATCCACCTGATCCGATGAAATGTATGTTGCGATCAACTTCCTCGGAGCACTCGGCGCAACTGGGCAGTTCCGCTCGCACGGAGCGCCCTGATAGAACGGCAAAAAGCTCGTCTGCGTGCCGTTCTGCACCGATCCGCCCGCATCGTCCACCACGTGCGTGGTCGAGCCACTTCCAGTTATAAAGACTGCAACAGCATGGGTGATGGTGACGCCCTCCGTGTTAGGCACGGTGATGTCGCTGTCCTCAACGATGTCGATACCTTGGTCAAAAAAGGAGTAAACGCCAAGGCCGTAAGCCACGTGAGTCCGAACTGGATCGGATACGGAGTAAGAGGAGTAGCCATCCACAGTGCCGTTCATCCAGGCGCTCTCGCTGGGCACGTCATAGGGCAGTTCGCTCTGATAAAAGATCGTCATACCATGTTCGCCCTTCCACACCACCTGGTTCTGTTCGTAGTGTTCGACAAACAATCCCAACGCTGTGACGTTGTCTCCGTTGATTACCAATCCATGATCGGCAACGTTGACCGTCCAACCCACGCCGTTTCCGTGGTCTGCTCGCCAGGCCCAGATGTTATCCAGAATGACGTCGTTGCTGTCGATTTCAAGTGAAGTTGTTGCCGTTCCCGGGGTCGCGCCTCCGACACGGAAGAAAACATCGCTTAGCGATGTCGGGTTCCAGGAGTGCGAAGCCCGCGGTCCGCCCGGATTGCCAATCTGAAACAAGACAGGCGAATTTACCGGGCCGGCGTCGATCAATAATCCCGAGATCCGGCCTCCATCCACGTCGGCGATTGCAATCGCAGCTGTGCCAGTTTGTGGAACAAGCGTTGCATAGCCCATGCCAAGCACGATTGTATTCGGGCGGGTGATTTCGATAGCGCCGGAGTATTGATAAATTCCGGGCGTAAGAATCAGATTTTTCCCAAACGCCAAAGCCCTGTTGATATCCGCCAGTGCAGTGGTTGGCTGCGCAATAAAAAAGTCATCGATCGGAAGCGAGTAGCCCTCGTCGAATCCGCGGGACCAGCTTGTGCCTGAGGAGTTCTGCATTGTTGTCGGCACAAACACATGGTAGCCACCGCGTTGATCTACATAAAGAAAGGGCTTTTCGCGGCTTACAGGAGTGGTCGGAAGCACGGTGAAGGCGTTGCTCGGATAGTTTGAAAATGGCGCACCCTCCACTCCCGCAAAGACCATATTCCAAACGCTGCCCGTCCAACTGCCGATTACGCTGTTGCGTGTAAACCACTGCTGCTGGGAGCAGGAGTTAACATTCCCTGTTACCTGCGAGTCGGCGATAAATCCGCCGCTCGAAAAGTTGCAGCCGGAATCCGTCAGTTCTACCGGGTTATTGATCAACATGCGCCGGAGGGAAGTTCCCTGCGAAACGCCCCATTGCAGTTTGCCCGATCCCGGCGTAGTCATTTCCAGGTTCTCCATCGAACGCCAGAAAGTTTGCGTGTCATTCCCATTGATTAGTTCATTCGATTCCAGGAAGCTCTGGCTGAGATTGACGGCGCTGGGAGTCTTGCCGAGGCCAGTAATCGACTCATAGAAGCCCACCTCGGATTCGATGCCGGTGTAGGTGCCGGGTTCGAAAAGCACTGCGGAGCGGCGAGTATCAAACTGTCCATAACTGGCCAGCGTTGCGAGCGTCGCATTAATCGTTGCGGAAGGCATACTAGGGTCAACAATATATACGTTTGGCCCAAAGTTTGGACTGGTCTGCGCAATAGCTAGATTGCCGCCGGGTAGAAACATTCCCGGCATCGATCCGGACAGAAGCATACAGGTGAAAATCAGGCGCATTCCGATTGTCGATAGCATCCGACGACTAAGCGAGCTCGTTCGACCGCCGCGAATCTGGTGAGTCAAAGTGTGATTATTCATGGGTCTTGGCACTCCTTTGGGGGGAATTCGAGGGGCGATCCTCGTGGGACAAGAGTATAGTCATAGTTCTCCGCGGTACGGAAATGAAATTCCGGGCTTCAACCCTCGCTGCCGATAGTGATCCACCAACTGTAGGCCAGGCGGAAATAGACCATCTTGAGATTTCCCACCACCGTAGAATATGGATGGCCCTCCGGGTCGCCTAACGCATCATCCGCAATTTGAAGAGGTCCTACTCCGACGAAGACGGGTCGCGCACGCTCGACACCTTCGTGAAAGAACTAGTAGGAAAACATTTCTAGAGGGAGAGCTAAGAAAATGCAGGAACTCGAAGTTTATTCGATGGTTGGCACGGAAGGCTTCACACGGTTGGTCGCCGCCTTTTATCGACAAGTCCCGCAAGACGACCTTCTGGGGCCCATGTACCCGGCGACGGATCTTCTAGGTGCCGAGCGGCGCCTCCGAGATTTCCTGATCGGCCGGTTCGGAGGGCCGCAGACGTACATCGAACAAAGAGGCCATCCACGCCTCCGCGCGCGGCATTCTCCGTTCCATATAAATCAGGCTGCCCGCGATCGATGGATGCGCTTGATGGATGGTGCTTTTGGGGAAGCTGCGCTACCGGCAGAGGCCGAGCAAATCCTTCGGAAATTCCTCGACGGAATGTCGAGCTTTATGATCAATCGGGCAGAGCCTTGAGTCCGCTGGCGCAAAGCAACGCGCCCTGCTGCCCAGACGTAGAGGAATTTCTTAAAACAATCCTCAGTACGTTCAGTTCTTGCTCCATTTATGATCCACGAACTGTTTCCATCCCTTACTGAAACTTTCACGGCGGTAACACGGGTTCAAATCCCGTCGGGGACGCCAAACCTGCTCAAGAGCTTACGGGGAAAAGCCACTTTTGCCGCAGGCACAAAAAGGCGCACGCAACTCAGCCAGATCAGGCAGCCGCAACCGCGGGTGCGCGAAACAAGCGAATGACCCTACTCTGAGACTCTTTGTTTATGAATTGAGACGGCTTGAGTGTATGTATCCAATGTGACTCGGCTGGAAGAACCAAGCAATTCTTGCATTATCTTGATATCGGCTTTTGTTGCCCGTAGCAGGGACGAGTAGGTGCGTCGGAACGTATGCCATCGATGTGTGCGATTCCGATCTTCATCGCAGCAGGGCGGATTAAACTCCTCATGATGGTTTGCCCTCAATACGGGTTTTTGCCGGACGTAGCGGGACTCGCAAACACCCAATCATCTGGTTTTTGGTACGGCGTGTGCTCCCGCCATGTCCTCAGCGCTTCCGCTAGGTAAGCATCGAGCGGAATCGGTTTCTGAGTCGCCTCGGTCTACACGGTCCAACTACCGGAAACGCGATCGACCGTGTGATGCTGATCTCGTTTGATTGGAAGTTGATATCCCGCCATTTCAGAGCAAACAGTTCGCTCATCCGCAAGCCCGTGCCGGCGTCCAGCAAGACAAGAGTTCGCTCGCGGAGCCCGAGACCAGCAATCAGCTGCCGAACCTCGCTGGCACTCAGCAACGGCCAGAAACTTCTTCCTTTTCGCGCCTTGCCGCACCAATCGAATCGGATTGTACTTGCAGATTTCATGTCGGATTCCATGGTTGAAAAGGACGCTCATGATATTTCTGATCTTCGCGCAGGTTGACTTCGCCAATGCTTGCGATCTCAGCCAAAGTTCAACTTCTCTCGCGCTGATGCGGTTGAGCGTGTAGCTCCCCCACCTTGGCACAATCCATCTATTTAGATAGCCGTCGTATGTCACTTTTGTCTAGTGGGTTTTCCAAAGAATATCGGGCTTCAACTCTCGCTGCCGATAGTGATCGACCAATTCGGACAGAGTGATTTGACGCATTTTCACTCTTTCATTCCATGCGTTCATGCGAAGATGAAGGCCCGCAATCGCTTGGCGAGCCGCAACCTCGTCGTCGAACTCATTCGTTGTACCAACGACCATTCTGCGAAGTTTACGTCTGCCATCAGGTCCAGGTTCTCGCCACCTGAATTCCCAAACGTGTGGTCCGCCGTGTCGTTCTGTTCGCATGCTACCGTTTTGCATGGATTTTCCTTTCGGTGCCTCCAATGCGGAAATCGCCGAGCAGGACTTGCAGGCACAATTCAGGAACAGATTGTCGACGAGGAATGGCGACAACCGCAGCAAATCGAGGAAAGTTATTGCTTTCCTGCGGCAATAGCTCGGAGGCAGCATGAATGGAGCCGCCAATTTTCCCTCGCAGAGCGCACTGAAAAGGCTGGCGTCGGGGGTTCAACTCCCTCCCTGGCCACCAACATCAGCACCTTCAATAACTTACCCACCATGCTTAATCCGATACATCGCGCTGATATTCCTGCAAATCGATCCGCTTCAATATTCATAATCCTCTCTGTACGTTAGGGTTAGCGAGTGGTAGAGAGCAGAACCAGAAGGGCTTGGCGTCTGCCATAACATTAATAAGGTTGGGTATTGCAGCAGTGAGGTCTATTTCTCCGGGTCTTCGTTTCGCCGGGTACAAAGAAGTGTTTAGATATTTAGCGCTGTAGTTCTGTTCCGTGGGTTTGAAAAGGTTCGATACAGATCATGGCTCCAGTTTGAAATTGCTGCCATAACTCCTATGCTGTTTTGTCCTTAATATGTGCTCCTTGGAAAAGCTCTCCGACTGAACCACCAGTTCGCCTTGGGGATTACAATGTAGAATCCACATCGCGAGCACGTGAACTCGCCCGGCTCTTTAAGTTCGCGTGTTCGGACCGTTTTGCTCCAAAGGCGATTGCCAAGCGGCGTAAAGGGAAAACTCCCTCCGACAACGTGTGGGGGGCAAGCGGCGTGGCCACATCCGTGCGCCACCTCGACTTCTTCTCTGCCCGCATCCCGACAGTCCTCTCCGCAATATTCTTGGCGCGACCATTTCAGACTACAAAGTCTGTCCGTGTACTGACATCTCGTTATCGAGCGAAATCGTCAGACTTGCGATTTTCCGGGACAACGAGAGAAATCCACCAAGCTGTGCCGTAAGCGCCTCTTGCGACTTTCCCGAATCGTAGGTCTGAATTGTTTGTTCTAGATCCTCAACCGAGATTCTGAAACCATTGTGTCTATCCGAGGTTTTCCCCGACATCCGATTGGCCATACCATCCAGCACATCAGCGAGACGTTTATCGAACTCTTGTTGTGCTCTAGCCACCGGCGCGGGCATTTCAAAACCAGGGACCTGGAGGCGGTATCTCCACAAAGCAACCCGCGTTATGAAAAGCATCCGCAACCGCGGCTGCCAGCGCAGGATTCGACGGCGCAAAGTAAGGTCCTGCTGCCGGGAAACGCCGGTCTCCAATAGCACGGCATCGGCGAGCGCTCGCACTTCGTCAAAACTACTGTTGATCATGTCACGCAGCGAAAAGGTGCGTTCGGCGGCAACTCTCAGATTCTTCGAAAGGGGTTCTCGTGAAAGTTGAGCCAGTAATCGCAGGCTAGAAATAAACGCCATCTTCATCTCCACAGCCACGGGTGCACTCCAGAGCTGATCAAATGCAAGCCACATCATGCACAGTCCCAAGCCAACCCCAACGACTCGGTCTCTTGCCGCTGCAAGCGATGTCTGTCTCGCGAACTCCTGTAAATTCATGAGGCAGAAGATAACAACGATCTGAAATCCGAAATATGACAATCGCGGGCTTGATGTCATGAACCAAGCGGCGAGTGCTATGACCAGTGTGAAGAAAATCGTGAATCCAGGAATCGAATCGATGTGCGGCAGAATGAATATCTCCGAGCCTATCCCGATAAGAAACCCGCCCACCACGAAGGCAGCGAAGCGCACGATCTGCCTTTGACGAGACGCTCCGACCGTTGAAACGGCCGTCAGCAGGCACGTGGCCATCGCGGGCGCGCCGATGCCCGGCCAGGCAATGGAGTTGTAAATGATGTAACAGCCACTAGCTGCCAAGCACCCTCTCAGTGCGAACTTGAGGTGTTCGGTATTAACGAATGCGTCCTGATGCATAAGTTTCGATCGCGACATGTCTCGCGAAGCCGGCAGGTGCACTTTCATTGACTCAGCGTCCGTAAACGCTTGAGGAATGAAGGAAACTATATTCTGCATTTCGGTCAATAACGGAACATGGGAGAAGGCATGGTCAGAATCAAAGTGAACGGAGCTCGAAAGTCGCCGGTTCATTAAATCAGTGCGAATGATCGCGATGGTGGCTCCCAAAGCACGCAATTGCTTCTCATCGCTCTCGGTAGGCTCGAAGCTAAGTTCAGTCAGGGTGGCGGTAATGTCGACGAGCCTTCCGACCAGCGCAACAACACCACTCATTTGCACCCTGTATTGAGCCGAATAGTCAGAGCGCCGGAGGAGGCGCCGCAAGCTCGATGTTCCAAGCATCCCGAACCTGATGACCTTATTGTTGCTTGCGTTGTCTGGGGGACAGCCCTCGGCGTAGCAAGCTAACAAACCCTCTACCGCGGACAATCGTTCGGCGATGGGCAACACAATATCGTCGCCCGGATTTACACGGGCAAACGCCAGTTCTACTGCGACCGAAATCACGGCTCCTATCGATACCGCCAATGTGAGCCAAAGCGTATCTTCCACATTAGTTTCGGCAGATACATGGCGATCCCATATAGGAACGGCGACCGCGATCATAATGGCGAACGTCGAGGCTGCGCCGTAATTGATCATCGCACTGAGGGCATAAAAAGTCAGAAAGAACGAACCAATGACCCAGAGAAAATGCAGGATCGGAACGCTGATAACAAACCCAGCCGAAATCAAGACATAGGCTGCGCCAATTCCCACAGAGAGGAGTGCTGCTCCAGCTGATTGCAGCGTGGCCCTGGGGCTCTCGCGCAAAACGATAAATGTATAAATCGCGCCTTCGAACGCATAGGGAATACGAAAGGTCACGCAAATAATCATGACCAGAGTCGCAGCCAGCACCATCCGCGCTATTGTTCCTGCTCGCCCCGGATATGGAGCTAACTCCTCCTTGAGAAATTCCAGGAACCAAGTCAGAGCGTGGGGTGATTCGTATAGGCTTTGTGCAGCAGTGGCCATTTTCAATCTCCGCGAATCGTGACGATGGCTGACTCACCAATTCGAAACAAATCAGAAGGTGGGTTGGATACGCGCACACGAACGGGGTATCTTGAGGCCAAATGGACCCAGTTCAGAGTTCTCGGGACGTCCGGGAGACCGGGTTGTAAGGTGCCAACAACGTCCGGGTCCGGTGTGACGCCGAAACCTACGCTGTCAACTACGCCTGAAAAATGCAAGTCGGGCCTCGACAGCACGTAAACCTCAGCGTGCATTCCAGGTGTGATGCGCTTGAGCTGGCCTTCACGAAAGTTGCCGATTGCCCACCAGGTGCGCGCGTCAATCAGTGTGAACAATTGCTGGCCCACGTGGGCATAGGCGCCTTCAGAAATTGTGAGATTCGTTACACGAGCATCGAATGGTGCGTAAACGCGACAGTTGCCCAGATTGTAACGAGCTTGCTTTACCGCCGCAGACTTTGCTCCACGCTGGTTGATGAGCGGCTCGAGCGTGGTGACGGCGTGCTGTGCTTGCTCGTGTTGCGCGAGAACAGAGTTTAACTCGGCCCGCGACAGTTGTAGCCGTGACTCTGCCTGCCTCAGGGCCTCTGCCTGCGCAACTTCCGAGGTCTTTGCTCTATCCACTTGATCTACTGTGACAAATTGTTTGGTCAGCAGCGGCTCTAGCCGATGCAGATTGTTGCTTGCATATGTCCACTCGGCTCGCACCCTGTTGATACCCTGTTGCGAATTCGCGACGTCAGCCTCAGCACTATGGATCTTTGCTTGCGAAACAGAAACCGCGCTGACCAATGCTGCTATCCTTCGCTGCTCGTCGACAATTTGACCTTCGAGCGCCTCCTGGTTGGAAATGGCTGTTTCAAGGGCATACTGGTACGGACGATCGTCGACCTCGTAGAGTAGTTCGCCCTTTTTCACGAACTGATTGTCACGCACGTTCAGGCGGATGACGGGTCCATCTACTTGGGGCGCAATCCCGATGAAGTTTGCAAAAACTGCCGCATCATCTGTGCGTGGATAGTGATTCGTGCGATAAAGGGCCACTGCGCCCAGCACCAGTGAGGCCAGTGCGAAGCCGATAGTGAGTCGGCGGCTCAGCAGCCTTTGGGGTCTCGTATTCGTGTCAACGGCCATAGTTGCTCTTCTTGACTAGTGAAAGAAGACTAGCCACAGTGCGAATGTGAAAAAGGCGGTAAAGCTCGGATAGAAGATGACGGGTAAAGCAACACTCATGTTGAATCGCAAAAGCACAAATCGGCCGACAGCGGTAAACAAGATCGCCACTACTAAACAAATGAGCCAAGCGGGAAAGAATGAACCCAGGATATCCACGGCGGGGGCTCGTCCGCACCCCACAAGCAGCAAGGGAGCGAATGCGAATGCATAGCGCACAAATCGTTGGTCGCCATGTCCAGTCATGGTAGAAACCTTGCCTTGTTGGGCTGAATGGAATCCCCGGTTCGGAAAGCCAAGTCTGCGAGCGCGGTGAGCACCTTCGTGCGCGCCAGTACGTCGGACGAGCGGGCTTGCGCAAGTGTCCGCTGGGCCGCGGTTACGTCTAGCAAGCTGCGTACACCATAGTTGTACGATTCCAGCGCGGCACTGTAAGACTGATCGGCCGCTTGCAAGAGAGCGAGCGCTGCCTGGTGCTGCCGAAATGCCGTGTTCAGATTCGAATAAGCGGTCCAAACCTGATCGGCGATTTGGTTGCGGGCAACATTCGCTTGTGCTTCTGCCGCGTGAATGTTAGCCCGCGCTTGTGCCAGTCGGTTCCGTCTTGCGCCTCCGTCAAACACCGTCCATTGGAGATTCAAAGTCACTCCGCCGACCAAGTCTCCGGTGTGCGTCCACGGGTTTGGCTGTTGCAGCCCGTACACGGATTGCGCGGCTGGCGTGGCATTGACGCTCAGCGCAGGATAGTATGCGGCCCGCGCTTCCTGCACCTTTGCATTTGCGGACCTTATTGCAGCCACCTGTTGCATCAGGTCGGGACGTTGTTCGAGTGCGCGGTTGATCGCCAGATCGACCGTTTCGCCAATCGACTCGGGAGTCGGGACTAGATCGAGCGGTTGGGCGTGAATTACAGCAGGCGCGGAAGTCCCCACCGCAGTCGCCAGATCTCCGCGCGCGATCTCCTCAGTTCCGAGTACAGCTTGCAGATCATAGTCTGCCTGCGCCGTCGCACTCCGAGCTTCCAATGCGTCGGGCAAAGTTGCGAGGCCGCGTGCCAAGCGATCTTCTGCCGCTTGTTGCACTGCTTGCGCGTTGGCAAGGCTCGCTCGCGCAGCGTCTTCCTGCCCTACAGAACTCAACAGTCGGTAATAAGCTTGCTCTACTTGGTAAATGATGCTGCGATGTGTGTCGTTGAATGCGAAATTGGCCGCGAGAAGCTCCGCCTTCGCCGCACTGATTCGACCAGACCTGGCACCGAAGTCGAAGACGGTGTAGTTAAGATCGAGCCCGACCTGAAAGTCTTGGATTGTCTGCGGGAAGAATTCATTTCCAAACAGAACATTCGACCGGCTTGTCTCAGAGAGAGCAGCCGCCGCCACCGTGGGATACAACTCACTGCGTGCAACGCCTAAAGCTGCGGCTTGAGCGCGGGCACGTTCCCATGCGACGCGAGTCTCGGGATTGTGCGCTTCAGCCAAATCTATCAACTCCGCTAGTGAATAAGTCCTCGTCGGATCGATGTTGAATCTGGAATCATGGAAATTGCGCGCATCGACTTCAAATCTTTGCTCCTCTGCTGAATGCCACGGCTGGCTGGGCAAACGAGGCGCACTCTGAGCGAGAGCGCAGCTCGCGAACGCCAGTAGAAAGGACGCAATCGCCGTACCCGCTCGAATTCCCACCATAAGTCCTCGAAAGAGTGACGCTAGCGTTGGGTTCCATTCGACACCTTTGCGACATCGAGCACGCTGATTTCCCTTGCGTGAAACGGCCCCAGTTCAATCCCGAACGGCGCTGTTCCATCGGACCGGCATCGGAGGGAACAGAAATGGGACCGTTACAGCTGGTCATGCAATCGGATTCTCCTCGAACAATCGGACGACCATCGCAGAGTCGAGGTACGCACGAACCCGCACAATGACTCCGTCGCGGAAATAGACTACCCAGCAGTAGCGATTGTCGAAGCGCAAGCCGTTCTTCGCCGTCGCTAAAG
>Ga0210406_10007016_pt1 | contig 11551 bp, 8 predicted proteins | sample IncBWC30MmetaG_FD_155454 | JGI IMG/M metagenome (GOLD analysis project Ga0210406, IMG submission 155454) | Forest soil microbial communities from Barre Woods Harvard Forest LTER site, Petersham, Massachusetts, United States - Inc-BW-C-30-M | ecosystem: Environmental > Terrestrial > Soil >... | reverse complement strand
TGTGAAACTGCCTACATTGCTGGGTGCGACGGGGCGCATTCCACCGTGCGCGAGGCGCTGAAGATCGGATTTCCGGGCGGGACGTACGACCATCTCTTTTACGTCGCGGATGTGGAGGCTAGCGGAGCCACGATGAACGGCGAGCTGCACGTCGCGCTAGACAGAACTGATTTTCTTGCGGTCTTTCCGTTGAAGGGCGAGGGGCGTGCGCGGCTCATCGGCACAGTGCGCGAGGAAGCCGAACACCAGCAAGAAAACCTGTCGTGGAACGACGTGAGCAAGCGCGTGATCGAATGGATACGGATCGAGGTCGAGCGCGTGAATTGGTTCTCGACCTACCGCGTACACCATCGGGTCGCTGATCATTTCCGGAAGGGTTGTGCGTTCCTCCTAGGCGACGCCGCGCACATACACAGTCCCGTAGGTGGACAGGGAATGAACACCGGCATCGGCGATGCAGTGAACCTTGCCTGGAAACTCGCCGCCGTGGTGCACGGGCGTGCGGATGCGTCGCTACTCGACAGCTACGAGCCGGAACGAATCGCTTTCGCCCGGCGCTTGGTCGCGACGACCGATCAGGCCTTCACAGGCGTTACGAGTTCCGGGGCGATAGCCCGGCTTATGCGCCTGCATATCGTGCCGCTCTTGATCCCGGCCTTTTTCGCGCTTAAGACGGTGCGGCGTCTCCTATTTCGCGCAGTCTCACAGACAGCGGTGAACTACCGGGGAAGCAGCTTGAGCGAGGGGCGAGCGGGAACGGTTCATGGAGGTGACCGTTTGCCGTGGGTGAAGACGGACTTGAACGGCGTGAATACCGACAACTTCGCTCCGCTGACTTCGGTGGACTGGCAGGTCCACGTGTATGGCGACGCCGCGCCCGAGGTCCGGGCGGTGTGTGATGGGCGAAAATTGCCGCTGCACGTCTTTCCATGGCGCCCCGAGGTGAGTCGAACGGGCCTGCTGCGCAATGGCGTTTATCTGGTACGGCCTGACGGCTATGTGGCCCTCGCGGATCCTGCGGGTGACGCCGTCGCGATTACCTCCTATCTCGACGCACGCGAGCTCACACAGATGAGGTAGGAGCTCAGTCGACTGCGTCGTCACCACCGCCACCAATGCACAGCACTGCTCGTTTAGGCATCAAAGGTGAACTGTGAACGGTTGCTGCCAGATTCTGCGATGTTTGAAACGTGGTTAAACGTCTTGGCGTCATTTCCGTAAACAGTCGCGGGCTAGAAGCTAGAACAGTTCGCCCTCAATTCCCGAATCGTCAAACCGGAAGTTATTCTGAAATGGGGTCAGAGAAAATTCGGTAACTCGACCAAATCTGGGTACATAAGGGACGATAAGAGGTGACCAGGCGGCCGTCGCGGGCGTAGTCGGCAAACGCGACTCCCAAGCCTTTCCCTGCCTTAGAGAAAGCAATTTTCTTAGAGACCTCCGTGGTCATCGCAGTCGTTGTCAGATGACTATGGATCCTATTGCCCGCCAGCTGCCGGTTGCGCGACAATGTCCGAGGAGATCCTATCGAATTTCATGAACCGACTGCTTGAAAAAGCTGGCCGTCTGTCGCTGCTGTTCCCTCTGCTTCCACTCCTGGTGTCCAGCGCCGCGGCGCAAACCGGGCAGACTACCGCAAAGCAGGAGGCTAACACGGAAACGGAGAAGGAGGGACAGGTAGAGGCGAAGAACAGATCCAAGTTGATGAAGTCACATTTCGCGAACGGCAACCAGGCGATGCAGGATGCTCAGGCGATCCGACAACAACTCCAAGCAGTGACGAACGACCAGAAATCCACGCTGCTTGCCAGGATGAAGGCGGATTATCAGACGGCAATTGCGGAATATCAGCAGGCGTTTGAAGACATAACGGTCAGGGATCAAAATGGTGTCCGAGTGATCGGTTTAGTCGGCTTAATACGCAATGGGTTAGTCAGCCAGCAGAAGGCCGTGGAGATGCTCGTGCAAGACAAAGATCTGCCGGTTATTTTGAGCAATCTCGGCATGGCATACGGTGGCGCAGGAGAATATCAGGAGGCGATAACCATGCTGCAGCAGGCCGCAATCCTGAAGCCGGCGGTAGGTACATATATGGAACTCGGAACAGACCTGGCGCAGGTGGGCAGGATGCAGGAGGCGACCGCGACATGCGGCAAAATTCCAACAGTGGACACGACGGCCCAAAAGGTGCCGGCGGGCTGCTACAAAAACATCGGCATCGTGCTCATGAATGACGGGAAATTGGCTGAGGCCATTGCAAAGCTCCAGAAAGCTACAGAACTCAATCCCCAAGATGCGTCGGCCTGGAAGCTCTTGGGCGATGCCCTGAGCAACACCGTCACGATGAAATCGAAAGACGGCAAAATCGTTTACGTCATCCCCGCAGGGACCATCGAAGCGTACCAGAAATACCTGCAGTTGGAGCCGAACGGACCGTACGTCGGACAGGTGCAGTCGGCGTTGGAAGGGTTTGCGCGGTTGACCAAGCGCGTTTCCACTCCGACGGAAGAGAAAGAGAAGAACTGACCGGATTCCGACGGACCTTCGCTTCCACTCGCGCCCGCGTTTTGATCTGGGCTTTTGCTTCCATCGACCTGACCGCACTTTTTTTGCTCGTCCCAGTGAAAGGAATCTTCCGCGAGAGGCACGCCGCGTCAAGACCGGCTTGAGCCCTTCACTTCTTTTCACAAAATTCGGATCGTCTCGAGACTTTGCGGCGGCATGCTGTAAACAACTCGACAGGTTTCATATACGTTTAGACGTGGCATCCTGTTTACCTGCAGGGAAACCTATCGCGCTCTCTGGACGTCTATTCAGCCAGAGGGGCGTCTTATGTTGCTTCGCAAGATCTACCTTCTCGCCCTCGGAGTCGTTTGTCTGTCAATTGCAGCGTGCTCGCATGGCCCCTCCAACTCTAACTATATCGTCCTCTCGTACTATGAGCGCCCCGGCAATTGCGAAGACTGTCCCGTCTTTCAAGTCCATGTTCACAGCGGAGGGGACGTCGATTTCCACGGTTTGCGCGGGTGCGCCGTACCAGGCGTCCAGCACTACCGCATCCCCGAAGCGAAGTTCCTAGGGCTTGTTCGAGCCTTTCAAGTCGCACATTTCATCGACATCCCCCGCCTCGACACTACACGCGCTTGGATGGATGTCAGCACCATCTGGTTGACCTACAAAGACGAGCGCCGTATTCACGAAACCGTGGACAGGTTCCGTGACCTTCCACGGTTGACCCAACTGGAAAAGGAAGTCCGCGAAGCCGCTGAGGTTGGCCGATTCTTGAAACCCTCGGTTGCCTTGTATCAAGAGCTGCTTGGTTCCGGCTGGGACGTCAACACGTCGGGCGAAGATCATGAAAATGCCGTCGCTTCAGCCGTATCCTCCGCGGATCTCGAGTCTGTCCGCCTCTTATTGCAACATGGAGCCACAGTGAGCAAACACGCGCTCCTTGCGTCTGCTTTCACGCATAACGTTGACATCGTCAAGCTTCTACTTGCCGCAAGAAACACGGATATGAAGTCTCCCGAAGGCAGGCGGCTTTTGGTGACGGCAGCCCACAGTGCTCAAATCACACGCTTCCTTCTGGAGAAGGGCGCTGCTGTCAATTCCCGCGACCCGGATACTGGCGAAACGCCACTTATCGCCGCGGTCTCAGACGGGTCGCTTGACAATGTCAAATTGCTGCTAGCAAAAGGCGCCGACGTGAATGCCACCGACAATTCAGGCCGCGGCGCCCTGTGGTCCGCCACAGTACTGCAGACGAATACCGGTTTTATCAGTCTGCTTGGTGAGCACGGCGCAAACGTGAACGCACAGGATTCCTCTGGGCGCACGGCATTGATGAACGCCTCTGATATGTGCCGCGATTGGGAAATTAAAGCTCTTTTGGCCGTCGGCGCTGACCCAAGCGTTGCGGACAAGAGAGGTCGTACCGCGCTCCAGCCCGACTTGGTTACTTCGCCCAATGATCCAAATTGCAAGGCGAGTCGAGGGCTTGTTGAATCGGCAATCAACAAGCCAATGGCCAGGGAGTAAGCGGGGAGCCCGTTCAGTCGACGCGGGGCGGGATGGTTTCTTATTCGCCTACACGAAGAAGGTGCCGGCCGTCAAGAAACGGGTTCGAGGAGATCGAGGGCGCCACGGCGGCAACCCTGCCCACGGCCCAGGCCATCGTATCGGGAGATCAGCAAAATGTTCCAGCGAAACGCTCGTCGTCAAGCTGATATCCCTCGCAGGAGGTGGTCCCGATGCGTCAATTCCTGACCGCGATGCTCGCCGTCCTGACATGCTGCGTGGTATCCGCCCAGATAGGCGGACCCGTGCGTGTGGACTTATCGCTCGCAGGAGGTAAGACTACATACCGCATCGGTGAGCCCATCCAACTCGTCCTCGCATTTACAGCAACCGAGCCAGGCTTTTCCATAAACGGCACGACTACGAACCCTGCGTCGCCGATCGATACGCTGTTTTTGTCGCCGATGACTGGAGTGTTTCCATGGTTGGACGATCAGGCTCGCGGGCACCCATACAGCCCTGATTATGCGTCGATGGGGTCACTTGAAGTCGATAAACCGGCGACGGTGGGTCTAACCCTGAATGCGGTGTATCGCTTCGACGCGCCGGGCCACTACAAAGCTCACGTTGTAACAAATCGCGTGTCGAGTGGAGACCTGCTTCATTCGCAGGCGCTAGGATCGCTGACGAGTAACGAGGTCGAGTTCGATGTACAGGCAATGACTGACGCTGACGAGACCGCCCGGTCCGCCACGCTCGAGAAACAAATTCGCGAAGCAACCAACATGCGGCAGGCGCAGTCATTTGCCGAGGAGCTTGATTGGCTGACGGGGGACGCATCGACGCGCGTAAAACTCTCGCTCTATCTGCGGCCGAAGGAGTTCTACCCATTTGGGGTAGACGTTACCCGAGGTCTCTGGTTGGCACGAAACAGGGCGTTGGTGGTGGCAGAACTCGAGCGCGCGCTTGGCGATCCGGCACAGCCCCTATCAGTAGGCTCTTCGCTGCTGCAAACAATAGTCGCCCTCAAGGCGCGACTCGCGGTTCCTTTTGACGCTGATACACCGGACAAAGCCTTGCCGACAGAGCAAATAGAGAGCGAATACTTGCACCAAATCACCATGACGCTGGCCCGGCGCCACGGAGAGCCCCTTGTAACGGCGGCGCAGACAGTGTTCATTCAGCTTGCGCAACGAAAAGAAACCACCGGAAACGATTTCGCCAGAGCGCGCGAGGTCTTGATCACTCATTTTGCGCAGGTCAATGAGTACAACGTGGACTGGCTGCTGAACAGCTACGGGATGTACTTGCAAGATCCACGAATGGTGCCCGCCCTCGAGTCTATCTTGCAAACGCAAAAAAATCCGGTCATGAGCGTCGAGCGCGCGGCCGTTGTCACCCAGATGATCAAACTTGCTCCGCAGAACGTGAGGGCGTTTGTCATAGAAGAGGTATGTGCAAATCACCGGGTGATGTTGAAATCGATCCAGAACGCGCCATTCGATGTGCTACCGGAGACGGACGAATGCCTGAAAGAGCAGATCCATGCCGCTTCGGCAAACGCCAAGCATGGGAGAGTGGATCTGCAGCTAAAGACGGCACTCGCAGCGCGGTTTGCGACGAACGCGATTTATGACGATCTTCTGAACTTGTATGAAAAGTCGAGCGCCACTTGGGACGGGGAGGCCCGCGGCGGGATGTTGGCGTATTTTATGCGCTGGGATGCTCTACGCGCGCTTCCTCTGCTTGAGGCAGCTTTGCCACTCAGTGCAGAACAATTGGACCCCAACATCAGCTTCGCCTTGTTTAGCGCATATTATTCTAGCGGTCTTGATACATTTCTGCGCGTGCGCCTGACAGTCGGGCCGGCGGCCCAAGCGGGCATGGCGGCCTACGCAATGTCAGAATACGGCCCCGCCGAAGACCAGGACATTCTTCGCCAACGGCTGGATCGGTGGAGGGCGAAGTGGTCGGGCAAAGACATTCCAGAAGCCGAGGGGAAGCTTGAGGGTGAACTCGTGCAAGCTGTCATACGAGGGAAAGAATGGCAAATACCTGAGACCCCAGCCGCGGCGCTTCGCGAAAGCTGCATTTCGTCTGCGTGCCGATCACGATTTCAGGCTCGGCAGTAGCGCGCTGACCCATTTTGCCATCTATCGGGTCGGGAATGAAACACGTGCAATCATGAAAACGCGTCGAGTGGCCGTCGGGGCAGACGTATCGGAACAGAAGTGGTCCTACGAAACGACCCAAAGGTACGTAGAGCCTGCGCGGGTGGCCGAACTATTAAGACTTCTTGGGACATGACGAAGGGAGGTTTGTTTTTTTGGCCGCCGCCGATTCACTGCTCGCGCAGCAGGATCATGGGGTCGATGGACAGGGCGCGTCGGGCGGGAATCCAAGTGGCCAGCAGCCCGAGCAACAGCATCATTAGAACAACGCCAGCCAACACCAAGGGATCGCGCGGAGTTGCCTGGTAGACGATGAAAGCCAGCACCCGGCTCGCGAGAATCCCCAGGAGCAGCCCAGATGCGGAGCCAACCGCGAGCAATTTGAATGCTGGTCCCAAGGCTGCCTTTAACACTTCTTTACGCTGCGCGCCTACGGCCATACGAATTCCCAGCTCCCGGAGCCGCTTGCTGACCGAGTAAGCCGCCATGCCAAAGATACCGGTTATGGAAAGCATCGCGCCCATCACGCCGAGCACACCCAGGGATATCGTTGCTATCCGGGCAGGAAATAGAACTCCGTCGAGCTGCTTGTACCAAGTCTGGATATAGATGAGCAGTCCCTCATCCAAGCCGCGTAGCGTACTCCTAATGGCCGGTGACAATTGCTGCGGATTGCGGTTCGAGCGCACCACCAGCCATGTCGAGTTCGAGGGCGCCTGCAGGACGGGGAGAAACATCGCCGGAGCCGGATCTTCTGTAAGGCTGTTGTATTTTCCGTCTTCTACGATACCCACCACCTGAACGCGAGTCCCATCCGGTATCTTGAAGTATCCGCCCAGGGCGTTGGTTGCGGCTCCGAAGATCCTGTTCGCAAACACCTGATTCACCACAGCTACGCGTGGCGCGTTTTTGTCGTCACGCCATGAGAAATCTCTCCCCGCCAACAAGGTAGTCCCGGCGGCGTGGAAGTATTGAGGAGAAACGTTGATTGCGACGGCGTCAGCAGAAGCATTCACTTGCCTCAGATCTGTTGTTCCGTCGGTAAAGACATTCGAGTCGTTCGGGCCGTCACCGAGCGGTGGCTGATCAGCCAGTCCCACAGACTCCACGCCAGGAATCGTCTCTACAGCATCCAGCATCCGCTTTTGCATGATGAGCAGTGCCTCACCTCGGTAACCGCCCACAGTCAGGTCTGCACTTACCAGCATGACGTTCTGCGGTTCAAAACCGAATTTGCTATGCAACGAGCGCATCAACCCGCGCACGGCAACCAGCGAGGAAGTGACCAGAACCGCGCAGATCGCAATTTGCACACCTAGCAAAAAGTCACGGACCGTGATCCGTCGGCCGAAACTGGCTGCTGCTCCAGCTTTGACGATTTCATACGGATCGGTGCGAAGCACCTGCCTCACTGGCACGGCGCCAAACAGAAGTCCGCTAGCTACGGTCAGAAGCAACGCTAGTAGATAAACAGTGGCATCGGGGTTCACTGGCACTTGCAGGGGATATCTGGGTATGGGCCGCCAAGCGCTTAGTGCGCGCAACAACGCTACGCTGCCCAACAATCCGACTGTGCCGCCCATTAGCGAAATTAGAACCGCTTCGGTAAAAACCTGGCGGAGAATGCGTCCCCGGCTCGAGCCAAGCGCGAGTCGCAGCGCGACTTCCTTGGAACGGTCGGCTGCGCGTGCGGCGAACAGACTGCCGAGGTTGGCGCAGGCACCCACTAGAATCAATCCAGACAGCAGCATCAATCCGGTCATGAATGCGCGCATCGGCGGACCAAGATAGTCGCCGTAAAGACCTGGACGCGCCAAAATAAAGCTCATCTTGCCATCCTCTTTGGGATAGCTCTTTTCTAGATCGGCGCCGATCGAGTTCAGATCTGCAACCGCTCGTTGGGGAGTAACTCCCGCCTTCAGATGTCCGACAGCCATCATGACCCAACGATTTCCGCGATCGTTCAAGGCATTCCATCCATCTATCTGATCCTGGTTCACAATCGGAACAAAGAAATCGGGATTGAAGAACATTAGAACGCCATGGAAACCGGGCGGGGCTACACCAACGATCGTGAACGGGTGCTTGTTGAGCTGAACGATCCGGCCTACTACGCCTCGATCATCTTGGAAATGCGCGTGCCAATACGCATAGGTGAGCACGATGTACGGAGCGCTGTTCGGGCCGTGCTCATCGGAGGCATGAATCAGCCGGCCAAGATACGGGTGAATGGCCAGGGCATCAAAGTAATTGCCGCTCACTTCCGTAACCCAGACGCGCGTAGGGTTTTCTCCTGCATCCAGCCCTGCCCCGGTGATGTTATAGAGCGCGAGATTCTCGAAGCTGCGGTTGCGATCCCGCAGATCAAGATAGTTGAGATACGACTCGGCGCCAATCTTGTCGCTGGCGCGCTCGATTCCGTAGAGGCTCTGCTCTTGCGGCAGACTGAGGGGGCGCAGGATGAGGGCATTCAGAACGCTGAAGACCACCGCGTTTGCCCCGATGCCTAGGGCGAGCGTCAGGATGGCTACCGCAGTGAATCCAGGCGATTTGCGCAGCAAACGCCATGCAAACTGAATATCTTTAGCGAGCGTCTCGAGCATGTGACCGCTCCCGATAGATCGGCGGGTGATTGCCGGTCTATTTCTTTCTTTAGGGAATGTTTCGTCGTGCCCAGCGTTCTATTGGAAGACGCAACGTGAAGCAACTTCTTAACAGCTGCAGAATGGGGCGGCGTCTAGTGCGCAGTCTTTATGAACCAGCGGCGAGTCAAGAGTCAGTAAAAGATGCGCGCACTCAGGAACCCTAGCGTTCAGTGCTGCTTAGCGAGAACCGGTTATATGGGCGAGACATCGCGCCATCCCCGATCAGGGCAATCTGCGGCGCCGCAGGTCATAGCTCGGCCGCGTTGAGGGCGAGTGACATGGGTAGCGGGCATCGTGCATTCGGCATAGTCTGCGCGGCCAGCGGGCTGCTCTACGTTATGGCTTCCCTGCTGTCGCCGCGCACATGAAGCAGACCGAACAGAACACTTCGCAAGGCCATCTCGGCCAGATCCGCGGGAGAGATTGCGCCCATACTGACCTCAAGGAGAGTGACCTGCGGGCCTCCCGGGCTTTCAGCTCCAGTCGAAACATTCGCGACCGCGCTGAGGTTATCGGGACACGAACGCCCGCTACCCTCTATACTGAATAGAGTTGGGTTCTCTACGTGGACCACCAACGAGCTGTCCGATATCGCCCTAGGCTTGATTCTCGTACGCCCGCGGTGTTGGGCGATGCGCAGATCAGGCAGTTCATCCATGATGGGTTCGTCAAAATCCAGAGGGCTTTTCCGCGTGAGATTGCAGACGAGAGCCGTTCGATCCTCTGGCGGGACACCGGCTGCGATGAGGACGACCCAACAACCTGGACGAAGCCGGTGATCCGCCTCGGTATGTATGAACAAGCACCGTTTACCAGAGCCGCTAATATGCCCGTCCTGCACCAAGCATTCGATCAACTTGTCGGTCCAGGCCGATGGCGGCCTCGAAGTGACCTCGGGACGTTCCCGATTCGATTTCCGTCGCCCGACGATCCAGGAGACGCGGGCTGGCACGTGGACAGCAGTTTTCCTCCTGATCTCGGCGATACCAATGATTTTCTGAACTGGCGCGTCAACGTGTTTTCCAAGGGAAGAGCCCTGCTGATGCTTTTTCTTTTCTCCGATGTTGGCGATAGTGACGCGCCAACCCGCATTCGCGTTAGTTCGCATCTCGATGTCGCAAGGATTCTCGCAGCAGCGGAGGACAAGGGTCTATCGGCGAGAGACCTAGCCGCTGCGGAAGGTTTTGCTGAAACGGCTGCGCGCCGCGAGGTACTCGCGACAGGTGTCGCAGGCACCGTCTACCTGTGCCATCCGTTTCTGGTGCATGCGGCTCAGTCGCATCGCGGTTCCCGCCCGCGCTTTCTCGCGCAACCACCTCTTGTGCCAGCTGCGCCTTTTCTTCTCAACCGCCCGGATGGGGCGTACTCGCCTGTCGAGCAAGCCATCAGGATCGCTTTGCAGGACGGTTGAGCTCGGTCTGACGCCGGGGCCTTAGGTTCCATGCCGTCCGGTTGCCGGCCATCAAGTGCCCCTCACGAGCATTCGAGGAAGTGAGCACGCATCAGCGGTCGTGGAACTCCCAAGAGATACCCAGACGCCGATTCACACGCGATCCCTCGGCCTTTCGTGCTTCCAAGCCATTGACGCCGCCCGGCATTTCTGTTTCCAAAAGTAGATCGCCGCCGCCATCGGATCCCCTCCAAGGAATCTGAGCCAAAACGCCAAAGCCCAGCACGATCCATTCGCGCCGCCTCTCTGTCTGCAAGCATACAGGCGAGTCCGCTCGATCGTTCCGGTAAAACGATTTTCATTTGACCCAGATGCGAACGGGACCTTGCGGGCGACCAATGCGAATTGAAGAATCCAGAAGTGCGAAAATGGGATAAGCGTGGGTGTAATATAGGGGGGCGAGCCGCAACCTGGCAGCCCGTAGATAGCCTAGGGAGGGTAAGTGGCGCGGAATCAGCGCGGTCCAAGACTGATATCGGGCCTCGAAAGAGGCCTTTCATGCTTGCTCGGGGGTTGGCTCTGCCTGAGCCTCTTCGCTGCTGCTCAGATTGTCGAAGCAAAGCCGGCTCCTGTTCCACAAGAAAACGCCAAAAAGCTCTCCTTTAATGACACGATCCAACCAATTTTGTCGGAAAACTGTTATGCATGCCATGGTCCGGATCCGGGAGGGCGGAAAGCGGGCCTGCGGCTGGACCGCGGAGAATTTGCTTTCGCACCTCATCAGGATTCTCACGAGAAATATGGGCCGGCGATTATTCCCGGCAACGCGGACAAAAGCCCGCTCGTCCACCGGATCGAAACGAAGAATGTGAAGGATCGCATGCCGCCACCGGAAGCGCACAAGACGCTAAAGCCGGACCAGGTTGCGCTGTTGAGAGAGTGGGTGAAACAGGGGGCACAGTACGAGGAACTCTGGTCTTTCCTTCCGCCAAAGCATCAGGCCATTCCTGCGGTAACGCACCCTGAATGGGTGCGGAACGCAATCGACAACTTCGTGTTGGCCCGCCTGGAAAAAGGAGGATTGACACCTTCTCCTGAAGCGGATCGGCGGAGCTTGATCCGGCGGGTGACTTATGACTTGACAGGATTGCCGCCAACCCCGGAAGAAGTGGAAGCGTTCGTGGCCGATTCCGCGCCTGACGCGTATGAGAAGGTTGTCGAGCAGTTGCTGTCCAGTCCTCGCTACGGGGAGCACCGAGCGCACTACTGGCTGGACGTAGCTCGGTATGGCGACACGCACGGTCTGCATCTGGATAATTTCAGGAGTA
>Ga0210406_10007015_pt1 | contig 11551 bp, 7 predicted proteins | sample IncBWC30MmetaG_FD_155454 | JGI IMG/M metagenome (GOLD analysis project Ga0210406, IMG submission 155454) | Forest soil microbial communities from Barre Woods Harvard Forest LTER site, Petersham, Massachusetts, United States - Inc-BW-C-30-M | ecosystem: Environmental > Terrestrial > Soil >... | reverse complement strand
CTTCTACGAACTTTTCTACGAAGACGCCATCCTGGCCTCGCGCGAACTGCAAATCACTCTCACTTCGCGCAATCGCGAAAAGGGCCAGCCCATCCCGATGTGCGGCGTACCGTACCACTCCGCCGACGGCTACATCGCGCGCCTGATTCGCTCCGGCTTCAAAGTAGCCATTTGCGATCAGATGGAACTTCCCGGCCCGGGCAAAAAATTAGTTCGCCGGGAAGTGGTTCGCGTCATCACCCCGGGTACTGCGACCGACGTCGCCGTCCTCGACGCCAAGGAAAACAGTTTCCTGGCGTCCGTTTTTCAAGACATCGCGGCCGGCACTATCGGCCTCGCGTTCGTCGATCTTTCCACTGGCGAATTCCAGTGCACGGAATTATCCGGCCCGCTCGCGGAGGAAGCACTCCGCGATGAACTGCAACTCCTCCATCCGCGTGAAACGCTGCTGCCCCGACCCGCGCAGCTTTTCGAGACAGCGAAGACTTCCTTGCTCGATGGAACCGGCGGAGTCGAAAGTCGCATCGATGATTGGGCTTTCCAGCACGACTACGCGCAGCGGATTTTGAAAGAACAATTCGGAGTTGCGGAACTCACCAGCTTCGGCCTCGACGGCCATCCTCACGCCCTGGCCGCGTCCGGCGCGGTTGTCCACTATTTGCGTGAGAACGCTGCTAAAGGCGCCGAGCCGTCCGGCGGCGCTGCTGCCAGTGGCCCAGCAACCCTCGAGGCTTTGCGCCACCTCGATCGCGTTCGCTACTACGAACAGCACGACTCGCTGGTCCTCGACCCGGTCTCTGTGCGCAATCTTGAATTGCTGACTCCGATTTTTTCCGACGACTCCGGCAAAAACGCTCCAACCACACTCGTGACCGCGCTCGATGTCACCGTCACCGGAATGGGAGCGCGCCTTCTACGATCCTGGATTCTTCGCCCCCTAATTGATCGCAAGGCAATCGAAGAACGCTTGGACGCGGTCGCGCATTTTGTTCAGCAAACGGTCGTACGCGGCGAGATTCGCAAAGAGCTCCGTGGCATTCAAGATCTTGAGCGCCTCACCAGCCGTATTACACTCGGTCAGGCCGGCCCGCGCGAACTGATCGCGCTGCGTAAGTCCCTGGCGCAGCTTCCGGTGCTGCGAAATTTTGTCACGCCGGCTCCGGTCGGCGGCAGCGCGCTGCTTCGCCGTCTGCACGACGAAATTGACGAACTCGCCGACGTTCGCGAAACCCTTGAGAACGGGATCGCCGACGAACCACCCGCTCTTGCCACGGACCCCGGCATGATTCGTGCCGGCTTCCATGCCGAACTCGACGAACTGCGCGATCTCAGCCAGCATAGCAAACAAATCATCGCCTCCATGGAGGAGCGTGAGCGCAAACGCACCGGCATCGGCTCGCTGAAAATCCGTTTCAATCAGGTCTTTGGCTATTACATCGAAATTTCCCGCGCCAATTTTCATCTCGCGCCGCCCGACTACGAACGCAAGCAAACGCTCGTCAACGCCGAGCGTTTCACTTGTTCTGAACTAAAAGACTATGAACGCAAAATCCTCGCCGCCGATGAGCGCATCATCGAAATCGAGCGCCGGCTTTTTGTAGACATCCGTTCCGGCATCGCCGCAAAAGCCGCGCGCCTGCGCCGCACCGCCGCAGCCGTCGCACAACTCGATGTCCTGGCGTGCCTGGCAAAGCTCGCCGCGGATCGCGGCTACACTCGCCCGGAATTCAACGAAGCCGGCGAAGCGCTAATCGTCGCCGGCCGCCATCCGGTCATCGAAGAACTTTTGCGGCAAAAAGGCGAACGCTTCGTTCCCAACGATCTTTACTTCGAACCGCGCCGCCAGCAGCTTCTCCTCATCACCGGCCCCAATATGGGCGGCAAATCGACTTATCTCCGGCAAACCGCCCTCATCATTCTCATGGCGCAGATGGGCTCCTTTGTTCCCGCGCGTCAGGCCAAACTTCCGCTCACCGACCGCATCTTCACTCGCATCGGAGCCAGCGACAATCTCGCACGCGGACGCTCCACCTTCCTGGTAGAAATGAGCGAAGTCGCCAGCATCCTCACCCATGCCACTCCCTCCAGCCTCGTTCTTCTGGACGAAGTCGGCCGCGGCACCGCCACCTTCGACGGCCTCTCGATCGCCTGGGCCGTAGTCGAACACCTGCAAAAACACACGCGCGCCCGCACGCTCTTCGCCACGCACTATCACGAACTCACTGAACTAGCCGAACTATTGCCCGCCGTAAAAAACGTCCACGTCTCGGTAAAAGAAACGCCCAACGAAATCATTTTTCTGCGCCACGTCGAACCAGGCAGCGCCAGCAAAAGCTATGGCATAGAAGTAGCCCGCCTGGCCGGGCTGCCCCGTAGTGTCATCGAACGCGCCCGCGAAGTGCTGAAAAAACACGAACTAAGCGAACACGAACTAAGCGAACGCCTGACCCCAGGCGCCTCGAATGGTGAAACCAAGATCACCGCCCAAGAAATCCTGTTCACCCCCATCGACCGCGAAGTCCTCGAAAAACTCCGCTCCCTCGATCTCGACGATCTGAAGCCCATCGACGCCCTAAATCTCCTAGCCACCCTAAAAAAACAAATCTCCTAGCTCTTGGCCTTGCATTCGTTTTCGACTGACACCGGCTCCGCCCGCTGGTTTGCACCTCATCGCGACCGGGGCGGCTGGGCCCTTCTTCGTTCGCGCGGCGAACGCCGGGCCGAGTTGTCGAGGGATCGCGGCACGAAAGTTCGGCGTGACAAGGAAGACCGCGGCAATGGCAAACGCCCATTTCCCAACCCTCCGCATTCACTCTTTGACTCCGCCCTGCTCCTCTTCTCTGTGTCCTCTGCGCACTCTGTGTTAAAAATCCCTGACACCCTTTCATGACCAAAAACTCCATGTTAGTCCTCGGCATGATGTCCGGCACCTCCGCCGACGGCATCGACACCGCCCTGGTAAAAATCTCCGGCGCCCCGCCCAACCTGAAAATCAACCTCCTCAACCACACCCACCAATCTTTCCCGCGGCAAGTGCGCGAAGAAATCCTGCGCGTAGCCGAACAAGATCCCCTCACTCCCGGCGAATTCAGCCAACTCCACGCCCGCTTGGGCCACGTTTACGCCGATGCCGCGCTAGCCGCCTGCAAGAAATTCCGCATCTCGCCCAAAAAGATCACCCTCATCGGCAACCACGGCCAAACCATCTTCCATCAGGGCCAGCCCACCCATTTCCTCGGAGCAAAAACCGCCTCCACTTTGCAAATCGGTGACGGGTCCGTCATCGCTAACCTCACAGACATCACCACCGTATCTGACTTCCGCCCAGCCGATATCGCCCTTGGCGGCCAAGGCGCGCCACTGGTTCCCTTCGCCGATTACGCTCTCTATCGCCACAAAACCCTCGGTCGCATCAGCCTCAATATCGGCGGCATCGCCAACATCACCGTAATCCCCGCCAACGCCAAGCCATCCGACGTCTTCGCCTTCGACACCGGCCCCGGCAACATGCTCATCGACGCGCTCGTCCAGCATTTCACCCGCGGCCGCCACCGCTATGACAAAAATGCTACGCTAGCTCAATCCGGACGCCTGATTCCCGCTGTCCTGAACGAATTGATAAATGAACCGTATCTAAAACTAGCGCCGCCGAAATCCACCGGTCGCGAATACTTCGGCGCAACCTACAGGAAAACAATCCTAGCTCTTGGCCGTCGCCATCACGCAAAAGCAAACGACCTAATCCGCACCGTCACAATTTTCACGGCTCTGACCATCGTCAACGCCCTAAACCGTTTCGTTCTGCCAAAAACAACAATCCACCAACTAATCGTCTCCGGCGGCGGCGCACACAATCCCGTGCTAATGGCCCAACTAGCCGCCTTTCTAAGTCCTTCTCCCGCAGGAGCGCAGCATGCTGCGGCTCATCTTGGCAAAATGTCGACTTCATCGCCCACTCGTCACGTCTCCACAATCGAAGTTCTTCCATCAACAAGCTTCGCCATCCCCACCGAAGCCAAAGAAGCCCTGGCCTTCGCCATCCTCGCCTACGAAACCTTCCAGCAACGCCCCTCCAATCTCCCGTCGGCCACCGGCGCAAGCGGTCGAGCCATCCTAGGAAAGATCTCCTATGCCCCTCCGCGCTAACAATTCATCGCCGAACCGCCGCCCCGCCATCACTCCGAACAAAGCGAGGAATCTGCTTTTCAGTTCCGGGTGCCCCGGGCCTCGATTCTGCACTTGGGGCTTGGCACTGCTTACCTCAATACTTCTTTGTTTCACTTCCTCCTGCTCCCACCCCACAAAATCCGACCCCTCCTCTCTGACCTTTTTGATCGAAGCTAACCCGGTCAACCTCGACCCCCGCTTCGCCACCGACGGCCAATCACAGCGGATGGACGGCCTCATATTCAGTGGACTCCTCGCCCGCGACGCGCAAATGAATCTCCACGGTGACCTCGCCGAATCCTGGCAAACGCCTGACCCGCTAACCTACATCTTCCACCTCAAGCCCAACATAAAATTCCACGATGGCCACCCAGTCACTTCCACGGACGTAAAAGCGACTTTCGACTTCATCCTCAACCCGGCCAACAAATCCCCAAAACGCGGTGGCTTCCGCATGATCGAAAAAATCGACACACCAGATGCACTTACTGTCGTCTTTCATCTCAAAGAACCCTACGCATCGTTTCTCTGGAATCTAATTCCTTCTGCCGCAGGCATCGTGCCAGCCAATGCCGCGCCAGATTTTTCGCGTCACCCCATCGGCAGCGGCCCTTTCCGTTTCGTCAGCCAAGCGCAGGATGACGAAGTCGTCCTCACTCGTAACGAAACCTATTTCGCCGCAATTCCCGAAATCCACTCCATCCGCTTCCGCATCGTGCCCGACGCCGTAGTCCGCGCGCTCGAACTTCGCAAGGGTTCCGCCGACCTCGAGATGAGTTCCCTCTCCGCCGATCTGATCCCGGTTTTAGTCCGCCGTCCCTCACTTGCTCTCTCAGCGCGCCCCGGCACCAACTTCGCCTACCTCGGAATCAGTTTTCAGGATCCGCTCCTTGCCAAACGCGAAGTTCGCCAAGCCCTCGCCTACGCCACCGACCGCGAAGCCTTAGTAAAATTTCTCCTGCACGGCCAAGCCCGCGTCGCTGATGGCATCCTCCCGCCAAATCACTGGGCCTATGAGCCCAACGTAACGCAATATCCCCTCGATATCACAAAAGCGGAAAAACTTCTCGACCGCGCCGGCTACCCCCGCGCCGCAAACGGCATCCGCTTCCATCTCACGCTGAAAACCTCCACCGAAGAGCAAGCCCGCCTCATCGGTGCGGCTCTGCAAGAACAATGGCGCAAAGCCGGCATCGAACTCGAACTCCGCCCACTGGAACTCGCTACGCTTCTTTCCGACTCCATCCACGGAAATTTCCAGCTTACTTTCCTCCGCTGGATCGGAGCCAACAACGATCCCGACGTTTTTGAATTTGTCTTTTCCTCCAAACGCTTCTCGCCCGACGGCGCCAACCGCGGACACTACCGCAATCCGCGTGTCGACGCGCTGACCGATCAGATTCGTGTGGAAATGGATCAGGAAAAACGCAAAGCACTCTGTAGCGAAGTGCAAAAAATCCTGGCCGACGACCTACCCTACATCCCCATGTGGTTTACCGATGTAGTTTCCGTCCATCGTCGCGAACTAGGCGACCTGCAGCTCTCTCCCACCGGCGACTACGACTTCCTCTCCACTCTAAAATCCTCTTCGCAAATCGCCCGGCTTCCGCCTCGATAATCGCCTTGCCGGCAAACCACGCGCCTTGAACCTGGTGCGTTTTGCCTCACTGCAGCGCGTCTTCGATTTCTTTCACGCCAATCACGCCCAGCCGCAAAATCTTCCACTTGTCGTGATGCAATTCCACAATTGTCGAAGCAGCCGTCGCTTTCGTCTCGCCGGCATCCAGAATCAAATTCAGCCGGTTGCCCAATTGCCCGAAAACCTGCTGCGCATCCGAGCAAGCTTCCGAGCCAGAAAGATTCGCGCTGGTTCCGGTCAGTGGCCCGTCAAACTCTTCGATCAATCGCGCCACCACTTCGCTGCGCGGCCAACGCAATGCAATCCTCCCCGTATTTGCGGTAACTTTCAGCGGCAAACGGTGCGACGCATCGACCACCAGCGTCAGCGCGCCCGGCCAGAACTCTTCCGCTAACCGCAAAAAATTTCTGGGCACTTCGCGCGCCAGCAACATCGCCTGGTCCAGCGAATTCACCAGTATTGGCAAGGCCCGCTCGTCCGGACGTCCCTTCACCCGAAAAATCTCTTCCACCGCCGACAAATTAAATGGATCCGCCGCTAGTCCATACACCGTATCCGTCGGAATCGCGATCACTTCCCCGTGCAGCAGACGCTCCGCCGCGTATCTCAACACGTCTGCTGAAGGCGACTGCGCACTTATCCGCAGGATTTCCGCCGGCAATTCTGTGCCTCTCGCGAAGTCTCTATTCTCCACCGCAGCTCTCCGCGCAAGCTGCCGTTCTGCGCGCGAAGCTACCACAGCCACAGTGACCGTGCAATAAGAGCCTGTTAAGCTGCCACACTGCGGTCTTGGTGATGGAGCCTGACTCAAAGGTGATGTACATCGCCCGGGCAATTTTGTTCTCACTGCGGTGCTCTCTCTTGTATCTTGCATGGCGCTCTTTTTCCCGCGCCGATTGCGCAGCTGAAGTCTGGCGAAGGTTATCGCGTTTGGGGCGCTGCTTCTCGCCGTGGCGGCGACAGCAATGCACACAATCTGGAACGCGTCCTGGCTCCATTCGGGAGGAAGTCCGCACGGAATGCGCACTGGGCCTGGAATATGGGAGTGGCTCGGACGGCCTATGTTTGCGGCGTTGTGCTTAGCGCTGGCCTGCAGCGCTTTCGCAAAGGGGCGCGCGCGAATCCTGCTGTTGGCGTGGTCTGTTTCCATGGTGTTCGTCTTCTACATGGTCTACCTGCTCCAGTTCGACTAAGTTTTCAGCGGTCTTTTGACTTTCAGCTGTCGATTGTAGACTTGCGTGCATGCCTTATCGTCCCAACGCAACGCCCGCCAAGCCCGCCATCATCAGCTCCCGCGACAATCGCTGGCTAAAAGAATTCCGCATCGCGCTCCGCGGCGGCCTGCCATCTGAGTCCGGCGCCGTTGGGGTCGAAGGTCCCCGCCTCGTCGAAGAAGCACTCCGCTCTGCCTCACCCATCCGCGCCGTACTCTTCAGCGAATCCGGCGAACGCCATCGCGGGCGCCTTACTCAGTATCTCGACCGCCCCGAAGTCGCCATTCCAATCCTGCAGACGACCGATCGCCTCTTCGAGGGCATCGCCGACACCGAAAATCCCCAAGGCGTCGCCGCTCTCGTCACTCCGCGTACTTTCACCTTCGACGACATCTCTCGGCCATCCGCCAACGGAGCCGCTCCTCTGATCGTGGTTCTCGCTGGCGTGCAAGACCCCGGCAATGTGGGCACCATCATCCGCACCGCCGCTGCATTCGGGGCCACCGCAGCCGCCGCAGTTCCTTCCGGACAAAGCGGCACAGCCAATCCCTTCGCGCCCAAGTCCCTTCGCGCCTCCGCAGGGGCCGCCCTCCATCTCCCGCTCCTCACCGGCGTCTCGTTACCGATCCTCCTCGCGCAATTCCGCGCCACTGGCATCCAGTCGCTAGCCTCCAGCTCCCGCGAATCCGAACCCTCCGAAAACGACCAGCCCCTCCTCACTCCCTGGCAAGTAGATTGGTGCCAACCTGTCGCTCTCCTCATCGGCAACGAAGGTGCCGGCCTGCCCGAAGAAATCGAGCGAAGCGCCGATGCCCGCATTCGCATCCCCATGTCTTCCAGCGTCGAATCTCTCAACGCCGCCGCCGCGGCGGCCGTCCTCTTCTACGAAGCCGCCCGCCAGCGCAGTTCCCCGTCTTAATACCGGAATTACCGCATTCTATAAAAAGCTCTACTATGTTGAACTAAACCTCGACCTCCCACATGCGAATCACCATCTCCCACGATCGCCCCAAAGCCGAAATCGTCGAAGCGGTAGATCGCTCCTTCGGCGATTTATTCAAAACCGCGGCGCAACTCCCGGTCAAAATAACCGTTCAGGAAAGAACCTGGCAGGGCTCTACCCTCAACTTCGCCCTCACCGCGAAGTGGGGCCTGCTGAGCACCCCTGTCAAAGGCACCGTAGAAGTCACCGACCAGGACATCACCGTGGACGCCGATCTGGGACTGCTCAATCGTTTCATTTCCGAAAACACGGCGCGCAGCGTTCTCACCGATCGCGTCAAGGGCCTGTTGAAGTAGGCTGTTCGACCGCAAAACGCCGTCATTCCGAGCGCAGCGAGGAATCTCTTCCCCTCTCGCGCATGCGTTAGAATAAATCCCTGATGACTGCCACCTCTCTGCATGGACACATCCGTGTCCTATTCCTCTACGACGTCGCCGAAGCCATCAGCCTCGACTTCCTCCGCTCCATGGCCGAAACCAAGGGTGTCGAACTCCGCTCCAGCCTGGCCCACCCCGTTCCCCACCATCTCCGTTTCGAGCGCCCGCCTTCGATCGAACCCGCCGGCATCATGGCTCTCGACACCGGTGAAAGCGTCGAAGTCACCACCAAATATTACGACTACGGCGTAGTCAGCATCGAAATGGAGCTGCCCTTCGAGGGCGACTGGGCCACTCTCGTCGCGCAGTCCACCGGCTGGATCAATGCCGCCGAGCTCGAAAACCGCGCTAACGATTTGCTTGCCATCGCCTTAAAACGAGTCAGCCGCGCACTGGTTCGCCCCTACAAAACCTGGCTGCGTGAAGACTACTTCATCGTCCATCTGCCGGAAATCGCCGCGCAGGATGGCACCACTCTCACCGCCGCTGATCTTCTCGCATCCCACGCTCGCGAAGTTGCTCAACTCGTTCGCGGCGAATCCGTTCCGCTCTCCGACGCCGAGCGCCAGGAAGTTCTGCAATCCAGCATTTCCTATTCCCGCACCGACCTTCTAGTCGTCGGCTGGACCGGCGCTCTCGTCTATGGCCACACCGAAGTCGCCGAAATGACTATCCAAGTGCTCGAATATGCCAACACCCAGTTGCTCGAGTTCCGCCATTACGACGGTTTGCTCACGCAATTGCTCGATGGCGTCTATCGTTCGTTGGAACGTAAGGGTGGAATCATCGACGCGTGGCGGCAATCCCGCGAAGCTGCGCGCCTCAACACTATTCGCCTCGACGTGATGGAACTGACCGAAAAAGTGGACAACGCCATCAAGTTCTTAAGCGATATGTTCTACGCGCGACTCTATAACCTGGTCGCCGCAAAAGTCGGCGTTCCCGACTACCGCGCGCTCGTCGACCAAAAACTCCGCACCGCCGGCGAGCTCTACCGTTTCATGGTCGACCAATTCAACCAAACCCGCAGCTTCGTCCTCGAACTCGCAGTAGTCATCATCCTAATCATCGAATTCTTCTTCCTTTTCCGCGGCAAATAGCACTAGCTCCCCCGTTCCAAATGCCAAGACAACTACTAAGTCCCGGATAGAGTACGATTACGGCGCTCCACGCGGAACCATGCCGTTGGAGGCCTCCATGCTTCGGCCACTTTGTACGACCGTTGCCTCACTCGTGCCGTCCACAAATCTCTTGGGTGCCCAAGAGAGCAGGGCGGAATAAAACCTGGCGATGATGAATCCTCCGTGAACCTCGTTTCCGCCCAGGCCTTTGTCGCGCTCGCACAAAACAAGAAGGATGAACTGCACGACCTGTTGCAACGTGGATTTGACTTGGCAAACCGCGTAATTTTGCGCCAGCAAGGACGCAACGGGTCGCCTTTCGTCGTCGGATTGGGCCCTCTGGCCTAGATCGGCATGCAAAATGATCCACACTTGACGACCACTTTTGTCGAAGCTCTTCCACCTTCCTATGTGAAAGGGAGAGCTTCTACTGGGGAGCAGCTTCGGCACTGGATCCAAGATCGCGGCTGCCGCTGAGGTCCGGATCTCAACAAGCGGAAAAACTGCCCAACGCTGCGCCCTAGAGTCTCTCGAATTTACGGCTGCACCACTCCCACCTTATCCACGCCACTGCAAGCAATGTAAACCCGCCCGTCTTTCGTAGCCGTCATGTTCCGCACCACGCCACCACCCGACGGAATGTCCGCCTCGGCAAACGTCTCCGTTTTCGGATCGAACCGCACCATCGTATTCGGCTTCACGCCCGATTCGCTGTACCACACCATCCCATCCGGAGTGATTGTAATCCCATAAGGATTTGACCCCGCTCCACCAGGCGAATCCCACAATTTCACCGCACCATTCTTAGGATCCAGCCGTCCCAAGTGCCCGCTCTTGTAATCTGAAAAATAAATCCTGTCCTGCACATCAATCGCCAGACGCCGTGGCCGCTCCTCATCCGGCAGATTATAGTCATGGATCGCCATGGTCTTCGGATCGACGCTCGCAATCTTGTGTGTTCCCAATTCGCAGAAAAATGGCACTCCATTGCTGTTTACCTGCATGCCATAAGGCAACGCGCTTGCCGTCGGCACATTCTTCAACTCGACCCTCCCGCTTTTGGGATCCAGACGCCCCACCATGTTCGCCGCCTGCAGCGTAAACCAAAGCGTGCCATTCGCAGCAAAAACCGCTGTGTGCGGGTCATCGGCCTTCTCGTCGGGCATCTTGTACTCTTTTACCTCGCCCGTTTTCGGATCGAGCTTTCCGATATATCCCGCAAAATTCGCCGTGAACCAGATGTTCCCTTCGCGGTCCGCCACCAGTCCATGCGGACCGGAATTCGTCACCTTCAACGAATACTCTTTCATTTCTCCGGTTTTGGGATCCAGCCTCCCAATCTTGTTGGCCATCTGTTCGGTGAACCACAATGCGCCATCCGCTCCAACCGCAGGATCGTGCGGATGCGCACCCTTGGTCGGCACCGTCCACTCCTTGATTGTGACTTTGAGTTCCTGAGTCTTGCCCGCGCCACTCTTCTCAGTATCGTTGTTATGACTGTTCGTTGACGCTCGCGAACTTGCAAGGCCGGCGATCACTCCCGTCAGCGCAAAGCACTGCATCGCCAATGCGATCCTGGCGTATCCCGCATTCATCATATGGTCCTCCTCTCCAGCGCACGAATCTCTTCCTCACTATATATACCCCTCACTATATGCCTATGTCTGCGGCCCCGGCGTCGGTCCTCGGCGCATCGCTTATACCATTGGTTCGAGCACTGATTTTTTTGACAATCTGTTGACAACGTGACCAAACCGCGCCAGTCGAGTGAGAAACTGGCACCACAGGCAGCGGCAAAGGCGGTTGCGACTCATATTTTTATATTAGGCTAAAAGGTAGAAGTAGTAATCCCGCTCACCCGCCATCTTGTACTCAAAGCCGGTAGCCTCCGCATCTAATGCTTGTGGAGGTAGAAAGATGAGCCAGTCGAGGTTGATAGGAATTGCAAGCGTCTTCCTGGCTGCAGCTCTCTCTGTGCCCGCTTGGGGCGCAGACCCAGCTCAGACAGCAAATGCAAAAGCGATTCCAGC
>Ga0210406_10007014_pt1 | contig 11552 bp, 11 predicted proteins | sample IncBWC30MmetaG_FD_155454 | JGI IMG/M metagenome (GOLD analysis project Ga0210406, IMG submission 155454) | Forest soil microbial communities from Barre Woods Harvard Forest LTER site, Petersham, Massachusetts, United States - Inc-BW-C-30-M | ecosystem: Environmental > Terrestrial > Soil >... | reverse complement strand
GCTCCCACGCCCTTCGCGACGCGCATTTTTTGCAGCTGCTCGGCGAGCCTCACCACGACCAGGCGTACATCGCCGATCACCGCCAGCAGCATCTTGCGCAGCGCCTCAGCCTGCGCCGTTTCGAGCCCGCGCTCGGGGGTCCAATCGGCCGGCAGGCCGAATTGCCCCAGCTGACTCAATGCGCGGGCCAGGCGCACCGGTTCTTCGCCGAAGCGCTTGCCGGCGCTCTCTCGGTCGATGTATCCGCCGTCCAGCAACGGCTGAATCATTGCGGCGATGACCACATCGTCGTCGGCATCCAGCGTGAGCACGATCTCGGCGACTTCCAGCGCCGCGCTGCGTACCAAATCGCCCTCCGGCGGCAATGCGATGTCGCGCAGCGCCGCCAGGCCGGCCTGCAATCGGTTGCTGGCCGTGCGGGTGGGTGCGGTGGTTTCCATGATGAAGCGATCGCTGACGGGTGGGATAAGGTGGCTATTGCCGGTATCATACTCGGGCCATGGCAGTCCCAAAGACGAATCAAATTGCTTGAGGTCGCGACCATTCGTGTGCTCGGGATCGACCCCGGCTCGCAGCGCACCGGATTTGGCGTATTGGATGTCACGGGGTCGCGATTGAACTACGTGGCGAGCGGCGTCATTCGCACTGCTCAAGGCGATTTTGCCGCTCGTCTGTGCGAAATTTTCCGCTGCATGCAAACCATCGTCGCGCAATATCAACCGCAGGAAATCGCCATCGAAAGGGTCTTCGTCAACCGCAACCCGGACAGCGCCTTGAAACTGGGCCAGGCACGAGGTGCGGCGATTTGCGGCACCGCCGATGCCAAGGCGGCGGTGTTCGAGTATGCGACGCGCCAAATCAAGCAAGCCGTGGTCGGCAGCGGAAACGCCGAAAAGGGCCAGGTACAGATGATGATGAGAAGCATCCTGAAGCTGGATGGACCCGTGCCGGCGGATGCGGCGGACGCGCTGGCGACTGCCGTGTGTCACGCGCTGCGCGCGCGCGCCCTGGTGTTGCAGGCGAGCTCGAGCGGATGATCGGTTTTCTGAAGGGCCGGCTGGCGATGAAGCAGCCGCCGATGCTGATGCTCGACGTGAACGGCGTGGGCTACGAGTTGGAAGCCCCGATGTCGACTTTCTACGGGCTGCCCTCGACCGGGGAGCCGGTGGCGCTGTTCACGCACTTGGTGGTTCGTGAGGACGCTCACATCCTGTTCGGATTCGGCACCGATTCTGAGCGGCGCTTGTTCCGCGGGCTGCTCAAGGTCTCCGGTGTCGGTCCGAAAATTGCGCTGGGCGTTTTATCCGGCGCGAGTGTGGAGGATTTTCTGCGCATCATCGAGGCCGAGGATGTGGCCATGCTGACGAGAATTCCCGGTATCGGGCGCAAGACCGCCGAGCGCATCATCATCGAGATGCGCGATAGCGTGCAGAAGCTCGCGATGCCGGCATCGTCCGGCAATGCGTTGAATCCCGGCAGCGCGCAGTCCCCGCAAAGCGAAGCCTTCAGCGCATTGATTGCGTTGGGTTACAAACCGCCCGAGGTCACGCGGCTGCTCAAGTCCGCCGATGAACCGGGACTGTCGACCACGGAAATTATTCGGCGCGCCCTCAAGTCAGCCGTGAAAGCTTAAGATCGCGCATGGGTATCGAACAGGACCGCATCATCGCAAGTACCGGGGGCCGCGACGACGAAATCGTCGACCGGGCGGTACGCCCGAAAACGCTCGCCGACTATGTCGGGCAGCCGAATGTCAAAACCCAGATGGACATCTTCATCCAGGCGGCGCGCATGCGCGGCGAGGCCTTGGATCATGTCCTGATTTTCGGGCCCCCGGGTCTCGGCAAAACCACGCTGGCGCATATCATCGCCAACGAACTGAAGGTGAATCTGCGTCAAACCTCCGGTCCCGTGCTCGAGCGCGCCGGCGATCTGGCGGCGTTGCTCACCAATCTGGAGCCGCGGGACGTGCTGTTTGTCGATGAGATACATCGCTTGAGCCCGGTGGTGGAAGAGGTGCTCTATCCGGCCATGGAAGACTCGCAGCTCGACCTGATGATCGGCGAGGGTCCCGGCGCGCGGTCCATCAAACTCGATCTGCCGCCTTTTACGTTGGTCGGCGCGACGACACGAGCGGGCTTGCTCACATCGCCGCTGCGCGATCGATTCGGCATCGTCCAGCGGCTGGAGTTCTACAGCACCGAAGACCTGACCAAGATCGTCACTCGCAGCGCATCGATATTGAAATTGAACTTGCAGCCCGATGGCGCGGATCGAATCGCAGAAAGATCCCGCGGCACGCCGCGCATCGCCAACCGGTTGTTGCGCCGGGTGCGAGATTTCGCCGAGGTCAAAGCCGCCGGCATCATCAGCGGCGAGGTCGCGCTGGCGGCGCTCACCATGCTGGAGGTCGACCCGCAAGGATTCGACATGCTCGATCGAAAATTGCTGCTGACGGTGATCGAGAAATTCGAGGGCGGTCCGGTGGGCGTCGACAGCCTCGCGGCCGCGATGAGCGAGGAGCGCGGCACCATCGAAGATGTCATCGAGCCGTTCCTCATTCAGCAAGGATTCTTGATGCGCACCGCGCGCGGGCGTGTCGCGACCCGGGCCGCTTACGCGCATTTCGGACTGGCGGCTCCCAGCATCGAGCGCGATATGAATCTGCCGTTGTTCCGGGATGGCCAATAGTGTCCTCGGCGCCGCGCTACACCCACAGATACTCGGTGTACTACGAAGATACGGACATGGGCGGCGTGGTGTACTACGCGAACTATCTGAAGTTCCTGGAGCGTTGCCGGACCGATTGGCTGTGGGCCATGGGTGTCGACCAGCAGCGGCTGCGCGCGGACCGGCAGCTGCAGTTTGTAGTGGTCAATATCGGCGTGGATTTTTTGCTGCCCGCAGTGTTGCATGATGAAATTCTCGTCACGGCTACACTTACGCGTCTGGCGGGTGCCACAATACATTTCAAGCAAACGATTCTGCGGGGCGACGAGCAATTGATCGATGCCACTGTGCGCGTCGCCTGTCTCGATTCCGGTACGTTGAAACCACGTGCCATCCCTAAGGATCTTTTCACGGAGTGGCGGAATGCCCAATGATCTGTCGGTTTGGAGTCTGGTACTCGAAGCGAGCCCCATCGTCCAAGGCGTGGTGGCGCTGCTGGTGGCGGCCTCAGTGGCTTCCTGGGCGGTCATCTTTCGCAAGAGCCAGGTGATCGGACGTTCGCGCCGCCAGGCCGAGAAATTTGAAACTGCATTCTGGGCCGGCGGCGACCTGGCAACTCTGTACCGCACCATTGAAACCAAGGGGCGTGCCGGTACCGGACTGCAGAGCATTTTCGAGTCCGGATTCGGCGAGTTCAGCCGCTTGCGTCAACAGAGCATACCCTCGGAGCAGCTGTTGGAGGGGGCCAGGCGCGCGATGCGGGTGGCGCAGTTGCGCGAACTCGACCGCCTCGAGCAACACCTGGCAATGTTGGCGACCGTCGGCTCGACCAGCCCGTATGTGGGCCTGTTTGGGACGGTGTGGGGCATCATGAGTGCGTTTCACAACCTCGGCAATGTGCAACAGGCCACGCTGGCCGCGGTCGCGCCCGGAATTGCCGAAGCCTTGGTCACGACCGCCGTCGGACTGTTCGCGGCGATTCCGGCTGTGGTGGCCTATAACCGGCTTGCCGATCAAGTCAGCCGCTTGGAGCTGCGCTTCGATACCTTCATCGAAGAGTTCTCCACGATTTTGCAGCGTCACGGCTCGGTTCGGGCGCAGGGTTAGGGCATGCCCAAGTCGCAGCGGCGTCGAAGGTTGATGGCCGAGATCAATGTCGTGCCATACATCGATGTCATGCTGGTATTGCTGATCATCTTCATGATCACGGCGCCCCTGCTCAAAGAAGGCGTCAAGGTCGATTTGCCGGACGCCGGCGCGAAGCCCATCGATGCGGATTTCCTGGCGAAGCACGAGCCGCTGATTCTGACCATAGACTCGCGGAGCCGTCTGTTCATCAATTTCGGCCAGAACCAGGACCAGCCTGTTGCCGAGTCGACGGTGAGTTCGCGCACCGCTGCGCTCCTGCGCCGCGATCCGCAAACGCCGGTGCTGGTCAAGGCGGACACCACGGTGCCCTACGGTACCGTGGTCCGCGCCATGGTTCTGCTGCAAAAAGCCGGTGCATCCAAGGTGGGATTTCTCACTGATCCGGTACGGCCACCGGCACCCAACGGAGCCGCCAACGGCGCGCGCTGATGCCGGGATTTCTGCGCGAACATTCGTGGTCGATCGTATTTTCCGTGGCGCTGCACGGACTGCTGATAGCGGCATTCGCGGCCGCTGCCCTGATCACCATTCATCACTCGCTCCCCACCCTGCAGCCGATTGCCGTCGATGCGGTAGTCATTGACTCGCAGGTGTTGCATTCCGCGCAGCGCGCATTGACGGAGCGCGCCGAACAGGAGGCCGCGCGTGTGCGCGCGGAGGCCGAGGCCAAGGCAGCTGCGCAGGCGGCCGAAACGAAGGCCGCCTCCGATGCGAAGTTGGCCGCGGAGGAAGAACGCGCGGCGCAGGAGACCCAGGCAGCCAATGCCGAAGCGGAACGCATGAAGCAGGCTCAAGCGGCGCGGCAGACCGAAGCTCAGAAAGCCGCCGCTGCAAAACGCGCCGAGGAACTGAAACGCGCCGAAGATGCCAAACGCAGTGAGGACGCCAAGCGTGCCGAGGACGCGAAACGCGCCGCGGATTCCAAACAGGCCGACGATGCCAAACACGCCGCGGACCTCAAGGCCAAGGCCGAGCGCGAGGCGGAGTTACACCGGCAGCTCGCCGAGGAGGAACATGTCAGTGCCGTGGAGGCAAGCCCTGCGCGCGCGCAGTACATTGCGCGACTGGCGAGCAGAATTCAGAATGCATGGATCAAGCCGCCGTCGGCGCGTGCCGGGCTCGATTGCGTTGTAAACATTACACAGGTCCCAGGCGGGGAGGTGACCAGTGCGCATGTGAGCCAGTGCAACGGTGATGCAGCGGCGCGCCAGTCGATCGAGAATGCGGTGTATCGTGCATCGCCATTACCGGCGCCGCCTGACCCGGCCTTGTTTGAACGAAATCTTGTGATTCACTTTCATCCCGCAGAATAGAGTACCCATGAATAAGCCCTTCGCATGTTTGACTCTCCTCGCGGTGAGTTTGGTGATTTCCTGGCGCGCCCACGGCGAATTCGTCGTGGAGGTCACGAAGGGCCAGACCGAGGCCATCCCCATTGCCATCGTGCCCTTCGCATCCGCGGAACTGGCGGCCGCATCATTCGACGTGGCGCAGCTCGTGAGCGATGACCTGGCGCGCAGCGGACGGTTCAAGACCATGGACCGCAAGGACATGATCGAGCAACCGCATAAGGGCACCAATATTGCGTTCGATGATTGGCGCCGGCTCAACAATGACTACATGGTCGTGGGCTCGATGCAGTCGGACGGAACCGATCACTACAGCATCACCTACGAACTCTACAATGTCCTGACCAAGCAGCGCTTGCTGGGCTTTCAGATCAGCTCCAATCGGCCGGGCCTAAGATCCTCCGCCCATCAAATCGCCGACGCCGTGTTCGAGAAGATCTTAGGGATTCGCGGTGCATTCTCAACGAGGATCGCCTACATATCAGTGCTGGGGCATTTGCCCAGCAGGGCTTTTCAATTGATCGTGGCCGATGCCGACGGGGAGAATCCCCGCGTCGTCATGCAATCGCCGGAGCCCTTGATGTCGCCGTCCTGGTCGCCGGACGGGCAGAGTCTGGCCTATGTGTCATTCGAGGACCGCCTGCCCACGGTGTACGTGCAAACCTTGAAGACGGGCGATCGGCGCCGCGTATCGGCACAAGCCGGTGTGAACCAGGCGCCGGCATGGTCGCCTGACGGCAGGAAACTTGCGCTGGTTCTGTCCACGCGGGACGGCAATCTCGACGTGTACGTCAAGGACTTGGCAACGCAACAGCTGTCACGGATCACCGATGATCCCGGCATCGACACCGAGCCGCAGTGGTCGAAAGACGGCCAAAGTCTGTACTTCACGTCGGATCGAGCCGGAGGGCCGCAGATCTACAAAGTCGGCATCAGGCCTGGGGATAAGCCCCGGCGGCTTACCTTTCAAGGCAGTTACAACGCCATGCCGCACGTATCGCCGGACGAATCGCAATTGGCATTCGTGACGCAAGAAGATGGGGCCTATCGCATAGCGACGATGGATCTTCGCGGGCGCGGTGATGTCCAAGTGCTGACCAAGGGGCATTTTGATATTTCACCGAGCTATGCACCCAATGGGGCGGTGTTGATCTATGGGACTCGCGATCGCGGCAGAGGCGTGCTGGCGCTGGTCAGCGCGGACGGCCGGGTCCAGCAGCGCCTGGTTTCCAGCGAAGGGGAGCTTCAAGCTCCCGCATGGGCTCCGTTCTGATTCAACAATTCGTTCTGATTCAAAAAATTACACAAAGCGGCTCATCGCCGGTACCCTTGCTAACAACGGGCCACCAAGGACCCAGGATGGAGAGAATAAATGAAACGAATCGTATCGATCGCCTTGCTCATCGCAGCGGCGACATTGCTCGCCGGTTGCCCCAAAAAACACAACGTCAATGAGCCGCCGGTCGCCGGTAGCCAGGTTCCGGACTCTTCAGCCTCGAGCTCAGAAGGCGCATCGACTTCCACCAGTCCCTTGGGAGGCGACGCCGACAGCAGGGCGCGCGGGCTCGGGGAAGGTACCGGACCCTTGGCGCGTAAGGTGATCTATTTCGATTTCGACAAGTCGGAGATCAAACCCGAATACGCCGACATCGTGACGACGGCCGCGCACAACTTGAGCGGCAACCCGAAACTCAAGATGAAACTCGAGGGCAATACCGACGAGCGCGGCACCCGTGAATACAACATCGGCTTGGGCGAAAGGCGTGCTCAGGCTGTGCGCCGCGCCTTGCTGCTGCAGGGAGTCGCGGAGTCCCAGGTCACGACGGTCAGCTTTGGCGCTGAGCGGCCGGCGGTCGAGGGCGATGACGAAGCCGCGTGGTCGAAGAACCGGCGCGTGGAAGTGGTTTATTTGCCGTGAACAAGAGGGTCTCATGCGCTCTGAGTGCGTTGTGCATGCTCTCCTGGAGCTTGAGCGGGTGCGCGTCCACGCCACCCGATGAAGATCCGGTCCAGATCAAATTGAAGGATCTGGACACTCGCCTCGCACGTATCGAGCGGGTGATGGCAAATCAGAGCTTGTTGGAATTCTCCAACCAGCTCGAGGCGCTGCGCGCCGATGTGCGCGCCGTGCACAATGATGTCGATCAAATGAACAACGCACTGGAGGCGAGCCGCAAGCAGCAGCGGGATATCTACACCGACCTGGATCAGCGCTTGAAGAACCTCGAATCACGGGGCGCATCGACGCCCGGAGCAGCCGCAGGCGCTGCCGGGGCTGGGGCTGGGGCTGGGGCAGCCTCGGTGGGCGCGACCTCGGGCGGTGCGAGCGGCCCGGATGGCGCGAGCGCCGAGGACAAGTCGAGCTACCAGGCCGCGTTCAATCTGCTGAAAGATGGCCAGTACGACCGCGCCATCGCTGCATTCCAGAAATTTCTCGCGGCCTATCCGGACAGCTCCTTGGCGGACAACGCACAGTACTGGCTGGGCGAAGCTTTCTACGTGAACAAGGCCTACCCCGAGGCACTGGCGGCTTTTCAACGTGTGATCGACAAGTATCCGCAGTCGCGCAAACTCCCCGATTCGCTGCTCAAGATCGGTTTTTGCCGCTATGAAATGAAGCAATGGGAGCCGGCCAGGGAAATCCTCGGCCAAGTGGTCGCCCGCTATGCCGATACCCCGGCGGGGCGCTTGGCGCAGCAGCGCCTGGACAGGATGACGGCCGAGAAACATTGAGTGAACAAGCGCTCAAACCGGAGCGATTGCGCGTCAATGAGATTTTTCATTCGCTGCAAGGGGAGGCCGACTGCGTCGGCTTTCCGACGGTGTTCGTGCGGCTGACCGGTTGCCCGCTGCGCTGCCAGTACTGCGACACTGAGTACGCCTTCCATTCCGGGGAATGGCTCGATCTCGAAGCGGTTCTTGCCAGGGTGCGCGAATTTAGGGCCGCGCATGTTTGCGTGACTGGCGGCGAGCCGCTGGCGCAGCCGAATTGCCTGAAATTGCTCGAGCGCCTGTGCGACGCCGGCTTCAGCGTGTCGCTCGAAACCAGCGGCGCCCTGGATGTTTCGGCCGTGGATTCGCGCGTCTCCCGCGTGATCGATGTGAAAACGCCGGGCTCCAACGAGGAATCGCGCAACCGAATTGAGAATTTCGCGCACCTGACCCAGCGCGACCAGCTCAAATTCGTGATCTGTTCGCGGGAGGACTATGAGTGGAGCAGGGCATTCATCGACCAGCATAGGCTCGGCGAAAAATGCCAGATCTTGTTCTCTCCCAGCTACAAGCAGATATCGCCGACCATTCTCGCAGACTGGATCCTGGCCGATCGACTCCCGGTGCGTTTTCAACTGCAGCTCCACAAGATCTTGTGGGGCGATGTGCCCGGCAAATGAATTCAGCGGGCGGCAGACGCGCCGTGGTGCTGCTCTCCGGCGGACTGGACTCCGCCACGGTGCTGGCGATGGCCGTGGCGCAAGGCTTCCAATGCCATGCATTGAGCGTGCGCTACGGACAACGTCACAGCGCCGAGTTGGATGCTGCCAAGCGGGTTGCTGCGGCACTCGGTGCGCACGAACATCGCATCATGGGGGTCGATCTCGCGGGGATCGGCGGCTCTGCGTTGACGGATGCATCGCTGGCCGTTCCCGAATCGCCGACCACCGACATCCCTATCACCTATGTTCCAGCACGCAACACGTTGTTGCTGTCGTTGGCCCTGGGGTGGGCGGAGGTTATCGGCGCTGCGGATATTTTCGTGGGCGTCAACGCGGTCGACTACAGTGTCGCTGGTGATACGCGCGTATGGATACGGAAGTGCGGGGGCGGCGCGCGCCTTGTGAAAATTGCAGATATCGTCGCGATGCCTCCCGACGAGTATGAAACTCTCGCGGTCGACCCGGAGTCTCTCAAGATATCTTGGCAACGTATTATCGGACGGCACGCCCACAAGGTCGTCGGGAAAAAATGCTTCAGGGTTCGATTGGAACGGGGGCAGCAGATTGAGATCACGGAAGACCACTCTCTTTACACTATCGAGAACAATAGGATCGTGGCCGTGCCTGGCGCGGCGATTAGCGTAGGAACACCACTCGTCGCACCTTTCGATCTCTCGGCGCATGCGAGTTGTTGGGAATCGGAACTGCGGTTTGTCGAGCTATCGCTACTACGTCCCGAAAAGCTCAGCACTTATCGCAAATCTTCAGTCCTCGAAGTTGAGGGCTACCTGACCAATCGCTTTGGCCGAACCAGGGTGCCACTGAGCTTCGAGCTGACCGATGATTTTCTTCGCATCGTAGGCTTGTGGCTCGCAGAAGGCGGCAAAGAAGAAGATGGCGTATCGAGGACCCTGGCTTTTTCGATCGGCGCACTGGAAGGGGCTGCAGAGCTTTTGGGTCGATATTTCGGTATTTACGGCGTTTCTGTAAGAAAATCGCCCGGCAACAAGTTTGACTATAGGGTCGAATCGTCCGTCTTTTATGAAGTGTTCCGCCGGCTTGCGCTCCTCGGCACGGCTAAATCCGGACGAAAGCGCTTTCCGGCGTGGTTTTGGGAACTTTCGCAGCGTCAGCGGCGAATTGTCGTCGCCGGCTTGTGGGACGGGGATGGATGTCTGGTATGGAGAGGCGAAGCTCCGATCCATCAGAAGTCTCATCAGCTTATCTACGACCTTTATCACTGCTTACAGCTTGATGGCATCTTCCCGACCATCAAGCGGGCAGCGCATGGACAGTTGCGATTAGCATTAACCCGTACGGTGGATCTCGGACGGTTCGAGTGCCTCTATCCACTGTGGCACGCCGGAAAGCGAGAGTCGTTACGGAGAGTTTGCGCTGGGTCAGGGCGCGACAAGACTACTGGAATTTGGAAAAGCGAGGCTTTGTGGACCGCAGTCGCGGCCGCGGGGCTGCCCGCGGGCTCGAAGACCCGCATATACAACATGGGGGGCAAATACGACGCGAGCGTACGTGCGCAAAGGTCCGCATTTGCATCGGTTCCCGATCTCAATCGACTGCTCGACTCGAGATTGGCATTTTTGAGAGTTGTTGAGATTGAACCGGTTTGTCACGAGGTCATGTATGACCTTGCCGTCGAGCATTGCCAGAACTTCTTGGCGAACGGGTTTCTGGCCCACAATTCCGGATACCCGGATTGCCGTCCCGCGTTCATCAAAGCATTTGAAGACCTGGCGCAGGTGGCGACCAAGGCTGGCGTGCAGGGCGGCCGGCTCAAAATTCATGCGCCGCTGATCGAGATGTCCAAGGCAGACATAATCCGCGCGGGGATGGATCTCGGAGTGGACTTCGCCGCGACCGTGTCGTGCTATCAGGCGGACGCGGACGGAAGAGCCTGCGGCAAGTGCGATTCCTGCCGGCTGCGCGCCGCCGGATTTGCGGCCGCTAACATCCCGGATCCCACCATCTACCGCTAAGCGCCTTTGGCCAGGGGGTAGGGCGCTTTGGCCATGATCTGAGAGCCAAGTTCGGCTATGATGCGCGCCTGCAAATGGGACGGTAGCTCAGTTGGTAGAGCAAGGCCCTTTTAAGGCTTTGGTCCTGGGTTCGAGTCCCAGCCGTCCCACCATAAATCAATGAGTTAGCTGCGTATCGATTTGGATCGTACGGAAAACGTACGGAAGAAAATGCGATGGCGAGGGGACATGCGGTATGCCTCGCGCGTCGATAGCCCTTTTGGTTCGTGAAAAATCCGCTGCAAGGAAGGGGTCCGTCAGGGGCTTCTGCGGGCAGCAACCGGCACGGGTGAAGACATTGAAGCTGCGTTGGTGTTGACGGCGGACCTTGTGTTGGCCGGGACGTCCCCGCGAAAATGGATCAATCGTCGACGCTGCGACAAATCACAATGCTGCGGCGAGCGACGCAATCAAGTTCCTGAACCACTGTTGCGCTGGGTGCGAGTCGCTACGTCGATGCCAGAAAAGGTCGAACACGACCTCTGGAAGTTCGACGGGTGGTGGAAACAGCACAAGTCTGCGGCTGGCGGATGAACTCAGTGCGACCCGTCTCATAACGGTGGCCGTCATGTATGTTCGCCCTATCACCTCGGGAGCAACGAACATCTGCGGAAGTGTTAACCCGAGAGAGCGCTTCTTGCCTCTTTGGGCCAGGGCCTGATCCACAACGCCGTGCCGATCCCCCTCCGGTGACACCAGGACGTGGGAGAGTGCCAGATAAGTCTTGATGTCCATCCCGCGCCTAGCTGCGGGATTGTCTTTACTGACGATTGTGACGAACTCATCGCGGAGAACTGGGCGCGTCAATATTCGGCTATCGATATGGGTTGGCGGCACACCAACCGCTGCGTCAATCGTTCCGGCATCGAGTAGGTCGACCGCATGATCCCGAGCGTTGAAGGCGTGCACGATCAATG
>Ga0210406_10007013_pt1 | contig 11553 bp, 7 predicted proteins | sample IncBWC30MmetaG_FD_155454 | JGI IMG/M metagenome (GOLD analysis project Ga0210406, IMG submission 155454) | Forest soil microbial communities from Barre Woods Harvard Forest LTER site, Petersham, Massachusetts, United States - Inc-BW-C-30-M | ecosystem: Environmental > Terrestrial > Soil >... | reverse complement strand
CTCGGTCACGACGCCCGGCGGCAGGCTCGCCAGCACTCCGGAAAGATATTCCTGGGCGCGAGTTCGTGCCCAGTATAGGTCGGTGCCGTCCTCAAAGACGACATAGACGAAGGAGTAGCCGAAGTCCGAAATGCCGCGCACGGCCTTCACCTTCGGAGCGCCGAGCATGGCGGTGACAATCGGGTAGGTCACTTGGTCTTCAATGAGGTCCGGACTGCGGTCCCAGCGGGAATACAGAATGACCTGCGTGTCGCTGACTTCCGGCAGAGCGTCCAACGGGATCTTTCCGATGCTCCACCATCCCCACAGTGCGACCGCCAGAACAAGCCCGACGACAGTGCCTCGCCGCCGCGCCGAAAACTCAATCAGCCGGTCGATCATTTGGTCTGGCGCGGGCGGTTTTCATTCCGCATGCAGGGATTGGTCAACTTATTCGCAGCCATCACCGTTCCCTGTTCGCGCAGTTCAGAGTTCTTCAGACGGCTCTCCGAATCGAGCAGAAAGGCGCCTGCGGTGACTACCCTTTCGCCCTGCTCCAGTCCGCATGTGATCTCCACGCGGCCGCCGTCCTGCCATCCGGTTTCTACCTCTCGGAGTTCATACAGACCCTCACCCGTCGCCACAAACACCCGCTTCCTCGCCCCCGAATCGAGCACCGCATCGACGTTAAGGGTCATGGATGTAACGGCAGCGACGGTCAAGGCAACGCTGACGATCATTCCGGGAACGAGCCGGTAACCTTTGTTATTTATGTTATTTACTTCCAGGCGAAGCTTCATGGTCCGCCCCTCGCCGTCGGTTTGCAAAGGCGCCTGCGCGACGCGCGCTTCCATCGGAGGAAGTCCCTCAATCGTGACTTGCGCCCTCCTGATCGGAGTGGCATCGATCGCATAGACATCAGCCAAGACCCAGATGCGTGACAGGTTGGCGATGCGATAAAGGACATCGCCCTTCATGAACCTCTGTCCCACCGCCACGTTGCGCTCCAGAATCTGACCGTCGTCCGGCGCCGTCAGGTTGACGTCGAAGATCTCGCGGCGGGTTCGGCCGAGCTCTTCAATCTGCGCCTCGCCCATGCCGATGAATTGGAGGTTATTCCGCGCGATGGCCAGCTGCTTCGTTGCCAGCCCGAGTTGGTCCGCCGTCGTCGAGGCCGAATTCTTCAACCGCTCGTAGGACTCCAGCGCGAAAACATAGGCTTGTTGCGGTGAAGAAACGTCTTTGCTGTAGAACGCCGCAAGGTCCTGTCCCTTCTTCACCTGCGTTCCGGTCGTGTCGGAAAACACCCGGCGCACCCAACCATCCACTCCCGCTGAGACACGAAACGTCATGGTTTCGTCCGGAACCACCCGGCCCACAGTTCGCACTTGAGGCACGCTGGCGGGGCGGAGGGTCTCCGTTTCGAGGTGAATCAACTCTTCCTGGTCGCGTGTCAGGCGGGCAATACCGGGATTCATCGCCGCGGCGTTTGCGGGCTGGCCGTCTTCATACACGGGCACCAGATCCATTCCACAGTCTGGGGCCGTCCCCGGCCGGTCGGAACGGTAACTAGTGTGCATTGGATCGACATAATAGAGGATCCGTCGTAGTCCTGGTTTCGCTCGTGCCGCCTGCGGAGATCGCGAGGCTCGGCCCGTGAAGAAGGCAATGCTGAGTGCCGCCAGTGCCGCGAGCCCGACCAAGACACGTCGTCGCGTCTTCCTGCCGCGGGAGTGCGGCTCGAGGGTGCTTTCGGTTTCCGCCATTGTCAACTCTCTGACGAAGGTTGCGCGTCAGCGAAGCGTCCCGTCCGTTAACCGATTTGAGAATGCAAGAGGGGCTCGAACTACTTCATCGCGATCCCGTGTGGACGGGCGTTACCCGTCGGGAAAGCTGTGCTGAAGTCGAGTTGGAACCGCGTGTCTTCGGCAAGAGTGTCGTGCGTCACTTTGACCACGTGGACTTTATGGTCACCTTCAAAGTGAATGATGCCCTTATCGTCCTCGTTCAGGAAGTAGTCGGTTACCACCAAGCGCTTGTCGTCGCTGCTGAGAACCAGGTTGTGCGGGCCGCTGTTCACCGGGCCTAACGTGACCACCGACAGCTGCGTTAGATTGGCACGGTCCGTCGTATCGAGCATCCCCACCTGACCGGCCTGGAACAGACCAAAGATCAATCGGTCGCCGCTTTGCGGCGTCGCCAGAATCTGTCCCATACCGCCGGTGACGCTGGTTGTAACATGCGGTGTCACCGTCGCACAGTCAAACGCTGCAACGCCTGTGCCCGCAATCGGATCAATCAGATAGATGTGGCCGTCAAACATCCCTGAGGCATAGCCATAGCCGCGGGGATCATTCGGTAGCAACTTCACGTCCATCGTGCCTACGGCGGGACCACCGTCCGGCGACATCAGATTGATTGTCTTGGTGATCTTTCGCTCTCGGTAGTCCCAGATGCGTATCGAACCGCGCAGCACAGGTCCCGCCGAACCGGTCAGCGTGCTGGAGGGCAGCAGGAAGTCCGCCGTCATCATGAGGTTCAGATCCGAACGCACCGAGATGCCGTGCGGATTGAACCCGTCCAGAGGAGGCGTCTCCGGCCACTCTTGAAACATCGAAAAGGGTCCGAAATGGTTGGCGACGAAATGCAAGCTCCCGTCAAACTCAGCGACGCGGCCCGGCGCACCTCCGGAGGCCGAGCCCATCTGCGTGATCAGGAAGCCCCCGTTGGCAATTGGAAAGAAGTCGTCCGTAATGCTCGATTCTACAGCCCTGGTTGAAAACAGGAAGCGTGGGTTCGTCGCTTCGCTGACGTCGAAAAAGAAGATCCCGTTCTGTCCTTTCAGCACGCTCAGCAGACCCCCGCAACCTAGGATCGTCTTGGTAGAGTTTAGATGGCAGTGGTGCGGCTCATTGCCAATGTTGCCCGGAGGCGGTATCGGCACGGTCTTGATCACCTTGCCATAGTTTTCCGATTCCTCGTCAAAGTTGATCACGGCCAGAAAATCCGGCGCCTGGTGTGCCTGATCGCTCGCCCAGATATAAAGGATCCTGTCCTTGCCGTTCCCGTGGTCGCCATCATCGGCTAACGTCAGCACCGATCCACTCATAGCCAAAACCGCAACGAGAAGAACCTTTGCCGTCAAAGATAGAACCCATTTCATCTTAGTCATACGGAGTACCTCCCGACTTAGAAATATCCGAGCGCCGGAGATGCAAAGTTAGTGCGAACCTGACAGGCGCTTGCAGTCAGAGTCAATACACGCCGGAACATCTTTGATTCATCCTTCGGTCATCGGATAATTCATTGGCATGTAAGAGCTTGTAGGCCTGGGTCATCGGCTGTTTTTGGAACGCAAACCCTCAGCTACGCTATGCTATATTCCCGCCAGTCTTCGCCTCGGTCACACGTGCATGCCTCAACCAGCAAGGCGCACTGGCATTGTCCGGTTCAGTATTTTCCATGCGGATCTGACGGCGGGCGAATTACGTAAGAACGGCCAGCACATCCGGCTGCAAGACGCCCCTTCGACATCCTAGCCATCCTTCTGGAGCGGCCTGGGGAAGTCGTTAGTCGTGAAGAGTTTCGCGCACGCCTCTGGCCCGCCGATACCTTCGTCGACTTCGATCACAGCCTCAATGTCTCGATCAACAAACTCCGCGCTGCGTTGAACGACACCGCCGAGAATCCCCGCTTCGTCGCCACGGCAGGCAGACGCGGCTACCGCTTCATCGCCCCCGTCCATCCGAATTCGGACTCCCTCGCCTCGCCTGCCCGTTCAGAGGAAACCAACTTCGCTGAAGCAAAGCCGAACTCAGCCCTCCCCGTATCTGCAAGTCTGCCAGCAGAGCGGCGGCAGGCGAGCACCATTCTCGGCTACATGCTCCTATTCTTCGCCGGTGTTCCGCGCTGCGGATTCTTCGGCCTTACTCCCGACGGCTTCCCCTCCTGAGCCTGCGCGAAAACCTTTTCAACGTTTATGCACTGGACCTGGCCTGGAGCCGGTAATTCTTCATCTGCTTTCCCCAGCTCGCTCGTTTCTTCGTTTTCCCATCTTGCGGTTCCGGTTGATCGACAGAGCCCCAACAAATCGGGCTGAGACTCACAGTCGAAGCGGCGCAACGAGTGAATGGAGATTTCAAAGCCATGAAGGTTTGGCTCGCGAACATGGGGCTTGGATTAGCGGCGATCGAGCTCGCAAAGCGCGTCCCGTGCCCAGTGTAGGTCATAAACGCTGTCGGACTTTATGGTCCGAATCGCTGGCAATTACGTAACGTCTACGCCGGGAGTGAAGTAATCGGCGGCCCGTCTCCGTCAAGGTTCTGCTGCTCTGACTAAAAAGCGGTAGATGCCAATTTTTCGTTTGAAGCAAACGTTTTCTCAATGTATATCTAGGGACCAGTGAGGGCCTTCCACTCATGATTCGGTTTGCTTCTGGCACTTTGGGACTCGCTCTGGTGGTTTTGACAGCCGCCTTCCTGTGGCCTGGTTCTGCAAAAGCGCAGACGCCTGATGAGCCGCGCGCTCTCCAGGTGGAAGGCGACATTGTCGGAACACATGATCCTTCCATCATAAAAGAGGGTGAGGCGTGGTACCTGTTTGCGACCACTGCACCGAATTCAAAGACCGGGGAACAGTTCCCTATCCGCTGCTCAAAAGACCTGGTGCACTGGAAGGCTTGTGGATACGTGTTCTCTGAAACTCCAGCGTGGATTAAGCAAGAAAGTCCAAAAACGAAAGAGCTTTGGGCGCCGGATATTTCTTATTTCGACGGGAAGTTTCATCTGTACTATGCGTATTCCTCTTTTGGGGTGAACACCTCCGGGATAGCGCTCTTGACGAACAAGACGCTGAACAGGGAGAGCCCCGATTTCCACTGGGTGGATGAAGGGTTGGTGCTGCGTTCTCGCGCCGAGGACGACTTCAATGCGATCGATCCCAATCTGATCCTCGACGAAAAAGGGCAAGCCTGGTTGTCCTTCGGAAGCTTTTGGAGTGGAATCAAGATGCGAAAGCTCGATCGGAAAACGGGGAACCTTTCAGGAGACGACACCAAGGTATACTCCTTAGCGAGCCGGTACAGACCGGAGCATTACGATCCAGCCAAGCCCGGCCTTCCTCCGGACTACCAAGCGATAGAGGCACCTTTCATTGTCCGCCATGGCGACTACTACTATCTCTTCGTGTCCTACGACCTGTGTTGCCGTGGGACGAAAAGTACCTACCATACCCTCGTGGGACGATCGAGGGAAGTCACGGGGCCTTACCTGGACGCTGCGGGAAAAAAGATGAGCGAAGGCGGCGCGACGCCGCTGCTCGATGCAAATCAGAAATGGCTCGGCCCCGGCGGCGAATCCATCCTGCTTCAAAAGGAAGGTGACATTATCGTGTTTCACGCCTACGACGCGAAAACTGGAATTCCATCGCTACAGATTTCCACGTTAACGTGGACGGGCGGCTGGCCGCACGCCGCGCTGGACGGTGGCGATTCTCAAGCAAGACACTGACGGGAAGAGCCAAATACGAGAGTACAGCGGTTGGCAGGGTATTCGAACTCTACGCGAGCCATCAAGAGGGAGCCCGCTGCCTACGATCTTCTCACCGCCTACCTTGCGCTACGATCGGGACGGCCAGCCTGCCGCATCCTGGGGACTGCGCGGATCCGCTTCCGCGCGTGACAAAAACTTGACGATCACGGCGGTGAATCCATGATGCCGACATTCCCGCACACGTGCCCCAAACAGAACCATTGAGCTTCGTCGGAGGAGCTCTCGTCGTGGAGTTCCCGCGGGTGTGTAGCGGCGGTGAACAGTCTGCTAACTAAACTAGCCGGCACCCACGCTAGGGATTGGCTTTTTCGATCGCTTGCGCTTCCGCCGGATCCAAAAGCTTCAGAATGATCCGGTGCCGATCCAAGTCTTCGCGCTCTAGCTGGCTGGCGATTTCCATTTGTTCGGCGGACTCCCTGGTTTTGCCAAGCCGAGCATACGTCAGTCCCAGGTAATAATGAGCTTCTCGTATCGAAGAATCCGCTGCGAGAGCGGCGAGCAGGAAGTCCGCCGCTTTCGAATAGTCCTTCCGCTGAAATCGAATTCTTCCTATGCCTAGTAGCGCGCCCGCATTTTGTGGAGCACGCTCGAGCGCGGATTGGAAGCGATTCGCGGATTGATCCAGTTCGCCGCCATCCAAATCCAGGAATCCAAGCTGCACGTAAGCTTCGGTTTGATCCGGCTGAAGTTCGATTGATCGCTCGAACTGCGTTCGGGCCGCTTCCGTCATCTCAAGCATGCGCAGTACAAGCCCCAGCCCGAAATGGCCGGTGGGGTCTTGAGGACGCAGCTGAACATACCTTTCGAACAGTTCTCGCGTGGCGGGGATTTTCCCGAGCCCCATTTGCGCCCGGCCCAGCGCGTAGATGGAGTTGGCGTCCGCCGGACGCGAAGTGAGGACCTGTTCGAAGGCCAGCCGGGCATCCTCATATAAGGACATGCGCAATGCGACGATCCCGAACTCGTATTCCAACTCAGGGTCATGGGGCGCCACTTTTTTGGCGCGCATCAAGTAGGACAGCGACTTTTCCAAATCTTTTTCCTTCAGAGCGGCGCGGGCCTGTTCTCGCAAAAGCTGCGCAAGCGGCTTTGCGGCGTCTTCCCTGCCTGGCTCGATCTTCAGGGCGGATTCCAGTTCGGCGATGGCTTTGTCCGCGTGGCCCATTTCGGAGTCGAGAAGGCCAAGGCTTACGTGGGCCCCCGCGTATTGTGGTTTTATTCGTATTACCTTCTCGAAGAGAGCTCCCGCCTCTTCACTGCGGCGCTGTTGTGCTCGGATGATTCCGAGGAGGTTTAGAGCGCGATAGTCCTCGGGCGCATGCGCGAGGATGAGTTGCACGTCGTCTTCCGCGTGTTTCAGATCACCTTGAACTAGAAACTGCGCCGCAGAACGGAGATGTGCTGAGTTTTCGCTGGCAGCAGGAGTTTGCGCCCGAGAGCTGAGATTGGCCGCCAGGATAATACCGCACGCAAGCACCAGGAGAATCCTCGGTTCATCTTGAGCATTTCTAGCATCTCTCACAGACGATTCACCGTGCGCAAATTGGAACTCGGGCCATTCCAACCATTCAAGTAAAGACCCCCGCGGACTACCCCGGAGTAGTGGCTTCGCCTCGAATCCTCACTCGTCTGTCGGCCTATATATTGGTGAGTCTTTGCGTCCTCCCGCCCAGGCCAATGAACTTCGATCCTCTGCACGGTACTCTCGGAAGCTAGTCCGAAGTGAACGCCACGATCGTCTGGAGTCTGGTAGCTTCCGCCCGAAGTCGGAATTTGTACATCAGACCAGGATGGAAGAATAGCACGCCGCAAGTAGCCAAGAGACGGGCCAGAAGAGACTTTCCACAAAAGCGCAGGCCGGAGTGCCCGGGAAGCGCAGATCCAGGCACTTCGAGCCCTCGCCTCGAAGTACCTAGAATTCCAGTCGAAGCTCAAGTTGCAAGAGTCTGGGTCCTAGAATCGTGTTGCTCGTATCCAGGCATCCAAAGACATTGGGAGTCTTATTGTTGCCGGTCGGATGACAAGCTTGCGGGTTGGGGTTGTCTGCCGGGGCTGGAGCCGGGTTCAAGTCGAAGGAACGATTGAAGACGTGACGGTTAAAGGCATCGACGGCCGTTGCCCGCAACAGGATATCTACCCTTTCGGTCACATGCGTTCGTTTCGCAAGGTTGAAATCCTCGCTGAGGAACTTGGGGTCGCGCACATTGCCAATCGTTCTGGGCATGGTACCGAACTGGTATCCACTGGAACCGGGATTACCGCCATTGTTGGGATCGGAGAATGCTTGCGAGTTGAACATCGGGTCGTTCACGGGATCGAAGTGACCGCTTAGGTACTGCTGGCTAAAGATCGGTTGTCCCTTAACTAGATTGTAGCGGAAGTTGTAGCCGCCAAACCCGGTGCCCCCTGAAGCGCAGCAGAACGACAGGGGCTGCCCGCTCTGATAGCGTTGAATCCCGCCGATTTGCCAACCGCCGACCAATCTGTCGACAGCACCTCCCTTATTGACGAAGCGTTTTCCTCTTCCAACGGGCACGTCGTAGACGTAGCTGAGAACAAGAGCATGAGGAACGTCCTGGTTGCTGATGGCTTTTTCACCTCCCAAAGAATACGGATTCTGGGCACTGCCTCCACCATGCAAGGTCGCAAAGAAGGGCAACGCGGCGTCGGCGTCTGTGAGCGTTTTTGACCATGTATAAGAAGCCATCAGACTCAGACCATTGCGGAACCTGCGGCGCAGGGAAGTCTGAAGAGCGTTGTACGTTGACTGCCCCAAGTTCTCCAAAGCGCCGTCCGTGTTGAACCCAAAGTACTGTGGGAATGGACGAAGAGCCTGGCCCACGCTTTCACCGGACGGGAAACCCGCGTACGGCGGGTTGATTCCGGCTGCTTGAGCGGCCACCGATGAGATAGGGGCGTTTAGAAGATTTCCGAGTCTCAGATGGTCGGGCGTTAGCGTGTTGACGGCATCAAAGTTTGTGCGCAGGTGTGTGGAATGCTGGCCAACATAAGCCACATCCAGAATCAAGTCGGTAAGGAGCTCATGTTGCACTTCCAAGCTCCAGTTCTCGATCATGCCAGGCCGGCCGTAGCTTGGATCAACGTATTGTGGCCCTGTGAAGTTCAGCTGCGCGGGATCCAGGTTGGGAGGTGGCGTGAAAGACGGAAATCCGGCAGTAAGACTAAAGGCAGGAGAAAAGTTGTCCAGCGTGGAGAATCCCGGGTTTCCTTGGAATCCGGTGCGATTGAAACCACCGAAGTCCGCATAGATCAAAGGACCATAGAAAATTCCGAATCCTCCGCGGAGGACGGTCCTCCCGTTGAGTCTCGAAGGCGACCAGGCGAACCCTAGCCTCGGTCCGAAGTCCTTGAACCAGGTGTTGGCCCAATGCTCATTGACGTTCCCGTTCCGCCCTGCGCCCACGCCGGCAAATACCAAGGCACCAGGAATGCCGCCAGCCCCTGGATTTGGGGTCTTGAGACTAATGTTCGAGACGTCGCCATGAACTTCACGTCGTGGAAAGTCAAGATCCCACCGTAGGCCGTAGTTGATGACGAGTGCGGGCGTGACCTTATAACTGTCTTGAACGAACAAACCGTAGTAGGGGGAAACATATTTGGGCTGACCGGCATAGGCAGTCAGGTTCGAGTCGTGTACCAATCCCAACAGCAAACTGGCCGTTGGGCTTCCAGTGGCCGCGCCAGGTCCCGAACTCAGGCCGGCCGTCTGCTGTCCCCAGAAAAAAAAGGACCCCGTGCTATTGTTAAGAGTAATCGGGTCATAGATTTGCAGGCGATAGTCGAGACCGGCCTTAATGTTGTGCTTTCCTTTGATCCATGTCAGGTCGTAGTTCAACCGATAGCCGTTATCGATCGTATCGCCGTTGACGGAGTCCCCTTGCCCGGTAGGCGGGTTGGCTCCGTTGAACAGACCAATGACTGGATAGGTGCCCTTGGCTTGCGCTGGGACACCCTGAATGCCCAATTGTTGATCCCAGTTACCACCCGAAACAGATTTTGCGACGTTCACGCTATTCGTGCGGTTATAGCCCAAGCTGAAGTGGCTGAGCAAAGTGGGACTAATCATATAGTCCCATCCAGTGCGAATGTAGTGCGTTGTGAACACCTGGTCCCTTCCGGAACCGGAGGCGTCAGCCCAGGTGGGGAATACCGAGGTACGGACGTTCTGTCGCGATGAATACGTGAAGTAGACCTTGTGCCGGACCATCAAGTCGTGGTCCAACCGTATAGTCATCGTTGTGTCCAGGATGGGAAAGCTGAAGGGGAAGACGTAGTTTAACGTGGGTGAGTTATTCAGGGGAGCCGGGTAGTGCGCAAGAATCTTTTGCCCTATCTGGGACCAATCGGCTTGTGGAATTTTGTTGCCAGTGAACGCGGTCCGGCACTGCTCTTGCTGACCGTTCACGGTCACCGTTTTAGTGGTCGTCGGATCGAAAATCTGTCCGGCAAACATTTGCGACCCGTCGCACGGATTGATCACGGGACTGCCGCCGCTCATGATAGGTGCGCCAAGCAAGTCGGAGAAGTCACCCTGGCGTTCCGTAGCTGTTGGTACCGTACTAGTCGTCACGAAGCCTATCGTCTGGCGAAACTGCTCCCATCCGAAGAAGAAATGCGTCTTGTTCAAGCCGTTGTATAGTTTGGGAATCCGCACGGGCCCACCAAATGTCAACCCGTAGTCGTTCTTTCGATCCAGTGGCCGCGGCAAGAGGTTCCAATTGTTGAAAAAGGAATTCGCATTCATATCTTCATTTTGAAAGAGCTCATAGGCGCCGCCATGAAAAGTGTTGGTGCCGGCCTTGGTCGTAAAACTCTCTATGCCACCCGTGGTGCGGCCCATTTCCGCGGGGAGGGTCGAAGTAGTTACTTTGAACTCGGAAAGAGCATCGACCGAGGGCGCTGTTTCGTCGAACGAGGAGCCATTCTCGGAGCGAAACATGCTGACCCCGTCCAGGAGAACTTCCGTAGCATAGTTCTGTCCCCCGCTGATCTTGGATTCAAACGTCCCGCCGTTGCCGTTTGCCGTTCCTGGGCCGACCGCCCCGGGGGTCAGAAATACGAAAGCCTCCGGAGAGCGCATGGCCTGAACTACGCTCCCTAGCGGCAGCGGCAGATCACTGAGTTCCTTGTGGTTAATCACCGTGCCGATTTCAGAAGATTCGGTTTGCAGGCCCGGCGCATCGGCGTCGACACTAACGACTTCGGTAATCGCCCCCGCTTCAAGTTTCGCGTCGAGGGCGCTGATGGTACCCACCTGTACGACCACTCCCTTGTAGGTTGCCGTTTTGAAGCCCGCGGAACTTACGGAAACGTCGTAAATACCCGTGTTCAGGTGGGGGAAAACATAATAGCCGGCATCGCTTGAAACCGCTTCGTACTTTGCGCCGGTATCGCTGGAAGCCGCGATGATCTTGGCGCCCGCAACCGTTGCCCCAGACGTGTCCAACACCGTTCCTGCGATTGATCCCTGATTTGTCTGCGCCCGGACTCCCGCGGTGAACACCACGAACAACACCATGAGGCGTACCAACAGTGCTTTCATTTCATATGCTCCCATCGATGAAACAGCTCTGGAGTAAACGTTTGCTCATGCGATCCAAAAAACTACTTATTTTCACTCGTTTCTTTCGTCGCCCGTTTCAGCTTGTCCTGCAGCTTCTTCTCCTCGTGCGCATCCGCTGCTTGCTTCATGCTCAGAAAAACCTGCAACGCTTTCTTGGATTCGTCCGGCTTTTGCGCCCGCCGGTATAGCTGCGAGAGTTGGTAGTACGACTGCCGCAGAATATCCGTGTCCGCGCTAGCGGCATTGGCGGTAACAAACAAGAAACGTTCAATGGCGCTGTCGTATTTCGTGAGTTGTGCCTCTGCTCGTCCCAACTGGTAATGCGCTTCGATAGAAGCGGGAGATTCGTCCAAAACCTTCTGCAGCAGTTTTTCGGCGACTTCGGGCTTCGACCTCTCAAAACTCACCGTACCAAGTTTGTAAAGCGCCGAAATACTATGC
>Ga0210406_10007012_pt1 | contig 11553 bp, 5 predicted proteins | sample IncBWC30MmetaG_FD_155454 | JGI IMG/M metagenome (GOLD analysis project Ga0210406, IMG submission 155454) | Forest soil microbial communities from Barre Woods Harvard Forest LTER site, Petersham, Massachusetts, United States - Inc-BW-C-30-M | ecosystem: Environmental > Terrestrial > Soil >... | reverse complement strand
TCGCCTTGACCTCGAGTTCGCGCGCGAGCTCATTGATGCGGACTTGATTTGCGTCGCTCATGCTTCTTAGGAACTTTTCTCTTCCTGCTGTTCCGCCGGAGATTCGTTCTCGGTGGATGCAGCGGCTTCAGAGTTAATCTCCGAAGTGGAATCCGTTGGAGCCAAAGCTGGCGATTCACTGGCGGCTTCGGCCGGGCTTTCGTCTGATGCTTCAACTGCCGATTCCGTCGCCGAATCGGGCGCGGACTCGGCTGCGGGGGTCTCTTCGCCGCTTTCGTCGGTGGCTTCCACGGGCGTGGCCGCGGCGTCGCCACCTTCATAGAAGCGATTCACCGCCTGATAAATTTTGTCGACCATCTTTTCGCCGATGCCGGGGATTTCCATCAACTGTTCCGGGGTCATGCTGGCGAGTTTTTCGAGGTTTGAAATTCCGGCGGCCTCGATCTTTTCGATGGTCTTTGGTCCGACGCCCGCGAGGACCGTCAAAGGAGTCGTCGGCGCGGTGAGAGCGGTCATCTGCTCTTCAATTTCGCGGCGCTTCTCTTCTTCGCTCTTGATGTCGATGTCCCAGCCGATGAGCTTGCTGGCCAGGCGGACGTTTTGTCCTTTTTTGCCGATGGCGAGAGAAAGCTGGGAATCTTCGACGATCACTTCGAGCTTTTTGTTTTCCGGATCGGTGATCTGGACGCGTGTTACTTTCGCAGGACTCAAAGCCTTCTGCGCGAACGCGACGGTTTCTTCGTTGTAGGGAATGATGTCGATTTTTTCGCCGCGGAGTTCGCGAATGATGGACTGCACGCGCATGCCCTTCATGCCGACGCAGGCGCCGACGGGATCGACGTCTTTGTCACGGCTGGCCACGGCGACCTTGGTGCGCTCGCCGGCTTCACGAGCCGCGGCGCGAATCTGGACGGTGCCGTCGTAGATTTCGGGCACTTCCATTTCAAACAGGCGCTGCACCAGGGAAGCATCGGCGCGAGAAACGATTACCTGCGGGCCTTTGGCGGCGCGGTCGACGGCCTTGATGACGACGCGCAAGCGCTCGCCGATGTTGTAGGTTTCGAGTTTGGATTGCTCGCGCTTCGGCAGCCGGGCTTCGGTGCGGCCCATGTCGACGATGAGGTCTGGGCCTTCGGCGCGCTTGACGATCACGGTGACGAGTTCGCCGGCGCGGGTGTGATATTCGTTGTAAATGGTGTCGCGCTCGGCCTCGCGGACTTTTTGCAGGATTACCTGCTTGGCGGTCTGCGCAGCGATTCGGCCCAGCACGTCCGTGGGCTTGACGGTCAGTATTTCGGCTCCAATTTCGGCGGCCGGATTCTTTTTCTTCGCGTCGGCGAGACTGATTTCACGCTTCGGGTCAGTTACTTCTTCGACGACGGTGTAAACCGAATGGACGTCGACCTGACCTGTTTCGGCGTTGAACTTTCCGCGCAGGTCTTCTTCGGTCTTATAAAATTTCCGGGCAGCCACGACCATGGCGTCTTCGATGGCGGAAATCACCACCTCCGGTTCGATGTGCTTCTCCCGGCTCAACATCTCGATTTGTTGATAGAGCAGATTCGCCATTTCGCTTTCCTAAAACTCCACGACCAGGTTCGCCTTCCGAATCGCGCCGAGCGGTATCTCCACGATTCGCGCTTCTTTTCCTTTCAACTCCATGCGGACATTTCCGTCCGCGAAACCCCGGAGCCGTCCCTCAAAAAATTTGGCTTCGCCGACCGGCTCGGCCGTCGAAATTTTCGCCAAGCGCCCCGTGAAGCGTTCGAAATCCGCGGCTTTGGTCAGCGCGCGGTCCATTCCCGGGGAACTGATTTCCAGGACGTAGCCCGGCCCGGTAATCAATTCTTCGACGTCAAGAATGACGCTGAGTTGCTGGCTCACGCGCTGGCAATCGGCGTGGCTGATTTTCGGGTAAGGACTCGGCGCTTCTTCCCCTTCACCCTCGATCGCCTCGGCGGGTTTCGCGGGGGGCACCTTGTCGATGTACACCCTTAGAAACCTTTGCTTGCCGATCTTCCATTCGACATCCACGACTTCCAGGCCAAGCGAACGAGCAACGCGTTCAGCGGCCTCGCGGACCTTTTCCAAATTCACGCGAAGACTCCACGGCCTAAGCCGGTCGAAAGCTCAGCACCGCCGGCGGCAACAAAAAAGTGGGCTTGCGCCCACTTCATGGTGCGACCCGATTCAGAGCGAAGAATGAGTATATTCCGGGAGCAAGGTAAATGCAAGGTACCTGAGGGCTTAGCCGCCCGACAAAGGGATTTCTGGCACGTTTCACACGCCTCAAAACCGATTTAACTCAAAGCAATACAAAGACTAATTCGAATCATGGTACTTTCCCCGGCAAGCCCCAACTTCTTGGCAAGTTGCCAGTCTCATGCCCCACCCGGCGCTTGACGACTTGCCTTCTCCTGCGTAATGTGTCGTTACGTCTTCCGCTGCGCCAAGGTCACCATGGTCTACGTCCGGCCCAGCATCTTCACGCTCTCCAAATATCATCTCGCCGTTGTTTGTCTTCTCATGCTTTGCCACTCTTCGGTTTTTGCCCAGCGGCCCACCAGCGGAAGCCGTGAAGGCCAACAACGTTTTGGTTCTTCAACGGTCACCCTTTCCGTGAACGTCCGCGATGCCAGCGGGGTCCCCATGGATGGCGTATCCGTCGTCAAACTTGTTGCCACTGCGGGTAGCTACAATCAGACTGTCACCACCGCGGACGCGTCCACCGCCGTCTTCGACGGGCTGCCGGAGGGTGAGTACGAGTTGGAAGCGAGCTACCCTGGCTATCAAAGGACAACCGAGCACATCAGTGTAACGGCCATGGCCGGCACCATGCATGTCTACCTCTACCTCCTTCCTGAATCGGAACAGAAATCTCAAAGACCCAGGCCGCAAGGTCTCGTAATGTCCCCCAAACTCCAGGCGGAGATCGACAAAGGTCTGGATGCCCTGCGCAAACGTCAATTCGAAATTGCGCGCGCTCACTTTGAAAAGGGACATGGGATGGCCCCGGGCAATCCTGACATCAGTTACCTCCTCGGTACCGCAGAACTCGGATTGAACCACAGCGACGTGGCGCGCCAAGATTTCGAACAGGCTTTGGCAATTGACCCGACGCATGAGCGGTCCTTGCTCGCGCTCGGCGAATTACAGCTCCGCAACGGCGAAACTTCTGCTGCCGTCGTCACGCTTGAAAAAGCCTTCCTTAAGAACGGCGCTGGATGGCGCACGCATCTTCTCCTCGCTTCTGCATACGCCAAGGCAGGCCGACTGCCCGAGGCGGAAACCCACGCGCAGCGCGCAGCCGATCTGGCTCACGAAAAAGGCGCCGATGCTCGCCTCCTTCTTGGAGAGATTCAGCGGATGGAAGGAAAGCTGCCCGAAGCCCAACACACATGGCAAGCCCTTGTCGCCAAGTTCCCCAGCGATCCATCAGCGGCAGAAGCCCGGAAAGAACTGGCTTCTCTCTCCGCTCCGCGCGCTGCCGTCCCTTCGGAGTCTGCTCAACTTGCGAGTCTGCCGGTCCCCGCTACCCCCAGCATCGAATTGCTGCCGGCCAACGAACGCCCCTGGGCCCCGCTCGATATTGACAGCCGCGAATACCCGCTGGCACAGAACGCCGCCTGCAGCGTAGAAGAAATTCTTCCCCGCGCAGAACATCGCCTGAAATCACAATTGCAGAATTTTGAGAAATTCACGGCGACTGAACACATCGAACATCAGGAAATTGACCGCCTCGGCAGGCCCGGCCCCGTCAAATCCCGCGATTTTTCCTACATTGTTTTCGTCAACCGCTACGCCGTCGACTCCTTCTTCCTCGACGAAGACAGGTATTCCACCGGGAAAGACTTCAGTTTTCCCACGTCGCTTGCGACCACCGGTCTCAACAATCTTGGCGTCTCGATTTTGCAGCCCGCCACCCGGGATGAATTCGTCTATCAATGTGAAGGCCTGGCCAGCATCCGCGGAAGAGCTACTTGGCAAATCCGTTTTCAGGAAAAAAAGGATTCCCGGGGAGGAGTCCGCGTCTGGCGGCGCGATGGCAAGCTCTACCACGTGCCTCTCAAAGGCAGGATCTGGATTTCTTCCGCCAGCTTCGATGTGCTCCGCATGGAAACCGATCTCCTGGAGCCCGTCCAGACACTCAATCTCACCCGCGATCACCTGCTTGTCGACTACGGCCCCGTCAATTTCTCCGCCGGCAATACCACCCTCTGGCTTCCGTGGAGCGCTGAGATGCATATGGAACTTCGCGGCCGCCGCTATCATCACAAGCACTATCTGACGGACTACATGCTCTTTGAGGTGGATACCAATCACAAGATTGGAAAACCGAAAAACGTGCCTCCGCCTTCGACCCAGGCTTCTCCGGCAGGCGACCCAAACAGTCTCTAAAATAAAGAGGGCCGCCTCACGGCGGCCCTCTTATCCTCAATGTTGAACCGAACTACCTCTGTGGCTTCGCTGCAGGGGGCGCGGCAGGTTTCGGCGTGGCTGCAGGCTTGGCCGCCGGAGCACCCGAACCCTTGATCGGATACTGCTGGTCATACAGGCGGATAATTTCCTGGGTCACATCAATGTTGTTCGAAGCGTAGATAATCGGGGAATTCTGCGCCGACGAATCGAACACCGCAACATAGCCATTCTCGCGCGCGTACCGGTCCAGCACTTCCATCATCTTCCGTCCGATGCGATCCACCACATCGCCCTGCGCCGCGTTCACGTCTTCCTGCAATTCGGTGTTCTTCCGTTCCAGTTGCGCGGCGAGTCTTTGCCCCTGAGTCTGAGCCTTGGCTTTCTGCTCGTCGCTCCAGGTGGTCTGGTTCGCCGCCAACTGTTGCCGGATATCGTTGATCTGCTTATTGAGTGTTTCCATCTCGTTTTGCCGCGGAGCGAATTGCGATTGCAGCTCCGCCGAAGCCTGCTTGCCTTCCGCCGTCGTCACGATTGCCTGACGGACGTTCAGCACGGCAATCTTGCCGCCGCTTGCGGCGCCCGGTGCCGTCGCGCCCTGCGCGCGGACGGTTACTGTTCCCAACAAGCACAACGTGGCCGCCGCAGCCACACGAATCAAGTTTCTCGAATTCACTGTTTTCTCCTTATTCATCTTGGCTCTGCCTCGTCCCTGGCGGCCGACGCCATTGGGATTGGCAAGTCTTTGGATACTCAACCGGTGACCGGTCAATTTTTTTGTAGTCCCTGGAAAAAGTAAACAACTGCCTTATGCGTGTTCCCGCAGGTAGTACGTCTGCACAGCCAGGCAGCTTCCACCAGCCTAAACTGCCCTCACGCAAAGCGAACAGTATAGCTGAGCAATCAAGACCCCTGCAAACGCTATCCCGGCTGCCTCTTTCCTACTTCGGCAGATTCAGGAACACCACGCGATTGTTGTTCTGGTCCACAATCACCGCGGTGTTCGTGAGATTGTCTACTGCGATAGCAAACTGAGAAAGGCTGCTGATTCCCAACGTCTGCCGCATCTTGAAATTCTGCACGTCCACCACCGAACTGGAATTCGAAGTGGAATTGATCGTCAGCAACGTCCCGGTCTGATAATTGTAGCCTACCGAATACGGGTTGATCCCCACGCGGATCGTTTGGACGCTTCCTGTATCCGGGTTGAACGCATAGATCGCGTTCGACTGTGTCGACGTGGCATAGAAAACTCCGGTCTGTGCGGTCGCCCCGTTCGGATCTCCGGGATCATAAACGACCCCCGTGAGGCTCGCCGACAAAGACGATACCGAGGCGGTCGAACTTTTGATCGGTGGGGTAGTAGCGAGATTCACCACATCCAATCCTCCCGTCACGCTGGTCGTGCCGGAGTTCTGCAGGCTGGTAACCACCGCAGCCCCCCGGTTTGGATCCACGGCGATCGCCGTGGGCGGCCCGCTCAGCGCAACTGTCGTTGCCAAGGGTCCGGACTGGGTATGCCCACCCGTCACCGATGGAGCCAGGACCGTCAGGTCGATGGACGACAACGTGTTCGAGCCGTTATTCGCCACCAGTGCCAGCGCACGATCCTGATCGATCTTCACGCCAAGCGGCGAAATCCCTACGGCGACGCTGTTGGCCGTTGTCGTCGTCGTTCCGGAAGTCGTGGTAATCGGCACGATCTGCGGGCTTGCAGGATTACTGATGTCAATAATCGATGCCGTTCCGTTCGGTGTGTCCCCGTTGTTCGCCACCACCGCATACCCCAGTCGTGGAATGACGTCAACCCCGATCGGATTATTCCCCACGGCCACGTTGCCAATGATGGTCCCGTAGGGAGCTAAGGTGCCGGTCGGATCAATGCTGATCACGGAGACCTTGTTGCACGCATAATTGGTGACCAGCGCAATGTGCCGCGACTCGTCGATCGCCACTCCCTCTGGCCCTTGCGGAAAGGTCCCATTCGGCGCGCACGCACTCGCCATGTCCAAAAGTCCCACCGCGTGCAAATCAATGGCGTTGGAGATTTCCCGGGAACTTGACACGACATCCAGTGCATAGTCATGCGGCGCAAACAAAAACGCCCCTGGGATATTGACGTCCACTTCCGAATCGGAGACCACTCCATTTAGGACAACCGGTGTGGTAGAGATCGATACCGCAACCTGCTGCCCTGGCGGGATTACGCTTGTTTTGCCATCCAACCTCACGGTTGCAGACTTTAATCCTAGACCTAACACCCGCACCGTCGCATTTTTGCCAACCTGCACAGCTTGCGGCATACATGGCTGCGTCGGGTCCGTTGGGTTACAGGCGCCCGGTGAATGGGCCGGACTGGCGGTACTAAGCGGCGGCTGAACCACTGGCACGCCGAAGCAGGTGGATGGATTTGCCGGATCCTGGCAGCTTGGGTTGGGCAATTGCAAATCCTGGATGTGCGCCTTTTGGAATGGAGCTGCCGTATTCGTGTCCAGGTTCATATAAGTCAGGCTATTGCTTCCAGCGTTGGCGACCAGAACTAGTCTAGTCTTTGGATCGTAAGCCATCGGTCCGTACACCGGCACCGCTGCCGTTTGCCCTGAGGGTGTATACGATCCAGTTCCAACCTGCCCGGTATTAATGGCAGCGATGATCCGGCTTGGAAAATTCGCCGACCCTGCCGGCGCCGGCCCGCCGGGATTGATGAGGGAGATCTCGTTCCCCGCAAAATTCGATCCCGAATTCTCGCTGGGATTGAAAGCCACCATTAGGTTCGTAAACGGGTCGAACGCCACGGACCGGAAACCGATTTCCGGCGCGCCCGATGTACTGCAAGTCTGCAGTTGGCAACTTCCTGCCGTCAGGCTCAGCGTTGTCAAGCTCTGGTCCAGCGTGCTGATAAATCCGATCTGCGCCGAACTCGCGTTGTAGTCGGCGTACCCAAACGTATGCGTAATCGGGTTGATAGCCGCGCCAGAGACCGTCGTAGAAGTACTAAAGGAAAAATACGGAGTTCCATACTGGACCGTTCCCAATCCGGCCCCGCTGCTGCTCGTGCTGAGATTACTTTCAACGTCGTCGTTTTGTAGACTCTGCTGGTACGTGAAGGAAAACGGATCGATTACCTGCGACACCTGGTACGTCCCGTTAAAACTCGAACCGGTCTTTGTTCCATTAATACCGGAAATGATCACTGTTCCGCCCAGAATCGGATTGATCCCGTGCGCTGTAAGCGTAATGATCTTGGTTGTTCCTGCTGTTCGCACGGCGCCGCTCGTCCCGCCCGATACAAAGGGCGCAATCTGCGCAGACTTGCCCTGCTGCAACAGGTTCACAACCGACGTTGCTCCGTTACCCCCACCGGGCGTCACATAAGCCAAGGGTACGTTCGGCTGCATGATTACTTTTGGCGTCGGCCCGGTGTTCACGGAAACCGGGGCGAGCACGCAGGGTGGGTTCTTGCCTGCAATAAAGCAAGTATGCGTAGTGTCCTTACCGTCCAGGTTCGGATTCACATCTACGATGAAGGCGACGTTCGTATTCGCATAGGCCACCACTCCCAGGTGCGTCGTGGGATCGACACCAAACGAAACGGGCGCGGGAAGCCCCGTTGCTGTCGGCTGCCCCAGAAGCGTCTGCAAATCAACCGGAACTTTTGCGATAAATGTGAAACTTCGCGATGCCTGGTTGATCGAGTACAAAGCAAGTGTGCTGTCCCCGCTACTAACTACGACTCCCAGATCGTCTCCATTTGCGAAGAAGTCGCTGTCAATCGCGATGTCCGTCGGCGCAAGCGATGTCGGTGCAGTCCCCGACGGCGGGTACGGGGGTTGGACTGTCGGCACTATCGGGTTCGTACCAGTGAGATCCACGTATTGCAATGTATTGTTGGCCTGCTCCGTGATTACCGCGTAGCCCTTCACGGAGTTCAAGGCGATCGCGCTCGGCGCAAGGTTCAACGCCGGCTGCCCCGTCGCGATAAGCGGAAGGGACGCCGGAACTGGCACGATGCCGAACGTCGGCTGCACGGCAATGTTTGTCGTTGCCGTCGGAAAAGTGGGCGGCGTTCCTTGCGTCGTGTTACTGCTGATTGTAACCTCGTAAAGGCCGGGACTCGGAAGCTGGAAGTTATCCTCCGAAAAAATGACCCGCCTGGCCCCGGACTGGCCATTTTTTATCACTCCATTGCCGGCAAAGGTTACATTAACCGCGTTGCCTGACGCCCCGTAATAGCCGCCGTCAAGCGATACCGCAATCGAACCATTCTGCGTGCTTTGCTGAAAACTGTCCGGGGCTGCTGCCACTATCGCCGGGCTTGCATTGACAATATGTAAGGGGCACGCAACGGATGAAGTGGTACCCGGAAACAAAACGCAAGGCGCTGCCGGCGTCGGGCTGCCAGGCAAATTTGCGATCATGATCCACGCGGGTTGAGTGGGGTCCGGTTCCGCCTGAAGAAGCTGGGGCGACAGCAACCTCACCCTCGTCATTATCGAGGCGTCACAGTTCACCACCGGAGTCACCCCGGATGCACTTGGGGTGCAGTACGCGCCCGAAATGGGAATCGTGAACACTTGTGTGGTATTACTCAGTAGCGATTGCTTGCCGGTTGCCAGATTGGCCTCCGACACCGGCGAAATAAAAATGATCTGCGCGGTGTTCAGCAGGTTGCTTGTTTTCAGAAAAACGTCTTGCAGTACCCCTCCTGCCGCAATTGTTTGCGGGTACAGACCTGAAAAGCTCACCGGGTTCGTAGTCGCATTCACCAGCGTGGTCGTCGCCACGGCGAAGTGGGTAGGATCCGAAGACGACGAGACCACCACAAACACTGTCGTTGGCGTGGTCGATTTGCTCCCCGCCGGCTTTGTGTCCGTCGGCAGTGTCGCGGGAGCTGTGTAGACTCCATTGTTATCGATGGTCCCGCACGCGGGATCGCACGAATCCGACAACGGGTTTGCGGATTGATCGAGAGTGTTGGTGGATGCCGTGTTCGGCTGCACCAATCGAAACTGCGCACTGAGCGGGGGGGAATTCTGGAATGATGGAGAGAACACCGCAGTTTGCGGCGGGACGATGCCCACAGGCACGGTCGCCGCTGGAGGGGTTATCGACACACGAATGCCGGAATCCAGGCCGATCTGCCCGGTTCCCGTCTTCTTGTGGTCCGCATCTGCCGTCGCAATAAAGCTGATGATGGGAATCGGTTTCGGAAAATTGCTCAAAGATGGGGCCGTGTAGGTCAATACATTCGAGCCATTTGCAGAACTTGTGGTCCAAGTCCCGATACTCCCGCCATTCACCGACGCTCCGGAGGTGCACGGCAGCGGCGGCTTTATTTGCGTTGGGTTCGGCACGGCGGTCGTCGGCAAGGGCGTAAAGACATACGTGCACGTCCACGCCACCGTCAGGGTCGTGGATCCGCCAACCGTCGCCGTGAAGTTTTGCACCTGCCCGGCCACCACTGTGATCGCGGTCGGCGTCACCGACACGGTGACCACGTTCGCACTCGAACTCCCGCACCCCGACATCACCATCGCCGCGCCCGCAGCGCATACCGCCAAGATCGAATTTCTTGCCATACGCCAACTCATGGATGAAATCTCCCCCGTGAAATCTCCGCGCAAATTCGCCGCGGGCATTCCCAAGTTGTCTCGCTTCTTGAAACTCGTATCCTTGCCGCTTCCCTAGAACGTGCGGCTCACCGTAAACCGGAATGTCGTCTTCGGCTCAAAGTAGTTCAACCCCGAGGGCGCGAAGATCGGCTGCATTCCCAACACAACGGCCTGGTTGCAAATGGCCTGCCAATTGTTCAAATTATTCGGATTAATCGGCGTCAGCGGATTGGTCATTCCGCTATCGATACACGACTGCGAAAGCTTCGCCCCGTTAATCTGCGCATTCGGCGCGTACAAGGTCTGGTGGATTCGCAGCGGATTGTAAGCGTAATAAATCCGGAAGGGCGCCTGCACGATCGGCAAATTCACGATGAATTCGATCCCCGCCGAATCCCGCAGCTTGAAATTCGTTCCCGGGGCGATCTGCAATTGCGCGTGCTGGTCCGCCAGCGGGAACAAGTTATTGATGTTGTCGACGCCGCTGGGCGCCAGCAGCAACCCGCCCTTGCGCAAAACGCCGACCGTACCGATATCGTTAAACAGCGACATCGACACCGGCCCGGCAATCGGGATGCGGTATTCCAGATTCATTACTCCTTGCGTGTCGCCGCCGGGGAAGGTGATGCTCTTCAACAGCACCGGCACGTTGAACGGGTGGCCCGATACCGAAATCGTCTGGTTAATGGAGTTCGGGATGTACGTCACCGGCGAAACCGCGCGGATGTCGAACCCGCGCAAATCATTTTCCCCGCCCAGGTAGAACCGGCTGTATGGCGGCACTTCTTTCCCGCCATACCCCGTTGTAAACCCTCCCAGGAATCTCACACCGATCGCGTTTCGCCGGTGATTGACGGGACGGAAATACTTGAACTCGCCCGTGTTCGTGATCGTATTCACGTTACCGCCGATCGGCCCGCCCGTGAACGACAGCGAATAAAAATAGCTTTTCCCGTGTGTCGCGTTGATCGGGTTGTCGATCGTGTTGTAGCTGATCGTTCCCGTCACCGTGCTCGCGATGATCCCGTTCAGCGCGCTGGGCCCGGCGAGGCTGCCGTACTGCAACTGGGTGAACAAAAGCTCCGACGACTGGTTGTACGTGGAAATGTTGGTGCGCGTCAGGCCGTACGTTAATCCCACCCGAGTAAATACATGCTTCTTCAGCGCGTAATTCGCAAACGTCGTGAATCCGGTGCTGTTCTGGTTGTAATCCTGGATGAACTGCGGGTTGATGCTGACCTGTTGCCCCGTGAGCTGCGCCGCCTGCTGCGCCTGGTTGAATTTGTACAGCGTCGAAAATATTGTGAAGCCGCTGCTGATCGGCCGGTCGAACAGGTACGGTTCCGTGAATCCAAACATCAGGTTCCGCTGGTATTGCCCGATCTGGGCGGAAAGGGTCAGCGTTTCTCCCAGTCCTAGAAAATTGTTGGTCTGGTAGGTCAGACCGATGAATCCGCCGGCCAACCCGCTGACGCCGCCCTGCAACCCGATGGACTGCTTGCCCTTTTCGTGGAGCTTGAGCAGC
>Ga0210406_10007011_pt1 | contig 11557 bp, 10 predicted proteins | sample IncBWC30MmetaG_FD_155454 | JGI IMG/M metagenome (GOLD analysis project Ga0210406, IMG submission 155454) | Forest soil microbial communities from Barre Woods Harvard Forest LTER site, Petersham, Massachusetts, United States - Inc-BW-C-30-M | ecosystem: Environmental > Terrestrial > Soil >... | reverse complement strand
AGCCATTTTGTTACCGCCATGACTGCTCCGGTTGCTTCCGGCTGGAGCGGTTGCCGGGTGGGGCTTGCACCCACTGGAAAGCGCCGCCTTGTCACGGCGCACACGTCAAGCAGACATTGCGGATCGCGCTCTGTCGCAATTGGGCGAACCGGCCCGCGACCCCACCGCGATAGACATTCAAGCAAATCGGAGGGCTCGTGCGCCTTCGCTTCGAGCTGGCGACGCGCCGGCGGTGCATTGGTGAGGGGACGCGCCCTTCCTCGACTACCACCGTATAGCTCTCCACTCCCTTGGTATGCCGGACCCCTACCCAAGTACGATTGAGTAATAGGCCTAAATATAATTGATATTAGTGCAAAGAGGTAATGGCTGATTGACCAATAGGGATGTGAACTCGCCGGACCCGGTACGTCGCTCACTGATGATCGGCGGTGGCGTCGCCTTTGCGACCTTGAGCGCCACCGGCGCCATGGCGTATGCAACCAAGCAAGTGCATCCGCCGGTGGCGGAGCCTGTGAGCGGTCTCTATCCCGAGCCGCCGGCCGGCAGGTCGGCGGGCCCGATCAAACCGGGCCGCGGGACCGCGCTCACCGGCAAGGTGGCGGTGGTGACGGGCGCCGCGCGCGGGATCGGCCGGGCGATCGCGGTCGAATACGCAGCGAACGGCGCTGACATCATTGCGATCGACATTGCTGGTCCGGTCAGCCCGACTGCGGACGCGATCCCTGCCACGCCGACGGAGCTTTACGAAACCGTCGACCAGATCCAGCATTTCGGGCAGCGCGGAACGGCGATCCAGGCGGACATTCGCAACATTGATGCGCTACGCGGCATCGCGGATCAGGTTGTTCGCGACCACGGCAAAATCGATATTGTGGTGGCGAACGCCGCCTTCAAGGGTGGAAGCCGCTGCTTGAAATGGACGATATGGACTGGGGCGATCAGATCGAGAACAACCTGACGGGAACCGCGAATACTGTGCGCGCATTCGCGCCCAAGATGGTCGCGCGTAACTACGGCCGGCTGATCCTTTTGTCTTCGATGCAGGGAAAAATGGGAACCATGAACGGCGCCAGCTACTCCGCGTCGAAATGGGGCATCATCGGCCTGATGAAGTCGGCGGCTCTCGAGCTCGGCAGGTACAATGTCACCTCGAACGCCATTCTGCCGGGTCTGATCGGCACACCTCTGACCTATAACGAGCAGCGCTTTCGCGCCGCGATCGCGCAAGCCAATCGAACGCCTTCAGCCAATCCGACCGCACAGGAAGCCTGGGACGTGCGCGCGCCGACCGTGCCGCTCGGCGTGGGCTGGTTGCAGCCGGAAGACGTTTCCCCTGTTGCTGTCTTCTTGGCGTCTGACGCCGCTGCGCTCGTCACTGGGGCCGAATTCGCCGTGACTGGCGGAGACGCCGCCAAGGACAGCTGACCAGCGAAACGAAGCGTCACGAAATCGCACGAACGCGCGTGTCGAGGGCGGCGTGAGCGGGCTTTGTTGAAGAGCAGGACTACGCGATGCCGGCTATACCTTTCTCGCGCCGTCAGTGGCTTGGCGTTTCGGCTCTTGGCTGCGGCTGCGCGCTCGCCTCAAGCGGAGGCTTTGCAGCGGGCGCCGCCGCCGCGCCTATCCCCCCTGGCTATACCCCGCCTGAAAGCGTGACGGACCTGTCCAAGGCGCCTGGATTGCGCAGCAAGCTACTGAAAGGCGGCGAAGGTCAGACGCGCAGTTATGCGGTCATCCTTGGCAAGGGAGACGAGATCATGTCCGGCATGACCGCCTTCGCCCGGCGTGAGCGGCTACAGGCGGCCCATTTCACCGCCATCGGCGCGATAGAGCGCGGCTTGTTCGGCTGGTTTGACAAAGAGGTGAAGGCCTATCGCAACCTCCCGGTGAATGACCAAGCGGAGGTCGTGTCGCTGGTCGGCGATATCGGTCTGGTGAACGGTGCTCCGGCCGTTCATGTCCATGCCGTCGTAATTCTTGCCGACGGTAGTGCGCGGGGCGGTCATCTGTTGGAGGCTAATGTTTGGCCGACGCTGGAGGTTTTTCTAACGGACTATCCCGCGCCGCTGCTGAAAGAACTAGACGCGGCGACGGATCTCTACATGTTCCAGCCGGAGGCGCGAGAATGATATCGGACGAAAAGCAAGCGATCCATGTGATTGCCGAGGCGGTAGCGAAGCCAGGCCAGGAGGAGGCCTTATATAGAACGCTGCATGCATGCGTTGCGCCGACGCGCGACGAAGCGGGCAACCGCGGCTATATTTTGCATCAGGATCTGGATAATCCAGCCAGGTTCTTCCTTTACGAGACTTGGGTAAGCCGCGAGGCTCTGAATGCGCACTTCCTGACGCCGCACTTCAAAGCGCTCGATAAAAACGTCAAACCGCTCGTCGGCCGAGAATTGTCCGTTGCGGTCCTGCGCGCGTTCGATGAACTAGCGGTCGAGCCTCAACAAATTGTCCTCCGGCTGACGGAGGCGGCAGATGGGTGTCTTGGCCTGTAAGCCGCCATGCGGCCGATGCCAATTGTAGCGATGCAGTTAGTTGGGCAACTCGGCGGGGCGCTGATCTGAGTTGTCCGCCATCAGGTCCTTTGAGACAGCGCGCGGTTTTCAGGTAGGGAGGATTTCTGGATCGTCGTAGCCGCAAGGAGCAAAGATGACCGATTCGTCACGCGGTCGGGAACGACCGCTATGTGCGCACAACGGTCGTCGTCAGCGCCCGCCTCCCGCTAGCAGCGCCTTGAGCGCGTCCAGCGTGTCGGCCTCCGCAATCGGCTTGTCGCGCCGCCAGCGCAGCATGCGGGGGAAGCGAACGGCGACGCCACTCTTGTGACGCTTGCTCGGCGCGATGCCCTCGAAGCCAAGCTCGAAGACCTGGGTCGGCGTGAGGCTTCGCACCGGACCGTAGGTCTCGAGCGTGGTGCGGCGGACGATCGCGTCCATCTCGCGAATTTCCTTATCCGACAGGCCCGAATAGGCCTTCGCGAACGGCACCAGCTCGCGCGCGCCGGCCTCTTCGCCCGCGCTCCAGACGGCGAAAGTGTAATCGGTGTAGACGCCCGAACGGCGGCCGTGGCCGCGCTCGGCATAGATCACCACCGCGTCGACACTCATCGGGTCGAGCTTCCATTTCCACCACACGTCGGTGCGGTCGCCGCCCTTGCGCCGGCCAATCCCGTACGCGCCATCGCGCGCCTTCAACATCAGGCCTTCGCGCGTGAGCGCGCGCGCCTGCTCGCGCTTCTCGGCGAGCTCCTCCCATGTGTCGGCGGAGACGGTCGGGCTGATGCGGATCGGCAGGCGCTCGCCACGCATCTTTGCTTCCGCGAACAGGCGTTCGATGAGTCCTTCAAGCAGAGCGCGGCGCACATGCTGCGGCTCGGTTCGAAGATCGCGGCCCTCGCTCTCCAGAATGTCGTAGGCGATGAACGCGACCGGCAATTCGCGCTTCGTCTTTTCGCTCACGATCTTCCGCCCCAGCCTCTGCTGCAGGCTCGCGAAGATCGCGAGGCCGTCGAGCGAATCCGTCGCGAACTCGTGCTCGGGCGGGATGAGCACGACAAGCTCGCCGTCGATCGCCGTGCCCGAAGGCAGCGCGCGCGCCAGCGGCTCGAGATCAGGATAAGCGTCGGAGATCAGCTCTTCGCCGCGCGACCATAGTCGCCAGTTCTCGCCGCGCTTGAGCAGCTGCGCGCGGATGCCGTCGTACTTCCACTCGATGATCCAGTTCGACGGCGGCCCGAGCGCTGGAAGCATCTCGGCGATTGGGCGGCTCCACGATTGGGCAAGATAGAACGGATAGGGCTTGCCCGCATCGAGCGCTTGCGCCTCCGCGCGCAGGACCTCGCCGATCAGCGCCTCGAAATCCGCCGCCGTCGGGATCCGCCGCGCCTGCGAATAGCCGATCAGCCGCTGCGCCATGCGGCCCTCGTCTACGCTCGCGACTTCGGCCAGCGCCTTCACCACCTGCAGCCGCGAGACGCCGACGCGCAATTCGCCGGTGATCAACTTGAAGAAGGCGAGACGCTCGTCGGTCGCGAGTTCCTCGACCCATTGCTTGAGCCTTGCGTAACGCTCTTCCTCGGCGAGCGACGGAAGCGGCAGCAGCCGCTCGCGCATCCAGACGTCGAGCGAAACCTCTTCGCCGCCCATGCCTTCCGGCAGAAGCAGGGACAGCATCTCGGCGACATCGCCGACGGCGCCGTAGCACTCCGCGCACAGCCATTCGGGATAGCCTGAGCCTTCGACCGCGAGGCGCCAGAGAAGGCGCGACGGCGCGGTCTGACGCGGCTTGCCCCCGCTCAGGAAATAGACCGTCCAGGCGGCGCTTGCCCATTGCGTGGGATCGGCCTTGGCGGCGGCGAAGAACTCCACCATCGCCGCCTGCTTGGCGCGGGTCGAGGTCCCGGAATCGAGCCGTCGATAGAGCGCAGCGAAGGCCTTCACGCTTCGGGCTCCGTCGGCGCCCCGCCCTCGCCCTCCGCCGGCGCCTCGCCCTCGCCTACGTCCTCGTCGTCGCCGTAAGCCGTCGTGAGCGCACGCGCGTCGAGACCCTTCTCGCGCAGGTATCGTGTCAACGCCTCAGTGTACCCATGCGTGACAAGAATGCGTTCCGCGCCCGTCGCCTCAATGGCGGCGATAAGGCCCGGCCAGTCGGCGTGGTCGGACAGCGCAAAGCCGCGGTCGAGCCCGCGCCGACGGCGGTTTCCCCGCACCTGCATCCAGCCGCTCGCCAGCGCATCGGAATAGTCGCCGAAGCGCTTGAGCCACGGGCTTGCGGCGGCCGAGGGCGGCGCAACGATCAGCGCGCGGGAAAAATCGCGCTTGTGCTCCCCCCGGATCGCAGTCCGGGGGTCCGTCGCGAGACGAGTCGGCGGCAGGACGACGCCCGCCTCGCGATAGAGCGCGTTGATCGCCTCGACCGCGCCATGACAGACGATCGGGCCAAGCTCTGCATCGACATGCGCGAGCAGCCGCTGTGCCTTGCCGAGCGCGTAGGCGAACAGAATGCTCGCGCGCCCCGCCGCGATGTTCTCGCGCCGCCAGGCGTCGATTGAGGCAAACGTCTCGGCTTGCGGGCGCCAGCGATAGATCGGCAAGCCGAAGGTCGACTCGGTGATGAAGGCGTGACAGCGCAGCGGCTCGAAGGTGGGCGAAACGCCGTCGCTCTCGACTTTGTAATCGCCCGAAGCAACCCATGTCTCGCCTTTGGAGACGACACGAACCTGCGCCGAGCCGAGCACATGACCGGCGGGATGAAACGAAATCTCGACCCCGTTGCGCGTCAGGATTTGGCCATATGTCGCCGTCTCGATCGTGACGTCGCCCAAGCGCTTGCGCAGGATCGGCGCCGTGTCGCGATGGCAGACATAAACCTCCGAGCCGAAGCGCGCGTGGTCGGAATGCGCATGGGTGATGATGGCGCGCGGAACCGGGCGCCAGGGATCGATATGAAAGTCGCCCGCGGCGCAATAGAGCCCGCGGTCGGTTGAAACGATGAGGTCCAAGGGTGATTTGCGCTCGACGAGGAAGGGCCGCCTACCTTTGCCCGCCCGAGGCCGAAATGCGCTCGCCCGTCACCCACGCGGATTGATCGGAAGCGAGGAACAGAGCGACCTGGGCGATGTCCTCCGGCTTGCCCAGCCGCCCCATGGGCAGGGAAAAGCCCAAAGCCTTCGCCGACTCGGCGCTCAAGCCCGCGGCGGCGAAGCCCTCGGTCTCCGTCATGCCGGGTGCGATGGCGTTAACCCGAATTCCCTTGCCGGCAAGCTCGAGCGCGAGCTCGCGCGTGATCGTGTCGATCGCGCTTTTCGAGGCGGAATAGAGGAGGCTGTTGGGCGACGGATTGGTGCTTGCGATCGTGCTGAGGTTGATCACGCTCCCGCCCGCGCCGTCGAAGGCCTTCACGGCCTCCTGAATGGCGAGGATCGCGCCCAGCACGTTGGTGTCGAAGTGGCTATGGAAATCCTGTTCGGTCACCGACTCGAGTGGAGTGAACCTGTACACGCCCGCGTTATTGACGAGGATATTGGGCCTTCCCAACTTCGCTTTTGTCTCCTCGAACAGACGCTTCACATCATCGCGCCTGGCGACATCCGCCTGGATAGCGACCGCTTTGCCGCCAGCCTTGACGATCTCGCCGACCACGCGATCGGCGTCGGCCTTGCTCGAAGCATAGTTGACCGCGACAGCCGCCCCCGCCTTGCCGAAAGTTTGCGCGATGGCCGCGCCGATCCCCTTCGACGCCCCGGTGACGACTGCGACTTTTCCGGTCAGCTCGCCCATGATTCCGCTCCCTTGGTCTCCTGCGCTTAGCCTGCTTGCGGCTGTTGGCAGGAATGTGGTCATGCAAGCTGAGGAGCGGCGATCCAATCCGGGACACGGCCGCCTCAGCCGGCGCGGCGAGGCCCGGCGAAGCGGCAGGAATCAAGGATGTTGCCGGCGCCGACCGGCCACCACGCGTGCGGCGCCTTGGCATAAGAAGCGAGGATCAGGAATTGATCGTCGCCTTCGACGCGAACCCCGACGACGACGACTGTCAGGTCGCCCGGGTCCTTCGTCTTGCCCGCAACAACCTGGGCGGCGAGCCGGAACGGGTTGACGTTCGCCAGGTCCGTTCCCGGGATGCGGTATCCCCAGAACATCGTATGGGGGACGACCGGCCCGATCTGCGCCCATTCGCCCATCGGGACCTTCGGCGCGGCGGCCGCGAGCGCGGCGCGGGCGTAGGGAAGGAGGCAGCCCACATGGATGTGGAGCTGGTCCTGAGTCCTTACGACGGCGGAGTTCACGAAGAGCGCGATGTCGTCGCGCTCCGGCGCCCCACCGTCCGCGTCCTTGAGAAACGTGCGCGCGCGCCAGGCGTCGTCGAAATAATTCGGCGCTTCGGGCGACTGCAGGAACGGATCCTCGATTCCCTTGATCCGCCGCGTCGGGGCCAGGACCGTGTCCTCCAACAGCGGCGGACGCAGGACGACCGTGCCGCGCTCCTCGCCTCCGGAAAGATCGACCTCAAGGCACGGAAACGGCGTTCCGGTCAGCTTATAGTCAGCCACGCAGGCGCGCACGACCTGCCACAATGCCATCCGATGGAGCTCCATCGCATAAGCCGCGAACGCCGCCGACACCGTGAGAACGGCGACCACTGCAAGAATCCGCACTGTCTTTGCGCCGCGCGTCACGGCTTCGTCCTGCGCATCGCGCTTGGGCCCTCTCCTGAACGGTCCTGCGCGCCTAGCATAACCAGGCCATGAACCACAATTTCAGATTGCAAAGACTTTGGCGTCCGATCGCGGCGCTTGTGCGGCCGGCCAAGCCGAAGCGCGCAGGCCTACTGAGCCTTGTCCGCGGCCCAGTGGATCGCATAAGGCTCGGGAAACAGGCGCCACTTGAGTTTCGCGGCCGCCTCGGAAGTCGCCATCAAAAGCGCGTCGACCTGCGACGAAGCCGGGTTGTAAACCCAGGGGCGGCGGGCGAGCTCGCGGTCGTTCAGCCAATAGTTGCTCCAGTCCGACGTGGTCTCGAGCAGCTCACGCGCAAAGCTTTCGCCATAGTCCAGGGCGCCCTCGACAACGACATCGATATAGGATTCGAGCAGCGGAAATTCTGCGCTCGCGACCGGCAGCCCGACGCCAGGCTCGCCGTCGGCCTTGATTGGAATATAGACCCAGATCATGCCAGTCGCAGGCAATTGCTGCCAGGACACGGGCTCGATCTCGTCGCGCGGCACTTCGACCCGCCTGTAACCCTGCTCGCGCACGTCGTACTTGGCCATGTCGCCGCCCTCGACCGGGTAAAGGACGCCGTTGATCGTCGAGGCTTTTTCATTTGCGCCCGGTTTGCGGAGCCCGAGCGCGGTGAATCCGGAAGTGGAACGGTCGTCCCAGGCGCGGATATAGCCGAACGCGGCCGATACTCGCACCGGGATTGCGGGAATCATTTTGCCGGCCGTGGAGTTGCGGGACGCCGAATTGATCAGCGAGCCATAGCCGAAAATGAATTCGGTCGGCTGGTCCGGCAGCATCACCCCCTGCCAGTCCTTCGCGCCGGCCGGAATGACGAAGAGAAACGCTGCGCCGAGCGCGATCAGCCATCTGCGCGCCATGTCCCCTGCCCCAACCCGCTCGCCCCGGCGCTCATGCGTGTATGACCTAAGCCCAGGTCCGACGCGCTTTGCAACGAGATGAGAATTTGACGAGCTTTGGAAACACCGGTCTGTGCCCGAGCGGCGATCGGAAAGCGCATGCGTCATGATCCGGCGCTGAACGGCCCGCGAAGGATTTCTGGACGCGTAAGACCTTGGTTAGTGGCGCCTGCGGCGCGGCTATCCAGAGCTGCGCTATGAATGCTCGCGCAAGCGCTCACTTGATCCAAGCCAAGTTCGCTATGGAACCGCCTTCCTTTCCCTGGGTTGCCCCAGTGAGATTCTGTGACCTCTCCTTCATTCACTTGTTGTCTTCGAATGCGCAATAAACATCTGATGCCTCCTTGCGAATCCATCGCTTTGCAAGCGTTTTCTATGGCGCTAGAGTGACCAGCGGGGGTATAGACAAAGTAAGGGAAGCGACCTGATGTATAGTAATTTCCAGATAGATTTGAGCATCTAGCTAAATACGATTGAGGTCCAGAAGATCCAACCCAAATCTGTTTTGGCATAACCAAGTCGCTCTTAGCGGAAATAGCTGAAGAATGAAAACCGGTTATGAGTATTAAAAATAACGATAAACGCAACGCACGCACAATCGCCTCCTTTATCTGTTATGAAACAATCTATGCTACCTCATCAAAATGATCGACTTAAAAAACCGCTTCCAGCATTGCAACGCAAAGCAGACCGCAACGTTCCGTTGGTCCCCGGAACGCCGAGCGATCCCCGCTTACTATACCCCATGTGATCCTAAATCGATTCCATGGTCGTTTCAATTCGCCGAGTGACATCGGAGCCTGGGGAGCGTGGGTGGCCACTCGCATCCGACGCCCGACCCTCACTCCTCCTTGAACCCGTATTCCGGCAGCCCCTGCAAGAACTTGCCGGACATCAAAAGCCGCACGCGGTCGCCTTTCGGGTTCGCGAGCCGGTCGAGTTCGAGATCGAAGTCGATCGCGGACATGATGCCGTCGCCGAATTCCTCCTCGATCAGCGCCTTCAACGCCGGGCCGTTGACCATCACCAGTTCATAGAACCGGTAGAGCAGCGGGTCGGTCGGCGGCATCGGCGTGCCGCGCGTCGGAACCTCATTGAGCATCCGTTTTTCGCTCTCTGACAAGCCAAAGAGGCTCGCGGCCGTCTCGGCGAGCGGCTTCGGCAGCTTCATCTGTCCAAGCAGCGCGCCGACCACGAGGACCGGCGATAATCCCCCGACCTCGTCGGCGATGTGTTTCCAGGTCCAGCCCTTCTCGCGCTTGATGTCGAGGATCTTTTCGGTGAGCTCAGCTCGCTTCATGGGTCGATATCCAGTTCGGAGGGCCGCAGACCGCGGCGACTCCCGCCCTCAAGCAAGAGACGATCCAGCGACAGAAACCCAATCCACAACTTTCATCGTCATGACCGCCCCCGGACTGTGATCCGGGGGTGTCCCGGCCATCCACGCAGTTCGACGCGGAATCGCCGCAAGCGGACGGAAGCACGGAAATCTCCGTTCCTCTAACCCTTTGCTGACGGGAAGGGACATCGGACCCGTCGCTGAACCGGTGTGTCGTGGATGGCCGGGACAAGCCCGGCTATGACGACAAGCGTGCGGAAGGCGGAGGAAGGGAACCATGTCTTAGGGAGTCCGGAGGGAGGCCCGTGTTTCGCCGGGCCACGGCATTGTGGAAGGCGCGTCCGAGCACGCTCGCGGCGCAAGACGCTCATCACGAGATGGCCGCCCGGTCAGCCACATTCCTCCGATTAATGAGCAGAATCGCGACAAAATTCAACTGTATTGGCCGCTGCGAGACGTTCAGGCCGCGCCTCCACATCCGAAAGGTGACGCGGGCGGCCTCGCTCGGTAGGGTGCGCCTCATGCGAATCCTCATTCGCGGCGTGGTCGCGCTTGTCATCCTTATTGCGGTCTATTGGGCTTGGGCGCTGGCTGGCGCGGCGCAGCTGGCGTCGGCCGCCGAGCGCGGCGACGCCGACGCGGTGATCGAGCGCGTCGATCTGCAGGCGCTGATCCGCTCGCTAAGCGGCCAGATCGCGCGCGCCTTTCTCGACCACAATCCGCAACTTCAAAAGCTGCCGCCGCCTCGGCAGGGCGTCTTTCTCAACGCCTCCGCAGCCGAGATGCTGCTGCGCGCCCTTCTGACGCCGGACAACATCGCGGCGCTCTTGAGCCAGGGGCGCGTGGGGGTTCTGAACGCCGGCGGCAAGGACGCCGGGACGGTTTGGGGCATGCCCTCACTCGGCGAGGCGTTCCATGCCCGTCCCTTACAGGTCATAATGCACTCGTATTTCGACGGGCCGCTGAGCTTCGTCGTCGGCCTCGACAGTTCCGATGGCCGTTATCGCATCCATATGAACCTTTCCGGCCTCACCTGGCGCATGTCGGGCGTTGACGTTCCCGAGCCCATTACGGCTCGGCTGGCGCGTCTCATCGCGCAGAGGATCGGCGGGGCGGTCGACCTCCCGGGCGGTTGACCCGAACCAACGCCGAGGAAGGGTCCCGGCGGCAAGAGACTTTTGACATCCGACCTAATACCCCGCGGGAAGTCTGGGGAGAGGCAACAATCTCTTTGCGCGAAAACAGAATTCGTGCTATATGTCGTTCTGGTGAGCCGTTTGTTCCGCCGCAGCAGGAGTACGAGAGAACGGCCAAGTCAGGCGACTTGCACACAACCAAGAAGGCGAGTCGAACCGCAGGGAGAAAATTTTTACTTGGATTCGCCGTAACCCATTGATAAGTCACGATTCGGCCAAACGAATCCACGGAATCCAAGCTTTTTTCCTTGGGGGGGCATTCACTCATGGAGCCCCGTAACAGAAAAGTTGCGCACATTTCGATCACCATTTCTGGCATTCCAAAAACCCGTTGGCTTGCATTGACCACGGGCTATCGCCTTTTATTACTTGTTCTATTGCATAGTTGCTACTTTAGATGGCAACAATTGCTTGGGTTGCGGGGACAAGTAAAGATACTGTGCTGCTGAAGACGCATGGCCAATCGGCGCAACTATGATGGGGCGGGGAAGGTAAGAGCCCTACGCCGGCTAGCGAGGGCGGACGGACGATGGGTGGCACTGGCGAGGCTGTGGAAGCCTGGCGCTGCGCTATGGGGCCATGGAGCTGACGTCGGGCCGTGGAGGGCGCTGCGGGGGTCGCCGACAGCCGTGGGAGAGCCGGACGGTGATTGGGCTGGCGAGGCCTGGACGGCCGTGCCGCGACGAACGGCGATGAGCCCGACCGGCAAGCGCAGGGCGCTGGCAAGGCGTTTAGGCCACGGGCGGCGCGATCAAGGCGAGTTGCTCTAGGTCAAAACTCAATCAGATAGACCCGTTTCGACTCGAAGCGGAAGGTCGTCGCTACCGATTCAATGTCGCGAATCGACGTAGACCGGACATTCGTCAGCGCCCTGG
>Ga0210406_10007010_pt1 | contig 11557 bp, 12 predicted proteins | sample IncBWC30MmetaG_FD_155454 | JGI IMG/M metagenome (GOLD analysis project Ga0210406, IMG submission 155454) | Forest soil microbial communities from Barre Woods Harvard Forest LTER site, Petersham, Massachusetts, United States - Inc-BW-C-30-M | ecosystem: Environmental > Terrestrial > Soil >... | reverse complement strand
CGGCGTATCCGGCGTGGCGCGTGGTCCGGCCGTCGATCGCCGACGAGCGGCCGTTTGTGTTCTGCGCAATGTGCGGCGATGCCTTCATCGAGCGCAGTTCGTTGACGAAATCCTCGGCGTCGTAGCGGATCGCGCCGCAGGCGCATCCGCCGATGTAAGGCTTGCTCATGTCTCTCTCCCAATAAAGCGCTGCATTGGCCACGGCGATTTCCGTCGCGTCAGTCCTTCCCGTCGACGATAGCGCCAATGTTCTGGACTACCTTCTTCCAGCCTTTGCTCATCTTCTTGAAGGCAGTATCGTTCTTCGGCAGGACGAAGCCGGAATGGACGAGGCGGAGGCGCGTGCTGTTTTCGACCTTGGAAAGGATGAACGTGACCACGGTGTCGAGCCGTGAGCCGTATCCGACGTTTCCCTCATGCCCGCCTTTCCAGGCATAGGCAAAACGTTCGTTCGGCTTCACCTCCAGCACCTGGCAGTGAATGGTGCCGTCCCACACGCCGGCCGGCGTGGTCTGGTAGGTGAAGTGTTTGCCTTCCACGGGCTCGAAGCCGGCCGGCATCATCAGCCAGCGGCCCATCAAATTGGCGGTGGTCAGCGTTTTCCAGATCGTCTCCGGCGTATGCGGGAAAACCTCATCCGCGGCTCCGATGATGCGGCGTTTCGCTTGTCGCCCCGTCCGGTCAAGCCGCGGCGCGGGCCATTGGCTTGGCACCGACGACCTGGGCCGACGCGCTAACCGGGAAGCCCGGCCAGCAATATCCCTTCGTGCAAGTGCTCGGCGTCAGAGGGCTGCCGATAGTGGAGGGTGTCCAGAAACGCCTTCGCACTGAAGGCAGGCTCGCGCTGGATGACCTCCCGGGCATGGGCCCCCGCCGCGATGCGGTTGCCAATCTGCGCTGAAGACGCCGCCAGGAGGCGCGTGTTTGGTCCCCAGGCCTTCCCGATCCGGCTCGATCGACGAACCTGCCGGTCGCGGCATGTCTCGCCAGCGGCGGTGGCGTCTCCGTGGGCGTGCGGAACTCGCTGAAGAGCATCTGGCGTGCCGAGATTTCCCGAGCCCTTATCGACAGTCGGATAGGCCGGGATTCTGCGTGATCACTGGCTGATTAACGCTTCAGTGGACGGCCGGAATGCGCAAATAGCGGCCATTGCGCAGCGGCTCGGCGAATGGGTCAGGTCGATCTATAGGGGACGTCCAATTCGAGAGAGGGTTTGACGTCTGATACGGCGCGCATGAAGTAACTTGCGGTTTGTCGGCCGCGCGATCCGTTAGGTCGTCATGAGCAAGGATAAGCTAGTCCAGCGACAACCGCCCAGCGCGGGGAGGCGCTTTGACACCTCCCACTCGTTCTTGCGCCGGATGACTACGGCGCAGCTCGTTTTACTTTTGGATGCAGGTGTCCGCGGTCTCCCTGGTGCATTCGTCGAGCCCGGTGAATACCGGATCATCGACTTTCTTGCCCTCGATGAGGTCGATCATGACTGACGGGGCCTTGTAGCCCATTTCGAAAGGACGTTGGCCGACCAGCGCGTTCACGCGCCCTTCCTTAGCAATGGCGACTTCGTCGCCGATCGTGTCGGCGGCGACGATCACGAGCGACTTGTTGGCGATCCGGTCCTTGAACTGGTCGGTGAGCTGCCGATAGGGTTGCGGGGCGCCAAACAGCGGCCAACCGCCCTCGATCACGAAGGCGTCGAGCTTCGGATTGGCAGTGAGAATGTCGGACATGGCCTGCACGCCTTTCGGCCCGTCATCGTTGGTGAAGACCGGGCAGCCCGCAATCTCGGTCCAGCCGCCCTCGCCTTTCAGCATCTCGAGGCCTTTTTTGCCGGACAGCGAGTCCCGCGTTCCTGACGCGCGACGCAGGATATTGTCGGCGGCGGCATTGCCTTCAATCAGGCAGACCGTGCCCCCGTTCGGCTTGGCTTTCTTCAGATATTCGCCGAGCCTGAAGCCCATCAAATAGTTGTCCGTGCCGAGGTAAGTCTTGCGCAGCGCTGCATCCTCTTTCTTAAGGTCGGCGTCGATCGTCATGACCGGAACCTTCGGATTGGCCGACTTGAGGGTATTGGCGATCATCGGCGCGTTCGACGGAGAAATGGCGACGGCGGCCGTGTCGGACTTGCCGAGAATATCGCCCACGATCTGCGCTTCACCCGCCTCATCCGAAGTCGACGCCGGGCCTGTATAGAAGCACTGATAAGGCGAACTGGCGTTCTCCTTGTTCCACTTCTCGCATCCCTGATGGATTGCCTCGAAGAACGGATTGTCGAGGCCCTTGACGATGATGACGAGCTGCTTCTTCTGCGCCAACGCGGAGCTCGCTGAAAGAGTCAGCGCCGCGGCGGCCAAAACGAGTGCAACCTTCTTCATAGCCTTCCTCCCATGTTTGGCGTCATCCGAGCCTTCCTGCCCCACCGGCCGAAACGAGGATCTGCCCATCAATCCCCGGGGACATTCTTGACGTTCGCGCATAGTCCCGTCAACCTATATCTGAGAGACGGTTCGAGCATTCGGTCAGCGAAGATTTGCAGGCCGAAGTCATGGGCCACTGGTGCGTCGCTCCCCTTGCGTGAGCTCGTCGAAACGTTGACCCATCATCATTGGGCCGGTAATTCAAAAGAAGGAGCGGTTTGCATAACCGCCGAATCGACGAAAAATATACCGCGCGATGCGCGTCGAGGGGGAGGCGGGCGCAGGCATGGCGATCCTCGAATTGGAGAATGTCTCCAAGCATTTCGGCGCCATCCAAGCCGTCGACGACGTTTCGCTCACGCTGGAGGCCGGCGAGGTCGTCGGGCTAATGGGCGACAATGGGGCCGGCAAATCGACGCTCGTCAAGATCATCGCCGGCGATTTCCGCCCCTCGCATGGTTCGATGCGCATGGAAGGCCACGAATTGGTCTTGCACAGGCCGATCGAGGCGCAACATCACGGTATCGAAATCGTGCACCAGGACCTCGCTCTCTGTGACAACCTGACCGCCGCCGCGAATGTCTTTCTCGCTCGCGAAATCCTCAAGGGCGCGGGTCCGTTCAGGATCCTCGACTACGCGTCGATGTATCGGCGCGCCGGCGAGATATTCACCGAACTGAAATCCGAGACGCGTTCGCGCGACCTTGTGCAGCAAATGTCCGGCGGCCAGCGGCAGGCCGTGGCGATCGCGCGCACGCGCCTGTCCAAAGCCAAGATCGTGCTGATGGACGAGCCGACCGCCGCAATTTCGGTGCGACAGGTCGCCGAGGTCCTAAGTCTTATACAGCGCTTGCGGGACAGCGGCATCGCGATCGTGCTGATCAGCCATCGCATGCCCGATGTCTTCGCCGTCTCCGATCGCATCGTCGTCCTGCGCAGGGGTCGAAAAGTGGCCGACAAGGCCATCGCCGAAAGCTCGCCCGAAGAGGTCACCGGCCTGATCACGGGCGCCATCGAGACCACGATCTAGCGCCAGCGCCCGCGCCCCCTCGTTCAAGGTTCAAACCATGGCCGTCGAGCTCAACGTCCGGATCCGACAGCAGGAGCACAGCTACGTCTCCTGGCTCCTCTCGCGCCAGGCGTTCTGGGTGTTCCTGGCGCTGATCGCCGCGTGCATCTTTCTGAGCTTTGCGACCAATTCCTTCGCCACGCCAAATAATCTCTTCAACATCACGCGCAACTTCACCTTCGTCGCGATCATTTCCCTCGGCATGACGATCGTGATCATCACGGGGGGTATCGATCTTTCGGTCGGCTCTGTCCTTTGCTTATGCAGCATGATTCTCGCCGTCGTCATGCACAACGGCTACGGCATCGAGATGGGCATCGCCGCTTCGCTGGGCACCGCGCTCTTTGTCGGCGCGATCAATGGCGTACTTATCGCATATATCGGCATTCCTCCGTTTGTCGTAACCCTCGCCATGCTGTCGTTTGCCCGTTCGCTGGCAATGGTCGCCTCCAACAATACCGTGGTGTTCCAGTTCGGCCCCGATCAGGGCAAGCTTCTCTATCTTGGCGGCGGGGCGCTATTGTTCGGGATATCGAACCCAGTCATCTACACGCTCATCCTTGCGCTCATCACCGGCTTCATGCTGCGCTGGACACGGTTCGGGCGCTACGTCTTTGCGATCGGCGGCAATGAGAAGGCGGCGATTTTGACCGGCGTTCCGGTGCGGCGGGTCAAGCTCGCGGTCTATATGATTTCGGCGCTGTCGGCGGGCATCGCCGGAATCATCGAAACAGGATGGCTCGGCGCCGTGACCACCAATCTCGGAGCGGGCATGGAATTGCAGGTCATCGCCGCGACCGTCATCGGTGGCGCCAATCTCGCCGGGGGAGTCGGAACCGCATTTGGCGCGCTGGTCGGCTCGGCCCTGATCGAGGTCATCCGCAACAGCCTTGGCCTCCTCGGCATCAACGCGTTCTGGCAGGGAGCCTTCGTCGGTGCCTTCATAATCATCGCGGTGTCCTTCGAGTACATCCGCAATCTTCGCCAGTCTGAGTAGCGGACGGCGCGGGCGCCGCCGCGCGGCCGACCCAAGACGGTCGCCAAGGGGGAGATCGATGCAACTGCTGGTGACCGGGGCCACAGGAAAGGTCGGGGTCAATCTCATCGGTAAGATGCTCTTGGACCCCCGGTGGCGTGAAGCACGCCTCAGGACGCTGTGTCACAACCGGGCGATCACGGAAACCGACAAAATAGAGGTCGTCAAAGGAAGCATCGACGACCGCGGCTGCGTCGATCGCGCGATGCGCGACGTGACGCATGTCGTACACTTGGCGACATGCAAGGAGATTCCTGAAACCGTTATGGACGTCACAGTCAAGGGACTCTTCTGGCTGCTGGAGGCCTTCCGTCAAAGCACGACGGCAAAGCAATTCATGCTAATTGGCGGCGATGCGGCGGTTGGGCATTTCTTCTACGACCATCAGGAGCCGATCACCGAGCATACGCCTCATCGCGCCTATCCCGGCTGCTATGCCCTTTCGAAGGTTCTCGAGGAGGTAATGCTGGCGCAGTTTGCCATCCAGTACGGCATCAACACCTGCTGTTTGCGTGCGCCCTGGATCATGGAAAAGGACGACTTTCGCTACTCGTTATCTTTCGGTGACGACGTGTTTGGCGGGCCGGTTTGGAGCTCGCTCGTTGCCCCCGAAGTCGCCAAGCGTTGCCAAGCGGAGGGAACAGTGCCCTTGCTCCGCGACGCCCGCGGCAATCCGCTCAAGCGGAATTTCGTCCATGTCGAAGATCTCGTAGCCGCCATTCTCGCCGCGCTTGACAATCCGCTAACCGGAAACAAGCTTTACAACATCTGCATGGACGAGCCCGTCGACTACGGGGCGGTCGCCGCATATCTGAAAGAGACGCGGGGGCTGGACTACTTGGACATTCCCAGCAACTACCACTCGAACTGGATGGACAACAGTCGGGCCAAATTCGAGCTCGTATGGCGGCCCCGCTATGATTTCGCGCGACTGATCGACGCGGCGTGGACCTACCGGCGCGCGCCCAGCGATCCCCGCAAAGTGTGGTATCCCGGCTGAGCGACATGGAACGCAGGTTGCGTGTGCGTCCCGGCTACCTTCCGGCCGCGAGGATGGTCGTGGCCAGCGCTGCGCTTGGCCGCTTAACTGCGGCTCCGGTCTTCGGCCGGAATGCGCAAATAGCAGTCATTCGTCCGCCTTTCCTAACAGGGCCAAATCGTGTTATTAACAAATTAATGACATATATTGGGAGGGTCGGATGGCGGTCTCGGTCGAATGGGAAGTGAAGGCGACGGAGTTCGCCAACTGCAACTGTTCCTACGGTTGTCCGTGCCAGTTCAGCGGACTCCCGACGCACGGCAATTGCCGGTACGTCGCCGGATTCCAAATTGAACAGGGCCATTTTGGCGACGTGGAGCTTGATGGTCTGCGCGCCGTCACCATGGCCATTTGGCCCGGCGCTGTCCATGAAGGCAATGGCACGATGCAGATGGTGATCGACGAACGCGCCGATACGCGACAGCGAGACGCGCTTGCGAAAATCCTGACGGGTCAGGAAACCCTAGACATGGCGACGATGTGGTGGGTGTACGCCGCGATGTCCCCGACCAAGCTGCCACCAATTTTCGCAAGGATCGACCTGGAGATCGACGTGGACGGCCGATCTGGGCGGTTGGAGGTCCCTGGAATGGTTTCGTCGAAAGGCGCGCCGATCCGCAATCCGGTGACTGGCGGGGAGCATCGTGTTCGGATCGATTTCCCGGAGAGCTTCGAGTACAAACTTGGAGAGATCGGCAGCGGCACTTCGACGGTAACCGGGGCGCTCCCGATGGAGCTTAAGGACAGCTGGGGCTTGTTCTGCCGCCTTCATCTCAGTCGCAAGGGGCGCTTGAACTAGACGGTCCGCCCGGTCGTGCTCAGCGCCCTCCTGCGCCATGACCGGACGCTCGTTCTCGCCGGCCTCGTTGCCGTAATCGTGCTGTCGTGGGTCTGGCTGATGACGGGCGCCGGGCTCAAGATGGACGAGATGGACATGGGCGGCGGCCAGATCATGCTCATGGCGCCGTCCTGGACCGTCCAGTACGCGGCGATGATCTTCCTCATGTGGGTCATCATGATGGCGGCGATGATGCTGCCTAGCGCTGCGCCCGCCATTCTGTTGGTGATTGCGCTAACGAAGCAACGGGGCGAGCGTCACGCCATTCGCGCGAGCGGAGAGTTCGCGTTTGGGTATGTGGCGGTTTGGGGCGCGTTCAGTCTGATCGCGACCGCGCTTCAATGGGGTCTCGATCGGGCCGGATTGCTTTCCGAAACGATGGCCAGCGGGAGTGTTGTTCTCGCGGCCATGCTGTTGTTCGCCGCCGGCGTTTATCAATTGACGCCCTGGAAGCACGCTTGTCTGCAACATTGCCGGTCGCCAATGGAGTTTCTCACGCGATATTGGCGGCAGGGTCCTCTCGGCCCGATGCGCGCCGGGGCGTGGCATGGAGCGTTCTGCCTTGGATGCTGCTGGATGCTAATGGGGCTCTTGTTCGTGGGCGGCCTCATGAATCAGCTTTGGATCGCAGGATTGGCGCTCCTGGTGCTGATCGAGAAGTTGTTTCCACTCGGTCCCCGCGTGAGCCAACTTACCGACGTCGGCTTGATTGGCTGGGGCCTGTTCGTTCTCGTCCGCTGAGAGTGTTGGCCCTGAAGCTTGCAGAAATCAGCGGCCAATATGCGCGTGCTGCAGCCACCGTGCGCGACAGGCGCCACGGTCGAGCCAAAAACCCCGAAGGCCAGCCGCGCGGCGAATCCGGATGGGCGAGATAGCCGAAGAGGATCCCAACCACCGCACTATCGGCGTCATCAGCACTCTAGGAAGCCCGCCTGATGCCATTGGCCGCCAGGCCACGCTGAATTGAGCCGGAGGCCACCAGCGGGCTTTCTGTCCCCCCGCGCAGGTTGACGCAACTAGGTTAGGCGTGCATTCCTCTCGCAGACCGTGCGAACTCTATTTATGCCGCCGTTCTTAAATTCGCGCCGCGGCGATGAGCACGTGGCGCGAGGCAGTCGCCGCCCCTTGAAGTGGCGTATAACAAAAACCGCTTCGCGTCGTCGTTTCGACAATGTGACAATACCGGCTCGGCTGTAGTCGCCCGTCGGCGGCCGTGGCTGCGAGAAGTAGGTACTTTCCCCCATTTTCACGAGCGCTGCCAGTCCTTACAAGCCGAGGCGCTTGCCGAAATAGTCGTCTCGAGCAGACCCATGAGCGCCGAAGGCGAGGCGCAAGTCAAAGCCGCTTCCGGCGAAGGCTGCGATCGCCTCGCAATGGGATCCAACCGCCGCGGCGACCGAGGGAGATTACGTGCCGATTTTCATGGACCGCCACGACCTGCGCGGAGCGAAGCCGGAGGATGTCGCCGAGGCGCACCGCAGGGACGTGGACATTCAGGACCGACACGGCGTAAAATACATGGCCTATTGGTTTGACGAGCAGAATGGCGCCGCCTTCTGCCTCGTCCATGCACCGGACCCCGCGACCGCCGAGCGAGTCCATCGTGAGGCGCATGGTGAAATCCCCAACGCCATCATTCCGGTCGATCTTGCCGCCGTCGAGGCATTCCTCGGCCGCATCGGCGATCCGCGCGCGGCGGCCCCTGGCGCAGCGGCTCCCGCCGTGGACTCCGGGTTGCGGGCCGTCATGTTCACCGACATTGTCGGTTCGACCGAGATGACGGGGCGTCTCGGTGACAGCGCCGCGCTCGAACTCGTGCGGGCGCATGACGCACTGGTCCGGCGCGGGCTTGAGGCGTACGGTGGGCGCGAGATCAAGCATACCGGCGACGGCATTATGGCCTCCTTCGACAATGTTGCGAACTCGGTGCGCGCCGCCGCCGATATCCAGCGGCGATTTGCAGCTTACAACGCTAACGCGTCCGAGACCCTGAGCGTTCGGATCGGCATCGACGCGGGCGAACCGGTCAAGGACCATAACGACCTGTTTGGCTCGACGGTGCAACTTGCGTCGCGACTGTGCAGCGAAGCAGAGGCCAACGGCATCATCGTTTCTGGATTCGCGCGCGAGCTGTGCCAAGAGGATGCGGGGCGATTCGTGGCGCTCGGCGAGCGGCGATTCAAGGGCTTTGCCGATAAGGCTCAGGTGTTCCGATTTGAGTGGCGGGACTGAGTCGCCGATCGCATCAAACGAAGCGCAATTCCTCGATCATCGGGGATGTCGAGCTAAAATAAAGGAGGAACGACCATGCCGGCGCATCCGGACCCTACCTTCCACGCAAGTGCAAAGTTGGCGATGCAGGCGCCGCCTGAGAAGCTTGCGTATACTGTGATGCTAAGCCCGGATTTCTCGCGGCCCGACGCGCTTGCGGTTGTTGACCTTGATCCCGGCTCGAAGTCCTTTGGCAAAATAGTTCACACAGTGATCATGCCCAACAAGGGGGACGAGTTTCACCATTTTGGCTGGAACGCGTGCTCATCGGCGTTGTCTCCACTTGCAGGCCATGCCTTCTTGGAGCGGCGCTACCTGATCATCCCGGGCATCCGATCCTCACGCATCTATGTGATCGACACCAAGCCCGATCCAACCAAGGCGAAGATTCATAAGATCATCGAGCCGGAGGAAGTTTTCGCCAAGACCGGCTATTCACGGCCTCACACCATCCATTGCGGTCCGGAAGGCATTTATGTTTCGACGCTGGGGGGCGGGGAGGCCGACGGCACGAACGGCCCTCCCGGCATCTTCATCATGGATTGCGAAACGTTCGACGTGATCGGCCGTTACGAACTGGACCGCGGCATGCAGGACAAGCACTACGACTTCTGGTGGAACCTGCCGCGCGACTACATGGTTTCAAGCGAATGGGGCCTGCCGCCCCAGTTCGAGAGCGGCGTCGTGCCGGCGGACCTGCTGTCCAACAAGTATGGGCACAGGCTGCATTTCTGGAACTTGCGCGAACGCAGGAACGCGCAGACCATCGACCTCGGCGCCAATCATCAGATGCCGCTCGAGGTCCGTCCTGCCCATGACCCGATCAAGGAATACGGTTTCGCCGGGGTGGTCGCAGACAGCACGAATCTCGAAGGCTCGATCTGGACATGGTGGCGAGAGGGCGGCGCGTTCCATTGCCAGAAGACGGCCACCATTCCACCGGAGCCGGCCAAGAAGGATCAGTTGCCGCCGCTGCTGCAGGGCTTCGAGGCGGTCCCGCCCCTGGTCACAGACATCGATCTTTCGCTCGATGACCGATTCCTCTATGTGTCGTGCTGGGGCACTGGCGAACTACGTCAATACGACGTGTCCGACCCCATGAACCCGAAGCTTTCCGGCTCCGTGCATATTGGGGGCGTCACGCGCAAGACGCCTCATCCTGGCGGCCGCGACTACCGCGGCGGCCCGCAAATGGTCGAGATCAGTCGCGACGGCAAACGCGTGTACTGGACCAACTCGCTTTACTCGACTTGGGACAACCAGTTCTATCCGGACAGCGTTCCGGGCGCGATGGTCAAGGCCGATGTCGGCGACGACGGCGGCATCACGCTGGACAAGACCTTCTATGTCGAGTTCCCGGAAGGATACCGCTCCCACCAGATCCGCCTTGAAGGCGGCGACTGCTCAACGGACTCTTTCTGCTATCCGTCCGTGTGAGCGTACCGACTACTCAGTGGATGCCGACCGTCCTGTGGCTGACCGTAATCGTCAGCGGTGTCTATCACGGTGTTAATCCCGGAATGGGCTGGCCATTGGCGGTTTCCGCCGGGTTGATGGGCAAGGGGCGACGGGACCTGATCGCTTCACTCGGACCGCTCGGCGCTGGGCACTTCCTTGCGATGGCGGGCATACTCGCGCCTTTTGCGGCGATGACCGCCCTGGTCGCATGGCAGCATGAAATCCGCATCGGCGCCGGGCTAGTGGTCATTGCGGCGGGCGCCTACCTGTTGGTCGCCCGCCGCCATCCGCGTTTCCTGGCCCGTATCAAGCCGACACAATTGGCGCTCTGGTCGTTCACCGTCGCGACGGTCCATGGCGCGGGATTGATGTTGTTGCCCATCTATCTCGGTCTCTGCACTGCGGGAGAACAGGATGCCGGCCACCAGGCAGCGGCCGCGCTCATGCGCGGGAACCTCGGGACGGCGATCGCTGTCTCGATTGTCCACGCTACCGCGATGATAGTCAGCGGCGGAATTGTCGCCTTCGCCGTTTATGAATGGCTGGGATTGAGGTTCATCTCAAAGAGTTGGTTCAACCTCGACGTCGTCTGGGCGCTCAGTCTAATCCTCGTCGGCGCCATCGGCGTATCGAACGCCGCGAGCGCGAGCGCTTTGTCAGCAATCAATTGAATCTCGTGAGGGATGGTGCTCAGCTTTGGTTCTCGCGCCGGCGGCCGCGGTGGCGAGAAGTAGATACTTTCGCCCATTTTCGCGAACTCTGCGGATCTTTACAAGCCGTGGTGTTTGCTGGAAGCAAACCCATGAACGACGAAGCCATCGCCAAATTTGGCCAGAGCCTTCGAGGCGTGCTGATCGGGCGCAACCATCCGGAATATAGGGAGGCGCGAAAACTCTATAACGCCATGATCGATAAGCGGCCGCTGCTCCCCGCCCAAAGCAGGCGAAGCTTGCGCGCGACGCGGCGTTAAGAACCTATGTCGAGGAACGGTTGGCTGGCGTCGTCGTGGCTCCGAGCGGGGCTCCTGTTCCCCGCCCGGTCGTGTCCTGGAAAAGCCGTCGGCACGGACCACGGAAGGATCGGCGATGGCAAACGCCTGGAGCCCGGAGCAGATCGCCCGTCGCCTGCCGGTGGACTGGACGACGCGACCATGCGCATCGGCCATGAAGCCATCTATCAAGCGTGTTCGTTCAAGGTCGAGGGGCGTTGCGCTGCGAACTGACGGCCTGCCTGCGCACCGGTCGCGTGTTGCGGATGCCGAGGGCGCGCACGCGGGGGCGAGGCAAGACCTTCATCTCTCCGGAGATCATGATCAGCCAACGTCCGGCGGAGGCAGCCGATCGCGCCGTGCCGGGCCACTGGGAAGGAGACCTTATCCTGGGTCTTGGGAGTTCGGCGATCGGCACCTTGGTGGAGCGCACGACGCGCT
>Ga0210406_10007008_pt1 | contig 11558 bp, 7 predicted proteins | sample IncBWC30MmetaG_FD_155454 | JGI IMG/M metagenome (GOLD analysis project Ga0210406, IMG submission 155454) | Forest soil microbial communities from Barre Woods Harvard Forest LTER site, Petersham, Massachusetts, United States - Inc-BW-C-30-M | ecosystem: Environmental > Terrestrial > Soil >... | reverse complement strand
GGGTACGATGAGCGATACTTGCCACATCTCGGGATGCAAACACGACGTCCCCGCCGCCCTGGCGGAGCAGAAGGTCTGTATTCTGCACTTCACCTTGTCGCTGGAAGCCAGTTGTGCCGAGATGCGGCGGGAAACCGCGCTGGGCAACGCCCCCCAGGACCGGCAACGGGACATCTTGAAATTCATTACCACCAACGGCGAATCGCTGGCCCGCGTGGCCACCAGCGGCCTGCACCTCACCGATGACCTTAAAGCCCGCGTCCTGAGCACGTTTTTGACGCTGATGAACCTGCGCGAGAATCTCGACCGGGCCTCCATGCGCACTCCGGCCGGCCGCAGCGGCATCTTCCGCTAGACCTGTTCAAGTACCGATATATTTGGCGTAGAGCGAACGCGCGATCGCGGGGTCCTTCGTGCCTTTCAGGATTGCCCGGCCGTCGCTGAAGATGGTCATCTCGTAAGGGGCCACCTGAAAGCGCAACAGAAAGCCGTTCTGCCGCACGCCCGGAATGCTGGAGGCAAGTCGCTGCTGCAGGGCCGGCAGGTCCAGGCTGCGTCCCCGTTCGTGAATCTGCACGGAGTCGCGCCCGCACATGGTGATATGCGGCTGCGCCTGGCCCTCCAGATACGGAAATTCGTGCCGGGCGCATGCGCGGCAGTTGGGATTCCGTTCGGGCTGAACGGATTGGAAGCGGCCGGTCCAAACGTCGCAGGAAAGCAACCGGCCATGCAATTGGCTTTCGTTGCCGGAAAGCAGTTTCAACGCCTCGGCCGCCTCCAGCGAGGCAATCAGGTTCACGATCGGACCCAGCACGCCAACCGTATCGCAGGTTTCTTCCAGGCCCGGTGTGCCGCCAGTTTCCAGCAGGCACGCCAGACAGGCCGTCTGCTGCGGCCGAATCGTCAATGTCAGTCCGTAACTCGCAACTGCCGCCGCATAAATCCACGGAATGCCCGAGTGGACCGCAAAATCGTTGACCAAAAAGCGCGTTTCAAAATTGTCGGTGCCATCAAGAATCAAGGGAAACCCGGACAGCAGTTCCTCCGCGTTCCGCGAATTCAGATCCGCCACAACGCCTTCAATTTGAATTTCCGAATTCAGGGCGCGAAGTTTGCGTTCCGCGGCGACGGCCTTGGGTAGCGCTTCCCGCGCGTCGGCTTCATCGAAAAGTATCTGCCGCTGCAGATTCGATGGCTCCACAAAATCCCGGTCCAGGATGCGAATACGCCCGACGCCCGCCCGCACCAGCAGGTTCGCCACCGCCGCGCCGATGGCCCCGCAGCCCACAATCACGGCACTCGCAGCGGCAAGCCGCGCCTGGCCTTCAGGCCCAATCCCAGCGAACAACATTTGACGGGAGTACTTCTCGTTAAGCGAAGGAGTCACGTAAAATAGAATCCCAGCACCGCAGGTTCTTTTCCTCTTCATCATAGCGCCAAAGTGACCGGGGGAGGCAACGCGCCTGTGCTACGCTTCGTCTGTGTACTAGAGCGCATGAAATGCCGCCGGAACAATGGGTTGCGGACGATTCTCCTCCTGGCCTTGGCGCTGGGGGGAGCAAGATTGCACGCCCAGCCCCCTCCCGAATCCACGGCCGGTAACCCAGCCGAATCGAAGTTGTCCAGCGTGCGCTTGGTAACCGGAGACGGCAAAGTTCTGCAGGCCAATCTGCAAGCATTGCCGCTAAAGGCCGGCGAACCTTTGCAGGCCGAGCAAGTTGCCGCCTGCATCCGCATTCTCTATCAAACGGGAAACTACGCGGATCTACGCGCCGTCGTCTACCCCGAAGGCGACGGAGTCCGCCTCGATTTTGTCGCCCGCGAAAATCTCTATTTCAACCAAATCCTGATCAACGGCCTCACGCCGCCGCCCACCGAAGCCTCCGCCGTCGCCGCCATGCAGCTTTCGCTCGGGCAGACCTACCACGAACGGGATGTAAAGGACGGCGTGGAGCGCCTGCGCGACGCCCTCCGCGACGAAGGCCTGTACCAGGCCAAGCTCTCCGTCGAAGAGCGGCCCTTTCCCGAAACCCACCAGCTCGACGTGATCGTCAAACTCGATCCCGGCCCACGGGTCCGCGCCAAGAAAATCGATCTGATCAACAAAACCGAATATCGCGATGCTGACCTCCTTGCCCGGTTCAAGCTCAAAACCGGAAGCCAGCTGACGATCGCCAAAGTGCAATCCGGCACCGAGCGTATCCGCAAATTCCTCGAAAAGAGGGGTCACCTGAGCGCGCGTGTTTCCGTCCGCAGAGGGGAATTTGACGCGGCCGCGAACACGATCCCCCTCGCACTGGAAGTGAACGAAGGCCCGCGGGTTCGCGTTGCTCTGGTGGGCGCCAAACTATCCGCCCGCGATTTGAAAAAAATGATTCCCGTCTATCAGGAAGGATCCGTTGACGCGGACCTTCTCGAAGAAGGCCGGCGGAATATCCGGGAGCGCATGGAGCGCGAAGGCTACTTTGACGCGAAAGTGGACTACGCCGTGGCGGCCCGCGACGTCGAAGGTGCAAAATCGGGGAAGAAGACCTCCGAGGAGGTCATTACCTATACGGTACAGCGCGGCTCCCGCCACCAGCTTTCTCGCATCGAATTTAATGGGAACCGCTACTTCAGCACCGACCTCCTGAAGAGCCGGCTCACCATTTCCACTGTCAGCCTGTTCACCCGGCCGCGCTTCAGCCGTCGCCTGATGGACGCCGATGCTCTCTCGATGAAGAATCTGTACATCTCGAACGGATTTCTTTCGGCAAGAGTGGATGGGCAGGTGGAAGAAACGAAGGGGAAAAAGGGCGGAGACTTGATCGTGCATTTCAACATCGAGGAAGGAAAACAGACGCTGGTCTCGAGCCTGCAGGTGGAGGGCATGCACGCCTTGCCTGAAGAAGAGATTCGCGGTGTGCTGGGATCCTTGCCTGGCCAGCCATTTTCCGATATCAACGTTTCCAGCGACCGCGACAACGTCCTGGCCCTCTATTACAACCAGGGCTTTCCGGAGGCGACGTTCACCTCCACTTCGGAGCCCGATACCTCTCCGGAAGCGCAAGCGGCCACCGCCAGGGAAAACGCGCGCGAGGAAAAACTGACCGGGGAAGCGCGCAAGTACGCGATCGAACGCGCACAGCCGGTGAAGCTGGTTTACAAAATCGTCGAAGGCCAGCGCGTCTCCGTCAAAAGAGTTTTCTACACCGGATACAATCACACTCGCCAGCGCGTGATTCGCCGCGAGGTCAAAGTGACTCCGGGCGCGCCCCTGCGCGAAGGGGACGTCGTCGAATCCCAGCAGAAACTCTACAACCTGGGGGTTTTCAATCGCGTCACCATCGAGCCGCAAAACTCCCTCGGCAGCGATCCCGAAAAAGACATCGTGGTCCTGGTGGAGGAAGCCAAGCGTTACACCATCGCCTATGGCGGCGGCTTCGAAGTGCAGCGTCTGGCCAGCACCACCGATCCAACCGGCGGAGAAATCCAGGCCGCTCCGCGCGGCATTCTGGAAATTTCCAAACAGAATGTGACCGGCCGCGCCGACACCCTCGCGCTGAAACTTCGCGGCTCCACCATCCAGGGACGCGCGCTGCTTGCTTACAACGCGCCGAACACGTTTAACATTTCGAAATTAAGCTTGCAGGCGAATGCCTACGTCGAAAAAACGCAGGACATCAATACCTTCGGCCAGACGCGATACGAAGGAAACATTCAGCTCACCGACCAGGTTACTCCGCGTTCCTCGCTCTTGTTCCGCTATGTCTTCCGCAAAGTCACCGTCAGCAACCTGAACATTCCCGCGGAGGAAGTGCCGCTCTTCAACCAGCCCACATTGGTTTCTGAGTTCGGTACAACCTACGTTCGCGATTACCGCGATAATCCCGCGGACGCCACCAAGGGCTCCTTCAACACGGTGGATATCAGCGCCGCTACCACGTCCATCGGCTCCAGCGCTAGCTTTCTCCGCTATTTCGTCCAGAATTCCACCTACACGCCGCTCTCTCGCAACTGGAATTTCGCCCGCGCCCTCCGCATCGGCATTCTCCAGCCATTTGGCAATACCGTCTCCCTCAGTTTTCCCGCACCCACCGTGGCTCCATTGCCGGAAGTCATTCCACTCCCGGAAAGGCTCTTCGCCGGAGGCGGCACTTCCATTCGCGGTTTCGCTCTGAATCAAGCTGGGCCGCGCGACGCGCTCACGGGTTTCCCCGTGGGCGGCCAGGCGCTTGTCCTGCTCAACCAGGAGATTCGTTTTCCCTTAAAGCTGCCGATCATCGGCACCAAGCTGGGCGGGGCGCTGTTCTATGACGCGGGCAACGTCTACAGCCGCGCCAGCCGCGTGAATTTGCGCTGGTCGCCGCCGAAGCCCGTCTTTGTCGCTGCGATTCCCGGCCAGCCGCCGGGCCCCTTCAACCCGACGCGCTGCGTGGCCAACTGCACCAATGAACTGAACTATTTTTCCCACACTGTCGGCTTCGGCTTGCGCTACGCCACGCCCATCGGACCCATCCGCATTGACATGGGCTATCAACTGAATCCCGCGGAATTCGTGATCCCTTGCCAGAACAGCAGCGCCTTCTGCCAGCAGGGCGCGCACCTGCAAAAATTTCAGATATTCTTCAACCTGGGCTCGAGCTTCTGATGCGCAAAAGGCTCACACTCGTAGCGTTCTTCTTCGGTTTGTTGCCGGCGCCGGGCCACCTTCGCGCTCAGGAGGTGGTCGACCGGATCGTTGCCAGGGTCGAAACCGAGATCATCCTGCAGAGCGACGTACGCCAACTCAGCCGTTACCAGGCTTTCCTCGATGGCAAGCCACAAAGTGACACGGACATCCTGAATCGCTTGATCGACCAATGGATCGTCCGCAGCGAGGCCGGCGTCGCCCGGTTTCCGCAGCCTTCCGATGAAGATGTAAACCGCAGCATCGAACGGTTGAAGCGCTCCTTTTCTTCGCCCGAAGAATTCCAGACGCGCCAAAAACAGAGCGGCATAACCGACGACGAAATTCGCCATTTTGTCCGCGCCCAGCTGTACCTCAGCAATTACCTGGACAGTCGCTTCCGCCCGTCGATCCAGATTGACGAAAAGGCCATCGAAGATTTTTATCGTTCGCGGGTCGTCCCTCGGGCGGAATCGCGCAATCAGACTCCGCCCACGCTCGAAAACGCGCGAGACTTTATCCAGGAAGCGCTGGTGCAGGGGGCCATCAACGAACAAGCCGACCGCTGGCTGAAAGAAAGCCGCTCGCGCGTCCGGGTTGAAACCATGCTCGACGAGAAATCCAAATGACCAAGGAATCTCGCCGCAAAAAGATTCTATGGCTCGAGCATCTCTTCTGGGTGCTCGGCGCATGGACTCTGCTGGGCGTAGCAATTGCCGTCATCGGGTTGGGCAGCGGCCTCTTGAACCCCGTCTTGCGTCATTTCCTGGTCAATCGCCTGCAGAATCTGACCGCTAGCCGTGTCGAAGTACGCACGGTCTCTGTGGGCTGGTTTTCCCTGACCGTCACCGTGAACGGCCTGGTGATTCACGGCAAAGAGCCGTCGGGCACGGAGCCTCTCTTCAGCGCCGAGCAGGCGAAGATCGGACTCCGCATCGATTCTTTCTGGGGACGCCGCGTCTCGCTGAACGATCTGATGCTGGTGCAGCCCAAAGTTCACCTGCGCGTCGAAAAAGATGGCAGCAACAATCTTCCCGTCGTGAAACAGAACGCATCCAAACTGCCTTTACAACAAACGCTCCTCGACTTGCATGTCCGCCACGTCGAAATCAAGGACGGCTGGTTTCTCTACAACAACCTGCATTCTCTCGTCGCGATGGAAGGCGGCGACCTGCGCTTGAATCTAACCGCGGGCGGAAGTCCGGAGCGTCCGCTCTATCTCGGGACCATCGACTGGGATTCCATCCAACTGGCGCGCCGGCGCGACGTGCCGATGCCGGCGAACCTGTCGGCCAAATTTTCTGTGGACCGCGACGCCTTCACGGTGGAGCAAGCCGTGGTTGATGCCGGGCGATCACACTTGGATCTGCAGGCGAAAACGAAAAACTTCGAATCGCCGGACTGGAACTATCGCTACCGCGCCTGGCTCGACCTTCTGGACATCCGTGAGGCGTTTCGAACTCCCGAAGTACCGCTGGGCCGCATCGACATGCGCGGCGAGGGTAGGCTCGCCTCAGGCGTCTTCGGCGGGAAGGGCGAGTTTGCGGCGGACAACATCGTTCTGAGCTACGACGACTTTCATTCCGCCAATCTCACCAGCCGCTCCAGCTATGTGCTCGAGCCCGACGGCGTCGTCCTGCCGGACTTCGGCGCGTATGCCCTCGGCGGCAGCGTCAAAGGCCGCATCACCATGAAGTACGACGGCCTGAAGTTCCGCGGCGAAACCAAAGTTCAGGGCATCCGCCTCGGCGCGGTCACGCCCGCCATCGACCACCCGGGGTTTCCCATCGACAGCCTTCACTGGGACGCGGTGATTTTTGCCGATACCGTGGAAACCTGGCACGATAATTTCCGCGACTTCGATATTTCCGCTCGCATGCGTTGGGACGAACCCGACGAAACCATGCCCGGCCACATTCCCATCACCAGCGAGGCCGTTCTCCGTTACCGCTATACTCCCAATTCTCTCGAGCTCAGCCAGTTCGATTTCGACACGCCCTCTTCCCGCGGCAGCTTTACGGGAGTTCTGCATCCGAAAAACACATCGCTCGATGTCCACATGGATATCGGCGCGCTCCGCCCCTGGGACGATTTCATCCACGCGCTTTCCGGAGACAAGCCCGGCACGCGCGATGCGAAAATCGTCATCGACGGCGCGCTGCAGTGGAACGGAAAGATTCTCGGCCCTTCGGATGGCCCCACTTTCCAGGGACACTTCCACGGCGAACGCGCGCGCTACGACAATTTTTTTCTCGACTCGCTTGATGGCGACATGACTTACTCCCCGGATGAACTGGTGATCACCAGGGGCCGCGCCCGCCGCGGCACGATGGAAGCCGGGGTTGACGGACAATTGCAACTGACCGATTGGGAGTTCCGCCCGCAAAACCAGTGGGAAAGCGAACTGAATCTCGAAAAGGTTCCGCTGGAATCGCTCGAGCAACTTGCCGGGGAAAAATATCCGGTCCAGGGTCTGCTTACCGGACAATTCCACGGCCGCGGCACCCGCGCCGAACCCTCTCTAACAGGCCTTGTGGACCTGGCGGATGCCACCGTCTACACCGTTCCGTTCAACCGGCTACGCGGTCAACTGACAGTTCTGCCCGATGAAGTCCGACTTTCAAACGCCGAACTGCGTTTCTTCGGGCCCGGTGCGGAAAAAACCGGTGGCGCCGGCATCGTCACCGGTTCCGTGGCTTACCGCTACGCCGATCAATCGCTGACCGCGGATTTGGTTGGCGCATCGCTGCCACTGGCAAATTTCGGCCAAATTAAAGCGTCGGGAATTCCCCTCGACGGCCAATTGTCATTTCGGCTGAAGTCCAGCGGCCCGGTTACCGCGCCGCTTGCCGACGGCTCTTTCCGTGTCGTGAACTTACAAGTTGGCTCGGAAGTCATCGGCAGCTTCGGCGGCGACCTCCAATCCGACGGGAAGCTCGCGAAACTCCAGCTGAACTCCGCCATGAGCGAAGGCGCCATCACCGGCGGAGTCACCCTGGGTCTTGCGGATCCGCTGCCGCTCGACGGTAAAATTTCCGTCCGCAACATCAACCTGGATCCATTTTTGCTTTCCGCTTTGCATCTGGGAAAATTCAAAGGCCACGGCATTGCCGATGGCGACATCACCTTCCAGGGCGAGTTGCAGCGCCCCGAAACGCTCACGCTTGATGGAAATTTCTCCCGCCTGGTCCTTAACTACGGCAACGTGCAGCTTGAAAACCAGGGGCCGATCCATCTCACGTCCACCAAAGACAGCTTGAAAATCCTCAGCCTCGCCCTCAAGGGCACGGATACGAACGCCGAATTGACCGGCTCCATTCAGTTCACCGGGCGCCGCACTGTGGCCATGAAGCTCAACGGTTCCGTCGACCTGCGCCTTCTAAGCGGCTATATGACCGATGTGGACGTAAACGGCCACGCCGAAATCAACACTTCGTTTGAGGGCACCCTTGACCGTCCCCGCATCATCGGGCGCGTGAAGTTGAACGACGCTTCCGTGCGCTCCGCCGACTTTCCCACCGGCCTCAGCAATGTGAAGGGTGACCTGGTCTTCGACGCCAATCGTCTTTTCTTCAACAATGTCACCGGCGAAGCTGGCGGCGGCCTGATTTCGCTTTCGGGAACGGCCAACTATTCGGAGAAACCCCTTCGCTACGACGTCACCGCAAAAACCGATCGCATCCGCGTTCGTTATCCCGAGGGGATGAGCTGGCTCGTCGGCGGCTCACTGCGCCTCTCCGGAACCCCCGACGGCGGGCTGCTCTCGGGGAAAGTGCAAGTCCAGCGCGTCACGTTGAGCGAAGGCATTGAAGCGGTTGGCGCGCTGACCTCCACCTCCGCCAGTGGCAGCACCACTTCCAATTTCCTCCGCAACCTGCAACTCGACGTCGAAGGTGGTTCCACTCCCGACACGCGGCTCGAATGGCCGGGAGCGCATCTCGAAGCCGAATCCAGCCTGCGCGCCCGCGGCACCGCCGAGCATCCGATCCTCCTGGGACACATACACGTGCTTTCGGGCGATCTCTATTTCCACGACAACCGCTACAATGTTACGCGCGGCGACCTGAATTTCTCCAACCCCTTCCGCATGGATCCGGTGATCAACTTCGAAGCCACCACCAACATCCAGCAGTACGAGATCACCCTCAATTTCACGGGCCAGGCCAGCAAGATGAGCCTGTCTTATCGCTCCGATCCGCCGTTGCCCGGAAACGACATCGTGACTCTTCTCGCCCTCGGCCAGACCAGTTCGGCGACTACGATGCACGGGGGGGTCACCGGACAAGCCGGAGCCGCCGGGAACAGTGGTGCCACGGCGTTGCTCACGGAAGCGATTTCCAGCCAATTGGGCGGCCGCGCGGAGCGTTTGTTTGGTATTACCCGGTTCAGGGTCGATCCCGGCCTTGCCGGCTTCGGCACCGCCACTTCCGGGCAAAACCTCGGCGCGCGCGTCACCGTCGAGCAGCAGGTCACCCGCGACCTCACGGTGACCTACGTCTCCAACGTCAGCTCCTCCCAGCAACAGGTCATTCAGGTGGAGTACAACTTGAACCGGAATATTTCGGTTGTGGGATTACGCGATCAGAACGGCACGTTCGGCGTGGACATCAAATTCAAGAAGCGTTTCCAGTAACGAAACTTTACAAAGGAAATTCGATGATCCGTTTTACTGCGGATCCTGCTGTTGGGCCGATTGCTGCGCCCCATCCGTTTGCCGCGGCAGACGGCCTTGAAACCGCTTGCCCGCTATTGCCAGCCGCGCATTCTGCCCAACACCCGGATTGTCCTGCTTGGCCTCTTGCAACGCTTCCTTGGCGGCTTTGCCCGAGGAGAGGCGAATCGACTCCTGAATTTCGCGCCCGATCTTCGGCGATTCGGCCGCCACTTTCTGGCCGAGCGGCGAGCCGTAGAACTGCAGCAAACCTTTGATCTCTTCGTCGGTGTAGTGCTTGTCGTAAACCGAAATCAATTGATCCGTCACCGCATCGACGTCAAATTTCTTTTCGTAGCCGCTGATCACCACGTTGACGAACGCCTGTCCCTGCTGGTTGTTCGGCACCGTCTCGAGCAACTTTTCGCGGTATTGCTCGGACGCGCGGGTCATAGAGTCCTGCACCTGGTCGCGCGCGCCAACCAGTTCCAGCAGCGCGCGGATGTCCGCTTCCTTCGCCGGATCAATCGCGCCAACCGCCAGTTCACCGCTTTGCGCGCCGGAAGAAGCTTGCGGAGCGGCCTGGACCTCCGCCAGCGAACCACCCTGGATAGCTACAAGAAATGTGCCGATGTAAATCAGGATTAGTGCCAGAACCGCCTTCATGACCGCCTCCACAGCTTTGCCAGGGCCTTCTCGAATGCCCAGTGCCATTGCTGCAAGAAGTCTAGAGAGACGTTCTGCATTTGACGCCTGCTCTGAAGTCCAGAATTGCGGAGTACGTCACTGACCATCCGTGCAGGTCGTGGTTCACTGTGGGACCCGCAACCGTGTCAGAGTAGAGCTGTCGAAAGGGTAGTTGCGCCGGGGATACCGGTTTGCCAGATTGCACGGGGATCAATGGCCACATTTCGCCAGGGGAACGGATCGGAGAGCGCCAGATTCGTGGAACAACGCCGGTTGATGGTGGAAAGCCAGATCCGCCGGCGCGGCGTCACCAATGAAGGTGTGTTGCACGCCATGGCAACCGTGCCCCGCCACGAATTTGTGCCGCCGTTTTGGACCAACCAGGCCTATGCGGACGAACCGCTTCCCATCGGCTACGGGCAAACGATTTCACAGCCCTACATCGTGGCCGCGATGGTGGCTGCGCTCGCTCTCACGGGTTCGGAAAACGTCCTCGAGATCGGCGCCGGCTGCGGGTATCAGACTGCGGTTGTCTCGCTCCTTGCGAAGGAAGTCCACTCCGTCGAAATCCTGCCTGAATTAGCCCAACCGGCCGCCGAGCGCCTCCAGCGATTTGGCTATTTAAACGTGCATGTTCACTGCGGAGATGGCACGCTCGGTTGGCCGGAGTCCAGCCCGTACGATGCAATTCTCATTGCCGCCGCGGCGCCCGCCGTCCCCGAACCCCTTCTCCAGCAGCTCGCCGAAGGCGGCCGGCTGATCGCGCCAGTGGGCGACGAAGACAAACAGGAATTGCAGCTGATCACCAAACGCGAGGGCCAGTTGATTGTGAGACAAGGCGGCCCCTGCCGGTTTGTGCCGCTGATGGGCCGTCACGGCCGGCCGAAATAGCCCTTAACTTTGTAACATAAAGTACTTGACACAACTTCCCCCTTTCCCTATCCTTCCCTCGTGCCTATCCCGCTTCCCAACCGCACTCTGCTTCCCCGGCCGATCCCTATCGACGCGCGGGCCGCCGACCATTTGCGCTATATCCGCGAAACCATGGAGAGCGCCGCTGAATTCACCGCCGTTCCCGGATGGGGCGGAGTCGCCATGGGCGCCACCGCTCTCGCCGCTGCGTTTCTCGCTTCGCGCCAGAATTCTCCACGCGCCTGGCTGGCCGTCTGGCTGGCGGAAGTCTTCGTTGCCGTCGCCATTGCGGCTCCCGCAGCCGCCACCAAGGCCCGCCGGGCCAATTCTTCGCTCTTCCGTGGACCCGGCCGCAAATTTACGCTCAGCTTCGCGCCTCCGATTATCGTCGGGGGATTGCTGACCCTGGCACTCTTCCAGTTCGGCGCCGTCTCCGTTTTGCCCGGTGTTTGGCTGCTGCTCTATGGCACGGCGATCGTCACCGGCGGCGCGTTTTCCGTCCGCGCGGTGCCCATCATGGGCCTGTGCCTGATGGCTCTTGGCTCAGCGGCCCTTTTCGCTCCGGCGTCTTGGGGCAATTTGTTCATGGCCGCTGGTTTTGGAATTGTACAGATTGCCTTTGGTGTTTGGATCGCCTTGCGGTACGGCGGATAAACAAGT
>Ga0210406_10007007_pt1 | contig 11558 bp, 12 predicted proteins | sample IncBWC30MmetaG_FD_155454 | JGI IMG/M metagenome (GOLD analysis project Ga0210406, IMG submission 155454) | Forest soil microbial communities from Barre Woods Harvard Forest LTER site, Petersham, Massachusetts, United States - Inc-BW-C-30-M | ecosystem: Environmental > Terrestrial > Soil >... | reverse complement strand
CACCAACTAGGGCCGCACTAACCCAAAGGCGTCGACTCCGCCTTCCCCCCCGATTGGGTCCCCGGACCTCGGTGAAGGTTTGATGCAGTGATGGCGCTGGAGGCCGAAACCGCTCCTCATATTCGCTCCTCGTCATGATCACCTCTCGAAGATTAGAGAAGGTCGAGCCTTCCGATATTTCGGGCGTATTTACCGGCTGTTGCCCAAGACAACGCCGCATCGACCTCCATGCGAACCCGCTGTGACCGGGGGCATGCTGCGTCGATCCAACGACGTATGAGCGATCCCGTAATCGACAAAGTGCTGAAAATCCTGCGACCGGTGTAGCAGGCTGAATGGACCCATGTGCCCATTTGGGGGACGCCGAGACGAGGCCGGAGCTAAATCTCAAGGACTACCGCGGGTGCCGCCCGTTTGCGTTCGAATCGCGTTCTCTCTTATAGGGCGGCGCTCTACCCGGCATCTCCACGAGAAAAGATCTGAATTAGCCTGGAGAGATCCGCGACAGCCCATGATCTCGACGACGATTCGCGCGGGGTCGGGGGTGACCCAGCTTGCTTCGCTCCTGCTCGAACGGTAATCGTGCCGAGATGGAGGGGATGTGCGAGCTACTTCACACTGGCGACGTTTTCTGGCCGAGCAGCGTCGAGCCGCACCGCGAGGGACCGATGGTTCGAATCCATCTCCCTCCAGCGGTGAGTCTGTTGCGAACTTGCGAACTGACTTACGCGGGTACCGGCCCCGGGAACCCAGTAGGCGCGTCGGACATTCGGAAAAGCGAGATCGCTAGTTGCGGTCACGACCCGGTGCGGTCTTACGCATTTCGCCCGGCACCGGCGAAATTAGCGTCTGGCTACGATGCGGCTCATTCGATCACGAGCGCCGGTGAGAACTCGCCATGTGCTCGGCGATGTTCGCCGAGCTGGCCAACTACGTCGCGCCGAAGCGCAAGGCGGTCGAGATGTCGAGCGACGATGAAACGCGGCAGGAGACCGTGATCGCGATTAGGCTTATCAGGCCCGACCCGACCTCGGAGCAGGGAGATCGGGACTTAACTCAACTCAATGCTCCCGGAACAGGCGCATCGTGATGGTGGGCGAGGAGCATTTTGGCCAGCAGGAGAGGACGTCGAGGATAGGGCTGGCAGGGGCTCGAATGCGAAGTCGAGTAATGCTGATCGCGGATGGCGGGGTGCCCAATTGGAGCGCGCTCATCCGGATGATTTTGGCAGGGATCGTTTGCGGCTGCGCCTTCCTCAGCCCTGTAGAAGCGGCTCAGCCGCTTGAGGATGCACGGTCGGCTTATGAACGCGGTGACTATGTCGAGGCCCATAGATTGATTCGCCCGTTGGCCGACCAGGGTGACGCGCTCGCCCAGAACTTACTCGGTGATATGTATGACCGTGGCCGGGGCGTGCCGCAGGACGAGGTCGAAGCTGTGAGGTGGTACCATAGGGCGGCAGATCAGGGCCTCGCGATCGCCCAGTCCAACCTCGGCAACATGTACTCTGCCGGGGCTAGAGCATAGCCGATGTCCATGCTCGCCGGCCCGCTTCACCATCATTTACCGAGTTTTACCCAGCTTAATTAGGCCTCGAACGCAAGGCGCTCCAGTCTATCGCGTTAGTGATGAGCAGCATGGTCTCGATCCTGCTCCTTCTCGGCGAAGGATAGCTTCCGGCCAACGTTCCAGCTGCAATCGATCACGGCGCATCGTCCTGGAGGATGCTGACATGGATATCGTTATCGGACCGGTTCTGAGGCGTGCCGACGGGTATGGATTCGACACCTGGACCGTGGGCAAGGGGGTGACCCGCGGCTATCCTTATCGCCGGATCGAAGACGCACTTTACGCGCGAAATGCCGAGATCAAGGGGTCTGCGCAGGGTCGTGCCATGGCCGCGATCGTCTACCAGACCCTCGACGAGTTCATCGCGAAATCCACCGGGTACGAGATGCTCGCTGCCGCCTGACCGGGCTTGCGCGGCAGAGCCGTCACCTGGCCCCAAGGAGATTATAATGGAAGGAGCAAAAAAGCAGTCCGTCGACACGATTCGTCGGTCCTCTCCGGCGGGCCTCATCATTCGACAGAAGGAGCCGGCCAATCTGGAGATGCCGTTCGATCAACTCGATTCGTTCCTCACCCCGACGGAACTGTTCTACATACGCAGTCATTTCCCGGCGCCCAAGATCGACGCCGCCGATTATCGGCTGAGAATCGACGGCGCGGTCAGGAACCCGCTGGCGGTGAGCTACCAGGAATTGCGGGAGATGCCGTCCGCGACGCGGACCGCCACTTTGGAGTGCGCGGGTAATGGTCGGGTCTTTCTCGTCCCGCAGGTTCGAGGAGCGCAATGGGAGCTGGGCGCAGTCGGCAACGCGGAATGGACGGGTGTGCCACTGCAAGCATTGCTGGAGCGGGCCGGCTTGGAGGACGATGCGTGCGAAGTCGTGCTCGAAGGAGCTGATCGCGGCATCCCGACGGAAGAACCCATACCTCCGGGTCCGATCTCCTATGCCCGCGGCGTGCCCCGGGAGAAGGCAGTTCAGCCGGAAGTGTTGATTGCGTACCAGATGAATGGGCGTGATCTGTCGCGCGACCATGGATATCCGGTGCGCGCGATTGTTCCGGGTCATTATGGCATGGCTTCTGTCAAATGGCTGACGCGCATCCAGGTGGTGCGAGAGCCGTTTCAGGGTTACTGGCAGACGTCAGACTACGGCTATTGGGATTTTCTCGATGGCAAGCCTGTGCGGCGCGCATTAGCAGAAATGAAGCTGAAGTCCGCCATCGCCCGGCCACGGGTTTACGAAACCCTTGTGCCGAACCAGACCTACACAATCTTCGGCGCTGCCTGGGCCGGCGACACTGATGTGACGGAGATCGCGGTGAGCACCGACGGCGGCCAGACCTGGGCCGAGGCGCATTTTCTCGATCCCGCGCGACGGCATTCGTGGCGGCGTTGGAAATTTGATTGGCTGACGCCAGAACAGCCCGGCCAATACACCTTGCTCGCCCGTGCCAAAGACGCAAGCGGTGGCGCCCAGCCTAACGAGCATGACCCTAACTACGGCACCTACGTAATCAATCATCCTCTGCCGATAGAGGTGCTGGTCGAGGATCCCGTGCGCCCGGAACGATGAGCTCGCTCTCGGAGCCGAGATAGCCGAGCGACCCTCTGATTAAGACTGCTTTCATCGTCGGGTGTTCGGACGACCGATGAGGTATTCATGATCCGCTGCTACAGTGATCATGCGGCCAACGAGCGAACGTTTCTCGCTTGGGTGCGCACCGGCATCGCCGTGATAGCGTTCGGGTTCGTCATCGAGAAGTTCAACCTGTTTGTGCTCACGATGGCAAATGCGAACTCGCTTGATGCGGGACGTCGATTGCAACTGGAAAGGCTGTCGGGGCCGCTTGGCCGTTACGACGGGCTCGCCCTCATCCTTGTCGGAATTGCCCTTGTTGTGGTCGCAGCCACGCGCTTTGTCCGTACCGGGCAGCTGCTCGATGACCAGGAAACCCATTCCGCCGGCAGCGTCCGCGCAGAGCTGCTCCTGTCGGCGGCGTTGGCGCTGATTGTAGCCGGGTTCAGCACTTATCTCGCGCTCGGTTGATGACACGGCAGCGGTTCAAGCGGCACGCGGTGAAAGCAAGCGGTTCGGAGGATAGAGCAGCGAGACCGGTGCCAGCGGGGGTGGCCTTTTCGGCTCGCCGACAACCGCTTTCGGCCGTCCATCCGGCTCAAATCGCCACGGCAACCCAGCGGTCTGCATTCAACCGCGCGGAAAGCCGGGGTTCTCGACCCGCGAAAGTAGCTCCGGGAGAGAGACGGACTCTCCGCTGGAGGGAGATGGATTCGAACTTTCGGTTCCTGGTCGTGAGACCGTCAAACCGTCATGGGAGACGGGACTGCTGTCTCGAAAACGGGAGCGGATCTTGGGGAACCGAAGGTTCGAATCCATCTCCCTCCAGCGGAGAGTCATACAAACTCGATCATTGCTGGCGACAGTGACGTGATTTCCAATACACGCGATCGGCTCACGGGTTAGGACACCTGTATCCTCCATATGGCAATGACAACCCCGACGAGCCCGAACGCGAGAGCGGCCGACAAGGCGCGCGACCGGGAGACCTGGGAGCCGGTGCCGCGGTCATGGCTCCGAACCTACGCCGAAGCGCTTCGGCAGTATCACCTTCATCCCGAGACGAAATTTATAGGCGGGAGGAATGCCGAACTAGGACGGCTTAGACGTCGTCACGTGTTCGCCACCGCCGTTGAATACATCGGCAAGGAAGCTGATCGCTGGGAGGAGGATAGCCACTTCGGCGCGGATGAGGACTCGTCGATTGCCTATGGTCTCACGCCGGCCGATCAAGAGTGGATGATCGAGGTGATTCGGTATGCAGTTCGGGTCGAGAAGGTCGGGGTCAAGAAACTAGCGAAGAAAGCTGGAATAACGGACCGCGCAGTAACGGCTGTCGTCAAAGGCGGCGACGCGGTTTCGGGCAAGGATCTCGTCAAGCTGCATCGCGCGGCGGAGGTCCTCCTCACTCAAAAACGCGCTGAGCACGAGCAGATTGCAGACCTACTCGAATGGGCTAAAGCCCTGCCAGGGAGCTAAAACCCGCAGTTGGTACGGTTCGGCCAATTCGCGCTCTCAATGTCTTGCCGAATCTAAGTGTTGATCGGCGAACTGCGCGGGCCAGCTCGGGTCGTACTCCGCGATCTCGATCTCATCCACGACCAAATCCTGTCATGTCGGTGAGCATCAGACATGCTTCTCGACAAAATCCGGTATGAAGCCTGAGAGGCCCAGCTCCACGTCTTCGCTCCGGCGTGTCCGTCAAATGACCGATGAGCGGCCATTCGCGCTTTGTCCCGCATGTCGTGCGATCGTACAATCAGAAAAAAGACTGAAGCGCACCAGTTATTGCGGAGCTGGTAAACACATGTCGCACAAAGCGTGCACCCTTCCGGCAGTTTGGGCCTCCATGTGGTGTGGTGGTCTCGCGCTGCTGATGCTCGCAAGCCTCGGGGCGTCGCACGCGACGGCGCAAGAAGCCGTCTCGGTACCGTGGCGGCCTGGAAACAGCGCACTCTTTCAAGCGGGCACCCCAGAAGAACAGGGCAAGCAGGCGTTGCAAGGCGTGTTGCCAGTACGGCTCTACCGCCCGGATGTACCCGGACGAATTCCCTTTGTCGTGCTATTGCATGGCTGCGGCGGGCTGCACTACGAGACGATGTGGCAGAAATGGGTGGAACCCTGGGCTTCGCTGTTCGGCCAGCAGAGGATTGGCACTGCCGTCGTCGATAGTTTCGGTCCGCGTGGCGTGGACCAGGTATGCACCCACAATGTCGCGGCATGGGCGGTGCGGCGGGCAGACGATGCTTACAGCGTGCGCGCATGGCTTGCGGAGCAGCCATATGTCGACCCTCAGGGCATCGCGATCATGGGAATGTCGAATGGCGGTCGAACCGTGCTCGCGGCGTTACGTACAACATTACAGCACCCGCAGCTGTTCTTCGCCGGAGTCGCGCTCTATCCGGGCTGCCAGTCCGATGCCGACAGCCGTTTCTACGCGCCGTTACTGGTATTGAGTGGGCGCGCCGATACCGTAGCTCCGGCCTCTTATTGTGAAGCAATGCAGCATGCCCAGCCGGCAGGCGCGGTACCAAAACTCGACCTCATTGTCTATCCTTACGCACCGCACACTTTCGACATGGCGCTGTCCGACCGCACGATTCTCGGGATGCGGCTTGGATACGATGCTTCAGCAGCAGCCGATGCGCGCCAGCGCGTGGTGCAGTTCCTCGCCTCCGGCCGGTAAGTGAGAGCGCTCCGTCCTAAGGTCGAACAGGATGCGCGGTGGCTCCTCGACCCGCGCGGAATCGGAGCGACCGCCACGATTGTTTCCCTGGAGGTGCTGACGGCGGAGCCGGTTGATGTGGCGCTGTGACCGCTATTGGCGAGCGCATTGTTGGCCGCGTTGCGGGCCACGTCGCCGCCATGATGCACCGCGCTCGCAGCTCCGCCGCCGCTCTTCGTGGGCGGCGGCGTAGCCACCACGGTGCCCGACAGCGGTTGGGTTCGCTGCGTGCCGCTGACCGCACCGCCGCTGGTGCTGACATAGATCTGGCTCAATATCTCGGGAGATTGCCGGAACTCGGGCGCCACCTCCATCACGACGCGGTATTGGTTCTGCGCCTCGTAGATCACCGATACCTGCCGCTGCCCAAAGGCGTCGTAAAGCGTGTTGTCGATCTGGCCAACGGTGAGCCCGAGGCGCGCCGCGGGGGCCCGGTCGATGATCAGGTTGGCCTCGAGCCCCCCTTGCTGCTGATCGAAATTGACGTCGGTCAACAGCGGCAAACTTTTGAGCGCCGCTGCGATCTTAGGCACCCACTCGTGGAGTTCGCCGGTGTCTTCGCCAAGCAATGTATACTGGTATCCGGAGTTGCCGGTCTGCCCGGCGACCTGGACGTCCTTATCCGCCCCTAAATAGAGCGACGCGCCGGCAATCTGGTCGAGCTTGGGCCGCAGCCGGTTGGTGACCTCCTCGGCCGATGCCTCACGTTCTGACAGCGGCTTCAGCACCACAAAGGCGGATCCGTAGCTGCCGCCGTAGAATCCCGCGACCTTCGCTACGGCCGGGTCCTGCCGGATGATCTCGACGAACTGCGCCAGCTTCTTATTCATCAATTGAAACGAGATGCTCTGGTCGGCCTGGATGCCGCCCCAGATCAGCCCATTATCCTGCTCGGACATGTACCCCTTTGGAACGTTGATGAAGAGATGGACGGCAAAGCACAATGTCGCCAAGAGGCTGAGCATGACGAGACCCGGCCATTGCAATGCCCGGCGCAACGAGCGGCCATAGACATCCAGTATTGCGGCGAAAGCCCGCTCGCCGGCGCGGTACAGCTTGCCGTGCCTATCTTCGCGCTGCGGAGCCAGCAAATAGGCGCACATCATCGGCGTCGTGGTCAGCGAGACGGCCAGGGAGATCGTGATCGCCACCGACAGGGTCACCGCGAACTCTCGGAACAGCCGCCCCTCGATGCCGCTCATCAGCAGGATAGGCACGAAGACGGCGACGAGAGCGAGGGTCATTGAAAGTACGGTGACGGCGACCTCGCGCGCGCCTTGCAATGTCGCCCGCATCCGCGGCATGCCGGCTTCGATATGTCTTGTGACGTTTTCGAGCACGACGATCGCATCATCGACGACAAAGCCGGTCGAGATCGTCAGCGCCATCAGCGAGAGATTGTCGAGGCTGTAGCCCAGGAGATATATCACTCCAAAGGTCCCGATTAGCGAGACCGGCACCACGACGCTCGGGATCAGGGCGGCGCGAAGACTGCGCAGGAAGACGAAGACGACCAGAACGACGAGACAGATCGCAATGACGAGGGTGCGTTCGACCTCGTGCAGCGAGCTGCGGATCGTCCTCGTCCGGTCCAATACCAGCTCGACATCGATGGCTCTCGGGATCGAGGCTTCGAGCCGCGGCAGCACCGCTTTTACGCGCTCGACAGTGTCGATGATGTTGGCACCCGGTTGCCGGCGAAGGATCACGATAACTGCCGGTTTGCCGTTGGCGAGGCCAATGGCGCGCACGTTTTCGACCGAGTCTTCGACCTCTGCCACATCGCTCAACCGCACCGCCGCGCCATCACGGTAGGCGATCACCAGCGGCCGATAATCCTCGGCATGATTCGCCTTGTCGTTGGTGTAGATCTGCAGGCGACGATCGCCGTCCTCGATGGCGCCCTTGGGGCTGTGCGCGTTGGCCGCGGCGAGTGCGGCGCGAACGTCTTCGAGACCGATGCCGTATTTGGAGAGTGCAAGCGGGTCGCGCCCGGCGAGACCTTCGTCTACCGCTTTCCGGTCCCTCAGAGCGGCACGCCCCGAGGCCAAAAAGCTCGAGGGCAGTGTCGGCGTCGACAATGTGGCGATGATGCCGACCGAGCGGTTGAACCGCGCCGGGGAAGGATTTCCCCCTGGTCGGCGCGTGCTCACCTACGCCGATTTGCGCGCGACCCGGCCCGGCAGCGATCCTCGCCCGCCCTCGCGCGACATCACCCTCCACCTGACCGGCAATATGGAGCGCTTCATCTGGGGCTTCGACGGCAAGAAATTTTCGGAAGCCGAGCCCATTGTGCTGCAACGCGGCGAACGGGTGCGCTTTGTCCTGATCAACGACACGATGATGGAGCACCCGATCCATCTGCACGGGCTGTGGAGCGAGCTCGAGAACGGACACGGCGAGTACAACCCATACAAGCACACGATCAATGTCAAGCCGGGTGAGCGGCTGAGTTACCTCGTGACCGCCGACGTGCCCGGACGCTGGGCCTTTCACTGCCATCTCCTCTACCACATGGAGATGGGCATGTTCCGGGAGGTGCGCGTCCCATGAGCGCCTTCCGCATTGTTCCGCTTGCCGCCGCGTTCGTCGCCGTTGCGACCGCCGCGGCGGCCCAAACGCCCGCCGCGAAAGTCGAGCCCGCCCCTGTGCTGGAATTCGGCGCGATGTCGCCGGTGATGGATCGGGAGATTTTTGCCCACGTCATCTTTAACGAGCTCGAGGGCCGCTTCGGCGGCAGCAATCCCGAGTTCCGCTGGGAGGGACAAGGATGGATCGGCGGCGATTATAATAAGCTGTGGATCAAATCGGAGGGTACGTTCAGCAATGGTGCGCTCGACGACGGCCAGCATCAGTTCCTCTACAGCCGTGCGATCACGACCTATTTCGATCTGCAGGGGGGACTGCGCAGCGATCTCGACTCACGGCCCGCCCGCAATTGGGCGGCCTTCGGTATCCAGGGCCTTGCCCCCTACTTTTTCGATCTCGAGGCCACCGGCTTTGTCAGCGGGCAAGGTCATCTCGCCGCCAAACTCGAGGCCTCCTACGATCTTCTGCTCACCCAGCGGCTGATCCTGCAGCCGCAAATCGAGGTCAACGTTTACAGTAAGGCGGATCCCGTCCGTCAGACCGGCGTCGGCTTTTCGGACATCGATACCGGTCTGCGGCTCCGGTACGAGTTCAGCCGGAAATTCGCGCCGTATATCGGCGTCGTCTATGAGGGGAAATTCGGGCAGACGGCAAGTTTCGCGCGGCGGGCGGGCGAGAGCACGGGCGATGTGCGCTTCGCGTTTGGCGTCCGCACCTGGTTTTGAGGGAGGCGAGCATGCGCATCGTCATCGCCTCCATCTTCATAGCCGGACTTATTCTGCTTCTGGGTGGTTTCGTCGTGATCTATACCGGCATGTACAATGTGGCCGCGACCGATCCGCACTGGCCGGTCACGCGCTGGGTGCTTGAGACAGCTCGGATACGCTCGATCAAGGCGCATGCGGCGGATGTCCAGGCCCCACCTGGTCTCGACGACCCGGCGAAAATCACGATGGGTGTCGAGCATTTCGCGGCGCATTGCGCCGTGTGCCACGGCGCACCCGGCGTCCCCAAGGGCGACATCGCCCACGGCCTTTACCCCCCGCCGCCCGACCTTGCGGTTACGGCAAAGCTCTACAGCGGCGGCGAGATGTTCTGGATCATCAAGCACGGCATCAAGATGACCGGCATGCCGGCTTGGGCTGACCACAGCAATGAGGAGGTCTGGGCCACCGTCGCCTTTCTGCGCAAGCTGCCTGGAATGACGCCGGAGGAGTACGCCACACTCGTTATTCAAAGCATGCAGGCCGGCGGCCATCACCATGACAGCGATCACGGACAGGCACTGCCTGCCGATGCTTCATCGCCAGGCGCGCATTCACACTAACCCGTGATGCGCGTCGACGCTGCTGTATCACGCGCTGCGGCGCGACGAGCTCTGCAAGCTCAAGGTCAAGGATTCCGGCAGGCACGGCGCGCCGCATCTCAACGTCTCCGGCAAGGGCGAGAAGACGGGTATTCGGCGCAGCTTGGGTTTGAGATCGGCGCCCACGTGCTGCTCGCGACGGCCGCCACCAACGCGCTCGACCACCAAGCCAACATTGCCAAGGTCTAGGAACGGGAATGGGTCGGCCACGCCAACATCTCCACCACCCGCATCTACGATCACCGCAAGACGCGCCCGGAGGACAGCCCAACGTTCAAGGTAAATTACTGAGAGAGCACAATATTATTGAATCGGTTTATCAGGTCTATTATCTAACATAACGTCCTTTATGTTAGGCTATCCTCGCGCGGTCGGACCCCGATTTTACCGCCAGACCGTCGCTCTACAGCCACACCAAACTTACGCGACTCTCACAGCATCGTGCGCCGCCACGAGCCGTTCGAGGCTCCTGATCAGCATGCGTAACCCGACGAGAGCAGTGTCGAACCCGCTGCGGTCGGCCGTGTGTGAAATGTGCAAAATTTTCTGAAAGCCATTAGGACCTTGGAGCCCCATTTGCTGATAAAGCACCTGCGGAATTTGGCGGTTACTTTTGAACCTGCGATCCGGCCCACCCGCCTTATTTACATACTGCCATGTCTGCCCGACGACTTGGGCATCAGACGGAACTCCATCGCCCTCCAGAAACACGGTGTTGCTCCACGATATGACGAGCTGTTCGTAGGAAACGGCACCCGCGTGATTACCCTCGGTTATTAAAACAACATCGGGAAAGAAATAGATGTTATGTCGGCCTCCAATGATGCTGGGAAGGTCGATGTTGGTCTTGATGACACTCGGGACGCTATACGTGAGGTTGGCGCGCTTGCGTGTGATCAGATGGCTCGCGCCGGCGTTGTGCTTCCAATCACTGGTACGTCCTGATGTATCAATATTCCAAATCCTGTTCGCTGTTACGATGGTGTCGAACTCCTGCGCGAATTTCTTGAAAAGCTCCACGACACCGTCGTGCAGATCATACATGATCACGACGGTTTTCCGCTGCGCATCAATGCGAGAGAGAAGAGCAGACAGCACGACGGTGCAGACAGCCAGCGCCAAGGCGGATAGTTGCGTATTTGGTTGAGTCAGGAGAGCGGCGGACGCTAACAAACCGCCACTAAGCGCCCAAGGCCAGAAGCGCATGCGCCCCATCGTCTCGTTGATCTGCCGAACTATATCCGCGCCGTTCGCCGAGACCATTTCAATGACGTTACCAGTCTCGATGGCCGTAAGTGAACTTATCGCGGTAGACAGCTGAGCTGGAGGCGCGGGGCGTGGTTCTCGACTTCTTGCGCCTAACGATTGGTGCGCACCTCCCAGCGATGCGCGGTAATACAATCCTCCCCGGCCCATATGCACATAGTTGCCGCGCGGACCGCTGCCCACGCGAAACCCCTTGACGCCGACCGACATGCCGATGCCCGAGCCCGACAGGTTGAAACGAAACGGCCCGGCAGAAATGCTTTTCCGAATATAGAAGCCCACAATTTCCCTCCCTGGCTCTTCTCGGCAGCTTTTGCTTTATCTTGGTGTCTCGGGTGACGAGGATAACCCGCAACCCACGCCGACCGCCAACACGGAAGTACCAAAGCAGACCGCGCGCCGTTCTCGCCGAAAGGCAGCGTGCTGGTCGTCAGCGAGCGTGTTTTCCTTTATCCCCTTTCCCCCT
>Ga0210406_10007006_pt1 | contig 11559 bp, 12 predicted proteins | sample IncBWC30MmetaG_FD_155454 | JGI IMG/M metagenome (GOLD analysis project Ga0210406, IMG submission 155454) | Forest soil microbial communities from Barre Woods Harvard Forest LTER site, Petersham, Massachusetts, United States - Inc-BW-C-30-M | ecosystem: Environmental > Terrestrial > Soil >... | reverse complement strand
GGATGATCCTGCTCCCATTGAACGAAAATCCGGTGGGCATCATCGAACTTCAGATTATACATCTTGAGCCAGCCCTGGTAGACCACCTCGTTGTGGGGCAGGACTGAATCCGCCGCAGCAACGGGCAAGATAGAGGACGTAAGGCTCAGGAGAACGCTGACGGCAGTGCGCATAACAGACTAAGTCTCGTAACCATAGGCGCGTCGCAAGTTATGTTCGATCAGTCTTGGTGAAAGGCCGCCTTTAAAATGGAGTCCGCCCGTACTCGCCCGGCCACGGGCAATTGGACGCGAGACGTCACATTTTGTTCAACCACCGTATAGGAGTTCTTCGCTCGGTATCTATAATGTCGTGTCTTACCCCTTTCGCGCTTGTCGGTCGGATCCCAGCGCAGAATTTCTTTCAGGCGATTCACTCTGAGAGGAACGTAGCCTTCTAGGCTTTTGCGGCCAACACGCATCCTGCCTGTTGAAGCAAAGAAAAATCCGGACAGAAGATAACGAAGAAAACAAAGCTTTTAACCCACGAAACACGCCAAATACACGAAAGAGTTTGGGTTAAGAGCGATTGCTCTCTGAATTTTTAGCGTCCTTTCGTGTGTTTAGTGGATAAATATTGTTCCTGATAATGGAAGAGAAGCCTGTGCAGCCGAGCTACCGAAGCTCGCGCGTGCGCCGCTGGGTAGCTTATCTATGGCGCGAAGGAATACGTGAGAGCCGGCGGCCGGTCGCTCCGGCTTTTGCCAAGCCGAATCCGGCGAAGTGGGATGACGCGCGGGTGACCGCGGCCTGGCTCGGTCACGCCACCGTGCTCATCAATTTCTTCGGCATCAAAATTCTGACCGATCCCGTTCTTTTTCCGCGCATCGGAATTCGATTACCTGGATTCACGATCGGACCCAAACGTCTGACCGCGCCTGCTCTAAGCGTGGGCGAGCTGCCTGAGATCGACCTCATCCTATTGTCGCACGCGCATTTCGATCACTTCGACTTGCGAACGCTCCACCGCTTGTCGCGCCGTAGGTCAAAGCCTGCTCGCCGCGGCGAGCGGCGACCGGAGGCGGACTTTAACGCTTCAACGAAAGTCATCACCGCGCCGCATACGGGTGATCTGCTTCGCTGGACAAAATTTCGAGACGTCACCGAGCTTCGCTGGGGCGAACAAAAATCGATCACGCATTCCGCTGGCGCGATCAACATCATCGCGTTCCGGGTGAAACACTGGGGCGCGCGGATGCAGCACGATGATTACCGCGGCTACAACGGCTATCTATTGGAGAGAAACGGCCGGCGAATCATTTTTGGCGGCGACACCGCCATGACCGATGACTTTCAACAACTCCGAAGTTACGGCTCGATCGATCTCGCGATCATGTCGATCGGTTGTTACAACCCCTGGATTCGCAGCCACTGCAATCCCGAGCAAGCCACACAAATGGCCAACGACGCCGGCGCCAAATTCATCATGCCGGTCCATCATCAAACTTTCCGGCTCAGCTTCGAACCGTTCCGCGAACCGATTGAACGCTTCGAAGCCGCGCTGCACAAAACGCCAGAGCGCATCGCGCTGCGTGAAATCGGCGAAACATTCGTCTTGCCCCTGTAGCTGGCGTCGGTGACGCCGGATCTCCCAAAACTGTAGCGGCGCTCTACCTGTCACGCTATAGCCTTGGCGAAAGCGGATCAGCGTCGCATTCGTCTGTAGCGGCGCTCTATGAGCGCCGCATCCCTCAACGCGCGCCTTCGAATCGAACTCAGCGTTTTTCTCAGCGCGACGCGCACCAGCGGCGATACGCGAGCAAGCCCAACCCAGCTCCCGTCAGCGCCAGCAGCGCGAACGTGCTCGGCTCCGGCACGACCGTGATCGTGAATGAGGCCCGCGGGATGTCAAATTCGTCAAGACCACTCGCGACATTCGAGGGACGTGGAGTAGTGGTCGTCGTGAAGAACGTGTAAACCCCCAGCGCGGCGCCAGTAATCGAAAAGCTAATGTGCGAAACCTGATAGGTGCCAGGCGGTACAGGCATGTTGATGTCCACCACCGTCCCACCCAGATCATTGTGCGTGGAAAAATAGCCGGTATCCACGCCGTTCATCATAGGGAAATCGAAGTTATTTGGCCAGCCCAGCTGGTTCGGAACGGTGAACGTAGAATAGGTTTCTGCGGTGATGCTGAAAAAACTCTGCGTCCCAGGAGCCGTCTCCAGCCAATAGGAGAGGCCCAGCGCTTGGTAGCCGGCGAAGGTCAGAGTGGTATCAACCGTAAATGTATCGTTCTGATTGAATATCGTCCCGCTCGGGGTAAACAGCAGTGATTGGGTGCCCTGCGAAAAGGCAGTTCCGGCCACCATCATTCCGCAGATGATTGTTGCGATAAGTGATGTCTTTCGCATAATGCGTTTTGGGGTTTTCCGTGGTTAGATTTTTATTTCCGTTCACGTGTAAGCGGTGCCCTCATCGTTGGCACTCGGATTCTACCGGGGCGGCCAGGTGAATGTCACGCTTTGTTTAGCGAAAACCCGAAGTGGCGCGATCGTCTGGCTCGCCGCGGCGAGCGCCTAAAACTGTAGCGGCGCTCTATGAGCGTCGCATTCGTCAACTTCGATCTTCGCTTGCTCGCACAACTGTCGGATGCAATCTTTGCCACCTCGCGCCGACGTAGCTCAGCTGGTAGAGCAGCGGTTTCGTAAACCGCAGGTCACGGGTTCGAATCCCGTCGTCGGCTCCAGCCCCTCTAATCGAGATTATAGAGGGTGTTTGAGATTTTAAGAGCCGCTGGCAAAGCTGATCAACGCTGGTCAACGTTACGCACAAACGATGTCCACTTTTTGTCCACGAGTTTCACCTACCCTCAGCGCAGCGTGAGCGCGCAACGACGGTCTAAAGAAAACTCCGGGAATCGTTGGCAGTTACAGGAGGTTCGAACTCGGTGGGGTGACGCGGTGAGCACGGCGAGGCAAATTTGATCAAGGCTTCCCAGGGATTGTCCCCGGTTCGTCAATCAGCGATTTCCACCGTCGAATTCCGTCGTCAGCTCCCACTCTCGAACGACGATTACGGAGGTGCTGGAATCTCCGGAATGAGCAGCTCCAACTGTTCCTTTACGAATTGCAGCGCGTCCCGCATTTCCGCAAATGACCCGCGCAATACACTGAGAGTGGCTTTTCTAAGTCGTATGTATTCGGACCGCGTCGCGCGTTCCCGAATAAACGTTTCATGGTTTAAATCCAAAATGTCTATCTGCTGTCGACCTCTGGCTGTGACACCGATAAGCGTATGCGTATCAGGGTCTTCGAAGAGATGCTTCCCGTAATCCATTTCCTTGCACGGGTTCAGCAAAGCGACACTGCCAGCATCACGACTTGGGACTGCCCAAAATGCTTGCTTCATCATATTACAGGAATGCGCTGCCAACATCAGGTTAGCATAAGCATTGCGCGCGCCCTTCTTGAGATTGGGGTTGAAATGGTCGATGTCCATTTGCCGAAGGCCGCCATTCACATGGGTATGCCGCATCGAATATGCGCAGCGATATTCGAAGTCGCGTAACAGACAAGGCAATGCTAGCTTCCGAAGATTATGCGTCTTTAGTTTGCCCGATGGCGCGGGCCCGCGCTTGATCCTTGGGTTTGAAGAAGCTGACATTACGATTCAATACATCTAAGATTTCGCGGAAAAATCGTTGTCGGCGCCATTCTGCCATAATCTCATTTGAGGATGCAAGATATCGAAGCCGACGCGCTTGTTGAAGCTTGTCGAATTCAAGGTTCTCGTCATCGGTCGCCTCAAGAGCAGCGCGTTTATGCACGAGCCGCTGAAACCGCCGTGCGCTCGTGCCAGACCATCTCGGTTCTTCCGGGAAAGAAAATTTCAAACTGCGTTGGGTGGTGTCGGCATCACGAATGTTAGCAACCCCGCGTTGTAGATTCTGCGTAGCTGTTGCTTGGCCGGAGAGAGTAATTGCAGTATCAAGTGGGCTCTTGTCGCTAAGGGATGCGCCTAAGAGGATCGCGGAGCCTACTGCAGCCCCCTGTCGAATCTTAGCTCTATGAATCTTCACCTTCATACAGTGCAATAATCCAGCGTTTTTGCAGTTCGAGCTCACAACGAAGAATCGCCACACACGTGGCGACCAGTGGCGGCGGATCCGGCTGACCCCTCGCTTTGTCAACCGCAACCTTCCAGCTAAACGCATGCAAAAGAATCTCTGCTTCGCTCTCCCCGTGACGAGCAAGCGCGATGGTATCAGCAATGACAACTTCACTATCTCCCCGGATTCTACAAGTTGGCAAATCGGCTAGTTGTGACGTGGGTTTGCCCGTCTGTTGCAGATATTGAAAAAAAGATTCCTTGGCATCCCGAAGGATTTGCTTAGCAATAACAACTATTAATCCATCTTGGAGTTCACCAACTTCACCAAAGAATCCAAAATGAAGTTCACAAAACGAATCTCGATGATAGACGCTGCAACGATCAAAAAATAGTGTATGACGCGCATCGATTCGGCTGCTGTCGATAGCGATCTGCGCTGAGACTGGTTGTGGAAGATCCAAGGGACGGAAACTTTGACAGCAGCACAGCGCATGCGCAAGTCTGCAGATTCGGGCCTACGAGAAAAATTCAGGTGAGTGTTGTTGGGCGGACCGCCATCTTATATTCCGTCGGGCTTGGAAATGCGTCGAAAAACTTTGTTTGCTTGAATACCTCCCGCTTCATGTGCTCGGCCTTATCTCCGGTGGTGTGGGGATCGTAGCGATAGCCAAAGATCACCTCCTTCACTTCACCACACTCCAGATAATCAATGGCATCACTCTCGGCGAGGATTCGCCATTCTTGTTGGTGTTCCCAATCCATTCCTTTTGTCCAAAGCGCAGGAGCGACGTCTTCAAACTTAGGATTGTTGAACGGCGTGTGGAAGCGATTCGGCGAGTAGAACATCCTCTGGAGCGAGCGCCCCTTATCTGCAATCAAGCGATCAAACCTTGAACTAATTCCGAAGACGATTCCCGCGTGACGGTCAGCGTATAACGACCACATGGCGAGAGAACCTGGTTCAGCGGAAAGAGAACATACGTATGGGAAGTCGCCGTGCTCTTTTAGGACATCACGCCCTATTTCTTCTAAGGCATAAGGTGGGATTTTACCAAGCTCTTCCAAGATTATGAGTTGGTGTTCTAATGAGATCGGCTCGTTGAACAACGGAGGACCTTGGCGCAGCCGTTCCAGCGCGTTGATACGTGTCTGCTCATCGGTCTGCGGTGTAAAGCCGGGCATAGTGTCGAGAATGTCATCAAGTTCGATGAACTTTGTATACCGCAGCTGGGGCTTAGTCAGAAATGCCTGCGCACCCGATTTGCCAAGATACTTGTATAGGATCGGCGGCATCGAATTTGGTTCCACGCATTCAGACTGGGCGCAAATGCGGAGTCGTGGCAAGTGCGATGTCTGTTGTCACGCTCGGCTATCGCGCCACGTGGGCCATCAGATCGTGCGATGATGGGTGGGGTCGTATCTAACATTTGACATTTCGGACTGGAGCGGAAGGCAGCTTTCGAACCGCGCAACGCCCAACTACGTCTCGAGAATTTGGTAGCCCGTCGTCTTGACGCGGTATTGGTTAACCGCGGTTTTTCGGCGCGTTTTCCGGGGTGACATCCAAAAGTTTTCGCGGATCGACAATCAGCCAGCCGGCGATCGGGTCATCAGCGAACCGCCAGCCAGCGACTTAGTGCGGTAGCTACAGATTTGGCCGCGCTTTGTGTTAGTCCGTGCTCTGTTCGTACGCGTGCGCGATTTGCAAAGCAGCCGTCATCGCGATGTCCTAAACTGTCGTTTTCTTTGTCCTAACGGCCAAACTTGTTCCTGCGTTATACTATCGAACCTACGGAGGAACTAATGATAAAACACGTGCTAAGTAATTGTGTAACAGAAGAGGAAACTATGAACTTGTTCAGATCAAAAACGACAACTCGACTCGCAAGAGAATCGATTAGCCCCGAATGCTTTCGGGGTTTATTTCTCATCCCGCTCGCCCTCGCTTGGTTCGCGCTTTCGCCGGCAGCTCAGGCGCAGCTATCCCCACCACCGGACGGAGGTTACCCCAACAACAACACTGCTGAGGGTACTGATGCCCTCTTCAGCCTCACAACCGGCCCGGACAACACGGCAATAGGTTTTGATGCCCTCTTCAGCAACACAACGGGGGACTCTAACACGGCCACCGGTTCTCAGGCGCTTGTGAGCAATACAACGGGCGTTAGAAACACGGCCAACGGGTTTGCCGCGCTCGAATCCAACACAACGGGCGAACGCAACACCGCTACTGGTCGTGCTGCGCTCGTTAACAACACGACTGGCAACAACAACACAGGCGATGGTCATGACGCGCTCTTTTCCAACGGCACCGGCATCCGGAACACGGCTACCGGTAGTTTCGCGCTCTTTTTCAACACGACCGGCAACGACAACGCGGCACTTGGTTATTTTGCGCTTTATAACAACACAACCGGCAACAGCAACACGGCCGAGGGTTTTGCCGCGCTCATGAATAACACAACCGGCGTCGGCAACATGGCATTGGGCAATTTCTCCGGTGAAAATCTCACGACGGGCGACAACAATATCGATATAGGGAACCAAGGTGTTGCTGGCGAGGCTGGCACCATCCGCATCGGCGCGGCAGGAACTCAGACCGCGATCTATGTCGCTGGCATTGTGGGGACGCACCTTCCGATGAGTACGCCAGTTTTCGTAAACGCCCATGGCCAACTCAGCACGACACCCTCCTCACAGCGTTTCAAGGCAGATATCAAGCCCATGGACAAGGCAAGCGAAGCGGTCCTCGCGCTCAAACCGGTGACCTTCCATTACAAAAAGGAGTTCGATCCAGACGGCATCCCGCAATTCGGACTTGTCGCTGAACAAGTGGAAAAGGTGAACCCCGATCTGGTGGTGCGCGACGCCGAAGGGAAAGTCTTCAGCGTGCGCTACGAAGCGGTGAACGCGATGTTGCTCAACGAGTTCCTCAAAGAGCACCGCACAGTGCAGAAATTGGAAGCAACGGTCGCACAGCAGCAAAAGGACTTCCAGTCGGCGGTCGCGCAGCAGCAAACGGAGATTAAAGCCCTCACAGCAACCTTGAGAGAACAAGCCTCCCAAATCCAAAAGGTGAGCGATCAGCTTGAAGTGAGCAAGTCCGCCCAGCAAATGGCTAGCAATGCTCGGTAAAATCCTGTAGCCCCCGGACGCTGAGCCGTCTAAGGAATCGCAAAGCAGAAAACGCAGTGCAACACCTTTACGAAGTCCGGCCGCGCAAGGAAAAAGCGCGGCTTCGATTTAATCAGCGATGCGCTTCCATTCGGCAGGCTGTGGTACGCCGAGCCGAACGCAATCAGTAACGCACTCGGTGGCGAGTTCAAAGAGTGGTAAAGAGTTGCTCGCGTCAGCACTGGTGAAAAACCAGTCGCGTGCGTAATATATCCCATGAAATCAAGACACAGTTTCGTCAACAAGGTTCTTCTAGTTCTTGCTTTTGTGTGCGCAATTTCCATCCGCATTGTTGCGCAAGGGAGCCCGCCGCCTGGTCGCCTGATTGTGGAAAGAGTGCCGAACTTCGGATGGAATCTGGCTTTCCATCTCCAGATCGATGGCTGGTCGGTTGCGAACTTCGTACAGGGTCAGCGCTACGACGGTTGGGTCCCAGCGGGACGCCATGTCTTAACCGTGTACAAAGTGCCCTACATAGGCTATGCCGAGCCGACTTCGACAACAGTGAACGTCCAGCCGGGGTGCACCTATGTATTTACTGCGATGTGGGATTCTAATTTGGTTTTTCTCCGCAGATCACCGGTGTTGTTGTCCCCCGGGGAGCTGTGGCAACTTAGACCTTAGCAGCTTTACTGATCGTTCAAGACCGTTTACGGTGCGGGCTTGCTCACCTCAAGCTGAGCGCGCACTTTCTGTAGGTCATCGGTAGCAAGCTCAGCGCGTCTGGTTGGACGTGGGGCAACTGCACTGTCGCTACCGCAAGTGGATCGCATTACGTCGTTGACGCGCACTGCGGCGATGGACGCCGATTCATCGTCGAATCCGACGAGCTTTTGACCGCCTTCCTCGAATTAGAAGCAACCTTGTTGTGAACCAGATTTGCGCGAGGGTAACCACCCGAAACGAAACAATCACCAAACTATGAGCACGAGCATCCGAAATCATTTACCTGGCACGATTGAGCAGATTCTATCTGACAAGGTCGTCTCAGAGATTGTCATCAACACCGCCGCTGGACCGGTGACTTCGATCATCACAACCGGCTCGGTCAAGCGAATGAACCTCAAAAAGGGAGACGCCGTTTTTGCGATAATCAAAGCGACCGAAGTGTCCGTCGAGAAGAAATCATCGGCGCGGAATTGAAACTAAGCCACTACCGCCGAACAGTGAGAATGCGAAAGCAATCATGGTTGATCTAATTTCGCAATGCGGCGAAGCGCTCTTAGATTTGGAAGTTTTTTCTCGGCGTCCGCAGGCTTGCCAGTGACGGGCTGGTTCTGTATCTCGTTGATTAACTCATCGATCGAATCAGCTCGCGTTTTAAGCGCCACAGCCGTGATGTGGTTCCGTTCCACTACGATCCCTTCCTCATACGCAACCGACGCCTCGCGAAGATCCCGAGCCACCTTGGCGGCTTGCGTAATCGTATTGGCCGGGACTCCCGGAAGCTTGACGGTAGCCGTGACGGAGTGCTCATCGGACTCCTCCCCTGTCGATTTTTCGACTTGCCGCCCGAAATGCACTCCGGTTTTCCCGATCCAATGAGTTGGAACATCGGGCGATAGCGCCCAAGAAAGAAGCGCAGACCAGAACGCGTATCCGCTGACAACCAAAACTGCAAAGATAGAAAACAGCTTTAGTTTTTTCATGTTAGATTGCCTTCCTTCATGGCCGTCTTTCCCATCTTTAGTGGGCATTTGGCGTGCCACAACACTCCGCGATGCGAACCACGCCAGCGCGTTCCTCGAATTGGAAGCGACGTTGTTGTGAACCAGACTTACGCTAACGCAAGGTTGAGTCGACGCGAGACCGAGGTTCTTCGGCTAGTTGGCGACGGCAAAACCGCGGAAATTGCGGCGAAGCTAAAGATTTTCTTGAAAACTGTTAACGAGTATTGCGCCCTGCTCAAAATGAAGCTGGACGTAGCCAGCTTCAGCCGACTATAAGAATCGGAGGGTTCTCGTGAAAAAGATAATGCTCTTTTATCTATCCCTAACCGCAGCCATCCTGTTGGTAGTTCTGGCTCCCTTCAATGCTTGCGCTGCCGCTGGCGATCTCTACGAGGCAGACTTTGGCAGCGGCTCCGTCTTCAAATTTACGCCGGCCGGGGTCAAGAGCACTTTCGCCTCAGGCATGGTGAATCCTTCCGGGCTCGCCTTCGATTCGCACGGGAATCTTTTTGTGGCCGACTTTGGCACGGGTCTAATTCTCAAGTTCGCTCCAAATGGGACGCGGAGCACGTTCAAATCCGGGCTGAATAAGCCATTCGGGTTGGCGATCGACGCCGCTGACAATGTTTTCGAGGCAGACAACGGCAGCGGCAACGTGTTCAAGTTCGCCCCTAACGGAACTCAGAGCACTTTTGCGTCGGGGTTGCAGAATCCGGCTGGACTGGGTCTTGATCGCTCGGGCAATCTGTTCGTGAATGATTTCATGATCGGAGCCATCTTTAAGTACACACCGGCGGGTGTAAGGAGCACGTTCGCTTCCGGTCTCCATTCGCCGGATGGGCTAGTGATCGACGGCGACGGCAACATAGTCGAGGCGGACGACGGTAGCGGGACGGTGTTGAGATTCTCGCCCGCCGGAGCAAAGAGCACGGCGGCATCGGGGTTTCATCAACCGAGTGGCGTCGGCGTCGACCTGTACGGCAATCTATTCGTCTCCGATAATGCGCTGGGCACCCTCACTCGTTTCGGCACCGACGGGACGAGAATGACGTTTGCGTCGGGATTGCATAACCCACAATATCTTGCTTTTGAGCCGGCGCTCGGTCCGCCGTTGAGTCTAGGTAACATTTCCACTCGTGGGGTGGTGCAAACGGGTGACCAGGTGCTCATCGGCGGCATCATCATTCAAGGAAACGTGGGCAAGAGGGTGATCATCCGAGCCATCGGGCCTTCACTGACCCAACACGGGGTGCCCGGCGCCGTGCAAGATCCCACTTTAGAACTTCATGACCATACCGGCGCGCTCATCGGTCAGAATGATAACTGGCGCACCACTGAAATAGGTGGTGTCATTACCTCTAATCAAGTGGCTGCGATTCAGGCGACGCACTTGGCTCCGAGCGATAACCGGGAATCGGCCATCATCGCTACACTTCAGCCGGGGAATTACACCGCCATCGTGCGCGGAAAGAACAACAGCTCGGCCGCGGGAGGAGTCGCGCTGGTCGAAGTGTACGATCTCGATCCGCAGAACGGAGCGCGGCTCGCGGAAATTTCCACCCGCGGCTTTGTGCAGACTGGCGACAACGTGATGATCGGCGGATTCATCCTCAACCGAAGCGGAAGCGCTACTGTGCTCACTGTGCTTATTCGCGCGATTGGCCCGGAGCTCACTCAAAACCATGTCCCCAATGCTCTGCAGAATCCCACGCTTGAATTGCACGACGGCAACGGCGCGTTAATCGCCTCCAACGACGACTGGAAGAGCAATCAAGAGCTGGCGATCGAAGCTACGGGATTGGCGCCGACCGACGATCGCGAATCGGCGATTCTCGCAATCTTGAGCCCGGGCAACTACACCGCCATCGTGCGCGGCGAGAACAGCTCGACCGGCAATGCCCTGGTGGAAGTTTATGCGCTCCAATAGCGGCTGTTGGGTTGTAGCGGCTTCGCTCTGCGAAGCGTGCCCTGAGGATCGCCAAATTTCTGGGATAGCGTCGCTCATCCGCTTTCGCCATGGCTATAGCGTGACAGGTAGAGCGACGGCTGCAGCTTCGGCCGCGCCTTATGCCAGTCCGTGCTCTGCTCGTAGGCGTGCGCGATTTGGAAAATGCGCGCTTCATCGAGGGCTTTGCCTAACAACTGCAAACCAATCGGCAGCCGATGCCCATCCGACTCGCCACGGGACGAGTCCGTGTCGCCGCGGCTACCGGACTTGGCGAAGCCGCACGGAAGACTGATCCCGCAAATGCCGGCCAGGTTGGCCGCGTTCGTAAAAATGTCTGCCAGATACATCTGTAAGGGGTCGGCGGTGCGTTCGCCCAGTTTAAAGGCGGGCACCGGCGAAGTTGGCGAAACAAGCGCATCGACCTTTCGAAACGCCTGTGCGAAATCCTGCCGAATGAGTTGGCGCACTTTTTGGGCGCGCAAATAATAGGCGTCGTAATAACCGGAGCTCAGAACATAAGTGCCAAGAATGATTCGGCGCTTCACTTCCGCGCCGAAACCTTCCTCACGCGTCCGGCCGTAATGATCGAGCAAGTCCTTTGGGTTTTCCGCGCGATGTCCGTAACGCACGCCATCGAATCGGGCGAGATTTGCCGACGCCTCCGCCGTTGCGATGC
>Ga0210406_10007005_pt1 | contig 11559 bp, 6 predicted proteins | sample IncBWC30MmetaG_FD_155454 | JGI IMG/M metagenome (GOLD analysis project Ga0210406, IMG submission 155454) | Forest soil microbial communities from Barre Woods Harvard Forest LTER site, Petersham, Massachusetts, United States - Inc-BW-C-30-M | ecosystem: Environmental > Terrestrial > Soil >... | reverse complement strand
TAACCAGTGCCACACGTCCTTTCATCCTTTAGCTCCTCATTCGTGTTTGGGGAATCTTCCCGCGCCTGCGTTCCCGGCTGCCACGCCGTTCTTCTTTAATATCATGTGTTTACGCAGGCCCCAATCGTTGGGGTGTGAATGGCGCGTCGATATCTGGTTTCCCACACTTTATGCGCGTTTGCAATGCGCATGAATATGCAGAGCTGCGGCTGCTTCGCAGGCGTGAATGGTTGGAACAGAACGGAGAGGCGATCGCGATTACCGCTGTTGCGTCAACGCCAGCCCCACAAAGTCGAGGAAATCAGGCAGCCTTCCGGCGCCTCATGAAGCCGAGACCGGCGATACCGCCCAAGAACAGCGGTAGTGCGGCGGGCAGCGGGACGGGGGTCGGAGTCAGCGTCTGGGACACGAGATCGTATTTGCCGGATTTGCTTCCGAGCCATTGGATCTTGAGATCCGGGGTGTAACCAGCAAAGTCGCCGGCTTGGGCGACCGTCACATCGAAGGTGAATTGCAGCTCACTATTTGCCGCCAGCGCGGGTGGGGTCGGCGCAGTGTTGGCCTTGAAGCAGAAAAAATTTCCTGCCCCGTCGCAACCCATGGCGTTCAAACCGCCGGTCATGAAGGTGAATCCAGTCATAGTCCCGCTCACGACCGAACCCGGCGTTGGCTCATTGAAGGCGAGCGAGTTGACGCCGAAGCGGCTGCCTTCCGTATCCTTCGGACCATTGATGCCGGTGATCTCGAGAGTGAACTGATCTTCGGTCGGGCCGAGAGTGGATTCAAACAGGGTATACGTTATGCCGTCAGCAACCACCGAGGCCCGCCCGGGGGTGCCCGCCAAAATTGCGATCGCACCTAAAATTGCCGCGATCCATGAAGACTTGAAGCCCATCTTATAGCTCATTCCGAGGACCCTTGGAGTATTGCCCGCTGCGAGTCCGGCGAACGCTACCGGCAGAAAGCATCGACAGAATGACGGCAATGTGACCGTTCGATAACAAGAGCGTGCCAAACTATCGACCCGGCCACCAATTCCAGCGTCCCGCGAGCGCCACGAGTGCCGGGCCCACAGCCAGGCGGATCACGGTTGCGTCAAGAAAGACGGCGACACCCAGCGCGAATCCCAGAATTTTGATCAGCACAAAGTCGCCAAAAACAAACGCACCGAAAATCATAACCATGATGGAGGCGGCAAAACTGATGACGCGGCCCGTACCGGCGAGGCTTTGCACGAGCGCCTCGCCGTCGGTGAGCCCTGATCGTCGGCCCTCCGCCATCCGAGCCACGATGAACACCTCATAGTCCATGCTCAAGCCAAACACGATGCAGAATACAAGAACGGGCAATATCGGAAATCCGCCGTCCATGGGGCGATCAAGGCCTACCATCCAGGACCCAAGCCCTTGAAAAACCAAGGCAACGGCGCCGAATGCCGCCGCCACTGACAGCAAATTGAGCATGACGGCTTTTATCGGAATGAGCACGCTGCGAAACGCCAGCGACAAGACGATCAGCGTGACGCCGATGACGCTCATGACCAAAGTGGCCATCGTGCTTCGGATGGCACTTTCGTAATCGACGTTGAAACCGGGCACACCGCCCACCTCGAGGCGCGTACCCGCCAGTCCCGTGAGGGTTTGCGGATTCGCGGCGCGGATATCTCTGGCCAGATCCAGCGCATCTTTCGCAGCCGAACCCTTTCGCGGCAACAGTTCGACGAGAGCGGAACTTCCATCGGCGCTGACGAAACTCCGACGCGTTGCGTCGGGCAGGCGCCGCAGAGTCTCGGGTCCGGCGAGCGGCATGGCGTTGAGCGTGGTCACCGCCCATACATGCTGGACCCGCGGGTCTCGCGCAAAAAATTTAACGAGTCGCGATTCGGCGCGCCAGCCAGATTCATCTTGCACGGTGACGTGGGGCGGGAAATGGACAACGACCTGAATGATTTGACCAAAGTTGCCGCGCGCCACCGAGTCTATTTCGTGCAGGACTCGCACCGATGGGGCACTCTCGGGCAGCCAACGGCCGCGCGGCAGGTCGATGCGCAGATCCGCCGCATGAGCGGCGAGAAACAACACCGGGATCCCCGCTGCCGCGAGTACGCCCAGCGGATGGCGCGCGACCCAGTTCCCCCAACGCCGCCAATTGCGTCCGGTATCCGGCTTTCGACCAAGTCCTATGGGCGCCGCATCGATCCACGGTCCAATCCATGCGAGCACAATCGGCAGGAGCGTTCGGGCGATCAGCACCGCAACGGTGGTCACGAGCAGTCCCCCGATCCCGATTGACCTCACTTCGCTCACCCGCACCAACAGCATCGCAGCGAATCCGATCGCGACCGTCAGACCAGAGAGGACAACAGTGCGACCGCCGTGTTTGGCCGCTTGCATCAGCGCCTCCCGCCGCGATAGTCCCTGGTCGAGTCCGTCCCGATAGCGGCTCACGATGAGAAGCGCATAGTCGATGCTCAACCCAAGGCCGACCATGCTGATGATGCTGACGACGATGATGGATACAGGCCAAATTGAGTTCACCGCCGCAACCGCTCCAAGCGACACCAAAATAGTCAGTGCGCCGCATACAATCGGAAGAATGGCGGAAATGAGACTGCGAAATGCAAATATCAACAGCATCAGAGTGAGCGGAAGAACTCGCAATTCAGCGGCGCGCGTCTCATGAGCGCTCACGCGGCGCATGTCCGCATTGACGGCCGCCTCGCCGGTCCAACCAAATGAAAGGGCCGGATATTTTCCCTCGAGCTGCGCGCGCAGCGCATCGGTCGTCTCGCGCAGCCCGGCCATCAAAGCATCCTCGGTGCCTTTGGGCGCGCTCAAACCGACGATGATGATGGGACTCCCGTCCTGACCCAGAAACAAGCTGTCTTCGCGGTCCAAATAGGACATGACTCCCTGCACGCCGCGGGTGCGTCGAAGCGTCTCGGTGACTTGTTTGAGCAGCGCTTCGCCTTCCGCCGTCCGAGGCGTGGGCGCCGCCGCCATCCGTAGCAACGCAATTTTCGCGAATGGCGATTTGAATTGCTGCTCAAGCTCTGCCTCGACGCGAGCCGATTCACTGCCCTGCAGCCGCGCCGATGGATCGAGTGCATCATTCACCTTGGCGGCGAACGGAAAGGCGGCGAGCGCAGCGAGAATCCATGCCGCTACGATCAGCCGATGCGAGAACCGCGGGCGCTCGGCCGATTGCTCTTGACTCATCGTCGATCTTTCTCCAGGCAATGCCAGTGGTGATAGTACCAAGCGCCGAGAAGACGACGTTGCGAGTTGGGAGCCGCCAAACCAGGAATTTTGGTTATGAATTTCTCAGGTCACGCCGCGGCGATCCTCCGACTCGCGATCGGCCATTAGAATTGCCGTGTCTGCCAACCAGGGAGTCGGGTTGTTCCGTCAGGCTTTACCGTTTTTTCCCGACGCTCTGTACTGCCGGCACGTCGGCAGTCTTGTTGGCTCCGGCCACTTTCGCTCTCTCGGCCGCGGACTCGTCGGCACGCATGCCGGCGAGGATGCCCGATAGCGCGTAATTGCCTTCGTGACAGGCGTACTCGAAGATCCGCCCTTTCGACGGGCTGAATTCGTATTCGCCGCTCCACGGCCGATCCCAAACCGTTGGATCCTCGACCTTGAACCTATAAAGGATGCGGCGAGGTGCGACGCGAGTGAATCGCTCAGTGACCTTCAATTCCTTCCATGCTCCATGCAGCGCGGTGGCTTCCGGGAAGTTGGTCGTCTCAACGACCAGTGTCGCGCCGTCGTACCAACCGATGGAATCACCCATCCAAGGGCGCCCGCCATCGGTGCGGTGCTTGCCGCCGATACGGATGATCCGCACGTCGTGAACCATTTCAACAACGATGGCCACCGTGTCCTTGCTCTGCGCTATTTCATAGTTATTGTTGTAAAGGAGCGGCAGCATCACCGGACCGGCGCTGTAGCCGAACGAACTTAAGCATCGCTCCGCCAGCGTTTGATTCTCGGGGTTTTCACCGTAGTGCAAGTAGGGATTTTCAACGACCACGCCTGGTTTGGTCGGCGGCAGACGTCCATCGACGGTGTCGGTGATGAACGAGGTCCGCGGTTCGCCGTTGACCCGCATGACATTGTTACCCGGATCGATCCACGCAAAGTTATAGCCGCAGCCCGCACCGCTGAAGCCCTTTCCGCATTCATGCGGTAGATCGGTTGTCTTGAATTTGGGATCCCTTGGCGCGGCATCCGCGGCATACATTTTCGCGTCGTCGCCTTCGACTTTCTTGACCTCTTCGGGGGTCATGACCAGGCGCCCGCCGTATTCCTTTGGGCGCTCGAGCACGGTCAAGGTCGCATTGGTCCAGGTCCCTTCCAGATCCGGCTGGCCATAGGTATTCAGCGGTGTTTTGTAGACGCCGCTCGTTGGATTCCCCGCCGAAAACACCGGTGACATGATCAGCGCGGACATCGCCGCGCCCATACCTAACGCGATCAACTGCTTCGTGCTCATTTTCAGAGGCTCCTTGCGCAAGTCGCCGGTTCGTCGACGGACTCGCAGCGGTGTCAATCTTGCCTTCGATGCATTGTAACGCCCCCGAGCACGCTCACGCCGGTCTCGAAAGGGCCGTGCTGATCGCGCTTCCGTTGAAGATCAAGGCGCCAATCAACGAGGCCGCTGCGGCGGCCAGGGCACCGTAGGTGGTCACGCCCAGGGCGCAAATCAGCACGGCCGCCACGGCGCCGGATCCGACAGCGACGCCGATCCGCCGTGCATCCCACTCCACCACAGCGTGCCGCACCGCCGGACGACCGACGCCATTTGCCCACTGCACCCCGAGGAGAAGCGCATACACCGCCAACTGCGAATCGTAGGGCTTCCCGTAGAGCGCCAGGGTTGCCGGTGCCAACACCAAGAGCGGCACGACGAACGCCGAGCTGTAGACCAACGCCGCGGCGAGCTGCCTGAGCAACAGGTGCTGGGGCGCTTGGACCGGCTGAGTCGCCATCAAGGTTTCGCGGCCGCCTGTCAGGTTCAATGCCGGTAGAAACATGTCGACGATTAGTGCCGTGCGTGCGGCCACGGCATATTGCGCCATTTGTATCGGCGCCGCCCATACGGCCAGGATGCACAGGGGTCCCCACAGCAGCAACCCGCGCGCAAGGCCGATCAACTCCCGCGAGTCCACACCTCGCAGTGCTTCACGGCAAATCGGCAATGAGTAACCCTCGCCGCGCGCGACCGGGAAAGCCCGCCAGGCGAGCGCCGCGGCTACTCCCGCAGAAACGAGACTCCCGAGCAGGAACGCCCAGGAGTACAACGCGAGCGATGCGTCGGAAGGTGCGAGCACCACGGCAAGAAGGATGGAGAGGTTCACGGCATAGGCGGCCACGACGATGCCGAGCGTCCGATTGGCCGCGCGCAGCGCCTCGCCCAACAGGCCCGACAGGCTGACGCAGGGGACGGCGAGCACGAAGGGCAGATAGGTCTGCAATATGGTTTGCAGCTGCGGGGCCTGGATGTCCAGGTCGGCCATCACGACCAAGAGAACTGCACACAGGAGGCTGGACCGCAGCAGCATCCGCCGCGCGATCTGCATCAATAGCACGCCATTGGGAATACCGGTGGTCGTGGCGCGCCGCGCGATGATGTGTTGCGCCAGGTAAATCTCGTACTTGCCCCGCAACAGCGTGCTCAAGCCTAAGGCGATGACGAACCCTCGAAAGTAGACTCCCGCCTCCTCGGGTGTCAGCGCACGGATCACCGCCCAGGTTGCCAGGATCTGGAGCGCAGCGCCCAAAAGGCGTAGCAACAGCTCTTCGATCCATGGATGCGCAGCGGTGGTGGAGCGCTCGCCCCCGGCTGCTGCAGTCTCTGCCATGCCAGTTACCCCCTTGACCAGCTAAACATACACCCAAGCCGGCCTAGTTCGAAGTGGTCCTCTCGGCAACCGCGGCGTGCTCCCGCAGTCCTCCGCCCAAGGCCTTGTACAGCGTCACGAGGTTTTGCAGGCGCGTAACCCGCACGGTTTGCAACTGCTGCTGCGCGCTATAGAGGGCGACCTGCGCAACGAGCGCCGTCAGGTAGCTGTCAACGCCGCCCCGGTAGCGCATGTCGGCCAGCCGGTATGCCTTCTCCGAGGCCGTCACGAGAGCTTGCTGAGCCGCGAGCTGCTCATCGAGCGTGCCGCGGGCGACCAGCGCATCGGCGACCTCCTGGAAAGCGGTCTGAATCGCCTTCTCATACTGCGCGACTGCGGTATCGCGGGCGAACTTGGTCGCCTGGAGGTTGGCGACGTTGGCACCGCCCGCGAAGATCGGGAGACTGATATCCGGGGAAAAGGTCCAGGCGCGCGAACCGCCCTTGAACAAGCCTGACAGCTGCGTGCTTTCGGTGCCGAAAGTGCCGGTGAGCGAGATGGCGGGCAGGAACGCCGCGCGCGCGGCGCCGATCTGTGCGTTGGCGGCCATGAGCTGATGCTCGGCGGCGAGCACATCGGGCCGGCGCACCAGCACGTCTGACGGGATGCCCTCCTCGAGCTCGGCTACCGTGTTACCGCGGTCCAGGCCGCCGGAAAAATCGATGTCGTCCGGAATCGGCGCGCCGAGCAAGAGCTGTAGCGCATCGCGGTCCTGGGCCAGCTGCCGGACATACTGGGCAAGGTTGGCGCGTGCCGTGTCGACCGTGGTCTCGGCCTGGCGCAGTGCGAGTTCCGTGGTCGTGCCGCCGTCGAACTGCCTCTGCGTCAGCGCGAAGGACTCATTCTGGCTCTTCAACGTGTCACGGGTGATGTCGAGCAGGGTCTGATCGGTGAGCACCGTGAGGTAGGCGGTGGCGACTTCGGCCACCAACGTGAGCTGCACGCTGCGCCGCGTTTCGCCGGAGCTGAAGTACTGCTGCAGGGCTGCGTGGCTCAAGCTGCGGATGCGCCCGAAAAGGTCCAGCTCGTAATTCGTGAAGCCGAGTCCGACGTCATAGGTGTGCGTCGTAATCCCGTTCACCGGCAGAGCGGCTAATCCGCCTCCTGCGCCGCCGGGAAATTCAGACGCCAGCACACCGATGGGAATGTGCTGCACCTGCTCGACCGCGCTCGCGTCGATGGTCGGAAACAGCGAGGCACGCTGGATGCGGTATTGCGCCTGAGCGCTTTGCACATTCAGCGCCGCGACGCGCAGGTCGCGATTGTTGGTGAGCGCGAGCGCGATCAGCTGCTGAAGCTGCGGATCAGGAAAGAATTCGCGCCAGCCGATGTCGGCGGCGGCCGTGCCACCCGCTGCACCGGCTTCGAGCGCCGGCACGGGCGGGGGCGGGCGATTGTAATGCGGCTCCAAGGTACAGGCGCCGAGGAGTGTGGCAACAGCCGCGGCGAGAAAACATGTGTTTCTGCAAGCCACCTCTAGCTCCCCGAAGTCGGCGGCGCGGAACGCGCCGGTAGCGGGGGCTGCGGTGGCAGCGGGGATGCTTCCTCGTGCCTCGGGCGCTCGCCGAACAGCGAGCGGACGCCCACGAAGAACACCGGTACGAGGAACACGGCGAGCACGGTGGCCGTTATCATGCCGCCGATCACGCCGGTGCCGATGGCGATGCGCCCGCCGGCGCCCGCCCCGGTCGCGATCGCCAGCGGCAGCACGCCCAGGATGAAGGCCATCGAGGTCATGAGGATCGGGCGCAGGCGCTGGCGGGCCGCCGCGACCGTCGCCTCGATCAGATGCATGCCGCGCGCGTGATTTTCCAACGCGAACTCCACGATCAGGATCGCGTTCTTGGCCGACAGTCCCACCGTGGTGAGCAGGCCCACCTGAAAGAAGACGTCGTTACCGAGTCCGCGCCCGAGCGTGGCGGTGATGGTGCCGATGATGCCGAGCGGCACCACCAGCATCACCGAGAAAGGTATTGACCAGCTCTCGTAGAGGGCCGCGAGGCACAGAAACACGACGGTGAGCGAGATGGCGTAGAGCGCCGGCGCCTGCGAGCCCGAGCGTTTCTCTTCGAAGGAGAGGCCGGTCCACTCGTAGCTTATGCCCTTCGGAAGCTTGGTCACCGCCGCTTCCATCGCGGCAAGCGCATCCCCCGTGCTTTTGCCGGGTGCAGGGGCGCCCAGGAATTCCAGCGCGGGTGTGCCGTTATAGCGCTCCAACTTGGGCGAGCCCTCGATCCAGTGCGCCGAGGCGAAGGTCGAGAAGGGCACCATTTGACCCGCGCCGTTGCGAACATACCAGAGACCCAAGTCCTGCGGCAGCATGCGCGAGTCGGCATCGCCCTGCAGGAACACCCGCTTGACGCGGTTGCGGTCGACGAACTGGTTGACATAGGCCGAGCCCCAGCCGGCGCCTAAGGCATCGTTGATGTTGCCGATTGCCAGGCCGAGCGCGCTCGCCTTTTCCCAGTCGATGTCGAGTTTGTACTGCGGCTCATCAGCGAGGCCGTTCGGCCGTATCATGCCGATCGCCGGGTCTTTGCTTGCCAATCCCAGTAGTTGACCGCGCGCCTGCATCAGCGCCGCATGGCCGAGGTTGCCGCGGTCCTCCAGCTCGAAGTCGAAGCCCGTGGCGTTCCCGAGCTCGAGCGCGGCCGGCGGTGCGAACGCGACCACGAAGGCTCCCCGGATCTGGTGAAAGCGCTGGTTGGCGCGCTCCGCCAGAGCAAACACGGAGTTCTTTTTCCCCGGGCGTTCCGACCAGTCCTTCAGGCGGACGAATATGAGGCCGGCGTTCTGCCCCTGGCCGCCGAAGCTGAAGCCGTTGACGGTGAACACGCCGCTCACGAGATCCTTCTCATCCTTGAGGAAGTAGTCGCGCGCCTCATTGAGGGCCCGCTGCGTGAGCTCACTCGCTGCGCCCGGCGGCGCCGCCACCTGGCCGAACAAAATGCCTTGATCCTCATCCGGCAGGAAGGATCTCGGCACCCGCACGAACAAGAGTCCCATCGCCACCACGATGACCCCATACACCAAGAAGTAGCGCCGGGTGCGCCCCGTGACATGAGTGACCCCGCGTTCGTAGCCGCGATTCATCCGGTTGAAGCCGCGATTGAACCAGCCGAAGAATCCTCGCTCGCGCTCGTGAGCCTCCGCGACCCGCGGCTTGAGGAGCGTCGCGCACAATGACGGCGTGAAGATCAGCGCCACCATCACCGACAGGGCCATGGCCGAGACGATGGTGATGGAGAACTGACGGTAGATGACACCCGTGGAGCCGCCGAAGAAGGCCATGGGCAGGAACACCGCCGATAGCACCAGGGCGATGCCGACCAGGGCGCCCGTGATCTCGGTCATCGAGCGCCGCGTCGCATCCTTCGGTGAGAGCTTCTCCTCCTCCATCACGCGCTCGACGTTCTCCACGACGACGATGGCATCGTCCACCAACAGGCCGATGGCGAGCACCATGCCGAACATGGTCAGCGTGTTCATCGTGAATCCGGCGGCGGAGAGTATGGCGAAGGTGCCCAACAGCACCACGGGGACGGCGATGGTTGGAATCAGCGTGGCCCGGAAGTTCTGCAGGAACAGGTACATCACCAGAAACACCAGCACGATCGCCTCGAAGAGCGTCTTCACGACCTCATCAATGGAGACGCGCACGAAAGGCGTGGTGTCATAGGGATAAATGAGCTTGAGGCCGGACGGGAAGAACGGCGCCAGCTTGTCCATGGTCGCGTGTATCGCCTTGGCGGTGTCCAGAGCGTTCGCGCCCGGGGCGAGCTTCACCGCCAGGCCCGCCGCGGGCCTGCCGTTGTACTCGGTGTAGACCGAATAGCTCTCGGCGCCGAGGCCGATGCGGGCGACGTCCCGGAGCCGCACCTGCGAGCCGTCGGTGTTCACCTTGAGCAGCACCCGGCCGAACGCCTCGGCACTGGTGAGGCGCTCGGGGCCGATGATGGTGGCGTGGAGGCGCTGTCCCTTCACGGAGGGGAGCCCCCCGAGCTCCCCGGACGGAACCTGCAGGTTCTGCGCCTGCAGCGCGTTATTGACGTCCGTCGGTGTCAGCCCAAAGTTGTTGAGCTTCGCGGGATCCATCCAGATGCGCATCGCGTACTGGGTGCCGAAGAGCTGAAAATCACCGACCCCGAGAGTGCGGCTGACCGGATCCTGCACGTAGGAGGCGATATAGTCGCTCACGTCCTCGCTGCTCATCGATCCATCGGTCGAGTAGAAGCCGATCACCAACAGGAAATTGCGGGTGGCCTTGACGACGCGCAGCCCCTCCTGCTGCACTTCGAGCGGCAGCAGCGGGGTCGCGAGCTGCAGCTTATTCTGCACTTGCACCTGGGCGATGTCGGGGTTGGTGCCCTGCTCGAAGTAGAGCGTGATGGTCATGGCCCCGGTGGCATCGCTTTCGGACCCGAAATAGAGCAGATGATCGATGCCGTTCATCTGCTGCTCGATGACCTGCGTGACGGTGCTTTGCACGGTGTCGGATGAGGCGCCGGGATAGGTCACCTGAATGGAGATGGCAGGCGGGGCGATCGCCGGATACTGCGCGATGGGCAGCGTCGTGATGGCGAGTGCGCCCATCAGCATGACGACGATGGCGATTACCCAGGCAAAGACCGGACGGTCGATGAAGAAATTGACCATGGCCGGCGCCTACTTAGCGGAGCCTTCAGCGGCCGCCGACTGTGCCGTCTTCCCGTCCGGCGGCCGGTACTCCTCGGGCACCACCTTGGCGCCGGGCTTCGCCGACTGGATCCCCTCGACGATGACGCGGTCCCCGGGCTTGAGCCCCGAGGTCACCAACCATTGATCGCCGACCGCGCGGTCGGTCCCGATGCTGCGCAGCTCGACGGTATTGTCCGCACCCACGACGAGGGCATTGGGCTGCCCCTTCTGATCGTGGCTGATGCCCTGTTGCGGCGCCAGCACGGCATCCTGACGCACGCCTTCCTGGATCTCTTCGCGCACGAACATGCCCGGCAGCAGGAGCCGCTCGGGATTGGGCACCAGCGCACGCAGCGTGACCGAGCCTGTGCCCTCGTCCACCGTCACTTCGGAAAACTCCAGTGTGCCGGGGTGGGCGTAGTCACTGCCGTCTTCCAGCCGTAACCGCACCTGGGCCTTTCCCGCCTCGTTTTGCTTGAGCAGTCCCGCGGCGGCCTCCTTTTTCAAGCGCAGCAGGGTTGTGATTGGTTGGGTCACGTCCACGTACACCGGATCGAGCTGTTGGACGCTGGCGATCGCGTCGGCCTGATTGGCGGTGACCAGCGCCCCTTCCGTGATCAACGATCGGCTGATGCGGCCCGTGATCGGAGACAGCACTCTGGTATAGATCAGATTGATGCGTGCCGTTTCCACCGCCGCCTGCGCCTGCAGGTGCGAAGCAATGGCATTGTCGTAGTCCTGCTTGCTGACGGCATTCGCTTCGACCAGCGGCTTGTAGCGTTCCCAGAGTGCGCGGGCGGAAACATCCGCCGCAACGGCGCTGTCGTAAGCGGCCTTGTAGGGCGCCGGATCGATCTGGTAGAGCTGCTGCCCCGCTTTGACGTCGCTGCCCTCGACGAACAGCCGCTTCAGAATGATGCCGTTGACCTGCGGCCGCACATCGGCGTAACGGTAGCCCGCCACGCGTCCGGGAAGCT
>Ga0210406_10007004_pt1 | contig 11559 bp, 11 predicted proteins | sample IncBWC30MmetaG_FD_155454 | JGI IMG/M metagenome (GOLD analysis project Ga0210406, IMG submission 155454) | Forest soil microbial communities from Barre Woods Harvard Forest LTER site, Petersham, Massachusetts, United States - Inc-BW-C-30-M | ecosystem: Environmental > Terrestrial > Soil >... | reverse complement strand
CGTCAAGGAAAACAATGTCTATCGCTGGGCAGGGCGCATGTTGATGGACGCCTCCCGAATCCGTCAGCGGCAGAGCCTGCCCTCGACGGTGCGCCGCTTCGGCACTTTCGGGCGCTAGGATGGCACCTTCGGGCGTTAAGAACCCGTGTTGGGAACGGCGCCGGCCGCGGGAACAGCGCCGTCGGCGGGAACAGCGCCGGCCGCGGCCTTCTGCGCGAACGCACCAAGCCGACCGGCTGCCTCCCGGAGCGTTTCATCGCGCTTCGCGATGCAAAGTCTGATGAGCGTCATGTGCGGCGGCCTCGCATAGAATGGCGAAAGCGGAATGGCTGCTATTTTCGCCTCGCGAATCAGCCGGTCGGCAAACATCAGGTCATCTTCCCGGCTGATCGCGCCATAGTCCACCAATTGAAAATACGTGCCGCTCGCCGGAAGCGGTTCAAGTCCTGAACCGCGCATCAATCCGGCCAACAAATCACGCTTGGCCTCAAAGAACGAGGAGAGCCCCTGCCAGGCGTCGGGATAGGCGGACAGATAACGCGCGATCGCATATTGCAACGGCGAGGCGATGCTGAAGGTATTGAATTGATGCACTTTGCGAAGCTCGCGCGTCATTTCCGGCGGCGCGACGCAATAGCCCACTCTCCATCCGGTTGCATGCAGCGTTTTGCCGAAAGAAAACACCGCATAGCTGCACGCGCGCAATTCCGGATGTGCCAGTACCGACTGATGGCGGCGCCCGTCGAACAGCACATGTTCATATACCTCGTCGGCGATGACCGTGATCGGCCGGTCGCGAATGCAGGCGGCGAGCTGGTCGAGGTCCTCGCGCGTCGCCACCGTGCAGCTCGGGTTTTGCGGACTGTTGATGATGATGAGCCGGGTACGGCTGCTCAAGTTGCGGCGCACCTCGTCCCAGTCGAAGCGAAACGCCGGAGGCATGAGCGCGATGCGCACGCAGCGGGCGCCGGCGAGGCGCACCGCCGGCTCGTACGAATCGTAGGCCGGATCGAAAATTATCGCCTCATCGCCGGGACCCACGGCGGCTTGAATGGCGTCATACAGGCTTTCGGTGCCGCCGCAGGTCACCGTGATCTCGGCATGCGGATCGAAGTGGCGCTGATAGCAGACGTTCAGCTTGTTCGATATCTGTTCGCGCAGCTCCAAGGTCCCTTCCATCGGCGCATATTGATTGCGTCCCTCGGCCATGACCTCCATCAATGAATTCGACAGGCGCGGATCGATTGCATAGTCGGGGAATCCCTGGCCGATATTCAGGGCGCCTTCCTCGATCGCGCGGCGCGACATCACCGTGAAAATCGTCGTGCCAACCTCGGGTAATTTGCTGCTGAATCGCAAGTCAATGGCCCAAGCTTTGCAGGCCGCCGGACAGTGAATGCACGGCGATTCCGCGTTTGCGCAATTGCCGCGCGGCGGCCAGGCTGCGCTTGCCCGTGGCGCACACCAGCAGCGCATCGCGTGCAGGCTCGAGCAGCTTAGGGTTGGCGAGCAGATCGGCCATGGGAATGTGCCGGGCGCCGGCGGGCCGCGCCGCGACTTCCTCCGCTGTTCGAATATCGATCACCTCGAGCCCGCGCTCGGCAGCTGCGGCGAGGGATCCGAGCACCATCTCGATGTCTGCATCCTCGCGGGTCAATTCGCGGATATGCGCGCACGCGGGAGCCACGCATTCGGCACGGCGCGGGGCCTTGAGCTTCAGGCTCGTGAAATTCGTGAAGTCGAGCAGCAGCAGCTCACCTTCGAGCTGGCCGCTCATCTGCAGCAGAATCTTCAGGCACAACATCGCTTGCAAGGTGCCGAACGCGCCCGGCACCGGTCCCAGCACGCCGGCCTCGGCGCAATTGCCGACCACGCCGTCGGCGACGGCGTCCGGCCACAGGCAGCGCAGGCACGCGTGCCCCGGATCGGGCTTGTAGACTTGAAGCTGACCCTCGTACTGATACACGCTGGCGAAAACGGCAGGTTTGTGCACCAGCACCGCGGCATCGTTGATCAAGAACTTGGTGCGAAAATTGTCGCTGCAGTCGACGACGATGTCATAGCTGCGAATCAAATCGAGCGCGTTGCCGGCATCCAGCCTCGCGGCGTGCGTTTCCACCCGCACGGAAGGATTGATTTCGGCAACGGCCGTCCGCGCCAAATCCACCTTCGGTCCGCCGACGTCGCGCAACGCGTAGATCGGTTGTCGATGCAAGTTGCTGGCATCGAGAGAATCGGCGTCGACCAACCCCAGGCAGCCCACGCCGGCGCCGGCCAGGTACTGCATCACGGGACTGCCGAGGCCGCCCAAGCCGACGATGAGGACGCGGGCGCGCGCCAGAGCCGCCTGGCCTTTCGCGCCGATCTCTTTGAGCAGCTGCTGGCGGGAATAATCGGGCTGCATCGGCTAGGAGGGGACGCAGTTGCGGAAAATACTCAGACAGACTCCGTGGATTTCGGCGCGCCGGAACGATCGTGATGGTGCGCGTGAGAATGCTGCGGCGCCGCCGCGCAGCGCTCGCAGTTCACCCATCCTGAATCGCCGCTGCGATAATGCTCCTTCTTCCAAATCGGCACGCGATGCTTCACCTCATCGATGATGAAGCGGCAGGCATCGAAGGCTTCGCCGCGGTGTGCGGAACTCACGCCGACCCACACCGCCATCTCGCCCAACTCCAAAGAGCCGACTCGATGTATGCACAGCGCCTGCTTGATCGGAAATCGCCGCAAGGCTTCGGCGACGATGCGGTCGCCTTCCTTGACCGCCAATTCTTGAAAGGCTTCGTACTCCAGCCGGGTGACTTCTTGACCCTCGTTGAGATCCCGCACCCAGCCCTCGAAACTGACGTAGCCGCCAGCGCTCAAAGTCTGCAGCTCGCGCCGCGCGCTTTCGGTGTCGATGGCCGTTTGAGTGAAGCGAAAATGCATCAGCCGCCCGCCACCGGAGGGATGAACACTACGGCATCGCCTATTTTGAGGGGTCGCGACCAGTCGCTGAACTCACTGTTGACCGCCACTTTCAATTGTTCGCGCGACAGCGTGAAGCCGTAGCGGGCAACCAGCTCTTCGTATAGGCCGGCGGGCGTGGATGCCGAAGTTTCGAGTGTTTCTTCGGAACGCCCGGCCTGCTCGCGCATCAAGGCGTAATACTGAATTTTGAGTTGCATAGGGGTGACATTATCGCGGACAGAAAGCGCGGAAAGAGCTGAAAGGGCGGAGAGGGCTTGGGTGTATTCCTCGGGCGTATTCACATTATCCAATGCGCGGGCATCCTGCGGTTCAAGCAGCCGCGCGCCATGGCGGATGAGAAATTTCCGCGGGCAGTGTCCGCCCCCGGCTTGATAGTCGGCCAGCGCCTTGGCGGCGGCGGGTTCCCAAATGGCGCACAGCGGTTCCGGCAACCCGTCATGCGCGCTCTTGTACGCCGTGGCGAAGCCGGCGGCAGAGCCGGCCGCATTGCGCTCGCGCACCAAATATTCAATGGTGGCATCCGAGAGGAACGGCAGATCGCAGGCCAGCACCAGCCACGCCACCTGCGGATGCGCCGCCAGAGCGGAACGGATCCCGACAATGGGTCCTTCGCCCGCCACCGAATCCACAATCATGGGTCGCTGCGCGCGCGTCGGGTCCAAGGTCTGATCGGCGCGCACCGACACGAACACCTTGGCGGCATGCCTGCTCGCAAGTTCGAACGCCCGGTCCAGTTGAGACCTTCCTTGGTACTCGAGGGCTGCCTTATCACGATGCATGCGGGTGCTTAAGCCCCCGGCGAGAATGAGGCCATGCAGCGCAAGCGCGCTCATGGCGCGGCCGCCGCATAGCTGCTCTTGCCGCCGTCTTTCGACAGCAGGCGCACCTCGCTGATGACGATCTCATGCGACAGCGCCTTGCACATGTCATAAACGGTCAACGCGGCGATGCTGGCGCCGGTGAGGGCTTCCATCTCGACGCCGGTCTTGTGATGAACAGTCACGGTACAGCGAATGATGGCGGTGCCGCCCTCCAATTCAATGGCGATGTGACAATTCTCGATCCCCAGCGGATGGCAGAATGGAATGAGTTCGTGCGTGCGCTTCGCGCCCAGGACTCCCGCAACGATCGCGGTATCGAACACCGGTCCCTTGGCCGAGCGCAATCCTCTATCGCGCAGCGCTGCGGCAACCGCGGCCGGGAATTTTACGCGCGCCTCGGCGGTGGCAGTGCGTCTGGTCGCGGCCTTGCCGCTGACATCGACCATGGTGGGACGCTGGTCGGCGTCCAAATGTGTGAAACTCATGAGCTCAACCGCCGATGTAGTACATCTCGATTTTCTTGGCCTCGGGCGTATCGCGGCGCAGTTCATCGCGAAGTTCACTGTAGCGATCGGTGCGTCCCAGCCAGGCGCCCCGAATGATGCGCAGTAACTCGGCGTCGTCGGCGCCGGCACGCATGGGGCCGCGCAAGTCGGTTCCCTGTGTCGCAAACAGGCAGGTGTAGAATTTACCCTCGGAGGATAGGCGCGCGCGGCTGCAGGCGCCGCAAAACGGCTGCGAAACGGACGAAATGAAGCCGACTTCGCCGCTGCCGTCGTCGAAACGCCAGCGCTGCGCCACTTCACCGTGGTAGTTTTGCGACACCGGGTGCATCGGCCAGCGGGCATTGATTTGCGCCGCCAGTTCGCGGGACGGCACGACCATGTCCGGCCGCCAGCGATTGCGGTTCCCGACATCCATGAACTCGATGAAGCGCACGATCACCGGCGTGCCGCGAAAGTGTTTCACAAGATCGAACGCGGTGTGATCATTGACGCCCCGCTCGATGACGGCGTTGATCTTGACCGGGGTCATGCCCGCCGCGATGGCCGCGTCGATACCGGCCAGAACTTGGTCGAGGGCTCCAAATCCGCCGCTCAGGCGCGCGAAGATCTCCTTGTCCAGCGAATCCAGACTGACGGTAATGCGCTTCAATCCATTGGCGTGCAAATCGACTGCGTGATTGGCCAGCAACACGCCATTCGTGGTCAAGGCGATGTCTTCGATGCCGGGAATGCTGGTCAAATCGCCCACCAAATCCGCCAGATTGGCACGCAACAGAGGCTCGCCGCCGGTCAGCCGCACCTTGCGCACGCCTAAACCTGTGAATAGCTTGGTCAGGCGCACGATCTCGTCGAACGACAATCGTTCCCCGGATTTGAGGAACTGGTAATTTTCGTGGAACTGCTCCTTCGGCATGCAGTAGGGACAACGAAAATTGCACCGGTCCATGACCGAGATGCGCAGGTCATGCAGCGGACGGCCAAGCCGGTCGAGCGGGTTTTGTGCGCCACGAATGTCGTGAATGATGGAAGTCATGGAAGCGCTACCAACGATATACGTTTGCCACGAATCCCTTCGGATAGGTATTGGGCCCCGGCGGCAGCTCCACGAAGCCGTCGGTACCTGCGAGACTGAGGAAATCCCCGGATCCATTCGGCGGTCGCGGGTTTGCCCATGGGCGTCCCCACTCGTCGTGTTCAATGATCACAGGCAAGAAATACGCGAGGGCGTGTTTGAAGGTCACGGGAGTCGCCAAAGCCAGCCGTTCAGGCGCGGCGCGCTTCGTGCCCATCGCTTCGGCGATCGCGGGAATGACGTAGCGGATCAGGCACACCAGCGTGGAGACCGGATTGCCGGGCAACCCGAATACGGATTGACCTTGCGGACCAATGCCGAACCACATGGGTCTGCCGGGGCGCTGCGCGACGTTATGAAAGACTTCGTGCACACCCAGCTGCATGAGGGCTTTTGGCACCAGATCGAACTTGCCCATGGAAACGCCGCCGCTCAATACCACCACTTCGTGCGTGGTCAGGTGCAAAGACAGCCGTTCGCGAAGCAAATTCTCATCATCGAGCACATGATCGGTACCCACACGGCTGAAGCCGCGCCTGCGAAATGTCGCCGACACTGCGTAAGCGTTGGAGCGACGCACCTGAAATTCCGCGATCGGATCGCCGGGTTCTATCAGCTCATCCCCGGTCGATACCACCATGATGGCCGGCTGGCTGCTCACCCGCACCCGTGCCATGCCGGCGGAGGCCGCCACCGCGACTTCCGGTGCGCGCAACAGCGTGCCGGATTCCAGCAACAATTGGCCCTGGCGGCTGTCGGCGCCGCGCCGGTGAATGTTGTGGTAAGCCGAGTTCACGACCACGGTGTTGAGCGATGCGAATCCATCGGCCACATCCACCTGTTCGATGGGGATGACGTTGTCGCAGCCGATCGGCAGGATGGCCCCCGTCATGACTTCGATGGCGTGATCGGCGCTCTTGAGCTTCGTCGCCGGCGAACCGGCGGCTTGTATGCCCTGGATGTGAAACCGGCGCTGACCTCTTCGCAACGCTTCGCTGTCTACCGCAATGCCGTCCATGGAAACCCGATCGAACGGCGGAGCGTCACGCTCGGCATAAACATTTTCGCGCAGGGTACCGCCGACACACTGCGTCAACGGCAGTGATTCGATGGGTAAACATGTCAGCCGAGAGTAAATCGCCTCTTCGGCCAGACGCGGAGTGATGAGAGCGGCCTGCATAGTTCGACGACGGCGGCGGAGGGAATCCGCCGCCATGAAGGTTACGGCGTCTGCCTCGCTTTGTAGATTTTCAACTGTTCATTGAATCGGCCGACAACCGCCTGCAGTTCATCGACGGCGGCGTCGTTCTTTTTCACATACAGCTTGTGCTGCTGGTCTGCCTTTTTCTTCTCATCGGCCGTGAGCTTGGAAGGGTCGGCCGGCGGGGGAACGTCCATTTCGAGTTTGATGCAGTCCAAATAGACATTCATCTCGCCGTTGTAGCGTTTGAAATCCTGCGCCGCGGCCATCATTTCATCCTTGGTCGCTGTTTTGCCATCGGGGGGCTTGGCGGGCGATTGCGGGTACGAGCAGGTCGCCTGGGCAGCGTGGGAGGCCAAACCGAGAGCGAAAACAAGCGTGAGCGGTATCCAAGCCTTCATCGGGAATCCTCTAGTTATCGAGACGAATGAGGTGAAACAGAGCCAGTATGATCTTACGGCCAAGGGCCCAAGGCCGCCAGCGCAGCGACGGTATACTGTAAGCGTCTGATTTGGCAGATCTATTTGACGGATAATGGGGGATATAGTTCCCGCCATGGTGGGCACCCGCCATGCGCACCCCCAAAATGTCGAATTTGCCGGGCTCGGTTCGACTAGGTAACGGCGAATTGCGCCTCCATCCTTAGGAAACACATGAACTACCTTTTACTGATCTACAGCAATGAAGCGGACGAAACGGCGATCGGAGAAACCGGACTCAAGAAAATGATGGGTGAATACATGGAATTCACCAGGTCAATCGTGCAAGCCGGACACTTCAAGGCGGGGGACCGCTTGAGACCCGTCTCCATGGCCTCCACCGTGCGGGTGCGCAACGGCAAGACCGCCATCACGGACGGGCCATTTGCGGAGACGCGCGAGCAGTTGGGCGGCTACTACCTGATCGAAGCAAAGAATCTGGATGAGGCGACCGCCATTGCGGCGCGCATACCCAGCGCAAAGACAGGAAGCATCGAAGTGAGGCCCGTTTGGCCGCCGATGAACTGAAGACAGCGGCCACTCGCGCGATGGATGCCGGCGCTGCCGGCCAGATCGAAGAAGTCTTCCGCCGGGAGGCGGGTCGGGTCCTCGCGACCTTGATCCGCCTGCTCGGCGATTTCGACCTGGCTGAGGAAGCGCAGCAAGAAGCCTTCGCCGCAGCCATTGAACAATGGCCCACGCAAGGAACGCCCGACAATCCGCGGGCGTGGTTGATCAGTGCGGGGCGCAATAAAGCCATCGATCGCATCCGCCGCGAGGTGTTCTTCCGCGAAAAAATAGCCGGTCGTGAGCTGGCCACGGCGCAAGCCGATGTGCTTGGCGAGATTGACCAGGCGGACGAGGCGATATTCGGCGACGATCGACTGCGCCTCATATTCACCTGCTGCCACCCGGCCCTGAACGACGAGGCACAGATTGCGCTCACCTTGCGTGAAGTCTGCGGACTGTCTACCCAGGCCGTGGCCCGCGCGTTTCTCGTCGCCGAAGAGACCATGGCGCAGCGCCTGGTGCGAGCCAAGAGAAAAATCCGTGAAGCGGCAATCCCCTACGAGACACCTGACCCTTCGGTCTTCGACCAACGAATCGACGGGGTGCTGGCCGTCGTATATGGCGTGTTCACGGAAGGCTACGCCGCCACTGCCGGCACCCGGCTCATCGATGTGGAGTTGTGCGTCGAGGCGATTCGGCTGGGAAGGCTTCTCGATGTATTGCTGCCCAACAATCAGGGTGTCCTGGGTCTTCTCGCGCTCATGCTCCTGCACGACGCACGGCGCGCCTCGCGGGTCTCTGATGCCGGGGATGTGGTGCTGCTGGATGATCAGGACCGATCGCAATGGGACCAAGACGAAATCTCGGAGGGACTGGCTCTGGTCGACAGGTCCCTTGGCGTGCGCGGACAGGTGAGTCCGTACGCGGTGCAGGCCGCAATCGCGGCACTGCATGTTCGGGCGAATGACAAACAGGCTACGGACTGGCCGCAGATAGTCGGACTCTACGAAGTGCTGCTGAGAATACAACCGACACCCGTGATCGAATTGAATCATGCCGTGGCCGTGTCGATGGTGGACGGCGCCGCGCGAGCGCTCGATTTGGTCGACTCATTGGCGGCGCGCGGCAAGGTGACGCAGTATCACCTGCTGCATGCGGCGCGAGGCCGCTTTCTCGAGCAACTCGGACGGGCGGAAGAAGCCCGAGAGGCTTATACGACCGCGCTGAAGACCGCCACGCTCGATCCGGAGCGGCGTTTTCTCGCCGCCCGCATCGCTCGTATCTGTATCTAGAGAGTCGGCGGTGTGCCTATCTCGGGTGGATGCTCACCGGACAATGCAGAGTTGCGGGCGTCGGCGCGTGCCGCTTCCTCAGGAGAAGAAGGGATTTCTTGCGTGGGGAGTGAGGTCTTATTGACCACCGATGGGTCGTCACGCAATTTTACGTACAGCGAGCCGGCTGTGGGGTGCGGTACGGGAAGCGCAAATCCCAGAAAACCGTCCGGCACCTTCACCGAATGTGTGAACTCCGGATCGCCGGAGACCGAATCGATCAGGAAAAGATTCGAGCCCGATAACTTGCAGGCAAGCTCCTGCGTGGCGGGGCACTTCAGATCCTTCAGCATCGGCAGGCGCACCAGATTGGCCAGTGGCTGCCAATCGCCCGCGACGCCCTTGGAGTTGACTCGAAATTGCAACGGACCGAATGCGGCGCCGCCGAATACCTTTGCCGGATTGAGCGTGACCACCGCCACCTGCGAATTCTCGAGCATCACGCCGCCGTTGACGAAGCTCAATGCCGTCATGGACGATTCATCGCTGGTGGCGACTTCGATATATTCGTCGCGCGCGAACGCCGCCGGCGATTGCGTGCGCAAAGAAAACGTCAATGTAGCGTCTTGCGGCAATTCGCTCTGCTCGGCCAGCTGGATGTTGCTGTCGTGGCTTGATTGCGACGACTGTACGTTCATCCCCAACAACGTCACCGCCGGCCGCGGTGCATCGACCACGCCGAGAAGCGGAAACACACGCCCGTCCGTCAGGGTAACTTTCGCAGCAACGCCGCGCTCAGGCTTCAGTCCCATCACTGACGGAGGGTCCTGAGCAACCATCGGCAACTCGTCGACGCCATGCTTCGAGGTGAGCTCGCCCGGCACGAAGGTGTTGCCTTTGAACGTCAGGCTGGCGACCTCATCGAGGCGGTTGCCCTTGAGGATCCCGACGATATCGCCCGAATGAATCGAAAAACCGTCGATGCGTCCGGCATCGGCAAAGGTATGAAGGAGGATGGGATCGGGTTGATTGTTGCCGTATTGGGTCACCAGCAGGGTCATTGCTCCCGGCGTTGCCTCTTGAAGCGGCAGCTTTATTTCGACTTCGTCAGGCCGGGTCGTCTTCCAATCCACTTTCAATTGTTTGCCGCCCGGATCTTTCAACATGATGCCGTCGACGCAGCTGACGCTGTCGGCTTGGAGATGGATGGTGTCCTGGCGTCCGACGATCAGCGCCGCTTCATCACCGGCCGCCAATTCCCAGGATTTTGCATGGACATTGATCAGGCGAAAGGTGGGGCCCTCATACGGCTCGAATCCCCAATATCCTTTGAGTGAGGCGTGAATGCTGTCGCCGAACGCAACATTTCCCAGGGCAGCGGTGTCGACCACATAGCCGCCGCGTATCGGATCGGCAACCGCCGGCAGGCCTATGGTCTTGCCATCGCTACCGGTGACATTGAGCGTCAGGCCGTGTGCGTAGCCGGTGGAAAATGCCAGGGGTGCGCCATCCACGGGCAACACCAGCGTCGTACGCCGGACGCAGAAAATTTCCTTTGGATCCACCGCGTGCAGGGGGGGCAGCTGCGCCGACTCGATGGCCGGGAGCGCTATCACCAGAACCGACTTCGGACTGTGGAAGGAAGGCGGGGCATTCAGTGTCAACGCGAGTTTGTCTTCGCGTTGCGAAGCCAGCGCGGGAATATATTGATACTGCGCCGTCCGAAACGAGTCCAAGATGCGGGCGATGTCCAGCACCGACGCAATGTAAGGACTGTAGTAGCCGTAGCTCAACTGCGGGGTAAAACTCGCTTCCATGGCCAAATCGCTGGCGGGACCCGTGGTCAAAGCTTCGACAATCGAGGTGCTGTGGCCGTCATTCAGAATGAGCGATTCCTGTCCCTGCGTGAGGCACGGCGCCTGGAGTTGGGGAATCTTATCCAGGCATTTGTCCTCGACCCTGATGGCAAGACTTCGCGCCAGGAGCGGCGCGGCTTCTTTCAGCTTCGAAGGATCGCCTTCGTTGAGAACGCGAACGGCTGAAAGATATGTTTCCAATCGAGAACGGTCGAGCGCGGCCTGGTTCAAATCCTGCGAGGCGCGCACGAACGCACCGGGCCGACCGCGCACCGCTCCCATCACTGTTCGCAGGTCTCCACCGGTGTGCGGCGCCAGGAAAAGGAGTACCTGTTGCGCTCCCTGCGGCACCGTGACGGTAAGCCCGTCGCTGCCGCATTTCGCCGACCATATCTTGCACGCGAAAAACCACTTCTCCGGGGGCGGGTTGGTCGCACCGCTCAAGAACGCGGCGACCATTAAGTATTCGACAGACTGGCTCTCCGGTAAATCGGCCTTTATCCACAGCTTATCGCCCGGTGCGAGATTTGGGACCTGGGAAGCCGGGAGCGTAACGCCGGCCCGGGTCACTTTGAACTCCAGCGTGGGGCCGGCAAGGTCGAATGGCGCCGGGGCAGCCGTCGCGAGCGACATGAAGGCAATAGCCCCCAGCAGGAGAACACATCGTTTGGCCATCATCTTTTAAAGCCTGTTGGGTTAGTGCGGCGCACCCTTAGAGTGCGCGGCGTCGAAAGAGTTCGCGCCCTCGGCATGTAGTTGCCGTGGGCTGGCACGTGTCCTACATGCCGATTGGGCTTGTGCACATGCGCAAATGTACTTTGAGTCCCAGCCGCCCGCCCTTATCACCCTAGAACTGGTCGGCGTCAACCCCGG
>Ga0210406_10007003_pt1 | contig 11561 bp, 7 predicted proteins | sample IncBWC30MmetaG_FD_155454 | JGI IMG/M metagenome (GOLD analysis project Ga0210406, IMG submission 155454) | Forest soil microbial communities from Barre Woods Harvard Forest LTER site, Petersham, Massachusetts, United States - Inc-BW-C-30-M | ecosystem: Environmental > Terrestrial > Soil >... | reverse complement strand
ATGCCAACGGGACGCTGGCGTCGCCAACCGGTTCTTCCGTCACTATCCCGAGCGTGACCGTGAACGGTCTTTCGCTGGGAAATCTGTCCCTCAACCTCAGTTCAGGCGCGCTCACCCAATTCGCGAGCTCAGGCGGCTCCGCGACCATCAACACCATCACGCAGAACGGTTTCGCCGCCGGGCAATTGCAGTCGGTTGCCATCAACAACAGCGGCCTCGTGGTCGGAACGTTCTCCAACGGGCAGAATATCGACCTTGCCTCCGTCACGCTGTCGCACTTCAACGGCACCAACTATTTGAAGGCGCTTGACGGCGGCGCCTATGAGGTGACCGACCTGTCCGGCCCCGCGATCATCGGCGCCTCCGGCAAGATTTCGGGCTCGTCGCTGGAAGGATCGAACACCGACATCGCCGACGAATTCACCAAGCTGATCGTGACCCAGCAGGCCTATTCGGCCAACACCAAGGTGATCACGACGGCCAACAACATGGTTCAGGATCTGCTGAACGTGCTGCGCTGATCGGCGCCGGTGCTTGTCAGTGTGACGTAATTCAAGGCGGGCCATAAGATGGGTTTGAGTTCAGCCCTTGCCACTGCGATGTCCGGTCTGCGCGCCAACCAGGCCTCGCTTTCGATCATCTCGTCGAACGTCGCGAACGCGCAGACGCCGGGTTACGTTACCCAAGCCTCCAACCAGATCGAACTCGCCAGTGGCGGCGACGGCTCGACCGTGCTGACCACCGGCGTCAACCGTCAGCTCGATCTGTTTGTGCAGGGCCAGTTGCGCACCGAAACCTCGGGCGGCGGCTATGCCGACCAGACGGCGAACATCCTGGGCCAGCTGCAAAGCGTCTACGGCACGCCGGGCGGCAGCGGCACGCTGGAGACGACATACAGCAATTTTACCTCGGCGCTGCAGGCGCTATCGACCAGTTCGGGCAACTCGTCCGCGCAATCGGTGGCGTTGTCGGCGGCGCAATCGCTGGCGCAGCAATTGAATACGACGACGCAAGGGATTCAATCCCTGCGCACCAATGTCGAGCAGGACATCGGCAACTCCGCAAATCTGGCCAACGCGGCCATGACCCAGATCGCGCAGATCAATACCAGGCTGCAGGGCCTGAGCCCGACCGATCCCGCCGCGGCGACGCTGATGGATCAGCGTGACGGTGCGCTCAATCAACTGTCGAAGTTGATGGACATCAGGGCGATCACCGACCAGTCCAACCAGACCAACGTGTTCACCAACGCCGGCATCCAGCTGGTCGGCGGAAGCCTCGCTTCCACGATCAATTTCAGCTCGCCCGGCGTGCTGGGCGCGACCTCGCTGTACAACGCCAATCCGGCCAAGTCCGGCGTCGGGACGCTGAACATCAAATTGCCCAACGGCGCCTCGATCGACGTGGTCGCGAACAACGTCATCAGTTCGGGCCAGATCGCCGCCGACCTGAAGCTGCGCGACCAGACCCTGGTGCAGGCGCAGACGCAGGTCGATCAGCTGGCCGCGACGCTTGCGAGCTCGCTTTCCGATAAGACCACAGCGGGTGCCGCGGTCGCCGGGCCGCCTTCCGGATTCGACGTCAGCCTATCGGGCGCGTTGCCGGGCAACACGGTCAACCTGACCTACACCGACACTGCGACCAACACCCAGCACCAGATCTCGATCGTCAACGTGGCCGATCCGGCCGCGCTGCCGCTGCAAAACGCGCCCAACGCCAATCCGCAGGCGATCGGCGTCGATTTCTCCGCCGGCGCGGCCTCGGTCGCCGCGCAATTGAACGCAGCGCTCGGCAGCAATCATCTGCAGTTCTCGAACGCGGCCGGCTCGCTGCGCGTCGTCGACGACGGCACCAGCAGCGCGAGCGTCAACGCGGCGTCGGTCACGACGACGATCACCTCGCTTGCCAGCGGAAATCCGCAGTTGCCGTTGTTCACCGACGACAATTTGCTCTACACCGGCCAGATCACGGCGAGCGGCCCGCAGATCACCGGCCTTGCCGGACGCATTACCGTGAACGCGGCGGTGGTGACCGATGCATCGAAGCTCTCGGTCTACAACACCTCGCCGGTCACCGCGCCCGGCGATACCACGCGCTCTGATTTCCTCTATTCGCAACTGACGTCGGCGAAATTCAGCTATTCGACCAAAACCGGACTGGGCTCGAATGCGGCGCCGTTCAATGGCACCGTCACCGACTACTTGCAGGCATTTCTCAGCCAGCAAAGCAATGCCTCGACACTGGCGACGCAATTGCAGCAGGGCCAGAGCGTCGTGGTCTCTACCTTGCAGCAGAAATTCAACTCCACCTCCGCCGTCAATATCGACACCGAAATGGCGAACCTGATCCAGGTGCAGAATACCTATGCCGCCAATGCCCACATCATGTCGGTCGTTCAAAGCATGATGACGAGCTTGTTGCAGATTCCAGTGTAAGGCGCTCAAAATGTCGGTCAGCAGCATCAATTACGGTTCTTCGGTGCTGGGCCAGTCGGTCCAGAACATCAACAACCAGCTCACCAACCTGTCGACGGAGCTTTCGACCGGGGTGAAGTCGCAGACCTATGCCGGCATGGGCGTCAACGAAGGTTTTGCGATCGCCGCGCGGGCGCAGCTTTCGAACATTTCGGCGTTCACCACCACGATGACCAACGTCAATACGATCATAGCCGCGGCCAACACCGGCTTGCAGTCGCTGTCGCAGACCGCGAAATCGGTGCAGAGCTCGGCGGCCGCGACCCCGCAAAACCTGGGCAGCAGCGGGCAGACCATCGCGCAGCAAAACGCGCAATCCCAGCTTTCATCGATCGTCGGCATCCTCAATACCCAGGTCGGCGACCGCTACATCTTCTCCGGCAGCGCCATCAACACGCCGGCGGTCGCATCCGCCGACGACATCATGAACGGCACCGCCGGCAAGGCCGGCCTGAAGCAGGTGATAGCGGAACGGCAGCAGGCCGATCTCGGCACCAGCGGCTTGGGGCGCCTTGTCATTACTTCGCCGACGCCGACATCGGTGCAGGTGGCGGAAGATGTCGCGGGCTCGCCGTTCGGCTTCAAGCTGAGTTCAGTGACGTCGTCGCTGACCGGGGCCACGGTGAGCGGTCCTGCCGGCTCGCCGGCGGCGGTTTCGGTCGACCTCGGCGCCACCAATCCCAATCCGGGCGATCAGGTGAGCTTCACCTTCAATCTTCCCGACGGCACCACCGAATCCGTTCAGTTGACGGCAACCAATACGGCGCCGCCGCCGACCGGCAGCTTTGCGATCGGCGTTACCTCGACGGCGACGGCCGCCAACCTCAAGGCCGCCCTCAACAGTTCGATCGGCACGCTCGCCAACACCGCGCTGGTGGCGGCGTCGGCGGTGGCCGCCGGCGACAATTTCTTCAATACGGACGGGACCGCGGTTGGAACCGTGGTCAACAACAAGGCGGCGCTGCCGGCGCCGATCACCGGCGCGACGCAGTTGTCGGGTGCCGCCAACACCGACTCGCTCGCCGCCAATTTTGCGCCGGGCGACACCATCACCGTGAACGGCAAGCAGATCAGCTTTGTCGCCGCCGGCGCGACCGGCAACCAGCTCAACGTCACCGACAGCGTCCAGACGCTGCTCTCCAAGATCGACGCGATCACCGGCACCTCGACGCCTTCGACCATCTCTGGCGGCGTGATCACACTGCATACCGACGCCGCCGCCAGCCTTTCGGTCACGAGCTCGAATGCGGCTGCGTTCGCAGCCCTCGGTTTCGGCGGCCCGGTGACGGCAACGCAGCCGCCGCTGCGGGTCGGCGGCGCGCCGCTGGGGTCGGCGACTACGCTCGTCAACGGCTCGGCGAACACGGTCGCCTGGTACACCGGCAATTCCGGACCCGGCACGGCGCGCGCGTCGTCGACGGTACGCATCGACCAGTCGCAGACCGTGCAATTCGGCGCGCAAGCCAACGAGCAGGCGATCCGGTCGGCGATCCAGTCGATCGCGGTGTTTGCCGCCGTCGCGGTCTCGCCGAGCGGAATCAATTCGGCAGCCCAGAGCGCGGCGCTCAGCTCGCGCACCGTCACCAACCTGACGCCGCAAGCCGGTCAGCAGACCTTCCAGGATATCCAGACCGACCTCGCCAACGCGCAAAGCACGATGAAGGATGCCACGGCCCGTCAAACCCAGACCCAGACGGCACTGCAGAACATGATCGACCAGACCGAGGGCATCTCACAGAACCAGGTGGCGAGCGAGATACTGGCGCTGCAGACCAGCCTGCAGGCGTCGTACCAGACCACCGCACTGCTTTCGCAATTGAGCCTGACCAAGTTCCTTCCATTGGCCTGATAGGCACCGGTAAAGGCCGTTAGGTTTTCATTAACCACGTCTATTTACTGTTTGGACAGAAGTGAGGCGCAATCCGCCGCGTCGGAGCGAATAATGAACGACAAAATTCATCTTGTGGTGGCCACGCCCTGCTTCGGCGGGCAGGTCTCCAGCATCTATGCCGGCTCGATCTTCCGGTTGCAGCGGGCGCTCCATGCCAAGTCCAACGTCGATCTCAAGGTGCAGCTGCGCGATGGCGATGCGCTGATCACGCGCGCGCGGGCGAACCTGGTGACGCTGTTCCTCGACGATCCCGCCGCCACGCACCTGTTGTTCGTGGACGCGGATATCGGCTTTGCGCCCGAGCAGGTGTTTCGGCTGATCGAATCCGGCGCCGATGTCGTCGCCGGCGTCTATCCGATCAAGCGGATCAATTGGGAGAAGGCGAGGAGGGCGCTGGAATCGAAGCGGCCGGACGTGTCGGGGGCATCGCTCGATTATGTGCTCGAGATCGACGACCCCGATCACGTGACAGTGGTCAGGGGATTCACCCGGGTGCGCTATGCCGGAACCGGCTTTCTGATGATCAGGCGTCATGTGCTGGAACGGATGTGCGCGCACCCGAACTACGCATCGCTGCAATTCTTCCGCGAGCATTCGCACGACGCCCTCACCGGAAGTCCGAACCGGTTCGCATTGTTCGACTGCATGATCGATGCGAAGAGCGGAACCTACCTCAGCGAGGATTTCGCGTTCTGCAAACGCTGGACCGATATCGGCGGCGAAATCTGGGCCGATCTCGAAAGCAATCTCGACCACGTCGGACCATCTGTCTTTCACGGCGATGTCGCCTCGCAGTTCGCGGCGGCCCCAACCGCGGCGGCTGCCGCGTGAGATCCTGCGAATGATGTCCGCCGCTCCCCGGTTACAGGCTCCCGAAGCTCCCGGTTTCCGCCCGTCCGATAGCGGGCCAGCGCGCGGACTGCGTGACCTGTTCGCGCCGCTCAACGATCTGCTCTCCTGCGGAGGCGATCCACGGCTGACGGTCGATCCGGATCGCGGCTTCAGTGAATACGGCTGCCGACCCATGCCTTCGCCGCAGACATGGAGTTTTGCTTCAAGCACGGCATCGTCGATCTCGGAGCGAGCTTACGACCGTGCCGGTCTTGCGCGCGAGGAAATGATGCGATCGGCGATCACAACCGGGCTGGAGGCGGCGTTCGATGCGCGCACCGAAGAAATGCGCGAGGAACTCAAGGCTCATCTGCAGCTTTCCGCGGCGGATGTGGATGTGGTTTTCTCTCCGTCGGGCACCGACTCGCAGCTTCATGCCTTGTTTCTCGCACGGTCGTTGCTCGGTCCTGCACTCACGACGATTATTGTCGGATCGGATCAGACCGGCAGCGGAACGGCCTACACGGCACGTGGGCGCCATTTCAGTACCCTGACGGCGTGTGGGCGCCCGGTCCGCAAGGACGCGCCGATCGATGGCCTGTCCGGCGACAGCGTCGAGGTGCCGTTGTTCGGCCGGGCGCGAGACATCAGGGCGCGGGTGGACGACGATGCGGCCGTTCTTGACGCTATTGATGCGGCGGTCGCGAGCGGCGCCAGCGTTCTCCTTCAAATCATGGATTCGTCGAAACTTGGCTGGCGTTCGCCGAGCGAGGCGTGCCTCGACGAGATCGCGAATAGGTGGCCCGACCAGGTCTTGATCGTCGTCGACGCGTGCCAGATGCGTATCAGTCGCCGCCGGATGAGAACCTATCTCGATTGCGGATATATGGTGCTGATCACGGGCTCGAAATATTTCGGCGGACCCGCCTTCAGCGGCGCGCTGCTGGTCCCGACGGGGCTTTCGCGATCGCTCGACCGAGGCGAAGGGGTCGCGCCCGGACTTCTCGACTACGCGAGCCGCAGCGATTGGCCGAAACGCTGGGCCGCGCTGCGGTCTCGTTTCGAGAGCCGGCCGAACCTCGGTCAATGGCTGCGCTGGGAAGCCGCGCTCGAGGAAATCAGGACCTACTACCGGGTGCCGGATGCGTTCCGTGCGCTGGCGCTGAGGCAGCTGCAGGCCGGGATCGAGAGCCTTATCATGCTATCACCGTCGCTTCGCCTGGTCGGTCCTGGGACGAAAGCCGGCGGGATCGAAGACGAGGAATTCGCTCACGCAACGATCTTTCCGTTCACGCTTCATCGTCATCGAGGCCCGCTTTCGACCGACCATTGCCGGGTCGTTTATCGTGCGCTGGCGCAGGATTTGCGCGAGATGATCGGCGGCAGCGAGGCTGATGGGGCTATCGCAGCGCGTCGTTGCCTGATCGGCCAGCCGGTTCGACTGGAGATGCGGGACGAGGAACCGACCGCAGCACTACGGCTGTGCGTTGGTGCGCGCCTCGTCACCGAGACGTGGTCGCCTGACGCAAGGGCCGCGCAACAGAATCTGCAGCGCGAGCTCGATTGCATCGCAAGCGTCGTCGCCAAAATAGAGCTTCTGCTCGAGCATGCAGGCAGGATGGAATTGGTGGAGCTGCCAAATGCAAACTGAGCCTCTCGAACTGGCCGACACCACCCGCATCGGCTGCGCAGACCGCATCGGCATGGCCCGGCTTGCGAAGATGGCGTTCGACGGCGGGGATCTTCGCCCGCTGTGCGGGGAGCTGACTGCCAAGCTGCTCGACGGCCGTGCGGCGGCCGGCGAGGGGCTGGACCTGTCGCTGATCGCGCAGCTTTTGGGCGACAAGCAGACCGGGCTCGCCATTCAGGAAGACATACTCGCATCCCATCAGCTATTCCGATCGCCGTGCGCCGCAAGCAATCCGCGCTTGCGCGTTCTTGCGCTGGCGGCGGCGACCGACATGGGCAGCAATACCCCGATCGAATTCCTGCTCGAGGAGTCGAGCGTCGAGTTGATGGTATTATACGTCGTTCCCGAAGCCGGACTGCCGATGCCGCTGCCCGATCACGACGTCGCCATCGTGATCGCGTCCGATTCGGAAGATTGCCGGGACGCGTTGCGCATGATCGATCAGGCGGCGCCGCGCTGGCCGCGGCCGCTGCTCAATCCGCCGAAACTGGTCGGCAACCTGGATCGCGACAAGCTGTATCATCTGCTGAAGGATATCGACGGCCTCGAGATTCCCTCGACGATCTCGCTCACCCGCGCGCAGCTTTTGCAGCTTGCACAGTCGCCTGGAGTGGTGGCCGGCATCGCTGCTTTTCCCATCATCGTCAGGCCGCGCGGCTCCCATGCCGGCGTCGGTCTTGCCAAGATCGATGATCGTGAGGCGATGGCATGCTATCTCGATCAACGCCAGGAAGAGGAATTCTTCATCGCGCGATTCGTCGACTATTCCGGCGATGACGGATTGTTCCGCAAATACCGCGTGGTTTTCGTCGAGGGCGAGCCCTACGCCTGTCACATGGCGATCGCGGACCGCTGGGACATCTGGTACCTCAACGCGAAGATGTCCGAGAGTGCGGACAAGCGTCTTGAGGAAGAGACCTTCATGCGCACCTTCGATGTCGGCTTCGCGCATCGTCACCATGCGGCGCTGGCCGGCGTGGCCGGTCGCATCGGCCTTGATTACTTCACGGTGGACTGCGCGGAAACCAAGAACGGATCGCTGTTGATCTTCGAGGCCGACAATACCGCCGTGGTTCACAATATGGATCCGCCCGAGATCTTTCCTTACAAGCCGCCGCAGATGCGCAAGATATTCGATGCGTTCGTGGCGATGCTGGAGCGCCGCGCCCGACGCGGCCAGGAGCAGGCGGCGTGAGCAGGTTGCTGCATGAAGCTTCGCAGCGGTCCGAAGCGATCGAGACGCTTGATCCCCGCGATTGGCAGGATTTGCGCGCGCAAGGTCATCGCATGCTCGATGACATGATCGACTATATCGCGGGCGTTCGCGATCGCCCGGTCTGGCAGCCGATACCGGACACGGTTCGTGCGGAGTTTCGCGCGACGCTTCCGCGTCAGCCCTCAGGCCTTGACGAGGTCTATCGCGAATTCACCGATTTCATCGCGCCTTATGCGACCGGCAACATTCATCCCGGCTTCATGGGATGGGTGCATGGCGGCGGTTCCGCCGTCGGCATGCTGGCGGAGATGCTGGCGGCCGGACTCAACGCCAATCTCGGCGGGCGCGATCACATTCCAATCGAGGTCGAACGACAGGTCGTTCAGTGGATGGCCGAGATGTTCGGCTTTCCCGCCGCTGCCAGCGGGATTTTCGTCACCGGTACCTCGATGGCCAATCTGATGGCCGTGCTGGTGGCGCGAACAACCGCGCTCGGCACCGCTGTGCGACAGCATGGCGTCGGCCATGAAGGCGCGCGCCTGACCGCCTACACCTCGAAGGCGGCGCATGGCTGCATCGCGAAAGCGATGGACATCGCGGGCTTCGGCACCGATGCTCTGCGCTGCATCTCCGTCGACCCTTCGCACCGGATCGACATCGCCGCGCTACGCGCGCAGATCGCGTGCGACCGCGAAGCCGGGCTTGCCCCGTTCCTGGTGGTGGCCTCGGCCGGTACGGTGGATATCGGCGCCATCGACGATTTGCTGGCGCTCGGCGCGTTGTGCCGCGAACAGCAACTCTGGTTTCATGTCGACGGCGCCTATGGCGCGCTCGGGATTCTCTCGCCGGTGGTCGCGCCGCGGCTCAAGGGAATTGAAGACGCCGATTCGATTGCGTTCGATTTCCACAAATGGGGACAGGTGCCCTATGACGCCGGTTTTCTGATGGTGCGCGACGGCGAGCGGCACCGCCGCGCGTTTGCCGCGCCTGCCGCGTATCTGCGGCGGGAAACACGCGGACTTGCGGCAGGCTCGCCGTGGCCTTGCGATCTTGGCCCGGATCTGTCGCGCGGCTTTCGGGCGCTCAAGACCTGGTTCACCCTGAAAACCTATGGCACCGAAAAAATCGGTGCGGTCATCACCCGCACCTGTGCGCTGGCCGGATATCTGGAGGCGCGGGTCGTGGCCGAGCCGCGGCTGGAACTGCTGGCACCGGTTAATCTCAATATCGTCTGCTTCCGCTATCGCGCGGCTGAGGCCGACAGGATCAATGGCGACATCGTCATCGACATCCAGGAATCCGGGATCGCGGCGCCGTCGACGACCGTTCTCGACGGCCGGCTTGCGATCCGCGCGGCCATTGTCAATCACCGCACCGACACCTGCGATATCGATGCATTGATTTCGGCGGTACTGGAATTCGGCGCGCAGCGATCGGGGTCCTGCGACGGCCTGGTGCTGCAAGTCGAGCCGTCTCCGCCGCTGGCGATGTAAGCGATCCCCGTCAGGTGGAGCACTGCCCTTCCGGGGTGGGTCGTAGCTCCGTCAGACGTGCGAAAGGCCTCCCTTTCGGAGGCCTTCTTGTCTTGCGTCCGTGCGCTGGTTGTCCTGAACCGCGATGGCGCTACGCTGATTTGCGATCGGTTTCAATGTTGGCACGGGCCGCCTGAATCAGCTGCTCTTCGTGGCCGATCAGCTTTTTCGCTTCTTTCAGCGCGTAATACGGATCGCCATTCAGAATATGATTGTTGATCCCTTCGATGAAAGGCCACGCGCTCGGCATGGTGCTCAGAATGTCCCGCACCAGGCTGAAATAGGTCGGATGATGGGCCATCGGGTCCGGCGACAGATACATCAGTTGCACCGCGAGATAGATCAACTTGGCTGGCGTGTCCGCGGTTTCCGGCGTCAGGATGTCCTTCTCGCGCAGAATCGGAACGTTTTCGCCGTCGATCAGCAGCCGGGTACGTTGCTCGGTGTTGGTGATCACGCAGGAGCCGATGATGATCCGTTCATGCGGCTTGAGTTCGACTTTTAAAGCCATGGCTGTTCTCCGCTGAAGTGCGCCGGCTTCGACGTCTGACCAATTCCGAAGCATCCTTTCCGAATATAGTTAACGCCTCGTGAACGCGGGAAGAAGCCGTACAAATCTGCAGTATTATCAATGTGATCTCCCAATTGGCGCGAAAGACAGAACCGCCAATCAGGGGGTCGCCGAGGTGGCCGGAAGCTCGCCAGTCCGGCTTCGATTCATGTTTCGTTAGAAACTAGCTTTCACGGTGCGAGGCGGTCGCCCGAGCAAAAAAGATCGGGACGGCATCACTTCAATTTCACACCAGAAAGGTATGAAACATGTCAAGTATTGTTCTCTCGGCAGCCGTTCGCCAGAACCTGCTCTCGCTGCAAGACACCGCCGCCCTCTTGTCGACCACCCAGAATCGCCTTGCCACCGGTAACAAGGTCAATTCGGCTCTCGACAACCCAACCAACTTCTTCACCGCGCAGGGCCTCAACAACCGCGCGAGCGACATCAACAACCTGCTCGACAGCATCGGCAACGGCGTGCAGGTGCTGCAGGCAGCCAACACCGGCATCACCTCGCTGCAGAAGCTGGTCGATACCGCCAAGTCGATCGCCAACCAGGTGCTGCAGGCGCCCACCGGCTATACGACTAAGGCCAATGTGACCACGACAGTCGGCGCCGTGGGTTCCGCCTCCGACTTGACGACTGGCGGTGCCACTACGCTGCAGGGCAAGACCGTAATCCTTACGCCTGCGACTGGTTCAGCTCTGACGCTGACCTTCAGCAACGTAGTCGCCGCAGGAAACGTCAACTCGCTCGATGCACTGAATGCCGCGATTTCCGCCGCCGGCATTGGCATCACGGCATCGATAAGCGCCGGCAACTTCCTCACGTTCACTTCAACCAACGACAATGCGAGCCAGACCATTACGACGGCCGGCGGCGCAGCACCCAACAACGTTCAAATTACAGGAACGACGGTAGCTGCGATTGTGGCCGGCAGCGGCACGCCGGTTGCCGATGCGGCTTCGCAGGCCATTCGAGCCAGCTTGGTGGGCCAGTACAACAACATCATCACGCAGATCACGACCACCGCTCAGGATTCGTCCTTCAACGGTATCAACCTGCTGAATGGTGACAACCTCAAGCTGACCTTCGACGAAACCGCCAAGTCCACCCTCAACGTCACCGGCGTCACCTACAGCGCGACCGGCCTTGGGCTTGCTTCGCTGGTCTCGGGCACGGACTTCCTGGACAACAGCTCGGCCAACGCGGCGCTCACCAAGCTCGGCTCGGCCAGCACCACGCTCCGTACCGAGGCCTCGGCGCTGGGTTCGAACCTGTCTGTCGTGCAGTTGCGCCAGGACTTCAACAAGAGCCTGATCAACGTGCTGCAGACCGGCGCATCCAACCTGACGCTGGCCGATGCCAACGAGG
>Ga0210406_10007002_pt1 | contig 11563 bp, 13 predicted proteins | sample IncBWC30MmetaG_FD_155454 | JGI IMG/M metagenome (GOLD analysis project Ga0210406, IMG submission 155454) | Forest soil microbial communities from Barre Woods Harvard Forest LTER site, Petersham, Massachusetts, United States - Inc-BW-C-30-M | ecosystem: Environmental > Terrestrial > Soil >... | reverse complement strand
AAGACGGCAGAACGCTCCAACGAGTCTGACCTTGCGTGAGCAGCTCTGCGCCGGTTGCGCAGCTCAGCTCATGCGACGAAAATCCCAACTCCTTATGTTCCCCTGGGGTAACCCCAGAGAGGCCAAACCAAGCCCGAGGGCCCAGTCCAAGCCAAGCTTGGAGCGTTCCACCGCGTGGCCAACACTATAGCAGTTTTCGAAACTCGAAGATTGTTGAGACTGGATTTTTTGCCGGAGGACCGCGGGGCTAACCCCCTGATGCGACGACTTTCTTGAGATCAACCGGACCACCATCATCTCCCGCCGTGAACGAACCGACCAATTTGTCGCCGGTTCGTTTCAGGGAGATGCTGCCAGTATCTCCGCCCGTATCGAAGGTGATGCTAACTTTATCACCCTGCCGGCTGCCGCTGACAACCGGAAAGTCTCCGTGACTTGAGCTGATCTTGCCTGACAGAACTCCCTCGGCTTCCTTTAGTTCGAGGGTCACGGTGATCACCTCGCCCGCTTTGTTTGTGGCCGTACCGTCGTAGCGTCCCGCAACCGAGTCGCTGGAATCCGGTGGAGCACTATGCGGTTGGGCGAGCAGAAAGATCGAAAAGAAGAACAGAATGCAAAACAGGGATACTCGTTCCCGTCGAGACATGCCCCGAAGCTTAGCAAAATCTTCAGCAAAGCGCTATTGTGCATATCACTGAAAATCACTGAAACGTGAAACTGCGAGGCATGAAGATTCAGGGACTTGCGCCGGAGCGCTCAGCAAAAGCTGAAATCAGAAGACTCCAAAACCCGAAATTCCCATTAACCGGCTAATGTGCGCTCCCCAACTCAAACCTCCACACCCTGATATGGCGGGATTGGTCAATACGCTTCGCCGACACATGAGAGCGGTAACAGATCCAATCGCAGGAGATTGGAACCGGGATGTGATCATCGCGACGACTATAGAGGGGAAGCAAATCGATATTCAATTCAAGCGTTTGTAAGTCCAGCGCGTCCTTCGCATGCTCCCGACACACTAGCGCACGCATCGCCCCTTCGCGCGGGCGGGCGGGTCCTGGAGGTTTGTCGTGGGAGGAGGGCCATTTTGCCGTCCGTATATACCACCCTGCTTGCCGTTTGACGGGGATAGCTATAGAGGCCGGGAAATTCCTACACCCCAAAACCCGCAACGGCCGCGCTGGTGCGCTGGTGCTTGCGCGCTGGCGGTGGGTGCGAGTGTGCGAGCGAGCGCGGGAGCTCAGGTGAAGTCAAACTCATGAACGCGCGGAGCCGAATGTGCCCCCAGCCCGTGCTGTCCAAGCCGAACGTCATCCCAACGATGCTTGAAGCAAGCATATTTTTGCGCATGCGCAGAAAATATGGTTCGGCCCCCCAAGCCCGCCCTCGATCTCCAATAAGGACAATCTCGCGCTTTAGTCTCCTATACCGCAGCTACAGATTCCGGCGCCGCTGCCGAGAACGTTGATGAATGCGCATTGCGCCTGCAGGTTGGCGAGCTCAGTGGCACCCAGCGTTGAGTCTGAGGACTCGGTTTCGGTGGTCGGAAATACCAACCCGCCGAAAGCGCCCAGGGGAATCGCATCTTGAATATGGGTCACCCACACGCGAAGGTTGGCTTTCGGAGTTACGTTCGCGGTCGGATCGCATGGAGAGTTGTTCACTGCCGCAGATACCACCTTGATGACACCGCTCGTCGGAACGACGCCGGTGAGCGGGTTCGATGTGAGATTGGTACGAAGCGACAGCTTGCGCAATCCATTATGGGTCTCGACACATCCGCAGCATTCGGCCAGTTGCTGATCCGCCGCAAACACATATATCATCGCGCAGAGGTTTCCATACGTCAGGCCAGGATTGTCGATCCGGACTTTGGCGTCTGGAGCGGGAATTCCACTCACGGTGACAGCATTGTTGTCGAAATAGTTGAGTTTGTAGACATCTTGAGCGGAGGCTACGCCAGTGCCCGCGGTCACGAGCCCAACAAGTGCCGCCGCAATGCAGAGGACCTTACTGTTAAGCAATTTCATTTGGTTTCTCCTAAAACGGTTGCTCTAGAAACGGCCCCCCCCAATATTGACCACAATTCGGGTCTCCACAACTCCCCAATTGGATTAGGCTGTATCGACAAATAACCCAAGCAGAAGCCAATCGCGCGTGCGCTCGCACGAGAGAGCGGGGGCACGTAATCCAAATGTGGGAATCGACCGGATGGTTGGAACTACAGACGTGATGAAAATCGATTTACTAGTTCCCGAAATCTATGGGGGAAACCCCATCTCGTCCCAGCCAAGCTAAACCTTTTGCGACCGCACACAGACACGTTTCTACATCTTCGGGCTTGCTCGGGTCGGGCAGGAAAAAGCGTTTCTCGGGAATAGGTCGAAAAATCGAGAGCACACTGTCCTGAGACACGCTACTCAGTGAAGCCCCCACTCAACACGACGAAGTTAACGCTGTCAGCGAGCGGGGGCGGCCAAGTCAAAACCGGTTCTGGGCGGTGGGTAGCCGAATTTTTCCCGAAAGGTACTACCCCCCATCTCGTTTGACGGGTATATGTGTATGTGATGTCGAGATGTACACACCTCTGTCTTGGGCTGGGATATAGGGCATATCATCCTCCGATCAGCCTCAGCTCAGCTCAACCCAGCTCAGCTCAACTCATTCGCAACTCAACTCATGTGCATCCGGGTCGCGTCTGATTGCTGGCGCGGGCGCGTGGGGGCGCGGGTTCGTCGTGCTGAAGCACCACTCAGGCGCCGCATAACTGTGTGACCTGGCAGTCTCCAGACGCTCCCTTATCTTCTTGAACTCAGTTTCGAAGTTGTCGAAGGGCTTGAAAGAAGAAACTAGGGCGGCTTGCCTGAATCGGTCTTGCAAGTTCTTGAACTCGGCAGCCAACTGTTTGCAGTGGCCAAGATGGTCATCGAACTTTAAGGCCGCATAGATAGCAGGCAACAGACCAGCGAGCATGGCGCAGACCACCGCCACAAGCTTTACGCCCTGGCGGTCGGAAGTGGCGAGTAGTTTCCAGCCAGCGCTACTAGAAAAGATGATGGGAAGAACGATGAACAATCCGCGCAACCAGCGTTACCAACGCAACCAGATGAAAAGGCTGGTTGACGTGTACAGACAGCTATCGTGCCGACGCTTGCGTTCCAACGCGAGTTGACATTGCTTCTCGTCCATCGAATTTCTTTCAACTTATCGGGATGTACGTGCCGAAAATCTCTTGCCACGCCTCCCCCGCGATGAAAAGAAGGGTCCGGGGGACTATGGGAATACAAGATCGGCGGTGTTAAACCGGAGAGCCCCGAAGACGCGATCGCCTTCCTGAACCAGAAGGTATCGGAGCCGAAGAAACCGGAACTGAAGCCGCTGTCTCCGGCTAGCTACGAGAAGGAACTGAAGGCACTGAACAAAGCGTTCGATTCGGCTCAAGTGGGTGAGATGACGCCGGAGCAGTACGAGACGGCGAAGAAATACCTGCTCAAACGGCGTCAGCTATGGTTTGGGCAAATTGGGAAGGAAGTGGCGGAACATGTGTGCTCATGAATTTGCCTCGGATCGGAATTCCGCCCGTGCCACGGGAAGACATTCAGTACGCTTCTTTCGCTGATGAGATCAATGAGCAGGCGGCAGCGAAGTTTATTCATTGGATGGATTTGATTTCGCTCGACAGCAATCCCCGACAAACCGCCATTCACATGCTTTTCAATTCTACTGGTGGATCGATTGTGGATGCACTCAACATGCGCGGCTACGTGGGGGGCTATCCGTCCGACATCCCAATCACGATGTTCAACACAGGCAGTGTGCAGTCCGCTGCTGTGTTGGTTTTCCTGAGTGCCGGACATCGTGCCGTTTGTCCGTATGCGAAGTTCCTACTCCACCCCGCAGTCTGGAAGACTGGTGCAGCATTGAACACAGAACAGCACAGGATCGTGTCGAGATCACTCGCAAAGAATGACAAAGATATTGATGAAATTTTGAGGACCCGGATCACGATGCCCGCAGCAAAGTGGAAACAGGCGCGGCGTGTCCAACTCGAAATTTCTGCACAGGAAGCGATTGACTTTGGTCTTGCCGATGAAATCGCTGATTGGAAAGTACCCGAAGGAAAGTCGATCATCTCCCTCACACAGGTAATAAAGTGACGTGTAATATGAAGACCACCGAGCTTCTAGCTTGGATTGGCGCGACGGCTAAACCGCATACGGCACCAATTACTCGCGCAACAACCTCGGGCAGGGCACCTTTGGCTTTGAAACCTCGGAGCGCCAGAACCATCATCAAGGCAATCTAAGGAGATGTGCCCTTCGCATCTTGCAAATGTTCCAATATCTCCTTTTCAAATTCAGCATTGGATGCTCCGGCCCACCCAATCTGCTTCCAGCGCCACGTTCCAGATGGGCCGACGATCCAGTTCTGCGGGATGGCGTAGCCGTCTGACAGTGTCACCACCATGGAGTAGGCCGGCACCACCGGAAATGTGTAACCTTTTTCTTTCACGTAGGGGGCCACAAGACCCAGGTCTTCATCGATGTTGAATGTGAGTAGTTGGAGATCGGATCGGTCTTTAAACTTTTCGTAGAATTTCTGAAGATACGGCATTTCGGCTTGACATGGACTGCACCAGGTCGCCCATAAATTGATCAGCAGCGTTTTCCCGCGCAACTCTTTCAGGCGCCACGTTTTTCCAGACAGATCAGAGAGCTCGAATGATGGAAGTGTCTTTAGAGTCTTCTCCCACTGGCCTTCTGCAAGCTGCTCGGCGCTGCTGGAGACTGGCTTGCTCCACAGCGCCCACGCAGCATCGGAGCCACCCTGCGATTTCCAAAGAACCCGCGCCTCATCGGTCAATACGTCCTGTAGTTTTCCTCGCGACCACTTCGGTGGATCAACTCTGGTCTGCAAGGCCAATTGGTAATACGTCAGTGCATCCTGTGCATGGCCTTGGAGCACCTGGTAACGGGCACGGTTCAGCCAGTATCCGGATTGGAACTTCTTGTCCGAAGGGGGTGGTGCTTCGATCTCACCCCTTAGCGCCAACACCCCATTCGGCAAACCAGCCTGCTTGGCTGCTCTGAGCATTATGCCGTTGATAGACTGTCGCACCGATACTTGATGTTCATTGCGGTCTTTCATCTCCTCATCGGTAGCATTGTCATACTCTTTTCCCCTCGCAAGTTGGTCCTCGTACAAAGCCGTCGCCTCTCGGCTCAACTGAATGGCTCGTGTTGGCTGCCACCGATGGTTTACCAGGAACTCTGCCGCTTCGAAATAGTCCCGGAAATTGGGCGGATTAAAATCCTTTACCGACCTTAGGTAATCGTCCAGAGCCGTGATTCCATCCCTTTCCGAAATCGTGTCGTCGTCTCCAATTGTGTAAAACCATGCATATCGCTGCAGGTAAGTACCGTCGGGGTAATTCCGTATCCAGCCCCTGACAGCCTTCTCGTACTCTTTCTGATAATTAGCCCACGCAGCTGTGTCGGTTTGATCCACGGGTTCCGGGTGTGTGTCAGTCCAGCGGTCCTGAACGATAGCGGATGCTTGATTAGAGCTTGGGTATTCCCGAAGTATTCGGTCTTCAAGCACAGTAACATCGGTCTTTGACGCGATACTCTGCTTGTAGCCCGTGACAAGAAATGCCAGCCAGTCCGCGTCACCACTGGGACGCAAGTTCTGCAGTTTATTCAAATCACGGGCGATCTGCGCGCGCAATGCGTCGTGCTCTGCGGGCGGACGAGTGCGGAACTCCAAGCCCCATAAGACTGAATAATCCTCCAGTCGCTTGGGGTCCGTTTCCTTCTCTAAGCGCGCTCGTAATGCAATAGCTACTTTTGGCTGCAGGGCCGGGTCTTTCGCGAGAAAGAATTGCATGTCGCGATCAATCGAACCGGGGCAAAGCGAGAAGAACGTTTCCAGGTGCTTGCTGAATTTATTTGCATCAGCGGACTTCCCCCAAAAGTACTCGTCCGCCAGTTCTTTTGCGGGTAAAGGAAAATCAGGCGCTTTGGACTGGGCTGATTCCAGCAACCGAATGCTTTCGGGAGTGTCTTTACCTTTTAGGACGAAACCAGCTAATAGAAGCGCAAATGGATCGTCCGGATTCTCTTCCGCCCTCCTGACCAGCGCGGCACGTAATTCTATGAACTCGTCAGGAGCCTGGTGCAGCAGGGAGTAGAAGAGAAGTTGATACGGTTCGAACTCGCGCGGATATTTGGCGATCAGGCCATCCAGTACTTGGCGTCGCCAAGCTAGGCGCTCTTTAACTTTCATCTTGTCGAGCTTTTTCGCGTCGAGGTTTTGGTCGATCACGTGACGTACTTCTGGGCTTGTCTCGCATCCTGGCAGTTGATGGTTGTCTGCCTGAGCCGCCACTTTCATGGAAGACACAAATATCAGAGACGCTAGTAGCAGGAATGTGTGCATTGTGCGCCCTCTGCCGGCAATTGTACGCGGCTGGGTTGCAGAACGGACGGCAGTTTCCTTCTGACTCAACCGGAGTTCTGCGTCCCCAAACGCTCATAAATCTTCCCCACAATGCTGGACTTCTTAAAAAGGTATTCGAGGCTCTGTCTAGCATACAGATCAGGACATAGCTTTCACAGAATCCTCACCGAGCAGGACAACTTTGAATGCTGCAATTCAGGGTGGTTGACGGGCAAACCGAAAGTTAACTGTCGTTAAGGCGATTACACTCAAAATTCACGCGCACGTGGCCACCTTGCATGCCCCGCACAGTAACTCCACGCCGCACGGGTCGCCCAGCCCAACTCCAGATCCCCACATCCTCACCTCAGCGCATCCCGCGTCCCCCGGACAATCAGACGCGACTCAGATGCACGTGAATTGAGTTGAGAGGAGCCAATCTGAGGATGAGGCTGAGCATGAGGATGATCTGACCTGAATCCCAATCCAAGACAGAGGTGTGTACATCTCGACATCACATACACATATACCCCCATCTCGTTTGACGGGTAGTACCTTTCGGGAAAAATTCGGCTACCCCCACCCCCAGATCCCGCCGGGGTTGACTTTGGACCGCCCCCGCCCGCGCGCGCGGCGAAGGCTAGGGCACGATGTGACGGGAAGCTCACGCAGGGCTAAGCTCGATGGCGGGCGCGCGGCGAGGCATTTTGAGTGTAATGGCCTGGTTACGTCAGTCATTTCCGACTTGGGTTGCTACTCACCGATAATGAGCGGTGTGAGGTCATCTGCAAACGAAACTCTGTCGCGGTGGGTGTTTCAGGGTATCCCGGTAATCGTCGGGATCGGGATCGTTGCCGCTTTCGCTCTTCACTTTAGCTTCGGCCTGTCGCTTTCGAAATTGGCGGTGCCAATCGCCGTTCTGTTGGGAATCCAAGTGATCTTCTACGTCAGCATGTACCCGGCTCGCATGCGATCCAAGAGAACGGGTGACCTAAGGCTTGGCGCTGTTGTCGCCGGAATGTACGCGCTATTTATCGTACTGGCGGGGATGTATTAATACTACGCTGGTCAACTCGGTATAGCGAATGCCACAACGTTCGAGGATAACTACATTGGATACTCAGTTTTTACCGCTGTCTGTACCTGCATTGTGGTTGTGATCTTCTCGTTCGTAAAACCTAAGATGCACTCATAGGTTCATAGGTGCGCTCACTGCTCCCAAGCCATCATCCTCGTCACAATATTGGCTACTCCGATGGGTACTGCCGTGATCGGCGTGAAGATCCTGCTACTGAGCGCGGACCGGGCGTAGTGTAATCCATGAGGTCAATGCGTGAAATCGCCCTGGGATTACATCGGCTAAGATGGTCACTGGGCAAAGCGAATGTTAGCAATTAAGAAGAAGGTATTGTTGTTAGAAGTGCTCAGATCGGTCATCCCAATTATCATTCTGGGTGGGATTTTCACTGGTCGAATCCCTCCGCTCTTAGCTGGCAAGGTCCTTGGAATAGCGGGTCTGCTGTTTGGGGCATACTGGCTCCACCGTGCTTTCGCCCAAAAGGAACATAGCAACGCTCTGCTCCGACTCAGGGGAGATGATCGAGAAATCCCGACTACGAAATGGCATCGAGCTATGAACATCGTTCTTGCAATAGGCATGATCGTGTGTGGGTTTGCGTTGCTGCTGCGATCTTGGTGACGCGCCGATTTCTCCATAGCTAAAGCACATGGCCTTACCTCAGCGAGCGATCCTGTGGCAGGCGCAAAGTGCCCACGGCGAAAAGAGCCCAGTGGGTTGGGCTGCCAGCAGGATATACGACTTCTTGGAAGAGCTGGAGCTGTCGTCCAGGCCCGAGCGGGGACCGGACGTAGTCTGACCCATGAGGCCAGTGAGTGAAATCGCCTTCGTCAATTACATACTGCATTACAATCACTTTCATGGAAGGCGAGTACACGCAAGAGTGGTCCGAGCTGCGGAGATTGCGTCGGCGGATGTTAAGAATCGCAGGCGCTGGCGTGGCTCTTCTCCTCGTTGTTCCGCTCAATGCTTACATGTCGCGCAGCGCAGCGAAAATAATCGGGCTTGCTCTTCTTGTAGGCTGGGTCGGATTGCTGCTGAGGTACTTCTTCCTATCGTACGAATACGTGTATTGGTCATGCCCCAGATGCGGCGAGCCTTTTCACTATCGAACAAAGTGGTACGGCAGATGGAACAATCCGTTCGCTCCTCGTTGTGTTCATTGTGGTTTGCCCAAGTGGGTGGATTCCGATCCTGACGCGAAGCTGAAGCGAGAGTTAAACCCTTTCAGGAGCGATTCAACATTCAAACTTGGCCAGTGAAAAGCAATCTAGCAATGTCGGTTGTCGTAACATCGCCTCAGTGCAAGTCTGGCGAACAGAAAGCGCAAAGTTGTGATAACGCCTGATTTCGCCAGCGACGACCAGAGATTAAAATTGGTGGCTCTTGAAAGAAGCTAGTTATGTTTGAGCGATACAGCGAAAAAGCACGGCGCGTTATTTTCTTTGCACGTTACGAGTCAAGTCAGTTCGGCTCTCCTTACATTGAGACGGAGCACTTGCTTCTCGGTCTGCTCCGCGATGACAAAGCCCTTACAAATCGATTCTTGCGCTCCCAATTGGAGTCCATTCGAAAACAAGTCGAAAGCCAAACCGTTGCGCGGGAAAAGACTTCTACCTCCGTCGACCTTCCTTTGAGCAACGAGTCCAAACGTGTGTTGGCGTATGCGGCAGAGGAAGCGGACCGCCTCGCCAACCAGCATATTGGCACCGAGCACCTGCTGCTTGGCTTGTTGCGCGAGCAAAAATGCTTCGCCGCGCAGATCTTGACGGAACGGGGTGTGCAGTTGAGCAAGGTCCGCGAGGAACTCGCAAGGCAGCCGCACGAGGCCGCGCAAACGCAGAAACGACTGCCTGTGCCGCATGCGATCAGTCCCTATATCAGCAATCTGGTGAACCAAACTCAACCGCTGATTGGGCGCGAAAAAGAACTTGATCGTCTCATCGAGCTTCTAAGCCGTTTCAATGGGAAGAATCCCGTCCTAGTCGGGGAGTCGGGAGTCGGCAAGAGAACGATCGTCGGCGGATTAGCTCGGCGCATTGAGGATGGCAACGTTCCTCAAGCCCTCGCGGAAAAAGCCATTGTCGCTCTCGATCTGCCTTCGCTTCGTGTACTAGAGAAGGATAGTTCATGGCACGAGAAACTGGATCGGGCGCTTGTAACGGCAGCAGGCGATGGGAAGATCTTTTTTTTGGACCGGATGCATGATCGGCCGGGGGGAATCTCCCCGGTAGCTTCGTTTCAGGTCACCGACTTGCTGCAGCGGCCGATCGTAGCGGGCAAGATTCAATGCATCGGCACGTCTACGCCCGCCCGCCTCGCCAAATTGCAGGCCGAAAGGCACTGGCTCGGCGAGTACTTTGAACCCGTCGAGGTCGCTCCGCCAAATGCAGAGAACGCTATCAAGGTACTGCAGGGCCTCAAAAAAATTTACGAGACTTTCCACAACGTCTCATTTACAGACGATGCCATTGAGTATGCCGTCTTCTCCGCCACCAAGTACATGAAGAATAGAAGCTTGCCGGGTACAGCGGTCGATGTCATCGATACGGCCGGTGCGGCTGCCCAACTGCAACAGGGTTCGTTGCCAGAAGAAGTCGTCGAGGTCCAGAAGCGCATCAAGTTCATCGTGCATCGCATGGAGAATGCCATCGCGAATCACGAACTTGTGAAAGCTGGGTTTTATTCACAGGAAGAACGCAAGGAACGTGACAATCTGAAACAGTTGCGCGAGAAATACAAACTCGACAACAACCCAGCCTTTAACATCCGTCGGGAAGAGATTGAGAAAGCTGTCAGCAAGCTGGTTGGGAGTTCTGGCGATTCAGGTTCGACGACCAAATAGACAGTTCGATTTGTCCGCCCGGTTTGGTGGTTGGAGTAATATCGCGATATCACGTTTTGACCCCGACAAAGGCGAAGAGAAGGCGCAAAGTTGTGAGAACGCCTGCTTACGACAGTTGATTACGGCAGTTGATAGGATAGTGATCGATGATCGGCTGGTACTTTGATATTGTCGTCGGTTTTCTAATCCGAACTGTCGTTCGCTTCGTCAAGATACGAAGTAGCAAGACGTGGCCTGTCGAGAAGGGCGCGATTTCAAGCGCAACGTGCCCAACAGCAGTGTATGGAGGACCAGTCGCCGAGTTGGGGTACACCTACATCCACCAGGGGGAATACTACTCTGGCGTACACCGGAAAGCGTTCATGTTGAGGGGTTCCGCAGAAGATTACGTTTCTCACATTGTTATTGGGTCGCAGATCGCAGTACGCGTCAAACCAACTCAGCCTGAAACGTCAGTTGTTGCTGTTGACGAGTGAAATCGCCTTACAGCAGTTGTCCCGCAACCGCTAGACTCTCGGCAGGTTTGAGGATAAAGTGCTGCCAGATGTGGAAGATCATCGTCACCGTATTCGTTGGCGTTGCGACTGTCGCAATGTGTCAGGAGGGCCTTACTGTAGCGCATCCTGCCACAGCATCGCCTCAGCTTGATAAGGGAGTGTTTGCAGGCCGAACCTACAAGAATGCCTCGATCGGGCTTGAACTCACCCCGGCTCCCGCGTTGAGGTTCGGGATTCCCGAGCTAAAAGGATCGCCTGCGCGGCTTATCAATCTTGGGGCATGGAACTTTTCGGCTACCGAGGGGATAATTTTTTCCGCCGACGCTTTGTCCTACTACCCTATCGGTCGGCGTTCAACGGAGGATCGCCTGCAGAGTTTCGTCCGGGACCTTAGTCAGGTGGGTTTTGAACCAATCGAGGGTAGTAGTACGGAGAGCAAGCTGGGAGCGGTAAAGTTTGCACGTAGCGATTTCGACAAAGTCGGGAAGAGTGAAGGATCGTTGAATAATCGGACGCAGCCTTACGAGGCTGTTTTCGTAAAGTCGTGCTCCTCCCGAGAGTTAGTATTTATTTTTTACGGTCCTGACCGAGAGTCAATCAATAAACGGGAATTCAGGCTCTGTAGTGGGTAAGCAGAAGAGGAAGAGGGCTCTTTCCTTCCTTGCGTGATTGTTTCGCATCGGTCCTCGCCGTCAAGGGTACGCT
>Ga0210406_10006997_pt1 | contig 11571 bp, 3 predicted proteins | sample IncBWC30MmetaG_FD_155454 | JGI IMG/M metagenome (GOLD analysis project Ga0210406, IMG submission 155454) | Forest soil microbial communities from Barre Woods Harvard Forest LTER site, Petersham, Massachusetts, United States - Inc-BW-C-30-M | ecosystem: Environmental > Terrestrial > Soil >... | reverse complement strand
TGGCCGATATTGAAGACGTTCTGCGAAATGCGGTCGCTGTTGCCGATCCCAAACACCTCCGAGCTGTCATCGATGAGCTTCGAGTAGGTGTAAGCTCCTCGGACGAGCAGCCCGTGAGAGAATTTTCGGTCCACTGTGAGCTGACCGGAATGGTAGATCGAATCCGCGGCATTATCTCTCAGGAAGATGGAACCAAAGTTGGGGTTCAAGCGAGCGAGAGCTCCCGTAGAGTCAAATCCTGTTCCCGGATTGAGCTCCTGAGTGGCGAAGAGGTGCTCTCCTCGAGTGCCGACGTAAGCTACGGTCAGAATGAAGCCGCCTGGCAGTTCGCGTTGAATGTCCAGATTCCACTGGTGCGTCAGCGGGTTGCGGGTGTTGCTTGCGATGGACTCGATTAGTCCGAATGGATTCGGAGCTGGAGTCACCGCAGCCAAAAGGCCGCTTGCGTTGGCAAGTCCGCGGCCATTGTTTTCGGTTCCGCCTGTGAGAGTCCCACCTGTGACGTTGGGCGAGTGACTTGCCGTGTTGTCCAGAATATTGGTAAACAACCCATCGTAAAATATGCCGTAACCGCCACGGATCACCGTTTTGTCGTGACCAAACAGCCTCGGCAAAATGTGCGGAGTGTATGCGAAGCCGATTCTCGGCGCAAAATTATTCTTATCGCCTTGTTGCTTTGTGGAAGCAATGTTGAGCAGCGTGGCATTCGGCACTCCAAAGCCAAATTGCCCTGTGTTGATCGACGGGAACGGAACGATGTTGCCGACGGTGCCCCAATATTCGTAGCGTAGCCCAAGATCAACGGTCAAGTTGGACTTCACGTGCCAGGTGTCTTGCACGTAGGGAGCGTAGATTCCAACAAAGGGCTGTACCTCGGAGTTGCCGAAGTTGATCGAGATCTGTCCTCCAGGGCCGGTGAAGTTATCGATGAAGTTGGCAAGGTCGGAAAAATTTCCGCTGTCCGTAAAGCTGATCGTGCCGCGAGAGTTGAATGGTATGCCATCGTCCACTTGCAAATAGTCGATGTCTGCTCCGAATTTAAAGTTATGCCGGCCCAGAGTGTAGCTGAGCGCTTCCTGGAACTGATATGACTTGTGACCGCGGAACTGTGGTTCCCCGTTAGGAATGCCGAGCGTAGGCAAGCTGGAAGTACCCAGGAAACTGATTCCCGGTGTGTTGGCGAGCGGACCGGAGGATGCTGCGGCGGTTGGCCCGAAGTTAAAGTCAATGTTCGAGTACGAGAAACGCAATTCGTTGACCGCTCTTTGTGAAAACGTGTGCACCCAGTTTCCGGTAAACGCCTGGGCTGGTCCCCCTTGCAGCGTGTCGAACGGCGGGAGCGTTCCAGGGTTATTGAAAAAATCGGGAGTCAGTGTGGCATCAGAGCGGCGGTAGCTGGCGTTCAGCGTGTCCGAAGCGGTGGCATTCCAATCGACTCGCACGCGCCATTCGCGACTCAAGGACGTCTCGGCGATCCCAGAACGCTGAAAGATGTTTTCTTGGACCGAGCCGCGGTCTACTCCGTTGGGTCCCGGCCCTAGCGGCACATTAATTAGTCCGCTGCCGGTAGACGGGGCAACTAGTCCCGCAAGCGAATTGAGCAGAAGCTGGACGTTGCTATTAGGTGCCAAAGATTGCAGTGTCGCGATTCCACTGGCAGTTGGAATATCCAGAGTCTGTCCCTGGGCTGCCGAGTAGTCCCGGTCATCCTGGAGCGTGCCGAAGAAAAACAGTTTGTTGCGCTTGATGGGACCGCCAAAATCGAAGCCAAACGTGTTCTCGTTGTCACGCGGAATTTTGGTGACTCCGGCAAGAGCCTGCTCCGCAGGAATTGCCGCGAACGAATTATTACGATTGAGCTCCCACGCGTCGCCATGAAAGCTGTTCGTTCCTGTTTTGCTGATTTCGTTGGTCACCGAGCCGCCCCCGCGCCCGTATTCGGCGCTGTAAGCATTGGTCAGGATGGTGACCTCTTGGACCGCTTGCAGATTGGTGGTCTGAAAGGCTTGGCCGCTGATAGAATTATCGTTATTGTCTTGTCCGTCGATCAGGAAGTTATTGGCTCTCGGTCTCGTTCCATTGACAGAAAAGTTCACGCCATTGCTGAATCCGAACTGGTTAGTGTTGTCCTGAACGCCAGGTTGCGTAAGGACGAGCTCGATAGGATTCAGCGTCAGGATTGGAAGATTTGCGATCTCCACGCTAGAGATTTCCGCGCCTAGCGATCCCGACTCCGTTTGGAGTTCCTGCCCGGCCGAAGCTTCAACCATTACAGTGCTGCTGACGCCGCTGACGTCTAGCGTGGCATTCGCGGTCACAAGAAGCGAGCCCTTGACCAGAACATTGGTGACGTCAACCTTATTAAAGCCGCTGGCTTCGACGGAGACGATGTAAGTGCCTGGAAGTAAAGACTCCAGGCGATAACCTCCGGCGGAATCTGTTGTCGTGGTGCGCAAGTCTTTGCCAAACTCCCTGCTGGATGCTTTGACGATTGCGTTAGGGACTGCTCCTCCTTGTCTATCGACTACGGTTCCAACGATGGTGCCAGTGCTGGTCTGTGCATGCGCGGAGGTCAATAGAACAACCATCGCGAACATCACAGCGAAGATACTTCCACCGAACTTCTTCATTGAATGCTCCTCCCTCTAAATAACTTCGAATCATCGAGTCTTAGCGACCTTGATAATCCGGTAAGCGAGAGGCAATAGTGGGGCCACAACACTGCGCGGGAGATGCAAACTAAGTCGCTGATTCAACGTGAATTAAAGAGATGAGACGAAAATAAACCAGGGGTTTAGCTGCCTGTATCGATAGATATGAATTGTATATACAGAAAGCGAGAATAGAGAAAATCTTTAGGGGATTATATCAATCACAGATAATTTTATTAGACATAAGAAATACAAACGGCGAGGCAACCTTCTGCTCAATTGGCCGGAGGATAGTGGTAGCGCAGCGTGGATGGCATGCGGTCTGAGCGCTGGCGCGTGTTGTATTCGAGCTGATAACGGAGGTGTTCGGGGTCGTCGGGATAGTCCTTCCCTTGCGGATACGGATAGGAAAGCAGTGAGTGGCGCGGCAACGGCTCTACTGTGAACGCGTGGGCGGCGTAGAAGTCGAGATCCTTCTCGAAGCCGTTGGCGTAGAAAAAATAATCGCGGACCCAACCTGCGGGCAACGATGGCAATTTTCGCGGGTCGAAATCCAGCTTTACACCCTCGCCAGAACTAAAGACTACGAAGCGGTCGTCCGGCTTTTCCAAAAGCTGATGCACGTCGCCATAGCGTGTGTAGTTGCCTGCGGCGCGGGCGTAGGGCCCGCTCTTGCTGCGGTGCACGTAGGAATAGACTGTGTCGCTTGCGGGCGTGAGGCGAATCTCGCGCGGGTAACCCAGGAAGCCGAGTGCGGCATCGGCCAACGGAACTTCGGCGACGCGAACGTCCCGCTGCTCAGGCGTTTGGTCGATGCGAATCGCGTCCCAATAAATTTTCAGGTTGTTGACGATGCGAATGCGGCGCGTGCCCGGAGACAGCTTGCCGGTGAGATCGGCGACCATGGTGCGCTCGAGGCCGGCGGGAAAGCCCATGTCCTCGACCACGCGCACCCACTTACCTTGCGCGTCGAGCGCTTCGACGTACGGCGCAATCACCTTTACGCCGGCTTGGTCCGCGGCGTACATCGAGGTGGCCGTGAAGTAGTCCGTATAGCCCTCGATGATCAAGCGCAGCGGCTTCGCGGCTTCCCATGCACCGAGATCGAGCTCAAGCCAGTGTAATTTTGCGAAACCGGCGAAGGTCATATCTTCCAAATTGGTGACATATTTGCGATCCGGTTTGGCGATCAGGGACAGCACGTCGTTGCCGTGATCGTCCCATGCGCCCACGGGCGGATGCGCGTCGCGGCTGGCGATGACGCGAAATTCAGGGAATGGCGGCGCGCTGACGAATCGCTCGTTGGGATAAACATCGTAGGCAGCAGGATGATCGATAGCGAGCAAACGAACTTGATCGAGGTAGACGGTTTCTTCCATAGGCTCCATGAAGCGGAAGCTGAGCAGGCCATTGCGCGGGCGCACGCTACGCGCGTTGACCTTCAAATATTCGTCGGGATCGGGGACGTCGCGTTCTCCGGGCGCGACCCAGTGCCCGACCACGCCGGGACCGATCATGTCGGCGATGAATTCATACTCGTGACCATTCCATGCAAACAGCACCGGACAGGAACTACCGCGCCGGTCGAGCTCGGCGACGCTGTGCTCTTTGTTTGCGGCGAGATTGATTTCGTCCTGGGGCACGCCGGTGGGCCAGAGCAGGCGGACAACTTCGACGTTACGCTCCGTGCCGAGGCCCGCGAGGATCGCCGGAGGGTTTTGGCCGAGATATCCGGAGGCGCCTTGCACTTCCCACTTTTGATAGAGCGGGCCAGCGTAGATTTCAACTTTCGTGCCGATCGCACTCTTGTTGTCGTTCAGCGCTTTCAGATCGATGCGAATCCAATTGTGGTGACTGCCCAGCTCATTGCGAAGTAAAAGAGGCGGTGCGCCGAGTTGCGTGACGATTAGATCGGCGTTGCCATTTCCTGCGACGTCGGCTACCGCAACTGCGCGGGGCTGCGAAAGCTTGACCGTGTCGAGATGAACCTGCCGCGTGACGTCCGCAAACCCAGGCGAGCCGAGATTGCGCAGCAGGCGAAGTTCGCCGCCAGAGCTGGATTCGCCAACGGCAACGAGGTCGAGCCAGCCGTCGTTATCGTAATCGACCGCGGAGATTCCCCATCCGCGTTGCCAGCCGAGATCAGGCAGCGTAACGCGTTCGAGGCGCTTGCCTTCGATGTTGCGCCACAGACTGATGCCGGGCGCGCCTGCGTGCGTGAAGGCCAGGTCCATCCAGCCGTCTTTGTCGAAATCGAACGCGACCACACCTATCGCGGGTGGAAGATTTTCTTTCGTGAAATCGATGCCGGGTAGCGGCGAGAATTTTCCTTCGCGCGGATTCAAATAGATCGCCGCGCCTTTGCTGCCGCCGGCAAAAACGAAATCAATGGCGCGATCATTGTTGAAATCGGATGTGACCAGTCCCGCACCGGTGGCTTCGATTCCCAGTCCGGTTTCGGGGGAAATATCCGTGAAGGTGCTGTTGCCGTTGTTGCGCCACAAAATGTTGTGGGGCTTTGTTTCCGAAGAAGTGCCGCCAGGGGACATGGTGATGTAAAGATCGAGATCGCCGTCGTGATCGTAGTCAACGAAAGTTACGCCGACGCAGCCCGGCTCTCGCCGAATCCCAACCTTTTGCGTGACCTCTTCAAATTTGCCATCGCCTTTGTTGCGCAGTAGGTGCACACCGTCCGCAACACAAACGGCAAGGTCGGTGTGACCGTCATTGTCGAAATCGCCGGCGGCACAGCCGAGACCGCTGCCTTTTAGCGCGAGCCCAGCTTCATCGGTCACGTCGAGGAACCGGCCATTGCCGGTGTTGCGCAGCAAGCGGCTGGTGCCGTCGTTTGAAGCGCTCACCAAAAACAAATCGGGCTTGCCGTCGCCATCGTAATCGAGAAAACATGCGCCGGCGCTAGGCCCGGGAAACTTGGGAGGATCGTTCGGAGGAGCAGCGACAAGCGGCTCTTCCTTGAAGCCGCCTGGGATCGCGGGCGGGGCGACCAGCACGCCACTGCGGCCAAGCTCGGCGAGCGAGAAGCGGCCTTGATCGCCGTACCCTGCTCCGAACGGCGAGCCAAGATGCTCGGTGGTGATTTTCTGAAAACGCGCGAGGTGCTGCTTCGCGGCATCCGGATCGCCCTTACGCGAATACGCCCGGGCGATGCCGAATTCCGAGGAGGCGTGATACGGAAATGCTGCGATGGCCTTCTGAAATTCGGCAATCGCTTCGTCGTAACGCTGAAGCTGCGTGTAAAGATAGCCGAGAAAATAATGTGGGTCGGCGTCTGGCGAAAGCTGGGCAACGTGTTGAAAGGCGTCGATGCCCTTTTCGGGTTCGCCGGTGTCTTTATAGACGAGGCCGAGGTTGTACCAAGCGTAGGGATCTCTCGGCAGCAGGCGCGTTGCTTCCTCAAGAGCGGTGCGGGCAGCCTCAATCTTCTGCTGACTCAGAAGCGAAATGCCGAGGTTCAGGCGGGCGATGGCGAATTTCGGATCGGCGGCCAGCGCTTTTTCAAAATATTTCTGCGATTCGGCGAACTTCTGCTGGTTCATGTAAGCCACGCCCAGCGTGTTGTTGCGGAAGGCTTGGCCTTCGTCGCCCTTCGTTTCTGATTTCTGCGTGGCTTGCGTTTTGGCCCGAGCGCTGCTGGCGCGCGAGCGCAGTGATGGAATGGACAGAGCGACCAAAATCGCGGCGCAAACTATTAGCGACAGAATTCCGAGCCGATGCAGACGTGGCATTGAGTCCTTTGTCTTTTAGGAATCGCCTGGGGCGCGGCACAGTCCACCACTGCGAGACCGTAACGATTTTCGCGGCTGATCGGAGCAGCGTCAAGTCGCGTTTGCGCCGGGAGCCGTGCCGAGAATTGCGGCTGACGGGGGGCTTGACGCTTTGCAAAGACGCACATACCCTCGCTGGTCTACACATGAACACTCTACAGTACGGAACTGTAGCCGAAATCGCGGAGAGCGTTCGCGCAAAAAAGCTTTCTCCGGTAGAAATCGTCGCCGAACACATTGAACGCATCGAGGAAGTGCAGCCAAAGCTCAACGCCTTTGTTCACGTCGATTCGGAAGGGGCACGGGCGCACGCTCGCCACGCGGAAGACGCCGTACGTCGAGGAGCAGAATTGGGACCGCTGCATGGCGTGCCCATTACGATGAAGAGCTGCATCGACGTGGCGGGCTGGCCGTGCCCAGCAGGCTCTTTGCTACGCAAAGATTATGTTGCCGCCACCGACGCGGTGTTGGTTGCGCGACTGAGGGCCGCGGGCGCGATTCTCCTGGGCAATACGAACACGCCGGAATTTTTGATGGCCTACGAAACAGATAACTTGGTCACCGGAAAGACGAGTAATCCCTGGGATTTGTCGCGTACGGCCGGTGGGTCGAGTGGTGAAGCGGCGGCGATTGCCTCCGGATGTTCCGTTGGCGGAGTGGGCAGCGATGGCGGCGGCTCGATTCGCGTGCCGGCACACTTTTGCGGGATATGTGGGCTGAAGCCGACGCCGGGAAGAATTCCGGCGACGGGACATTTTCCCGCCGGTGTCGGCGCATTCTCTTGGATCGGTGTGGTTGGGCCGATGGCTCGGACAGTTGCCGATGTGCGCGCTTTGTTTGAAGTGATGGCCGGACCCGATCCGGGGGACGCTTTGTCCGCGCCGGTGCCGGTTCATGAGGTTAGTGATGCTGAGTTGAAGGGTTTGCGCATCGGAATTCTCGAAAGCGATGCGCTGGGCAAAGTGAGCGACGACAACCATGCAGCTTTACAAAAAGCGGCGAATGGCTTGGCGGCGCAGGGATTTGTGGTCGAGCCGGTGCAGCTTGAGGGCTTAGAGCAGGCGATTGAGCTTTGGTGGTTTTTCTTCGGGCCGGCGATCGCGCATCTGTTTCAACCCCTTGTGGCGGGGCAGGAAGAGAAGCTAAGCCGTATTTTCCGCGACTATTTGGAGTTTGCGGAGGGGCCGGTGACACTCGATGCACTGCTGAGCGCTTGCGCGGAGCGCGATCTGCTGCGCGCAAGAATTCTGCGGGAGATGCGCGATGTTCCTATTTTGCTGTCACCCGTTGCCACCACAACCGCTTTTCGGCACGGCGAAGGAACCTGGCGGCCGGGCGCGGCGCAATGCTATCGCGACACTATGAGATTTTCACAATGGCTCAACTTAACTGGGTTTCCGGGAGCGTCCGTGCCAGTGAGCATTTCCGCGAACGGACTGCCGGTCGGCGTACAAGTGATCGGGCGTCCGCATGAAGAAGAGCTAGTTCTCGCCGTTGCCGAAAAGATAGAGACGGCGCGAGGACAGTGGCAAGCACCGCCGTTATAGGTTTTCCCCGCGACTTAAGATCGTAACCGTAGAGCACAGCCCAGAATTCGCTATGCACAACGCTATTGCGGAGGTTGTGCGAGTTCGGGATTTGGTACGCGCTCATCGCTCAGCGACTCGCGACGCTTGGTGAGATCGGCATTGACCATTTTTTGGGCGGTGGCGAATTCAGCTTGCGCATCGTCGCGGCGTCCTAGTCGGGCGAGAATTTGGCCGCGCAAGAAATGCGCACCCTGACTGCTGGGCGCAAAGCGCAGCGTCGAATCGACCGCGGACAGAGCTTCGCGATATTTTTCTTCCTGCATGGAGATTTTGGCCAGGCCGAAGAGCGAGGCGGGCATTTGAGGATTGCGCTTCAGGGCTTCGCGAAAATACTTTGCGGCTTCATCGTTGTTTCCGGCGCGCTGATAAAACTGGCCGAGTTGTTCGTAGGTGTCCGGCAGATCCGGCTCGACGGCTAAGTCCTTGCGAAATTCCGCCTCGGCTTCTTCCTTATGATCGAGCCGCAGATGCGCAACGGCCAGACTGAAATGCACGAAGGGCAGATTAGGATTTGCTGCGGCCGCGCTCTGGAGTTCGGGCAACGCCTTTTCCGGCTCCTCGCGGTTTAGGTACGCTTTGCCGAGGATCAAGTGGAACTCAGGCTTGTCTCCGCCGATTTCGAGCAGGCGTGCGAGCGCTTTCTCATCCAAATCTTTCCGGTTTGCGTTGTGCGCGGCGATTCCCAGGGCATAGAGGTACATGAAATCGCCGGATTGCTGGGGCCAAAGCGGCTCGAGCACGGCGACGGCATCCGCATAGTGCTCTGTAAACACATTGCACAGGCCTAGGAGATCGCGCGCCTGCTGCGAGTCGGGTTGCTCGCGAACCACGGCGGTAAGCGGTTTAATCGCGCCGGCATAGTCCCCTCTGCGATATTTGACGAGGCCGATGTTCAGGCGAATTCCGGTCATTTTGGGATCGAGCTTCTCGGCTTTTTGCAGCAACGCGAGCGCCTGGTCCCACTGCTGGCGCCTCATGGCAATGACGCCGAGGTTTGCATATGCAGCGCCCGACGCGGGATCTGCGGCGGTCACCTTACGAAAATCGGCTTCCGCGGCATCCAGGTCGCCGGCTTGCAGAGCCGCTTGCCCCTTGGCAAACCACACTTGCGGATCTTTGGCAGGAACCGGCACGGAATTGGAAGCGCCGCCAGCCTGATGCAGTGAGCGCTCAGCGGCCTGGGATTCGTGCACCAAGCCACCGATCACGATAAAAGCGAAGAACAAACCGCGCAGACTCCCAGGCGGAGTGTGTAATTTCATGACGTTCTAGTCTCCGGCAGCGCCCCCAGGGAATCAAGGGTTGTAGAGCGAGAAAGGTATTTGCGGGCTGAGTGAATAGACCGGCATTAGGCCACTTGAAGTGGATGGCGTGTTGTCGAGTTGCCTTGTGCAAGAGGCAAAAAGCCGCTTGACAAGGGCGTCAGAATGCTTTATTAACTCGATTTAATAAGTCCGGGTGCAAATCTTGCGGTCGTCGAGTGGTGGGGGCTGTGGCCCGAATGATTTCTCTCCGGCGAACGCCGAACCAGAGATATCCGGTCTTGCAGGCTGGGTGTCCCTCACCGTTCCATTTTCAAACTGAAAATTTTTGGAGGTCTACTGTGAAGGGATATGCTCCTTGTTCCTCGATTCCTAAATTTACGGGTGCTCGCAACCTTGCCGCGACACTCGGCCTGCTTTTCTGCGCGGTCCTAATCGCGCTCTGCATCCCCTGCACCTCTTATGCGCAAGACACCGGCTACATCAGCGGCACGGTGATAGACAAATCCGGCGCAGCCGTGGCAGGTGCAGACGTTGTGGTGACCAACACCGCCGGCAGCATCACACGCAGCACCGCGAGCAACGGCGATGGCGCCTTCACCATTGCCGGGCTGCCGGGCGACACTTACAACCTTAGCGTGTCAGCGAAAGGCTTCCAGAAGTATACCGCGCAGAAAATCAGCCTGAACGTGGGCGAAAAGGCGCGCGTTGACGTAACGCTTACTGTCGGAGCGATGAGCGAAGAGATCACAGTCACCGGTGAAAGCGTGGCTCAGGTGGAGACACAGTCATCGGACCTGACCAGCACCATTACCGCCAAGCAGATCAACAACCTTGAGCTGAACGGCCGCAACTTCACGCAGTTGGTCACGCTGGCGCCCGGTGTCGTGAACCAGAGTGGCTCGGACGAAGGCAAGGTCGGGATATACGGCAACGTGGCCTACAGCATGAATGGCGGCCGCACTGAATACAACAACTGGGAACTCGATGGCGGCGACAACATGGATAACGGCAGCAATCAAACGCTGAACGTTTATCCCAACCTGGAAGCCATCGCGGAATTCAAGGTGTTGACATCGAACTACGGCGCGCAGTATGGGCGCAACGGTTCAGGCACGGTCGAGGTGGAGACGAAAAGCGGCACCAGTGGTTTCCATGGCAGCGCCTTTGAATACCTGCGTAATGACTTCTTCAACGCCCGCCCCTGGGAATCCGGAAACAACCCCGATCATCCGAATCCGCCCTACAAAAAGCATGATTTCGGGTACACGATTGGCGGACCGGTCTATATCCCTCATCATTACAACCGGGACAAAAAGAAGACGTTCTTCTTCTGGTCTCAAGAATGGCGCCGGGAAAAGGCTCCAACTTCGATTCTGCAAAACGTCCCATCCGATGCCGAGCGGACAGGAAACTTCTCGGACCTATGCCCGGGCCCCGACTGCCCCCATCAAGCGAATGGTAGCCCCTTCCCCGGAAACATCGTCCCGATTGAGTCCTCAGGCGTAGCAACGGCATTGCTGCAACTCATCCCCAGTGCCAACACAACGCAAGGCGGCTTCCCTGCCGTTTCTCAGATCGTGTCAACTCCAACCACTTGGCGCGAAGAGTTGGTGAGGGTTGATCACAATTTAACAGACAACTATAGATTGACATTCCGTTATATCCACGATTCATGGTCGACCATTGTTCCGAATCCTCTGTGGGGAATCGGCACCTCGAATTTCCAGAACATTCAGACGAATTTCGTAGGTCCGGGAACAAGCTTCGTTGCGCGTCTGACCGCCAATATCACGCCGACCCTGGTCAACGAATTCGTGGCCAGCTATACCGCCGATCACATCTTCTTGACGGCGCTCAACAATCCGCCGCTTCCCTCTGGTTTCGCCATGGGCTCCATCTTCCAGAATGGCTTTGGCGGAAAACTGCCCGCAATCCAGCTCAACGGGAACACCGCTTACAAGAGTAGCTTGGGTCAGGACACCGGTTATTTTCCGTGGAACAACGCCAATCCGGTCTACACCTATCGCGATAACTTGACCAAAACGGTGGGCACGCACACTTTGATCATGGGCGTGTACTTTGCCGCGGCGCAGAAGAACGAAGAAAACACTGCCAATGCTCAGGGGCTCTTGACCTTCGACACGTCGGGATCACTTAGTACGGGAAACTCCTTCGCAGATCTACTGCAGGGAAACATCTTCCAATATCAGCAATGGAATCGCACAGTTAAGTACTACAACCGCTACAAGATCGTCGAGCCGTATTTCCAGGACGATTGGCG